>ERZ1090865.493-NODE-493-length-23009-cov-11.400105_pt1 | contig 23009 bp, 19 predicted proteins | sample MGYA00478478_ERZ1090865 | MGnify/ENA primary metagenome ERZ1090865 (study PRJEB33644, sample SAMEA5815715) | chicken gut metagenome | biome: Chicken; feature: Gastrointestinal Tract; material: Caecum | place: Ireland | collected 2019-01-01 | study: A study of the... | reverse complement strand
CGAGATGTCTTAGGGTCTCGTGGGCTCGGAGATGTGTATAAGAGACAGGGTCAACTCCATCGACACCGACGGGGTGAAAAACGGCTTTGACCTGGAAATGCTGGACGCCGTGGCGGCCCGCTGCCCGGTGCCCATCATCGCCTCGGGCGGGGCCGGCCGGCAGGAGGATTTCGCCGAGCTGTTCCTGCACCACCCCGGCGTGGACGCCGGGCTGGCCGCCTCGATCTTCCACAGCAAACAGGTGGAGATCCGCCCGCTGAAGGAGTATCTGCGCGCCCTGGGCGTCGAGATGCGGCTGTAAGGGGGGCAGCCTGCCGGGGCGGCGTTTTTCTTCCGGCCGGCGGGGATTTTTGCTTTTCCCCTTGCAAAAATCCCGGATTCACGGTACACTATAACTATCCATTTCCAGCGCTTTCGGCGCACCAGACAGGAGCCTATCTATGGAATATCAGCAAACCGCACAGAGTCTGAAATTTGACGCCCACGGGCTGATCCCGGCCATCGTGCAGGACCATTACACCAAGCAGGTGCTGACCCTGGCCTACATGAATGCCGAGACCCTGGCCCTGACCATCGCGGAAGGGCGCACGGTGTTCTGGTCCCGCAGCCGCGGGCAGATCTGGCGCAAGGGCGAGACATCCGGCAACGTACAGCGGGTGGTGTCCATCACCGCCGACTGCGACAAGGACGCCCTGGTGGTGGAGGTCATCAAGGATGGCCCGGCCTGCCATACCGGGGCCGAGAGCTGCTTTTTCAACCCGGTGTATGTGTCCGACGAGCTCAAGCAGTTCACCTGGCAGGGACTGTACGACCTGATCGAAGGCCGCAAGACCGACCCGCAGGAGGGCAGCTACACCAGCTATCTGTTTGACAAGGGGCTGGAAAAGATCCTGAAAAAGGTGGGTGAGGAATGCACCGAGGTCATCATTGCCGGCGGCAAGCGGGACCGGGCCGAGACCATCTTTGAGATCAGCGACCTGGCCTACCATGTGCTGGTGCTGATGATCGAGCTGGGCATCTCGGTGGAGGATATCACCAAAGAGCTGGAAAAACGCCATGTGGTGGACCACAAAGTAAAACAGGAGAGGATGCAGTAAGTTATGGCGGGCGAATACAAACTGAGTTCGGTGCATGTACATTCCAAACTCTGCGACGGCAAAAACACCCTGGACGAACTGGCCGTGACGGCCTGGAAGGCCGGGCTGAAGACGCTGGGCTTTTCCGGCCACAGCCACACCCCCTGCGACATTGAATACTGCATGACCCGGAGCCGCACGGCGCTGTACCGCGCCCAGGTGGCCAAGCTGAAGGAGCGCTACGCCGGCAAGATGGACATTCTGTGCGGGCTGGAGTGGGACCTGAACTCCGACGACGACCCGGCCGCCTACGACTACACCATCGGCAGCGCCCACTATGTCCGGGGGCCCAAGACCGGCCGGTATTACGAGATCGACTTCCGCCCCGCCGACCTGGCCGCCTGCATCCAGGACGACTTTGACGGCGACGGCCTGGCCGTGGTGGAAGCCTACTTCCGCAATGTGGAGCAGGTCGTGGCCCACAAGCCCACCATCCTCGGCCATTTTGACCTGATCAAAAAGATCAACGGCGGCAACAAGTTCTTTGACGAGGACGCCCCCCGCTACCATGCGGCCGCCGGCGCCGCGCTGGAGGCCGCCGCGGCCGCCGGTGTCGTGATGGAGGTGAACACCTCCGGCGTCTACCGGGGGTACCGCAAGGACTTCTTCCCCGGCGAGGCGCTGCTCCGCCGCTGGCGGGAGCTGGGCGGCGAAGTGGTGATCACTGCCGACGCCCACGAGGCCAAGGCCCTGACCTTCGGCTATGAGGAGGCCGCGGCCCAGCTGAAAGACCTGGGCTACGACCATGTGCAGGTGCTGGGCAAGGACGGCTTTGCCCCCTGCGAACTGTGAATTTTCCCCACCCTTACTGATAAAGCACCGCCCCCGAACGGCCGCAAGGCCGCCCGGGGGCGGTGTTTTGTTGGTGTTTTTTTCCTGTATCCGGCGCTTCAGGCGTCGGCGGCGTTCCGGATGCGGCACTGGCAGGCCGCCAGGGCCGCCAGGGCGGTGGCGTGGCGTTCGGGGGTGACGCCGGCGCTGCAGTCGGCCAGGATCTCGATGGGAACTTCGGGGAAGAAGGCCCGCAGCAGCATCGCGTTGGAGATCACGCAGATGTCGGTGCAGAGCCCCCAGACCCGGAACTTCTCCGCCTTCCGCCCGGCCAGGAAGTCCGCGATCGCCCCGGGCAGGTCCCGGGCGCCGAAGGTGTCCTTCTCCACCAGCCGGATGTGGGGGCAGGCCGGGATGTCCGCCTCGGCCACCGCCGCCACCGCCGGGGCCAGCCTGTGGCCTTCGGTGCCGCGGATGCAGTGGGGTACCGGCAGGTCGCCCCCTTCCCGGCTGGCCAGATAGTCGGGGCCGTGGGTGTCCAGGGTGAAAAAGAGCGCGTGGCCGGCCTCGGCCGCCCGCCGGGCCTCGGCGGCCGCCCGGCCGATCATCGCCCGGGCCTCCGGGGTGCCCAGCGCCCCGTCCACAAAGTCGTTCTGCAGATCGACGATCACGTCGATGATGTAGCTGTCTGCCATCCTTCCCTCCTGCTGTTTTCGCCCCGCGGGGCGTACTTTCCCCTATTATACCCGCCCGGCACCCCGCCGCGCAAGCCCCGCCGCAAAAAACGGGACGCCCCCGGCGGGGCGTCCCGTTTGTCTTTCGGTTGCTTCGGTTATTTGGGTTGTTGTGGTCCAACTATATATGCGACAAAAAGGGCTTCTTTTGATGATTTGGAGCCAACTATATCCGCGATATCTTTCAAAAAACAGACACAGTGCAAACGGAAAGGTCCAACTATATATGCGACAAGAAACCGGAGGTTTTATATTTGCTTGCCATTGAACAGGCTGTACTGTCAAACAAAATAAGGGATTTGTTATACGGCGTAGGACTTTGCACTTTTTAAGCAGGGGCAACCCGTAACCCGAACGGCTTACACCTCATACTCGTAGAGGAAAAACCCCTCAACATTGGTTATGTCTTCTCCAGGATAGAATACGTATTGGCGCCCGTCAGACTGGTATCGGGGCAACTTTTCGTCCGGGAACTTGTACGAGTAGATAGCGTGAAGAGTATACCCGTAATAGCTTTCCACGAATTCCTGAAGAGCCTCCAGGACGTCTTCTTGCGAAATGTAACTGGCGATGGCGATAGGCTCAGCCAGCATGAGGACATTGCGGTCCGTTGGCGAGGTATACTCTCGTTCCAAAACTGAGCAGGTCATCTCGTCGGTCAGGGGGTCGTTTTGTACGCGCCGGATGACTTCCGGGCAAAATTCAGACAAAACATCCGCAAAATAGATTGTTCCGTGGATAAAACCAACTTCGTTTTCCGTTTCTGCGTCGTACATGGTCAGGGAAACTGGTTCTTCAAAACGATTCCCTCTGGACAGTTCCACTTGACGTTCCATGGCTTTGTCGCCGGTCGTGCGGGAAATGCACAATTCATTCTTCATGGTAAATAGCCCTCCATTTGGCAATCCGTGTGTCAGTAACCAATCACATCTTTTTCAACCTGCTGAATGACAGCGGCAGGTATCATGCCGGCATTCAGCAACCAGATTTGGTTCAGTCGTGGGTTCGCGATACCAATGTTTTGAATGGTCCGAAAACATTCGTTCCAGGAATGTTTGCCCATGATGTAATACATCAGGACTTGCAAGGTATCTTTTGGTTTGGGTGGATTCTTTGAAGTTTTGATGTCCCATAAAGTATCTCTGGTCAAAAAATCACCATCACCGCAACTGACGATATCGGTATAACCTCCTTCCATCGTAAATCCGTCAGCTGTTACAGGTCCGTATTCTGCGAAAAAGCGCACCATACGGGTCACCATCAGCCGGATGTTGAAAAGTGTACTATGGTTTGGCTCCGGCTCGGATATAGTCGGAGGAACGGCTTGAGAGGAACGAGCATATGAGTCATAGCTGGCCAACTTGCAGGCGGCGCACAGAGAAACGTCGTCCAACCCATTGATTTGGGCAACGAGTTCTTCGCCGCGCTGCGGTCTCCCGGCCAGGGCGGTGCCGAGCAACGAAACGAGAAAGGCGTCTTTTGCCGTTACTGGGCTGGAGATAAAACGGCTCATGTAATCGACCGTCTGGCCAACGATACCGGCGGGGACGTTTTCGCCTTCCTTTAGAGCGAAGTCATCCTGCATGACACGGGAAGTAAACGACTGCAAAGGCAGATACCCGCCGTGAGGCTGCGGCACGGTCTTGGCTCTGGAAGAAACGGAGTATGTGTACATGGCGTATTACTCTTTGCGCAAATCGTTGTACAGGACTTCGGCCATAGCCGTCATCATGGCACGGTATTTGGCGGCGTCGGTGAACAGCGATTGATAAGCCTGATAATTCTCCATATAGGAAGTCTGTGCTGTCTCCCCGAAAATCTTGGGGAAAACATTTTTCTCAAAGATTTGCTGTCCGTCCTGCTGGGCAGACTTTTTCAATTTCGGGTCGCTGTTCAGCCTGCGGCGCAGGTTCTCCATCATGACTTTATCGCCTTCGGTGAACTCGCCCTTGTAATACTCATTGACTTTTTCGATGATTTCTTCCAATGGGCTTTTGCGTTCCCGGTCGCCGCCGGCGCCTTTCTTCGTGCCGGTCTTCAGTTCGCTGGGGTGTTCTTCCAGTTCAATCGAACCCTCATACGTTTTTTCCAGCCGGTAATACTCCAGGCGTACACGGTCGCCCAACTTCCAAATCTGTTTGGGGTCGCTGGGCAGCAGATGCACCAGATACGAGCACAGCACAAATTCTTTGTGCAGGTCTTTGTCGAAGATGCGCACGATTTGGCTGATGTAGTTGTACCATTTGACAAACTTGCGGATGGTACGGCGGAACTCGTACCGCTGGTCGGCGCTTAGTTTGTTGTAGGTTTCTGCCGCAGGCTTCAGGGCGTTGGTCACCCGCGCCTGGATGCTGTCGGTCTTTTTGGCACCGGGGTCAAAGTAGATGCCCGCGACCAGCTCCACATCGGCGTTGGAATAAACCTTATAGCTGCGGAGTTCTTCCTGCACTTTGTAGATTTGGTCCACATTGATTTCTTCCGACAGGACCGTTTCCTGGTAATATGGCTGGAACGCCGCCTGGATTTCCTCGGCCGTGTTCACGAAGTCGAGGATATAGGTGTCGTTTTTGCCGGGGCAGGTGCGGTTCAGGCGGCTGAGGGTCTGCACCGCTTTTACATCGCGCAGCTTTTTATCCACAATCATGGTGTGGAGCAGCGGTTCATCAAAACCGGTTTGGAATTTTTCGGCCACCACCAGGATGTTGCCCTCATCGTGGAAGACGTTCTGCGTCTGCGTGACGGCCACATGGTTGCCGTTGCTGTCGACGTTCATACCGCTTTCGGTGTATTCGATGCCCTGCGGGTCGTCCGGGTCAACTACCGAAGCGGTAAAGGCGACCATCACTTCCAGGTCGTCATAATGGTTGGCGGCAATATAGCGCCGAATCTCCTGTACATAGCGCACCGCCGCCAGGCGGGACGCCGTGACCACCATCATTTTGCCGCGCCCGCCGATTTTGTGGCGGGTGATGTCGCGGTAGGTCTCCACGATGATGGCCGCTTTCTGCTGCAAATTGTAGGGGTGCAGCTCTGAGTAGCGGCGAATCAGCTTGGTGGCCTGTGCGGTGGGCACTTCGGGGTTGTCCGGCGTGTTTTTGGCAATGCGGTAGCAGGTCTTGTAGGTGGTATAGTTGGCCAGAACATCCAGGATGAACCCTTCTTCAATGGCCTGCCGCATCGAGTAGATATGATACGGGCGGAACTTGCCGTTGGCCATCGGCACGCCGAAAATCTCCAGCGTTTTGTCCTTTGGGGTTGCGGTAAAGGCAAAGAAGCTCAAGTTTTTGTGCTGGCCCTGGGCGACCATCTCCTGCACCAGTTTATCCTGGCGGGCGTCCTCTTCGTCTTCGGCGATGCCTTCCAGTTCGGCGTACTCCTTCAGCGCGTCAGAGGTATCGGCCAGGGCGGCTTTCAGCTTCATGGCGCTGGTGCCGGTCTGGGAGGAATGCGCTTCGTCCACGATGACGGCAAAGGATTTGCCGGTGGTATCACCCACTTCCTTGTAGATGACCGGGAACTTTTGCAGCGTGGTGATGATGATGCGGCGGCCGTCCCGGATGGCCTGCAACAAGTCCGCCGAGTTCTTCTTTTCGTCGATGTTGACCACGCTGCCCAGCGTGTGGTCGAAGCCGCTGACAGTGTTCTGCAACTGGGCGTCCAGCACTGTGCGGTCGGTGATGATAAAGACCGAGGTGAAAATCGGCTCGTTATCCTCGTTGTGCAGGCTGGCCAGGCGGTAGGCTGTCCAGGCGATGCTGTTGGACTTGCCGGACCCGGCGCTGTGCTGAATCAAGTAGTTATGGCCAGGTCCATTCTCTTTAACGTCGGCAATCAGCTTGCGTACCACGTCCAACTGGTGATACCGGGGGAAGATGACCCGCCGCTTGACCACCTGCCGCATACTGCCGTCCGGCTGGCGGATGTGCTCGCGCGTGACTTGGAAGCTGATGAACTTCTGCAAAATATCCAGCAGCTTGTCCTTTTGCAGAACCTCTTTCCACAGGTACGAGGTCACATAGTCGCCGTCTTCGGTGGCGGGGTTGCCGGCGCCGCCGTCCTGGCCGGGGCCGTTGCTGCCCTGGTCAAACGGCAGAAAATAGGTTTTTTCGCCGTTCAGCTCGGTGGCCATGGCGGCGTTGTACAGGTCGACGGCAAAAAACGCCAGCACACGGCGGTTCAGGCGGAAGCAATCTTCGCGCGGGTCGCGGCTGTTCATCCACTGCATTTTAGCGTCGTCGATGCTCTGGCCGGTCAACTGGTTTTTCAGCTCCAACGCCACCACCGGGATACCGTTGACCGCCAGCATCATATCCACGCTGTTGTTGTTTTCGTGGGTGTAATGCCACTGGCGGACGCACTGGCAGATGTTTTGCTGGTAGTTGCGGTTCGCGGTGGCGTTCAGGGTGGATTCCGGCTTGAAATAGCAGACGCGGAATTCCATGCCGCGATAACGGAACCCGTGGCGCAGCACCGCAATCAGGCCATCGGCGTCCACCGCGTCCTGAAAGGCTTTATAAAATTTGCGCTGCGGTTTCACCTTGCACTGGCGCACAAACCGCTGCCAGGTGATGGGCTGGGTGCTCTGCACAAATTGCAGCAAAGTCTCCAGGTCCAGCGCCATGCCTTTGCTGGTTTCGCTGCGGTAGCCGGCGTCGGTGGCCTTCTGCCAGCCGCCGGCCGGGGAAATCAGAAAAGACTCGATATCGGTCTCAAATTGTTTTTCGTTGTCGGGCATGGGGGCACTCCTTTACGCCAACAGTTTGCCTTCCAGGTAGGAGCAGCGCAGGTAATCCGGGTTGCTGTAATACACGCTGGAATTGAAGTTGGAAATCTCATCGCTGAGGAACGAGGTAAACACATCGAGAATGGCCTGCGCAGCATCGCCCTGCATGGTGTCCAGCACCAGGGTCTGGTACACGCGGCCGATGTCCAGGTAGCCGGGCACCGTGTATTCGCAGCCGGCCACGGTGTCAAAGTCACCAGGGGTGATGCCGTAAGCTTCTATCACCTCATCCGCCACCTGCTCAAAGCTCAAGCAGTGGTTGACCTCGGCAGCGTCCAGCAGGCGGGCGATGCCGTCGTGTCCGATGCGCGCCGCCACCGTACCGCGATGGTTTTTGGTTTGGCGGGCGATGAACTCGATTAGGCAGCAGACATAGTAGATGTCGTCTTTGCGTTTGGCGGTCATGGCAGAGGTTCACTCCTTTCAAATTCCAGGCAGGCAAGCGCCCGGATGGTGTGAAAACTGATTTGGTGGGTGGGGTGCTTGAAGCGGGCCAGCTCCCAAAACGCCTGGCGGCTGATGTTGCCCGCCAAAAAGTCGTTGACATAGTTCCAGATGGTATCGTCCGCCATCGGGCCTTCGACGATGTCGTAGTCATGGACAAACCCGGCGCGGCAGCGGCCGATGAAGTCGAGCCATTCATCGGTCATGCCATCGAATTTCAGCACCCGCAGGGACGGGTCCGGCGTATAGGCGTAGACGTTGACCACGCCAGTGCGGTTGCGGCTGGCCCACTTGCGGGCCTGGTCATAGCTGTTGGTGCAGTAGAACCCCCAGGAGAAATCCTTGGTGTACTTTTTACGGCGCACTTCAGGAAATTCAACGGTGGTGTTGCTGCCGTGGTAGAGGGTGATGGACATGGGGAGTACCTCGCAAATATATTGACTAAATCTGTGTTTTTATCGGAGTGTATATGTAAATTCGCTGTCTGTAATTTTAGCGCTTGGATTTTTTTCTTTTATAAATTCGATTAGCTCTTGCTTCTCATGTGCGGGCATTTTTGCTCCAAGTGCTATTTCCATTTTGGAAAAACAAGTCGGGTCGATTGCCATGTCGTAATATTCAAACCCGGGGACATCAGTTCCATTCAACATAATATTAGCCATTCGCCAGGTTTGTTGTGTGTTATTGACGTTGAGTTGCATTTCTCGCATTGAATAAGGATACACAATCAAAATATATCTCCACTCATTTTGATATTGCCACCTAGTATGCTTGTATTTTCCTAATTTGCTAAAAGCAACATCCGTATACCCATTTTCTCTTGCTATCAGTTTGGGGTACAGATATTCTTCATCATCTGTATAAATAACAGAACATAAAATATTGCTATTCCAATTATATGGTGCAATCACATAATTAGGGGCAAGAATATCTTCAATTGGAATATGAGTATCCCACGCAAAGTCAGCGGATATATTAACAACGTAGGGATATTTTTCCATATCTCTTGCTGTATAATGGTATTTCTTAAACGGTTTTGCAGGCAAAGAGATACGTACACCTGTACACAATCCTGCATATCTGTCCCACATAGGCAGACTTTCGTGTTCATCGGCACACCAGGAGCTTACAAGAACACGTTTTCCCAATGCAACGGCATCTCTTGCTTTTTCTTCTTGTAAGTCATCTACCTTGCTTAATGGTGAAAAGCGAATTGTTTGATATGTCAAAATGGATTTCAATGCTTCAACACTGGTGTAATGATGCAATTTTTTAGGAATTTCCGGCATTGTATTGCTCCTATATGTAGAGGTCTTGTAAATTAAAAATCAAATCTTGACAGCTTGCCATATTTTTCAAAAAGATAGCGGGCCATTTGGTATACCTCATCCTGCATAACAACTTTATAACAGCTCTTGTTTCCCACATGGTGAAATTTACAGATGAAGAGATTGGTTTTGAAATTGTTACCCGTTGAAACATAGCCGGGCATTAACATATCGAAGCCTTCTTGCAATTTCCAAGCGTCCACTTCAATTGGTTGGTTATCAGTATTAAGCAACTGTTGGATAATTTCGAGAGTATTTGGCGTAAATGTATCAAACCAATCACGTAATTTCTTTTCTTCCTCAGCTTGATGTTCTGCTTCCTGCTTGCGTTCATACTCCCGTTGCTCTCTCTTACTGCGCCACTGTTTCATCTTTAATGCAAGCCATAATACCATTTCAATTACCAAGAATGCGATGCACGAGGTGAAAAAGACAAACACGCCCATAGAAAGGCGCTTAACCATCCAAAATGTATCACCAACATAGAGATAGACAGCAATCCCGATGACGCAAGAAAGAACGACTGGGGCTAAATGTTTGTTAATGACTTCCGAAAACGATTTAAGGACGTCAAGGAGTTTTTCTGTCATAAGAAACCTTCCTGTCAACAGACTTTCCGCTTGCCGGTTACAACTTCATAGATAAGGGACTTTTTGTAGGATTCGAGGTCGGAAATTAAAGACAGCTTTTCCGAAATCAAATCCTCTATATGTGAACACTTTGCATTTAGATAATTTACAATTTCAACTTGTTCGTCAAAAGGGCACAAGATAGCGGTATAAACCATTAACTTTGATAACGTAGTTCTTGGCATTGCAGAACCGGCCATCGTCTTCTTTATCTGATACTGGAACACATCAGATTCCAACAAATACATTAGGTATTCACTTGAAATACCATCGTTAGGCGTGAGCATCGCAACAGAAGACAGCAAGACACATGGCCCATCGTCCGTCATTAGACCTACTCGACCAGTAGTAGCACCGTCTTTGACCAGCAAAACATCCCCCAAATGCGGTTGGCAGTTTGTTTTGACAAGCAAATCAAAATCGCTTTTAGATATAGTTCTACACTTGGTATAATTGATGCCTTTGCCATGAATATCCCCAGCAGTTACATAGGGCAATCCAAAAGCAGTTGTTGGCGGAGAATAGTGACTACCATCGCTTATCCGCTTGCAAATGCGCTTCAACGCAGTCGTGCCCCAATGTTTAGGTATTTTCCCAATCCACTCCACGCCGCTGTCTTTCATTTCGGCGTGGGGGTCAAGGCCCTTGGTGACGGCTTCGTAGATGATGCTGGCTTTCCAGGCTTTGTACTCCTCAATGCTGGCTTTGGCGTCGGCAATGATAGCGTCAATTTCCGAACACTTTTTATCCAAAAAATTAGCAATAGTATGTTGTTCTATAAGCGCGGGCAAAACGACTTTAATTTGTCTTATTTCATCATATTTCAATCCTTGGCGGACACCCGCCCCCATACCGTAGAAGCCTTTTCTTACGTCAAATGTGTGTAAGGCATAATACAAAAAGGCGGGAAAGACAGAATTTAGAGGGCGAAGCGTTAAATATGCCGAAGTGATGATACCTCTTTCCGTTGCCAACCCGACACGCAAACTTGTATGGTCATTCTGCAAGTCGGTAAGTCGTAAAACAATATCTCCTTTCTCAATGATGTTATAGCCATCATAAGATGCAGGCACAAGTCCCTCTGCTGTTTCAATATCCTTACGTTTGATTTTTCCGTAGCTTAAGGAGAGGAGATTGCGCTCTTGCAACAAGACGTTTTTATTCTTTACTTGTTTTACAAGTTGCCCGAGTAGAAAAGACGTCCACCCTTCCGGCACCATCCCAATCCATGCTACCCCGCTGTCCCGCATTTTCTCGTAGCGGCGCGGGGGCTTTTGTTTGGCCTCATTCACCATCTGCGGTTTCACCTTCTTCCCCTTGCTGCAAGTAAAATATAGCTTTCTGTGCCTCGATTTCCGCGCGCAGTTCTGCATCAGTAGGCAGATATAGACGATATTTACTCGCAAACAGTTGTTCGTTACCGTGCAATATAGAATAACGTGCTATATCCTCATCCGTATCCGCACAAAGAACAATACCAAGCGTAGGCCCATCGCCTTCTCCGCGCTTGTGTTCGTCAAACATACGGATATACATATCCATTTGCCCTACATCCTGATGGGTGATTTTCTCCGTTTTCAAATCTATCAACACAAAACATTTCAGAATATAATTGTAGAATACAAGGTCAATATAGTAGTCCTGCTTTTCTGTCCGAATGTGCTGCTGCCTTGCTACAAAGGCATACCCCTTTCCAAGCTCCATCAGGAATTTCTGCAAATTGGTGATAATGCTTTGCTCCAATTTCGTTTCATTAAAAGATGAATCTGCGGTCAGGCCCAAAAACTCTACCACAACAGGATTTTTGATAAATTCCAGCTTTGCCTGGGCTGGATTTTCCTGTGTTGTCGGAAGCTGTTTTTGCTGTGTTTTCAAGATTCGATAATAATATTGGCTGGAAATATTTCGCTGCAAGGTACGCACGCTCCATGTTTGCTGCCGGGCCTCCCTCTCATACCAGGTACGGGCTTCCGGGTCCGCAACCTGTAGCAATGTTCGATAATGCGACCAAGACAGCAGCGGCTCAGATTTTCCACACGCTGTGTGGAAAATCTCCGGGTATGTCTTATAAAAAGAATAGAAGCTGTATAAGTTGGTTTTTGTGAAGCCCTTTCCATACAATTCTGTCAGTTTGCGAGACAGCTTTTTGATTACTTCCAACCCATAGTTTTCAGCATGGTCATCCGATTTCAGTTCCTCCCTGGCTATACGGTATCCAATCAACCAGTTTCTTTGTACCAGCGCACTGTTGACCGCTTGGTAGGCCGCTGTTTGAGACCGGCTTATAATTTGCTGCATGTCTCGCACAATGTCAGCTGTTTCTGATACCGTGAGCCGTTGCTCTGGCAGCATCCACTCCATATTTATGCATCCTCCTCAAACAGGTCCCGCAGCTTCTGCGTCAGGCTGTGTTCACGGGTTACAATGCGGCGGGCTATATCATCGGCCGGCTCAATAGGCTTGTACTCATAAAATACACGAGTAAAAGGAATTTCATAGCCCACCTTGGTCTTGCCGCTGTCCGCCCAGGCGTCCGGGTTATAGGGCAGAACTTCCTCACGCATATAGTCGTCGATGTCTTTTTCCAGCGGGATGTTTTCCGTATCACGCTTGGCGGCGTCGGCTACCGGCTTGCCGCGCTTGAGCACCTTGCTGCCATCGCTGTTGTACAGCGGGGTCTCGACCACGACCTTGTTATAGCCAAAGGTCACGCTGTCCAGCACCTTGCTTTTGCAGATAAGGCGCTGGCCTTCCGGCGTCTGTACCGTATACGTTTCGCTGCGGTACTCGCCATACGCGCGCACAATCAGTTCGCGGCAGGCGTCGGTAATGTCCGCGCGCTTATTGCCGATGGGTTTGCGGCGGGGTTCGTAGCACCCGCTGGCGTCAATCAGCTGCACTTTGCCAATGTGCTCCTGCGGCTTGTTTTTGGTGACAATCCAAACATAGGTCGCAATACCGGTGTTGTAAAAACTGTTATTGGGCAGTTGGACGATGGCGTCCAGCCAGTCGTTCTCAATCAAATACTGGCGGATTTTGCTCTGGCCGGAGCCGGCGTCGCCGGTGAACAGGCTGGAGCCGTTCTGGATGATGGCCATGCGGCCGGTGTCCTTCAGCTTTTTCACGCCGTTGAGCAGGAACAACATCTGGCCGTCGCTCTTGCTGGGCAGGCCGGGGCCAAAGCGGCCCGCATCACCGCGCTTGTTTTCGGCTTCCACGGCGGGGGCTTCCCGCTTCCAGTCGATGCCGAACGGCGGGTTGGAGATGACGAAGTCGAACTGATAGCCGGGGAACTTATCATCAGACAGGGTATCGCCAAACTGCATATTGTCCGGGTCGCCGCCGTGAATCAGCATATCCGCCTTGGCGATACCGTAGGTAAAGGGGTTGATTTCCTGCCCAAAGGTGCTGACGTCGGCGTTTTCGTCCAACATTTTCAGCCGTTCTTCCATGCAGGTCAGCATCTGGCTGGTGCCCATCGCCATATCGTACACGGTGCGGCGGATGCCATTGCGCTGTTCTTCGGGCGTCAGCGTCTCGCCGGTGGTCAGCAGGTCGCACATCAGGTAGATGATGTCGCGGCTGGTAAAGTGGGCGCCGGCTTCCTCGTCATACGATTCCGAGAACCGCTGCACAAGGTTTTCAAAAATATAGCCCATATCTACCGTGGAGACCTTGTCGGGGCTCATGTCGGCCTTGTCGGAGCCAAAATCCACGATGACCTGGTACAGTGCCCCCGCCTCGACCATGCGGCTCACGGCGGCGTCAAAGTTCATGCGGCTCAGGATGTCCTGCACGTTTTCCGAAAAGCCGTTGAGGTAATCGCGGAAGTTATCCGCGATGTTTTCGGGGTCAGACTGGAGGTTGGCGAACGTGTAGTGGCTGGTGTTGTAAAATTCATAGCCGGAAGCGCGCTTCAAAAAGCCCGCCTTCAACTCGGCCGGCATGGTCTTCAGCTTTTCGTCCTGCTCCCACACAGCGTCCAGCGTGGGCAGCAGGCAGTCATGAAAGCGCTTGATGATGGCCATCGGCAGAATGACCAGGCCATATTCGTGCGGCTTGAAAGCGCCGTACAGGCTGTTGGCGATGTTCCAAATCAGGGCTTCTTTTTCGCGGGCGTTTTTGCCGACTTCGGCGATTTTTGCATTACTCTGGGTCACGGCTCAAAAATCCTTTCCTGTTCTTGTTTTAGCTCTCTCAGCGTTGTAAAAACTTTCTCGATGGGTACGCCAAGGCGGCGTGCGGGCCGGCCTTCGACCTGTATCGTATCCGGCGTGTTCAAATAGAGCAGCCGCGCTTTTTCCAGTGTGAACGAGCACGGCCGCAGCGAGGCGGCAAGGGAGGCCATCTGCTCGCCAATGCTGCTGAACTTCATGGCCGGGAACCCGGCTTTCTCATACAGGCAGATGTTCGGCATACTATCCAGCATCCGCCGGGCGATGGGCGCCAGCTCGGCCGGGCCGCTTGTGCAGATGGCGCCGGCCCAGTCTCGCAAGCGTTGTTCTGACCAGTTGGTCGTCAATATCTCATACAGGCTGTCCATCGCGTTATACAGGTTGACCAGTTCGCTGCGGCGGGTCAGGGCTTTTTGCAGCGTATATTGCTGGCTCGCCAGGATTTTTTTGCGCGGCGTCAATATGACCTCCATCTTGTCCGGCATGGGTAGCCAACGCATCTTTTCCCCGGCCGTGGCGCGGAGCTGTTCCCGCACCAGTGTGTAAAAGAATCCGGGGTCCACCAAAAATGCCGCGCGCGGCAGCGTTTCCGCGACAGTTTCCCACACGGTTTCCGTCATGTCGAGGAGCACCTGATGGATAGCCGGCAGTTCGCACCGGCGTAAGTACGTGCGGATGGCATCTGTGCCGGCGTCCGGCAGAACATCGGTCAAGTAGACCTGGCCGCCTTCGACCGCCAGTACCAGCAAAGCAAGCGCCTGTGGGCGTTCATACGAAAGCAGACATAGTGTTTGCGGCGTATACAGTGGCGGCTGCGTGGATTCCTTGTCCTGTGCCCAGCGGTCTGTCATAAGCTTGATGGCGGGTGCCGAAAGCGCCTGCCTTGCTATATCGCTGACTTTTTCCAGCGAACGGTTTATGGATTCGCGGACCAGGAAATCCTCGAAGCGGCGGGTCACGCGAGATTTCGGCGCGGCGAATTGATAGGCCGGGGTGAACACCGTTTGGCAATCGGGACAAAAATAGCTCTTGTACTGGAAGTGAAGTTCGACAAAACGCGCCGCCCCTTGCGCTTGTGGCAGAATGTCTTGCAGCACGCGGGTCCGACTTGTGTGGATTTTCACGGCAAGACTTCCGCAGTTTGGGCATTGGATAATGGCGCCCGGATTCGGGAAAACGTAATAGCTGGAATCATCGCCAAGACCTGCCTGCACCATCAATTCCGGCAACCCCAGCCGCCTGGTACGGGCCTCGTCTGCCACGGGTTCTTTTGCCCTGCGAGACATTTTGCTCAGCTCCCTATATCCATATAGAACGTCCAACGGTCATTTTCTTCTGAGAACAGTATAGCACAAAACAATGAGCTTGTCATCTATAACCATTATTTATTTAATAGTTTATATATCTTTATTTTTTGGTTTAGCATATAACCATCTTATTTTTAATGCCTAATATTTTTATTAAAACTGATAAATGATATAATTAAAGCATGAAAACAACCTCCGGTTTTCACGGCCGACTTGCTTGAGGAGGTGCTTGGGCATGTTGGGGATTTTACTGCACCCATATAAAAATGAATTATTGGCTTCCTGGTTCGTGCGTCTTGCCGCACAGAACGGGATTGATTCGACGACCCGTTTTTTGAAAGCCTATGTGTGCCCACAAAAGGCAGAAAAGGCCATTCAAAACACTTTGAGTTGTACAAATCAGTATTTGCTGTACTTTTGCGAACAGTGTGGGTTTTCACTTTATGATTTGCTCGTGAATCATACGGAGTATCCGGCGATAGCGCCTTTTTTGACGGCCTACCAGCAGAGCAAAATTATGCTGTCCGTATCCGGCGTACCGATGGGGAGTTCCATCAATCGCTTTATCAAAACGGCGAACGTTTGCCCGGAATGCCAGCAGGAGCAGCCATATATTCGGGTGGCTCATAATCTGCCCGGTGTGCGGGCCTGCTGGAAGCACGGATGCTCCCTGGATGGAATGCCGGTAACCCAAGAAGATGTTGCCTACGCGCGCTATGCACATGATTTTTGGCAAGCGCATATCGATTGTGATATTAAGCAGCTCATGCGTTTTACCAACCGTCGCGGGGCAAATCTAAGCAGGTACATTGGATTCGAAAACGGGATTTGGGAAGTGATGAAGGTCGTGAGCGTAGAAGAATTGAAAGAAGGCATTGGCCCAAATGAAACCGCGAAGCCCGTGGCCGGATATACGATTTTACAGGGAACCGGGAACATAACAGAATTCCGGCACGTTTGCGGGACACATTTTTGTATGAACGCAAACGGGTTCAATCTCGGTTTTCAGTGCCCCCACTGTCAAGCAAAGATGACGGAGGCGGAGCGCTTCGAGAACTATGTGGAGCATGTGGGCGGGTACGAGCTTCTTTCTCCTTATGAGGGAATGGCGAGGAAAGTTCTGCTGCGGCACACTTGCGGCAAAGTGTTGGAAATACGAGCTTTCGACTTTCTGGGAGGAAGCCGGTGCCGTTGTAATTACTATCACACGCCGCAAGAAATCCAAAACACTATTCGTCAATTTGGGAATTTTAAATTGGTGAAGTACCAAAAAGAGCGGGTGACGATTTTGCATGAGGATTGCGGTCAAACCTTTACGATTGGATACAAGAAATTTTTGCTGCGGCCCTGGTGCAAAAAGTGCAAGCCCAGATTCCTCCGCTCGGAAGAAACGCTGCGGGCGGAAATTAAGGCGATAGCGCCTGATTTTGAGTATGTAGGCGGATTTTCCGGCAGCGGCTCCAGTTTTACCATCCGTCACAAGTGCGGGTACGAGTTTCAGCGGGAAATTTACGAATTTCGCAAGAATCCCACTTGCCCTCGTTGCTCAAAGTTTACTTCCGGAGAAAAGCGTCAGATGTTCATTCGCTATATGAAACAAAAAACGACCCCCGTCACGATACGGGAAATGCAGGAATACAGTGGCGGGTCGTATGATGCCGCCAAGCGGATACTGCAAAAAATGGCAGAATTGCAAATTGCTGAGAGGACCGACCGCGGGCAATACCGGCTAAAAGAGCGAGGATAACATATGCGCAGAAAATCGCAAAAAGGAAAATTCAAGGAGCACCGGGGTACCGGAACCGGGGCGGATTATAAGCCTTGGATACAAACCGGAGAGTTTGGCTCCAGGGGAACGGCAGCAAACCCGATTGACTGGAAAACCGGCCGCCAGATGCATCTGCTCTCTCAAGGAGAGGTAATCGCCTGGTATCTGCTCCGGTGGGATGACAAAACGCTGGACGTCCGGGAGCAGTTTCCGCTCGACCTTGTGCAAACGATGCAAATTGCGGAAAACTATGGCATCAAGCATCCGGCGGACCGCCAAGGGAACCCGATTGTGATGACGACAGATTTCCTTGTGACACAAACCAATGGAGAAATCGCGATTTCTGTTAAAAGCAGTTTGGAAGGGTTCAAATCACAAAATCGACTTATTGAGAAAGCGTATATCGAAAAAATGTATTGGGAAAAGCAAGGCGTACCGTTTCGTCTGTTCACAAAAGACGAAATGAACCGCGCGATGGCTGACAACATCCGCAATGTCGTTGCCTTTTATGACGCGGAATTTTTCCCGGATGAGATTTCCCTGCTGAAAAAACTTATCGCCAGAAAACTGATAGTCGTAGATATGACTACGCCGCTAAATTTTCGGGACTTGCTTCATGAACACAAAGGAGAATTGAAAAAATGGCTGAAATAGAAATCCGTGTTACGGATATTATCACGATTGAGCAGACTCAATACAGAGTCATCGGTTACAGGGCCGGTTTGTTTTCGCTTTGCGAAATGAACACAAAAAAACTGACCATTTTTTTGTTGCCTTCAAAGGATTTAGTTAAGTGGGCTACTGAAGGAGCCGCACGTGTAGAAAAAAGCAATTCGTCCAATATTCTGCTGCCCGATTCAGAAGATGAAAATTATTTAAAGAAACAAGCGCTGATGCGGTTTATTATGCAAGAGTATGGTCCGCTATATGAAAAATTGTATGGAAAAACAACCAAAACCAACTTGAAGAAGACAATGGAGGATTTGGGAATTCAGCGGGATGCTGCATGGAGAGCCATTCGCAGATTCCTCCAAAGCGGTCTTGATATGGCTGCCATTGTGGACGGACGTTCACTTCGTTCCGGGAAAAGAAACCCCTATAAGTACTCCAAGAAAACAGGGCACCCTACAATGAACGCTTTGGGAAAAGGCGTTCCCCTGACAGATGAAATCAGAACCTATTTTGATGAAGCAATCAAAGATTTTTTAATCGGAAGGGCAAAGACTAAAAAAGATGCTTACATGACCATGATTGAAAAGCATTTCATCAACGAAGAAGAGATACCTACAGGAATACGTGTTAGCGTTTTACCGGATAATCTGCGCCCTACCCTCAAACAATTTTTGAACTATACGAGAGTCCGCGTTCCACAGGAGGAAATCGATAAAGCAAAAACGTCCGCTCGTGAGCAACGGAACAACAAACGGCTTTTACTCTCTGACAATTTGCAGGGCGTCATGGGGCCGGGCGACCTGTGGGAAGTAGACGAGTGTGAAATCGACCTTTCGCTGGTATCGGTTGAAAACCCGTCTGTGACGGTCGGCCGCCCCATCGTATATGTCATGATAGACGTATATACCCGTATGATTGTTGCCTACTCCGTTGCTTTTGACAACAACAGCGTATTGGGAATCACCAACTGCTTTTTGAATCTTCTGGACGACAAACAAGAATTGTGCAACCGCTTCGGAATTCAAATCGGAGCAGACGAATGGCCGTCCAAAATCTTGCCGCTTCGTCTTCGCAGTGATTATGGCGCCGAATATATTTCTCACGCGATGGATACGATTTGCTGCAAATTGGGTGTTGCAAAAGAATTGGTTTCCCCGGCGACGGGTTCTTTAAAGGGGCAGGTCGAGCAGGTTTTTCACCAAATCCATGCCGCACAGAATTCACTGTTGGAAGGAAAAGGGTTGATTGAAAAGCGACATGACTCTAACCACCACCAGGAGGCCGCCCTCAACATCCAGGAGTTTGAGGCGGTTTTACTCACCTACATTGTCGGGCATAACCGCAAATATATGGAAAAGTATCCGTTGACAAAGGATATGCGCCAGCAGAATGTAGAGCCACGCCCGATTGACCTTTGGAAGTATGGCGTATCATTGAACGGAAGCCCTCGTCCCATTACAAATGAAGTCATGTTCCGTCACTCGCTTCTGTTGCCGGTCAAAGCCTCTGTCGGCCGCGCAGGAATCACCTTCAAAGGATTGTTTTATATCAATTTACAAGATGAAGCGTTGCTGCGTGATATGTACTTGGCGTCTACTCATGGCAAGAAGAAATTAGAAAGCGCCTGCATCGACCCGCGCAACATCAGCCATCTATACTATATCCGAGAAGGAAAGCTGATGACAGCATCTTTGAATTATAAAAAGACCGGCATGAAAGAATATGAGGGAATGACATTGTCGGAATACAATGCACTGCACAACAAGAAAAAGGATGATGACGCCATAGGACGTGAAACAAATTTGCAGATGGATATCGCCATTCGTGACCGGCAAGCCAAAATTGTTTCCGAAGCACAAAAGCGGCATCTTAGTCCTTCCACAGAAAATTTGCGGGCGAATCGTGCAGCCGAGAAAAAGGCTCGCGCACAGCAAATGCCCATAATCCCTAAAGAGGAAACGGTTATAGAAACAGCTGCTGTACAATCGCTTCCGAAAAAAGGGAATGGGCCGATTCTTCCTGTTAGCGCCAGCGACGCACTTAGGGAGTTCAATGAGGAGGAGTTTGATGAATGAGTAAAGGGTACGAATACAGCGACCAAGAATATGCTGCGGGCGGAAACGGGTCAGTGGTAGATGCAATTTACCATAAAGCAAAAGCGCCCATGGATGTTGGCAACCCTTATATCGAAGCCCTGCCGTATCCGCTTACCGACATCGGTGAAGTCGCACGATATTATACATATGGCCTAAATCAATACGATGTGGCCGAAAAGCAACTTTCTCGTTTGGACCGTCGCTTTTTGGTCAATCAGATTCGCACCGTTCGCGTAGCGCTTCCGTTTGAGCAGGAATTGGAAATGGAGTTTTACCGCACCCTTTGCGATTCTTATCGTCTTAGAAAGCCGCGCGAAGTGTATGAGGACGGTGTAAAAAGAATCAAATTGGTGGGTGACGTTTCTGAAGCAGCAAACACCGGATTCAATATGCTGGGATTCTCCGGTTGTGGAAAATCAAGCGCCATCAAAATCCTTGTCAGCCGCTACCCGCAGGTCATCCGGCATCATATTGATGGAGAGGTCTATTCACAAATCGTCTATTTGACGATTTCCTGTCAGCCCAATTCCAACTTCTCAGCCTTGTATTCTGGCATCGGAAAAGCCATTGACTTTGCGCTGAATACCGATATCTATCAAAAGCAAATCGATAGGATAAAGACGCTGGCCGGCAAAATGAACAAGGTCATCGAGCTGATTGAGCTGTTCGCCGTTGGAACTATTATTTTAGACGAAATTCAGCTCATTGATTTTAAAACCACTAAGGAATCCAGCTTTGAAGCACTGATGGTCATCACAAACGAAACGAAGATGGCTTTCTGCGCAGTCGGCACGACGGAAGCCTACGTCAAAATGTTCAAAGAGCAGCGGACTGCGCGCCGGCTTGGTCGGGAAATCAATGCTTCGGGTTATTGCGGGAATGAAAAATTCTTTTCCCACGTCATGAGCCAGCTTTTTTGTTACCAGTGGTTTGATGAGCATATTGACCTTACGGAAGAATTGGTTGAAGCGTTTTATGAAGAATCCAAAGGGATTATCGACCAGGCGGTGTCTTTGTACATTGCAGTACAGGACGAATATCTCAAATCCAATCGAAAATCAATCAGTCCCGAATTTATTGCTGCGGTTTCGAAGCGGCGTTATCCAAACCTGAAATTGCTGCTTGAGCGTGCAAGCGAACCTGGCGTGCAGGAGCAAATCGAAAAAATCATGCGCGGCAGCAAGGAACAGTACGAGCACGAATTGAGTGAGGCCAAGCAGCAGGAAGTTATGCAGCATCTCGTGCAGAATGCAGCAGAAATCGATATATCCTCCTTGATTCGCCGCACGATTGCTAGCATCCAGCAGGTCGTGGGTTCTATGTACGATGAAAAGCAGATTGAGAAAGCATGTAAGCAAATTGCCGCCGGGATAGAAGTATCGTCAATTGCTGATAGTGATTTTATCCAGCGGGTCTTTGCGCGGCTCCAATCTCAGAAGCAAAAGAAATCACCCCGAAGGAAAGCTCCCTCTCATGAAGATTTATTGAATGCTGTTCTCGGGAACACATAGCCATGCACTTGCAAAAATCAAAAGGCATCATTCTCTTGCGCTGGAGATTTTCGTTCGCGTATAGTCCGTTTTGATTTCTGCGAATATAATCAAACGAACTCAGTTGGAAAAATATTACGATGTCCAGCATCAACAAAATTGCCACCACCCGAAAACTCGGATGGTGGCGATTTTTAATTGTTGTCGCAAATATAGTTGGCCCTTATGCGTTTCTAAAAATGCCTTTATCGCATTTATAGTTGGCTTAACGCATATATAGTTGGACTTTCACATGGGTTACCGGCCTTCTTACAGGTGCAGCACCCGGTCCTTGATCTCGGCGGTGCGGCCCTGGTTCCAGAACTGGGTGCCGATGTAGCCGCAGGTGCGGCGGGCCACATTCAGCTTGTTCTGGTCCCGGTTGTGGCAGTGGGGGCATTCCCACACCAGCTTGCCGTCGTCCTCCACGATCCGGATCTCGCCGTCAAAGCCGCACACCTGGCAGTAGTCGCTCTTGGTGTTGAGCTCGGCGTACATGATGTTGTCGTAGATGAACTGCATGACCCGGATGACCGCGGCCAGGTTGTCCTGCATGTTGGGCACTTCCACATAGCTGATGGCGCCGCCGGGGCTCAGCTTCTGGAAATCCGACTCGAACTTCAGCTTGGTGAAGGCGTCGATCTGCTCGGACACATGGACATGGTAGGAGTTGGTGATATAGTTCCGGTCGGTGATGCCGGGCACGATGCCGAACCGCTTCTGCAGGCACTTGGCAAACTTGTAGGTGGTGGACTCCAGCGGGGTGCCGTAGAGGCTGAAGTCGATGTTGCTCTCGGCCTTCCACTTGGCGCAGGCGTCGTTCATGTGCTGCATGACCTGCAGCGCGAAGGGTTTGGCGGCCGGGTCGGTGTGGCTCTTGCCGGTCATATACTTGCAGCACTCATACAGACCCGCATAGCCCAGGCTGATGGTGGAGTACCCGCCGTACAGCAGCTTGTCGATGGGCTCGCCTTTCTTCAGGCGGGCCAGCGCGCCGTACTGCCACAGGATGGGCGCCGCGTCGGACAAGGTGCCCTTGAGCCGGTTGTGGCGGCACATCAGGGCGGTGTGGCACAGGTCCAGCCGCTCGTCAAAGACCTTCCAGAACTTGTCAAAGTCCCCGCCGGAGGACAGCGCCACATCCACCAGATTGATGGTCACGACGCCCTGGTTGAACCGGCCGTAGTACTTGGGCTTGCCGTCATAGTTCTTGGCGTTGGCGATGTTGTCCCAGCCGTTGCCGCTGCGGTCGGGGGTCAGGAAGCTGCGGCAGCCCATGCAGGTGTACACGTCGCCGTGGCCCTCGGTCTCGCCCTTGGACAGCTTGTATTCCCGCATCTTCTTCTCGCTGATATAGTCGGGCACCATCCGCTTGGCGGTACATTTGGCGGCCAGCTTGGTCAGGTAGAAGTAAGGGGTGCCTTCGCGGATGTTGTCCTCCTCCAGCACATAGATCAGCTTGGGGAAAGCCGGGGTGATCCAGACGCCGGCCTCGTTCTTGACGCCCTGGTAGCGCTGGCGGAGCATCTCCTCAATGATGATGGCCAGGTCGGACTTGAGCCGCTGGTCGTCGCCGGCTTCGCCCAGGTACATGAACACCGTGATGAAGGGGGCCTGGCCGTTGGTGGTCATCAGGG
>ERZ1090865.486-NODE-486-length-23057-cov-9.318842_pt1 | contig 23057 bp, 18 predicted proteins | sample MGYA00478478_ERZ1090865 | MGnify/ENA primary metagenome ERZ1090865 (study PRJEB33644, sample SAMEA5815715) | chicken gut metagenome | biome: Chicken; feature: Gastrointestinal Tract; material: Caecum | place: Ireland | collected 2019-01-01 | study: A study of the... | reverse complement strand
CAACTGTACGGTGGCGCTGGCGACGACGGGCATTGCAGGCCCGCAGTCGGACAATACCAACAAGCCCGTGGGGCTCTGCTACATCGCGGCGGGAACAAAAGAAGCTGTGTACGTCTATAAGTACCTTTTCAAGGGAACGCGGGAAGAGATCACAAAGCGCGCCATCGTTCAGGCGCTGTTTCTGCTGTACAAACAAATCGTGTAAGATACGCCGCTTGCGGCGGGAGAATAGTAATAATTCAGAGAGGTTTCAGAATGGACAACGATAAACTCAGGGCATTGGATCAGGTCCTTGCGCGTATCGAAAAGAACTACGGCAAGGGCGCGATCATGAAGCTCGGCGACGAAGCGGGCAACACGGACATTGAAGTCATCCCCACGGGATGCCTTTCTCTGGACATTGCGCTCGGGATCGGCGGACTGCCGCGCGGCAGGATCATCGAAATTTACGGGCCTGAATCTTCGGGTAAAACGACGGTCGCTCTGCACGCGATCGCGGAGATCCAGAAGCAGGGCGGCATTGCGGCGTTTGTGGATGCGGAGCACGCGCTCGATCCCGTGTACGCGAAGAGGCTGGGCGTCGACCTGGACAACCTGTATGTTTCCCAGCCGGATACGGGCGAACAGGCGCTGGACATCACCGACGCGCTGGTGCGCAGCGGTGCGGTCGATCTCATCGTCATCGACTCCGTTGCGGCGCTCACCCCCAAGGCGGAGATCGAAGGGGACATGGGCGATTCCCACGTCGGTCTGCAGGCGCGCCTGATGTCGCAGGCGCTGCGCAAGCTGACGGGCATCATCAACAAATCCAACTGCTGCGTCATTTTTATCAACCAGCTGCGTGAAAAGGTGGGCGTCATGTTCGGCAACCCCGAAACCACGCCGGGCGGCAAGGCGCTCAAATTCTACGCTTCCGTGCGCATCGACGTGCGCAAGGCGGACGCCCTCAAAGACAGCGAGGGAATCATGGGCAACCGCACCAAGGCGAAGATCGTCAAAAACAAGCTCGCGCCTCCGTTCAAGACGGCGGAATTTGACATTCTGTACGGCCAGGGCATTTCGCAGGAAGGCTGCCTCATCGACCTGGGATGCGCGTGCGACGTGATCGGTAAGAGCGGCGCCTGGTTCTCCTACAACGGGGAGAAAGTGGCGCAGGGCAGAGAGCGTATGCGCGAATGGCTGAAAAACAATCCCGCACAGGCGAAAGAGATCGAGGAAAAGATCCGTGCCGCCTATAAACCCGCCAGAGAGGAAGAAAAGGCGGAAGCGGAAGAGGAACCTGAAACGGACGAAGAAGAATGAAATACGGATTCGTAAAAGTTGCGGCGGCAACGCCGCACATCCGCGTGGCGGACACGCAATTCAATACGCAGCAGATCGTGGAGCAGATCTCTCTTGCAGGGAAGGAGGGCGCGGAACTTGTCGTCTTTCCCGAACTTTGCGTCTGCGGCTACACCTGCGGCGATCTGTTCGGGCAGGACGTGCTCCTCAACGGGTGCGTCGCGGCTCTGAAAACGATCGCGCAGAGCACAAAGGACAGCAATATCCTTGTTTTTGTCGGCGTCCCGTACAAGACGGACGGCGTACTGTACAACTGCGCCGCCGTCGTCAACGGCGGAAAAGTGCTCGCGCTCATTCCCAAACGCCACCTGCCCAACTACGCGGAATTTTACGAAAAGAGAAATTTCCAGCCTTACAAAGGCGAAAACAGGACGGTCGTCTTTGACGGGGAAGAGATCCCGTTTGGCAACAAGATCGTCCTGCGAAGCGAAAAGGATGCGGATTTTACGGTTGCCGCGGAACTCTGCGAGGATCTTTGGGTCCCCGCGCCGCCCTCCGTTTCCCATGCGCTGATGGGGGCGAACATCATCGTCAACCTTTCCGCCAGCGATGAGACGGCGGGCAAGGCGGAATATCGCCGCCTGATCGTTGGGACGCAGTCGGGGAAGACCGTTTCCGGCTATGTGTATGCGGATGCGGGCGAAGGGGAGTCCACCACGGATATGGTGTTTTCGGGGCATAATATGATCTGCGAAAACGGGACTCTTCTCGCGGAATGCAGACCTTTTGAGGACAAAGGGATCCTGTACGCCGAGATCGACGTGCACAAACTCGCTTTCGAGCGCCGCAGGATCAATACTTTCTATGATACCTCTTCTCTGAGCGGGTATGCGTTCGTGCCTTTCCGTGCGGAAGGGAACTGGGAGAAGCTCACGCGCATTCCCGCGCGCCTGCCCTTCGTTCCGCAGGGGGAACAAGCTCTCGGCGAACGTGCCGAACTCATTTTATCCATTCAGGCGGCGGGCCTGAAAAAGAGATTGGAGCATACCTGTGCGCAGAGCGCCGTCCTCGGCATATCCGGCGGACTGGACAGCGCGTTGGCGCTCCTCGTCACGGTGCGCGCATTCGACGCTCTCAAAAAGGAGAGAAAGGACATCCTTGCCGTCACGATGCCCTGTTTCGGCACGACCAAAAAGACCAAGGACAACGCCCTGCGCCTGATGCACGAATTGGGCGTCACCTGCCGTACCGTTCCCATCGGGGATGCCGTTATGCAGCATTTCAAGGACATCGGGCACGACGAAAAGGTGCGCAACGCCGCGTATGAAAATGCGCAGGCGCGTATGCGCACGATGGTTCTGATGGACCTTGCCAACGATCACAACGGACTTGTCATCGGCACGGGGGACCTCAGTGAGCTTGCGCTCGGCTGGGCGACGTACAACGGCGACCATATGTCCATGTATGCGGTCAACGGTTCGGTGCCGAAAACGCTCGTCAAATTCCTCATCGGGTACGAGGCGAAGCGTCTGGGCGGCGAAGCGGGGAGCGCGCTGACGGATATTTTAAACACCGAGATCAGTCCCGAGCTCCTTCCTCCCGAAAACGGCAAGATCGCCCAGAAGACGGAAGAGCTTGTAGGGCCGTACGAGCTGCACGACTATTACCTGTATTATGCCGTGCGCTGGGGATTTTCTCCCGCCAAGGTGTTCTATCTCGCCAAGCAGACGTTTGCGGGTGTGTACGAAGAATCCGTGCTGAAAAAATGGCTCGTAAATTTCTATAAGAGGTTTTTCTCCCAGCAGTTCAAGCGTTCCTGTCTGCCGGACGGTGCAAAGGTGGGGTCGGTCTCCCTGTCGCCGCGCGGGGACTGGAGAATGCCTTCGGACGCGTCCGTCCGCCTGTGGATGGACGAACTGGAAAAACTTTGATAACGCAAATGTTCCGCCTGCGAAAACGGGCGGAACTTTTTTGCATTCTCGGCCCTTTATTTTTAAGATAGCGTTGACTTTTTGTGAAAAATAAGTTATAATAATTTTAATATAAATGCTAAAAGGGTATATTTGCGGTTTCCCCGTTCTTCTTATCGGGAAACGCCGTAAAAAAATGCTGTTTTACGTTTATATAATGTTTATTGCACGGGAGGCTATTCGATGTTTACAGCGAATTTAAGCTCCCTGTTTCTGGCAGCTGCGGCGCCCGTCTGGGTGGTCGTCGTACTTGCCGTCGCTATAGTAGTCGTTGGTGCGGCCTGCGTTTTTGTCGGATGGTTTTTCAACAAGAAAAGCACCGAGAAAAAAGTGGGAGAAGTAAATCAAAGAATCAAATTAATGCTGGAAGAGGCGGAAAACGAAGCCAAGGCATTAAAGAAAGAAGCTATTTTAGAGGCTAAGGAACAGGACTTAAAGTTAAGAAACGAGTTTGAAAGGGAGACCAAAGAGAAGAAAGCCGAATTGCAGAAAGCGGAACAGCGCTTGATGCAGAAAGAGGACAACGTCGACAAAAAAGAGGACGCCCTCCAGAAAAAATCGGACGCTTTGGAACAGCAGCAGAAAAATCTTGCCCGCCAGGAAGGCGAGATCAAAAAGATGCAGGAAAAGGTCAACCACCAGCACGACCTCATGTTGCAGGAACTGGAAAAGGTTGCCCAGCTCACCCGCGAGGAGGCGAAAAAGGCCCTCACGGAGAATATTCTGGAAGAGACCCGTCACGACGTTGCCGTGCAGGTTCGCAACATAGAACAGCAGGCGAAGGACGAAGCCGATCAGGAAGCAAAGAAGATCATCAGCCTTGCCATTCAGCGCTGCGCCAGCGATCACGCGTCGGAGATCACCGTTTCCGTCGTGCCGCTGCCCAACGACGACATGAAGGCGCGCATCATCGGCAGAGAGGGGCGCAATATCCGCGCTCTCGAAAATGCGACGGGCATCGAACTCATCATCGACGACACGCCCGAAGTGGTCATTCTTTCGGGATTTGACCCCGTGCGCAGGGAAGTCGCCCGCCTTGCTCTGGAAAAGCTCATCAGCGACGGCAGGATCCATCCCGCCCGCATCGAGGAGACGGTGGAAAAAGTCCGCAGGGAACTCGACCAGCAGATCAAGGAAAACGGCGAAGCTGCCATGTTTGAAGTGGGCATTTTCGGATTGCATCCGGAACTCATCAAACTGCTCGGTAGACTCAAATACAGAACAAGCTACGGACAGAACGTCTATAAGCATTCCATCGAAGTGGCACAGCTGGCCGGAACGATGGCGGCGGAACTCGGACTGGACGTCAACCTTGCAAAGCGTGCGGGACTTCTGCACGACATCGGCAAGGCGGTCGACCACGAACAGGAAGGCACGCACATTCAGATCGGCGCAGATCTCGCCAAAAAGTACAAGGAAAGCAACAACGTTGTCAACGCCATCATGGCGCACCACGGCGACGTGGAACCCAAGACGGTGGAAGCGGTCCTTGTGCAGGCGGCGGACGCCATTTCCGGCGCACGTCCCGGCGCACGCAGGGAGACGAGCACCAACTATGTCAAACGTCTCGAACAGCTCGAACAGATCGCCTCTTCCTTCAAGGGAGTGGACAAGAGCTACGCGATCCAGGCGGGCAGGGAAGTCCGCGTGATCGTCAAGCCCGAACAGATCGACGACGCACATACGCTCTTCCTCGCCAAGGACATTGCCAAAAAGATCGAGCAGGAATTGGAATATCCCGGCCAGATCAAGGTCAATGTCATCCGCGAATTCCGCGGCGTAGAATACGCAAAGTAATCAAAAGGATAAAACGTCCTCATAAAAACAAGACAAGCGGGCCGGCATTGCCGGTCCGCTTGTCTTATGGAAAATGCAGTCTGCGTGTGGAAATGCCGCCGTGCGCAGATACTGAAAACGGAGCCGCAAAAGCGGCTCCGTCATTTTATGCGCTGAAATCGTCAGAATCGTCCGAATCTGGCGTGGAATCGTCGTAACGGATGTCCTTGTTTGCGTTGCAGATATCCTTGATAAATTCGTTGTACCATTCCGGTTTGACAACGATAACGGTATAGCGGTCATCTTTGAAATAGACGACGAGCTTGTTGGTCTTTTTGAAGAGATGCACGGACTTGATATCCTTTAAAAGAAATGTGGATTTGATGATCCCGAACCAAAGGATGATCTCCTTGTCCGTCACCTTATATACGGAATGGATGAGGATGGCGGGGAAGATGACGAGTGCCAGCAGGGAAGCAATGATGATGACGATGTGCTGGATGATCAGCTGCGGGGAGGAAAATCCCAGCGAAGGGGCGAGCATCCTGTAAATCGTGAAGGCGATGCCGCCGATCCCCAGCAGAATGCCTACGATGCACCCTGCAAAGGCGAGTTTGGAAAGTTTGAACGTATAAGATTTCATATAGATCCTTCCTTTGGGAAAATTGTACCATATTCCAAATGAAAAAGCAAGGGCATGAACGGGAAAAGCAAAAAAGAGGGATTTTTTTGAAAAAAAAGGGGTTAAAAAAGCTTCAGCTTATGGAAAAAGCAAAAAGGTATAAATTTTTTTTAACCTTTTGCCGAGTTCAATTACTTGAAAAATAAAAACAAATGGTGTAGAATAACAGTAGCATCAAGAAAAAGAGGTCAACTCTATGTTAAACATGACGGCTCAGCTGCTGTCAACGGACAAGTTTGACGGGCTGAAAGACAAAATATTCCCCAGCGACATCTTTGTGATCGGAGGGTTCCGCATCAACAACAGTGTGATCTCCGGGTTTATCGTGGTGGCCGTATTGCTGATCGTCGCAGTCATCCTGCGTCTCACGGTGATACGCCATTGGAAGACGACGCCTTCCGGCGCGCAGATGTTTCTGGAATGGCTTGTAACCTTCTTTGACAAGAGCGCGGACGAGATGACGGAGGAGTACAGCGGACTGATGGGGCCGTATACGCTCGGCGCCGCCGCGTACATCTGCTGCGGCGTTCTCATCGAAATGTTCGGGCTTCGCCCCGCCATTGCGGACATCGGCGCCTGCTTCGCGCTTGCACTTTGCACCTTCCTGTTTATCCACACGCTCGGTTTCCACAAAAACAAGGCGCGCAGGCTTCTGCACTTCCTCAATCCTATCAATATCGTCACCGATCTTTCCGTGCCTGTTTCCATGACCTTCCGTCTGTTCGGCAGTATCCTCAGCGGTATGGTCATTATGGATATGATCTACATTCTCGTGGAGGGGATCTGGTATATCGGGCTGCCTCTCATCCTGCCGGCAGTGCTTACGCCGCTGTTTACGCTGTTCCACGCGTTCATCCAGTCGTACGTCTTTGCATCGCTGACGCTCACGTTTGTGCAGGAGGCAATCGAAACTCCTCCCAAAAAGCCAAAGCGGGTCAAAAATAAAAAGCAGGCCGCGGCGGCAACAGCGCAGGTTTCTGCCTAAAAAACAGCTAAAAATTTTATTCACATAAATCCTGAACGGAGGTAAAAAAATGGAACTTTTGGTTACCATGATCGCGAATCTTCTCGCAACGGACGGAGCCCTTCTGGGCGCAGGCATTGCGGCGCTGACTGGTCTCGGCGCTGGTATCGGTATGGGTATCGCTACGGGCAAAGCCGTAGAAGCTACGGCGCGCCAGCCCGAAGCGGTGGGCAAAATCAGGACGATGCTTCTGCTCGGCCTTGCATTTGCCGAAACGACGGCTATTTACGGTTTGCTCGTCAGTATTCTCCTTATCTTTGTCGCCTGATCTTGAAAATTAAAAAATAGGTGTGAAATGTTAATGAATTTCTACAATGCAGGACTCGCCGCGAACATCGGCGATCTTGTGGAATGGGAGAGTCTTGTCTGCCATCTCATTGCATTGATCATTCTGACGGTAGGGTTGTATCTTCTGCTGTTCAGGCCGGTCAAGCGCATGATCAAGGAGAGGCAGGACAAGATCAAAAAAATCGAGAAGGAAAATTCCGACCTGAATGCGGAAGTGCGGCAGATGAAAGAGAGCTCGTCTGTCCTGCTTGCCGATGCAAAAAAGCAGGCGGCCGTCATTCACGAAAATGCGGTGAAGTCTGCCAATCAGAAGGCGGATGAGATCGTTTCCGATGCGCGCAAACAGGCGAAAGGCATTGTGGAGCGTGCGGAAGCAGAGATCGACGAAGAGCGCCGCAACCTCGAATCGGACATCGAGCAGCAGATCACGGACGTATCCATGGCCGTTGCGCGCAAGATCCTTGCAAGAGACATTTCTGCCGCCGATGACAAAAAATTGATAGAAGAAAGCCTTGCGCAATGGAGTAAGGAATGAAAAACAATCAGGCAACGACGGCAAAAGTAGTTCTCGCCAGAAAGCCGGACAGCGAAACCGCTGCAAAAATCGAAGCTTTTGCAAAGAGCAAGGGCTGTTCTGAGGTCGAATACACGATCGACGGCAAGATCATCGGCGGGATCATCGTATACATCGGGGACACCGTTTACGACGGGTCGGTCAAAAACCGCCTCGAAGAGATGAAACGGGACGTTTCCGATTGAGACAGGTTAGTTATGATTGACGTAAAAGCAATAGGAAAATCGATCGTCGAAAAAGTGGAGAACACCGAAGCACGTCTTGACGAACGCACTTGCGGCAGGATCATCTATTCGGGCGACGGGATCATCCATGTATCGGGGCTCAGTGACGTAAAATACAACGAGCTTCTCGAAATCGAGGGCGGCTATCATGCCCTTGCACTCAATCTCGAAGAGGACAGCGTAGGCGCCGTGCTCTTTTCGGGAGAGGACAAAGTCCGTTACGGCGACTTTGTCTATACGACGGGTAAAACCGTCCAGATGCCTGTCGGGGAAGAAATGCTCGGCAGGATCGTCGATCCGCTCGGCAATCCGCTGGACGGACTTGCTGACATCAAGACAAAGGAAATGCGCCCCGTCGAGTTCCCCGCTCCCTCCATTATGGACAGGGGCAAGGTCAACAAGCCTTTGCAGACGGGTATCCTCGCCATCGACAGCATGATCCCGATCGGCAGAGGACAGCGTGAGCTGATCATCGGGGACCGCCAGACAGGCAAAACGGCGATCGCCGTGGATGCCATACTCAACCAGAAGGGCGAAAACGTCATCTGTATTTACGTTTCCATCGGTCAGAAGGCGTCCTCGCTCGCCAAGATCATCACAACGCTGCACAATGCGGACGCAATGAAGTACACTTGCGTCGTCTGCTCCACGGCGGATGACGACGCGCCTCTGCAATACCTCGCGCCGTACAGCGGCTGCGCGCTTGCGGAATACTTTATGTACCAGGGGAAGGACGTCCTGATCGTCTATGACGACCTTTCCAAACACGCCGTCGCATACCGCACGATGAGCTTGCTTTTGAAGCGCCCCGCGGGCAGGGAAGCGTACCCCGGCGACGTCTTTTATCTGCATTCCAGACTTCTGGAGCGTGCGGCAAAACTTTCTGAAGAAAAGGGCGGCGGTTCCATCACCGCGCTTCCCATCGTGGAAACGCTGGCAGGGGACATTTCCGCTTACATACCGACAAACGTCATTTCCATCACGGACGGCCAGATCTATCTGGAAAGCGAGCTGTTCAACAGCGGGATCCGTCCCGCGGTCAACGTGGGCCTTTCCGTTTCGCGTGTGGGCGGCAGCGCACAGCGCGCCGCGATCCGTCAGATCTCTGGGCAGCTGCGTGTCAACCTCGCGCAGTACCGCGAACTCGCCATCTTCATGCAGTTCGGCTCCGACCTCGACGCGGAGACGCAGAAAACGCTCAGCCGCGGTGCAAAAATGACGGATACGCTCAAACAAAGGCAGTACCTCAACTACTCCGTCAAGGAGATGATCGTGCTTCTCGCCGTCTCGCAGAGCGATCTCGTGGATAAGATCCCCGAGCGCAAGATGAGCGCTTTTGTGGAGGGTCTGCTCGATTATCTGCACATCAATTATGCGGCTCTTCTCGACAGCATCGATCCGGACAAGAAACTTCCGGACAGCCAGAAAGAGGAGATCTTCCGCGCGGCGGAGGAGTACATCGACTGCTCGCTGGGCGAAGAGAATACGCAGAAGAACGCGGAGGCCGAAGAGCAAGACTCTTCGGAGAACTGATATGGCGGACATTGCGGAGATCAGGCATCGCATCAAGAGCGTGCAGGATACCCACCAGATCACAAAGGCGATGGAGCTGATCTCGGTGGCAAAAATGCGCAAGGCGATGATCAAACAGTCCTTCAGTTCCGTTTATTTCGATTCTGTGCGCTACACGCTCAAAGACATTCTGCGCCACAGCAGCGACGTGCGCAACCGCTATACCGTCCACAGACCGGACACCCGCACGGCGTACATCGTCATCGCGGGCGACAAGGGTCTGGCAGGCGCCTTCAACAACAACGTTCTCAACCTTGCATGGGAGCACATGAAACAGCGCCCCGTGCATTACGTGGTGACCATCGGTCAGATGGCGCGCGCCTTCTTTGAAAGCAGGGAACAGCAGGTCGACCTCGAATTTACCCATGCGGTGACCAACCCGACCCTGCACGATGCGCGCGGCATCATGCGCGATATTCTCGAACTTTACGACAGAAACCTGATGGACGAAGTGTACGTCGTGTTCACGAGGATGCTTTCCGCCTCCTCGCACGAGCCGAAGATCGTCAAACTTCTTCCCATCGAGGCGGACGACATAGAAGCGGACGTCAAGCCCACCTTCTCCGGCGAGATCTATTACGATCCTTCACCCAAGGAAGTCATGGACGTGCTGGTCCCGGAATATCTCGTCGGCATGATCTATTCCACACTCATCCATTCCTCGGCAAGCGAACACGCCGCGCGCATGATGGCGATGTCCAATGCCAACAAAAACGCGGAAAAAATGCTGGACGCACTCAATCTTGAGTACAACAGACTGCGTCAGAGCGCCATCACGACGGAGCTTCTCGATCTCTCTTCCGGCAGGTTCTTTTCCGAAAACGACTTATACAAAAAGGTAAAATCAAATGGTAAATCCCGGTAAGATCAGTCAGATCATCGGCCCTGTGGTCGATGTCCGGTTTGAAGGGGAAATGCCCCCCGTATATGAAAAACTTGTCGTCGACGAAACGCAGACGGTGCTGGAAGTGCTTTCACACATTGCAAAGGGCATCGTGCGCTGTATTTCCATGACGGCAACGGACGGACTTTCCCGCGGAATGCAGGTCCTCGACACGGGCGGGCAGATCACCGTCCCCGTGGGGGAAGGCGTTCTCGGCAGGGTGCTCAACGTTCTCGGCGAACCCATCGACCATAAGGGCGAGGTCAAGACGAAAGAACGCTGGAACATTCACAGAAAACCTCCCGCATTTTACGATCAGAACCCTTCAACGGAAATTTTTGAAACGGGCATCAAGGTCATCGACCTGATCGCTCCGTACAGCAAGGGCGGCAAGATCGGCCTGTTCGGCGGCGCAGGCGTCGGCAAAACCGTGCTTATCATGGAGCTGATGCACAACATCTCCAAGGAACACGGCGGCTACTCCATTTTCACGGGCGTCGGCGAACGTTCGCGTGAAGGCAATGACATGATCGCCGACATGACCGAATCGGGCGTCATCTGCAATTCCGCGCTCGTTTACGGGCAGATGAACGAACCGCCCGGAAGCCGTATGAGAACGGCGTTTACGGGACTGACGCTCGCGGAATATTTCCGTGACGTAAACCGTCAGGACGTCCTTCTCTTTATCGATAACATTTATCGTTATATCCAGGCGGGCAGCGAGGTATCCGCTCTGCTGGGCAGAATGCCTTCCGCCGTCGGCTATCAGCCTACTCTTTCCCTGGAAATGGGACTCTTGCAGGAACGTATCGCAAGTACCCGCCGCGGCTCCATCACTTCCATTCAGGCAGTGTACGTGCCGGCGGACGATATCACCGACCCTGCGCCTGCGGCGATCTTCTCGCACCTGGACGCAACGACCGTTCTTTCGCGTAAAGTGGTGGAAATGGGTATCTATCCCGCCGTCGATCCGCTGGAATCTTCCTCCCGTATCCTCGATCCGCAGATCGTGGGCAGGGAGCACTACGACGTTGCCAACAAAGTCATCGCAACGTTGCAGCGGTACAAGGAATTGCAGGATATCATCGCCATTCTGGGTATGGACGAATTGTCCGAAGAGGATAAAAACGCGGTGTTCCGCGCCCGTAAGATCCAGAAGTTCATGTCTCAGCCTTTCTCCGTTTCCAAAGTTTACACGGGGTTGGAAGGCAGATATGTACCTTTGCAGGCGACCATTGAGAGCTTTAAAACCATTCTTTCGGGCGAAGTGGACGACCTCCCCGAAAATGCCTTCTTCAACGTCGGCGACATCGACGAGGCAAAGGCGAAGGCGAGGACGATGCGCGCGGATTCCTGACCGCGAGAAAAGGAGGGCATGAAAATTGAATAAGTTTTTTCTTGAGATCATCACGCCCGAAAAGACCTTTTACCGCGGCGAAGTGGAAGGGTTGGACATTCCCGCCATCGGCGGAGCGTGTACCATTCTTGCAGGGCATCAGCCCATGGTGTTTGCCACGGAGCCGGGTTCTATCTACATCACGGCGGACGGAGCAAAGCGGGAAGCTTTTATGAGCGGAGGCTTTATCGAAGTCCGTCCCGACGAAACGATCGTCTTTTCGCAGGCGGTGGAATGGCCGGAGGAGATCAACGAACTGCGCGCCAGAGAAGCGAAGGACCGCGCGGAAGAGCAGCTTCGCCGCAACAGGAGCGCGGCGGAATACAGGCTCAACCGAATGGCGTTGCAGCGCGCGTTTGCGCGTCTGCGCGTAAAAAAACACAATCATCTCGACTGAAAAAAAAGGACGGGTCAGCCCCGCCCTTTTTTTGTTTTACAAACGCCGCGGCAGGCGGCGTTTTGCGCCAAGAAAAATGCGAAACGGGTAAAAATATTTGCCGAATGTGTTGAAATTTTTTTGAAAATTTGGTATTCTATATAAGGAATGTCTGCGAGGCAAGCTCTTTCGGACATTTCGGCAGAAAGCAAGAAAAAAACGGTTTCGCTGTAAGGGGAAATCGGGAGGAAAAAATGCAGGAAGAATTTTGTTTTTCCGAGATCGCGGGACATTTTGCGATCGACGGAAAGTATGTCAGCTGTATCCGCTATGGCGAGGGGCACATCAACGATACGTTCAAGCTTACGGTGGAAAAGGACGGGAAAGAGGTACATTACATTTTGCAGCGCATCAACAACAGGCTGTTCACGGACGTGGAAAAGCTGATGCGCAATATCCGCCTCGTCACGGAGTTCTGCCGCAAGAGCGTAATTGCACACGGCGGCGATCCCATGCGCGAGTGCCTCAACGTCGTACCGACGAAAGACGGCAAGGATTATTATACGGACGGGAAAAATTATTTCCGCGTTTACATATTCATCGAAGACGCCACCACCTATCAGATCGTGCGCGATCCAAAGGATTTTTATGAAAGCGCCGTTGCATTCGGCAGTTTTGCAAATCTTCTTGCGGGGTTCGATGCGTCCCAGCTTTATGAAGTTCTGCCAGATTTTCACAACACCAAAGTGCGCTATGCCAATTTCCTGCGCGCCGTGGAAAAGGACGTGTGCGGCAGAAAAGCAGAGGTACAGAAGGAGATCGACTGGGTGATGGCGCACAAAGATCTGTGCGGCAAACTGGTAGATAAGATCGCTTCGGGCGAGATCCCGCTGCGCGTAACGCACAACGATACAAAGCTCAACAACGTGATGATCGACAATAAGACAGGCAAGGGCCTTGCGGTCATCGATCTGGATACCGTCATGCCGGGTTCGCTCTGCTACGACTTCGGCGACAGCATCCGTTTCGGATGCAACAGCAGCGCGGAGGATGAACCCGACCTTTCCAAAGTGTATTTCCGCTTTGATCTGTATGAGACCTATCTTGCGGGGTATCTCTCGGCGGTGGGGTCGTCCATCACGGATGCGGAGCGTGAAAATCTGCCCGTCGGCGCCATTCTCATGACGTACGAATGCGGGATGCGGTTTCTGACCGATTATCTGGAAGGGGACGTCTATTTCCGTACGACGAGGGCGGGGCAGAACCTCGACCGTGCGCATACGCAGTTCAAACTCGTGGACGATATGACGGCGGCGTTCGATAAAATGCTTGCTGCCGCAAAAAAATAAGGCGCAGTCATGGAAAATTTTACAGAAAAGACACAGTATTTTTTGCGCGAAAACACGAGCGGAAGAGAGGACAAGTCTTGCCGTTTTTCCTGCGAATTTGCAAAAGAGGGGATGATCTTCTGCTTTGATGTGCGGGACGAGGACATCATCAGCCCATTCACGCAGGACAACGAAGATCTCTGGCGGGCGGATGCGGTGGAAGTTTTTCTTTCCCCGAACGGCGACCTGCACAATTATAAAGAGATCGAGGTCTCTCCCTTTGGCGTGCGTTTTTACGGAGATATTTACAATTCGGACGGAAAGACCGCCGCTCTTACCAAAAAAACGCCAGCATATCAGGCATGGGCGGAGCAAACGGACGGCGGATACAGCGTAAAAATTGTCATCGGTTATGATTCCTTAGAAGGATTTGACAGGGCAAAGATGAAATTGAACGCTTACCGTCTGGATAAAAAACAGTCGGGAGAACAGCTGCTGTACGCGCTGAACCCGACGATGTGCGGGTCCTTTCACAGGCCGCAATACTTTATCGGGGAGGCAAAAAAATGAAATTTCAGGACAGAGAAGTCATCGTCTTTGCGGGCGATTCCGTTACAGATGCGGATAAGTATAATACGGGCGACAGGATCGGCACAGGCTACGTGAAGCTGATCCGTGACGCGCTCACCGCATTTGAGCCGCAGAATCTTTACAAGATCGTCAACGCGGGGATCAGCGGCGACAATTCCGCCGACCTGCTTGCCCGCTGGGACAAAGACGTGGACGCTTATGCGCCCGATACCGTCTTTTGCATGATCGGGATCAACGACGTGTGGCGCCATTTCGATGAATTGGATCCTCATAAACCGCTCATTTCCGAAGAGGACTACGAAAAAAATCTGCGTGAGATCTGCAAACGTGCAAAAAAATACAAGAGGTTTTTCCTGATCACGCCTTACTTCCTGGAAAGGAACAGGCAGGATGAAATGCGGATGCTCACGGAACGCTATGTTCAGAGATTATAACGCGTTGCAGAGGAAAACGGCGTTCCCGTGCTCGATGCGCAGAAAGCTTTCGATGAGTATATGCTTTCCCGTGCGGGCCAGAGCATTTCCTGGGACAGGGTACATCCCGGCCCCGTCGGTTCCATGATTCTGGCGCGACTGATCCTGAAAGGCTGAAAAACGGAGGAGAGATCTATGGACGGAAAATTATTGACAGAAAAACTGCTTGCCTATGCGAGGGCGCACCTTCATTTGCAGGAGGAAGACGTCATCTATATGCGCAACGTCTTGCTTTCGGAATTTGGCCTGAGCGAACCGTATGACGGCGTTGCGGACGTTTCGGATGCGGTGCAGGCGGACGTTCCCGACGCTTTGGCACAGGATCTGAAAAGTTTTGCGCTGGAAGCAGGGCTGTGCAAGGAAGATTTTGCAGAACGTTACGTCGCCGATATTTTCGGATTGCTCACGCCGCTCCCTTCGCAGATCAACCGCGCATTTTTTAAGCTGAAAAAGGCTGAAGGGCCGCAGGCTGCGTGCGATTATCTGTACGATATTTCCGTCAAAAACGGGTACGTGCAGAAGACGGCCATCGCCCGCAATTTGAAATGGGAGTATCAGGACGGTAAAAACAAGCTGGAAATCACCGTCAATCTCTCCAAACCCGAAAAAAATAACAAGGATATCGCAAAGCTTCTCACTGCGCCGCAGGGAAAAAAATATCCTGCCTGCGCGCTCTGTAAGGAAAACGAGGGCTTTGAAGGAACGGCTACCCACCCGCCCCGCCGCAACATCCGCACGGTAAAAATGCAGATCGGCGGCAGCCGCTGGTTTATGCAGTATTCCCCGTACGCTTATTATGACGAACACTGCATCCTCATCAATGAGGAGCACGTTCCCATGAAAGTGGATGCGAAAACTCCCGACAAACTTCTTGATTTTGTCGATCAGCTTCCCAACTATTTTATCGGAAGCAACGCATCTCTTCCCATTGTGGGCGGGTCGATCCTCAATCACGAGCACTTCCAGGGTGGAAAACACCTTATGCCCATGCACCATGCAAAACTCGGGAAGAAATATACCAGCAAGAAATTTTCTGGGCTGAAAATCGGTATTCTCGACTGGTACAACAGCGCCGTGCAGTGCGAGGGCAAGGACAGGAAGGAAGTCGCCGCCTTTGCAGCTTCTGTCATCGACGCGTGGAAAAATTACGATTGCCCCGAATGCAGCATTTTAAGTCATACGGGGGACACGACGCACAACACTCTCTCTCCCATCTGCCGTAAAGTGGGAAAGAAGTATGTGTTTACGATGATCCTGCGCAACAACCGCACCAACGAAGATTTCCCCGACGGTATTTTCCACGTTCATCCGGAATACCTGAATATCAAGAGCGAGGGGATCGGCCTGATCGAGGCAATGGGCTTGTTTATCCTGCCCCCGCGCCTGAAACGCCAGCTGGACGAGATCGCAGACATTCTCTGCGGAGCGGTCGCATATGACGAGGCGGCATTGGCAGATCCCGAAAACGATCTGCATATCCATAGAGATATGGTTGCCAAGCTGGTCAAGGAAGGACTTGCCAAGGACAAGGAAGAGGCAGTATCGCGCGTCCGCGAATATGTCAACCACGTTTGTGCGGGCATTCTGGACAATACCGCCGTATTTAAACAGGACAAGGCGGGCAGAAAGGGCTTTGCGGGATTTATGGCATCGCTCGGACTGGAAGAAAAGTAAGCATTGTATTCCAAGCGGCTGTCTTCGGAGAAGGACAGCCGCTTGGGAAAAGTTTTTTACGGAAAAAGAATTTTTTCATGGTAATTTGCTTGAAAAAACTCTTTGAATATGTTATACTAATTGAGCAAGTCAAATGAAGGAACATTTTCCGCATATCGATGGCAAAATGTTATGGAGGCATAGCTCAGTTGGTTAGAGCGCTCGCTTCACATGCGAGAGGTCGTAGGTTCGAGTCCTACTGTCTCTACCACGCAAAAGGCACCCGTTTTCGGGTGCCTTTTTGCGTGGCAGAGAGGGACGAGAACCACGCGCGCCGAAGAGGAATGGAAGAGAGGAAAAAAAACAAATCGCGCGTCGTTCGTGCGAGGGCAAAGCCCGACGCCTTGCCGAGGGGGCCCCTTCAGGGGTATCGGCAAATACCTGCTGTCTCTACCAAAGCGAGGACAAGGGCGCATCTTGCGCTCTTTCTACCTGACTCGGATTTCGGTCATATGCGATAGAGTAAACTCCCTCATCCTCGCATTTGAAAGGGCACAATCTGCAACCCTTCTGCTCGCTTTGGGGTAAAGGCACCCGTTTTGGGGTGCCTTTTTGCGTGGCAGAGAGGGTACGAGAGCTGCGCGCGCCGAAAAGAGGGACAAAAAAAGAAAAAAAATGACAGAATCGGCAGAAAAATCCTGTAAACGGAGCGGTTTTTGCCATGTTGGTTTTAAAATGTCATAACGTTCTATGATTTTCTTGACTTTTTATGACATCTGTACTATAATGATTTTGTCACAAAAAAATATGACATTTGTGAGAGATGAATATGAAGTCAACCGCAAAGAAATCAATCAAAAAAAGAATCTTTATCCTGGCAGTGGCGGCATTGCTGTTGCTATCCATCGGATTTTTCTGCTTTAAATTTTTTGCAGGAGAAAAGGCGAAGGGGTCGGATCTGCTTTTGATGCAGTCTTACAGCATCAGCCTCACGCCTCCCGAGGACGGAACGGGACCGCAGGATTACGGAGCTCTCGAAAACATAGGATATATTATAGGGAAATTGTCTTCCCGTGAATATTATCACACGGAGAGCGTTTCCGTTGCCAATGCGTCAGCTTTGGGCGGCATGGTCAACGTCAAGCAGAACGTCGTCGGCAGCAAGGATTACAAGGACGGCATCTACATCGTCGCCGCGATCAGTACGGGCGAAAGTTCCTTTGCTCCCTCCAAGGCGATGCAGAGATTTTACGGAAAGGACACCGCGCTGGTCCGCTATGCCGAATCGGATAAAAAATCCGACTGGAACGGGCTTTCCACGAAATGGTCGACGGAAAAGCCTGCGGAAGTTCTGGACAAGGCGCAGCATATCAACCGTTACGGCCTTTGGGCGACGGAATTCTGCGACTATGTGATCACGGAGCAAACGTTGCTCACCCCCGATGCGACTGTGGAAAAGGACGGGGACGGGTATGTCCTCACCGTCTCTCTTTCCGTCCGTGAAAATGCGGAGGAGGGGAAAAAGGACGCAACAGAATATTATAAACGCCAGATGCGCACGATGGGCGATCTGGACGATTATCCGTCCTTTGCGTCCGCACAGCTTATTTTCCGTTTTGAAGAGGACTGGACGATCACTTCTTTGGAGACGGCGGAAGAATATTCTTCCAAAAAGGGATTTGAAGCCAACTGCAAGGGGAGCAACAAGACCACCTATTCCTACGATCTTGCGGATGTGGACGTATCCGCGTACGAGACGTATTTTATCAATTATGCGGATTCTGCCGTAACGCAGCCGGAAGAGGAAAAACTTACGGCGCTGGATTATCTTTCGTCTGGGTTTGCGCCTCTTCTGACGCAGGAGCAGTCTCTTCTGAAACTGGAAGCAAACGTGGGCGCAACGAGTATTGTCGGTGACGCCGCGCTTTCGATGCAGAACGGACAATTCGGCGGTCTGCGTCTGAGTCTGGGAGATCTCTATCTTACCTATGAGGGAGAGAGTATTTTCCTGCAATACCGCGACTTTTTCGGAAAGCTCGCGCTTGCGGATTGTTCGTCCTTCCTTCCCGATCTGGGCGGGCTGGACCTCGCTTCTCTGGAAAGCGCCATCGGCGAAGGAAAGCTTACAGAGACGGATACGGGCGCGCAGATCAGCTGTTCTCTGCCGCTGGGCGAGTTGATCCTTCCGCTCGATTTTACCTTTATCAGGGACGAGAACGGCATCCGTTGGAGCAGCATCGATACACAAATCAGTTCTTTGGGCATCGCTCTGCACGTTGAACCGGGAACGGCGGAAGTCCCCGCGCGGGATGTTACGCAGGCGACGGATCTTGCTCCCTTTGTCAAAAATATTCTCTCCCTTATTGAAGGGAAAGAGTATGTGCTGAACGTTTCCTATGCCGATCAGCAAATTTCCGTCAAAGGGGAGCTTCTGCTCGATCTGAGAGACGGTTTGGCGCTGAAAGCAGATCTCGTTCTCGGCTGGAAGGATCTCTCTGTTCCCGTTCAGATGACGGTGATCGGGGAAAATATTTGGCTGAGCGCGGAAAAGGTCGCCGTCAGCACGACGGTTTCGGAATTGAAAGATCTGCTTTCCGAAGTGCTGTCCGCAACGGGCATGGATTTCTCCCTGTCTTTGGATGCGTCGCAGATCCTGCAGTCTCTGCTTAGCGCGGATTATTCGGCGATCATTCAGAAACTCGTCCTGAACGAAAACGGGTTTGCGGTCGCAGTGGACGCGGACGCACTCCTTGAGATGTTTGCGATTCCCGATGTGCAACTCTCTCTCGGAACGGCAGAACTTTCCTATGACGTCAACAGCAACTCGTTTGCAGGGTCTGTCCTCGGCGCGGAGTTTTCTCTGTGCGGCGGCAGCGGAACGGTCACAGCCCCCGAAAATGCCGCGGAGTACGTACCTCTTCAAACTTTCTTGCAGTTTGTCGAACCTGTCCGTTCCATGATACAGGCAAAGGACATTGCCTTTGCATTCGGCGGCAAGGTGAATGTGCAGAATTTCCCCCTGCAGTTTGAGGCAGAGGGCGAAGTTTGGTTTGCAGACGGCATACAGATCTATCTGCGCGTTCTCGTTGCAGATGAATATATTATAGAAGTTTATGAGCGGGACGGAAACATTCAGCTTGCCCTGAACGGATACAGGTTGGACGTCGCCGCATCCGAATTGAAAACGGTTGCAGACAGTCTTTCCTCCCTGTTTGCGGGGAGTACGGAAGCTTCTTCTGAGGAAGCGGCTCTGCTCCTGTTCAGCGCTGACGGGATCGACTTGCAGGCGCTTTTGAGCAGTATTCGCTTTACGCTGCAGCAGGAAAATGCCTTGGGTGTGGCGCTTGACCTCTCCGCCCTGTTGCAGGGTGCGGCCGCAGAGGGGATCGTCCTGGGGGTGACGGAGAACAATGTCACCGTTCAGGCAGGACGTATTACTCTTTTCGGCGCAGAACTTTCTGATTTTTCCCTGACGGCGGGCGCGGCGGAAAACACATATTCGCCCGATCTGAGCGCAAATCTTGTTTGCCGGAATCTGTTTGAATTTCTCTTTAACGCCTACACGCAGGTGACAAAGTCGGACGATCTTTCGCTGTCGCTTATTTACGATACCGATGAACTCTACGCTTCCGTGGCGGGATACGTCAATCTCGAACGAGAAGAAGGCTCGGCGCAGGTCACGCTCAATCTTTCCTTTACGGCAGAGATCTACGAGGGCGGAAAGCAATCCCCGACGGGCACGCATTTTATCAGCCTGACAATTTTGCGCGATATGCTGTACATCGGATACAGCACGGTGGGAATGGACACGGGCAATCCTTTGCTCGTCAAAATGCCCGTTGCACAGCTGATCGCCTGCGGAAAGACGGTGTTGCCCATCCTTTCGCCCATTCTCGGCATCCGCGAAGACGTGTATTATTATAACTTTGTCATTTCCATTCTCGGCGGATACGTGGAAACCATCAATACCGCCGTGTTCGGCGTGATGAACACGCAGGAATGGTGCGACCTGATTTTAGGCATTGTCGGGGAGTATGCAGGCACGGGCGAAACTTCTTCCGCGCCCACAGATGTTTCTCTGGATACGCAGAAAAAGGAAATCGCCATATCTCTGCAGGACATTGCGCTCGTGTTGTCCGCTAAGGAAATGCCGCAGATCGAGGCGCCTGCTTCCGCAGAAAAATACATCGATATTTCCACGATCGCAAATCTGCTGCAGGATCTCGAATATTCCTATCGCTATGCGGACACGGGCGGATATACGCTGAAAGGTACGTTCACGATCAGGCTCACGCTCATTGGCATCCAACTCATCGAACTGCCTTTGTCGGTGGAACTTCGCGTCGGCTTTGAAGAAGGGGAAACGCTTGCAGACAGGGCGCCGTATTTCTACATCAAGACGTTTGTTCCCAAGACAAAGCTGCTCTTTGACATTGTCAATGCGGATACGCTTTCCGAAATTGTTGTACGCGGCGGGAATGTCTATATTCTCCGTCACGTTGTAGACGCGGCAGCGCAGTCGCAGGAACTCTACAGGGAATATACGGGATCGAGCGAGGATAAACATTGGTCTCACATTTTCTCGAACAAGACGATTTACCACTACGACGTGACCACGCGCAGCACGTATGAAAGGCAGAGCGCGGAATACCGCGCCATGACGCTGAATGATTTTATCGGCGGCGGTGCGCAGAATGTTGTCGAACAGCTGGCATACATTCTGAATTTCAGTACGTTCCTGAAAGACACCATCATTGATAATTTAGGTTCTTCTTCCTCCGACACGCAGGAGAGCGTGTACGATGCGGGCGACATGGTCACTTCCTATCAGTACATTGCGGCGGGCGGCACGAAAAAGGAAGGATATGCGCTCAGCCTCAACCTTGCGGCGGTCACGGGCAGCGACGCCCTCGGTTCGCTGAACGTCAAGATCGAAAGAACTTTCTCCCGCGAGGAAAACGGCGTCCGCTATTACGATCTTTCCGCGTTGGACATCAGCCTGGATATGATCGGCGGCATGGCCACCGTAAACGGAAAGCTGACGCACGAAGATCCAGGTTCGGATTCGCGTGCGGACAGTATCACGGCGGAAATGATGGGGATATTTGCATCTAACGGCGTCAGCGTGACGGAAGGGACGATTGCGGAAGGAAGCTTTTCCGTTTCGCGCAGCGTGGCCATCGAATACACCTCAGAACAGACGCTCTGCACGTCCTGCGACAAGTCCGAAGCGGAGCGCTGGGGGCAGGGAACATGGCGTTACGATGAAGAGAGCGGAAACTGGATCCGCCTTGCGTAAAAAGACACAGGCACCCGCAAAAAATTTGCGGGTGCCTTCTTATAAGTGATTGATTTTTTTATTGCATTCGTGTATAATACGTAAGGTTGAAAAAGATGAAGAAAATACTGTTTGTCTGCCTGGGGAATATCTGCAGAAGCCCCATGGCAGAGTTTATCATGAAGGACGAAGTGCGCAGGCAAAATCGGGAAGGGGAGTTTTGGATCGCGTCTGCGGGAACTAGCGGCGAGGAAGAGGGAAATCCCGTCTATCCGCCCGCCCGCGCCGAACTTGCAAAGCACGGCATTTCCTGCGAGGGAAAGCGCGCAAAAAAGTTTTTGCCCTCCGATTATTCTGCATACGATTATATTTTATGTATGGAAAATTCTCATGTGAGAGAATTGCGGCGCCAGACGGGGGATCCTGACAAAAAGATCTTCCGTTTGCTGGATTTTACCTCCTCCCCGCACGACATTGCCGATCCGTGGTATACGAGGAATTTTTCCCTCGCTTACGCGCAGATCGCGGAGGGAGTCCGCGCCTTCCTGCTCTTTTTGCAGAAAGGGGACGGGGCGCAGCAAAAGTAATGGTGAGATCGGCGGGAAAATGAAATAAAGTACAAAGGCATAAAGTATGAATTTTCTGTCTTGTTTTATCAATGTCGTCACAATCGTAGTGTTGGCTGTTCCGGGATTTTTCCTTCGCAAAAGCAGACTTTTCCCGGACGGGGCGGCCACTGTCCTTGCCGTGCTTCTTTTGTACATATCGCAGCCCTTCCTGATGATGGCTTCCCTGTTCAACAAGCCGTTTGAAGTATCCATGCTCATCAACTTCATGTGGGTGATCGTGTTTGCCATCGTCTTGCAGATCGCCGTGTACTTTTTGGCTCGCCTCATTTATGTGGGGAGCAAGGAAGAAGCGGCAAGGCGCGCGTGCGAAGCGACTTCCTATCTCGGCAACGTGGGATTTATGGGCATTCCCGTCATGCAGATGCTCTTCCCGGACAATTCCGATCTCGTGCTCTATACGGTCGTCTACAACATCGCCTTTAACGCAATGGCGTGGACGCTGGGCGTGTATGCCGTCACGGGTGAAAAAAAGCGGATCAACCTTTTGAAAATCATTCTCAATCCGCCTACCATTGCCGTTATCATCGCGTTGCCCTTTTTCTTCTGCAACGTTACCGTCCCCGAACAGGTGATGACTCCCATTTCCTATCTGGGGGACATGACGCTGCCTCTTTCCATGATCATTCTCGGCGTCAGGCTCGCGGATATGCGCCCGATCGCCCTTGTAAACGACTGGAAAGTGTACGTGGCGTCCGCCATCAAACTTATCCTTTCGCCGCTTCTGTCGCTGGGCTGTCTGCTGCTTGTCAATCTCTTTATTCCCATCGACCCGTATGTGATCGTGGCGCTGTACGTCATTGCGGCCATGCCTTCGGCATCCAGCGCACTCAACTTTGCGGAAATGTACGGAGGGGACAGGGAAACGGCGGCGGCCTCCACACTGATGAGCACCATTCTCTGTATTCTCACCATTCCCGTGCTGATGATGCTCTGTCAGTTTATCGTATAAACAAAACGCCGCTTGCGGGGAGATCCCTGCAAGGACAGTGGAAAGAATGCTTTAAAAACAACTTTCAGACAAACAGAAAGCCGGCAGAATTTTTTCTGCCGGCTTGTTTT
>ERZ1090865.484-NODE-484-length-23109-cov-13.824629_pt1 | contig 23109 bp, 20 predicted proteins | sample MGYA00478478_ERZ1090865 | MGnify/ENA primary metagenome ERZ1090865 (study PRJEB33644, sample SAMEA5815715) | chicken gut metagenome | biome: Chicken; feature: Gastrointestinal Tract; material: Caecum | place: Ireland | collected 2019-01-01 | study: A study of the... | reverse complement strand
CCCCTAACCTTTGTTGTTTGTTTTTCAGGAAACCGTCTTTCTGTGAAATAAAAACGCTCCGTTTATGTATGGGAGATCTCTTCCGGAAAAAGAAAAATATCCTGGTCATCCGGAACATACAGGTTTCCGTGGTAATACTGCTGCCCTTCCAGGAGATAGGACTGCTGCCGGTGAGAGAGATCCTTATCTTCAGTATGCCAGAGAATCAGATTCTTTACAGAAAGAGACTCTGCCAGGGAACAGGCATCTTTGACGGTGCTGTGACTTTTTTCATAGGGATGGAAGATATCCTTCTGACGGTAAAGGCAGAAAGCTTCGTGAAGCAGCCAGTCTGTTTCCCGGACATAAGGAATCAGATGATCCCGGCACGGTTCGTCTCCAAGAAAGGCCAGGGTGGTGCCGTGTTCCATGTTCATGGAAAAGGCGAACTGCTTTTCTTTGACTGACCGGATATCAAAGAAGGTAACCTGGTCTCCAAGGATATTTTTGGAATCTCCGTCCGCTGCAATATGAAACAGCATTCTTTCGTCAAAATGCTGATAGAATTTTTCCCCTACAGTGAGGGTGGTCAGAGTGCGGATCACAGGCTCCAGTTCTTTGTGGCAGTAAATATGAAGACTGCCCTCATAGCGCCCCTGATTCATGGAAGCGCCGATCATACGGATCATCCATACCATACCGAGGATATGATCATTGTGGGCGTGTGTGATAAAAATGTGGTGGATATGTTCCAGAGGAATCCCAGCCTGCTCCAGAGCAGACAAAATCCCGTTTCCGCCGCCGGCATCCACGAGAAAATACTCCCTGCCCTTTTGCATGGCAAAACAGGTGTTGTAGCAGTGGATGGCCTGCGCATTTCCGGTTCCTAAAACAATTAATTTTTCCATAAAAACTCCTTTCCGGCAGATGAATGCTGATAGCAAAACATTTTCAAGAAGTATATCATTTCTTTCACGCATCGACAAATATTTTTGAAGAGAAACTTTATGATAGGTGAGAGGAGGAATGCAGTATGGAAATCGCAAGAAAAAGGGAAGCGGAGGAAAGCCGCCTGCTTCAGGAATTTCATGAAATGATCGACTATAACATGAAAGAGATGCAGCAGTGTCTGGTTGCGGCAGGAAAACTGTTTTGCAATTATGAAAAAGATTCAGAGAACAGGCAGTGCGCCCGGGAAATAGTAGAAAGTGTGATCCTGAAAGAATGTGTTGGATGCCAGGAGAGAAATTCCTGTCGTTTTACTGTGGAAGATAAAGACAGACTGGGACAGATGATGGAAGAACAGGGAGGGCTCAGTGTTGCTGATTTTCGCAGATGTCATACCTGTCAGAAAGCCCAGGATTTTGTAGAGGAAGCCAATCGTATTTATGAGAGGGAACTGTTTTCTAAATCGATGGAGCGGGGGATTCTGCAGATGAGGCAGATGGTGGGAAAGCAGTATATAGAAGCGGGACAGATGCTGGGAGAATTTTCAGGAGGCCAGTTTCGCTCCTCAGAGGAAAACCGGAAATACTATGGAAAGATTCTGAAAGGATTTGCCAGGAGCAGCATGAAAGTAAAAGAGGTGTACTTTTATGAGAATCAGGAGAGAGGGAAACAGATCTATCTGTATGTAAAAAAAAGAAAGGGGAAAGAAATTCCGGCCAGACAGGCGGCGGCCCTGCTGTCAGAGATCGTTGAGATGAAAATGGAACTTCTGCCAGGACAAAAAAAGATCATCGGACACAGATATGAGATGCTGGGATTTGCTCCGGCAGCCAAATTTCATGTTTTGGGCGGTGTTTTGTCCAGACCGTACAGAGAAGGAAGTCCGAATGGAGATAGTTTTTCCATGGATAACATGGGAAAGAAGCGGTTTGTATCCATGATTTCTGATGGAATGGGGACGGGGGCGGCAGCCAGCGCAGAGAGCAAACGTGCAATTGAAATTCTGGAAGAACTTCTGGGAGCAGGAATTCATGAAGACCAGGCTATCCGGATGTGGCAGTCCATGTTTTCTTTTTGGACAGAAAAAGAAAGATATGCTACTCTGGATTATTTTCAGCTGGATTTGTTCGCAGGAGTCGGAACATTTTTAAAGATTGGTGCGTGTCCGTGCTTTCTGAAACGAAAAGGAAAAGCAGAGATGATAGAGACGGAAAGCCTTCCGGTAGGATTTAGCGGAAATCAGCTTCCATTTTACCGTAAAAAACTGGAAAGTGAGGATCTGATCCTTCAGATCAGCGACGGGGTGCTGGATGCTCTGGGAGAAGGAGCTCAGGAAAAAATCAGAAATTATATGGAAGAAATCCGGGCAATCCGGCCTCAGGCATTTGTGGAACAGCTGTTTCATAAAATAGAAATGGAGGAAGGGTATGAAAAAAGTGATGATATGACAATGCTGGCGCTGGGAATTTGGGATAAGTATTGAATGAAAAGTCCGGGAATGATAAAGTTATCCTATGGAAAAAGTAATAAAATTTATAAAAAAGAAATCATTGATACAGGAGGGCGATTTTGTCGTAGCCGGTGTTTCCGGAGGAGCGGATTCTGTTTATCTGCTTCTGGTACTGTGCCGTCTTAGAAAGGAAATGAAGATAGATATTTTGGCGGTACACGTAAATCATCAGATCCGGCAGGAAGCGTATGAGGATCAGCATTTTGTAGAGACGCTTTGCAGAAATCTGAATGTACCGTGCAGAGTTGTATCCGAGGATGTAGCGGCCAGAGCAGGCAGAAGAAAGATGACGCTGGAAGAAGCAGGCCGGGAGGCCAGATACGAGGCATTTTATAAAGAGCTGAAAGGAAAGAAAAATGGTAAGATCGCGGTTGCTCATCATCAGAATGATCAGGCAGAGACATTTTTGTTCCGAATTGCCAGAGGAACCGGACTGGAAGGCGCCAAAGCCATGAGACCGGACGATTTTCCTGTGGTTCGTCCGCTGCTGTGCATGGAAAAACAGGAGATCAAGGATGAACTGGAAAAAACAGGACAGACATGGGTGGAAGATGCCAGCAATGAAGATACCGCCTATGCGAGAAATCAGATTCGTCATTACGTAGTGCCGCCTCTTGAGAAGGTAAATGAAAAGGCGGTAAAGCATATTGCATCCTTAACCGAGGATCTGCAGGAAGCAGGCGCTTTTCTGGAAGAAGAAATCAAAAAAGCTTTTCAGGAAGCAGTGACCAGGCAGGATGGAAGAAGGATCATTGACACCGGCATTTTGAAGGAAAAGCATCTGTGGATTCAGAAACAGGTCATAAAAAGGACGCTGGAAGAGACTGCGGGAAGAAAAAAAGACATTGAAAAACGTCATATCCTGCAGGTGCTTGATCTGGCGCAGGGAGAGACCGGAAGACAGATTTCTCTTCCATATAAAATCACAGCTGAGAAAAGTTATCAGTTTCTTTTTTTGTATCAAAAAGGGAAAGAAGAAGAAAAAGGCATAAAGGGACGCCTGATTCAGGAGAAAATGAAGGATTTTTTAAATATCAGTGAAAAAGATTGTATCAAAATCATTGATTATGATAGAATAGAGAAAGGTATTCAATTACGCTGCCGGCAGCCGGGAGATTATTTTACATTTGGCCCCCGGGAGAAGAAGAAGTCACTGAATCGATATTTTATTGATGAGAAAGTTCCAAGACATCTTCGGGACCGGATACCGCTGGCTGCGGATGGAAGCCATATTGTATGGATCATTGGCAGAAGAGTCAGCAGCCATTATGAGGTTTCAGATGCGACCAGGCATTATCTGAAACTGGAGTTCAAAGGAGAAGGAGATGAAGTACATGCCGAAAATCAGGGAGTTGATCTCAGAGGAGAAAGTAAATCAGAGGATTGCTGAGATGGGAGAACAGATCAGCAGAGATTATGAAGGAAAAGAGATTCATCTGATCGCGATCTTAAAGGGAAGCGTGTTTTTTGCCTGTGAACTGGCAAAAAGAATCACGATCCCGGTAACGATGGATTTTATGTCTGTTTCCAGTTATGGAGATTCCAGAGAATCTTCAGGAATTGTCAAGATTGCAAAAGATCTGGATGAACCGATTCAGGATAAAGAAGTGCTCGTAGTCGAAGATATCATTGATTCCGGAAAGACATTAAACCACTTAAAACCGATGCTTTTGAGCAGAGGGCCAGCGTCACTGAAGCTGTGCACACTTCTGAACAAGCCGGAACGCAGAGAAGTAGAAGTGGAAGTAGAATATATCGGATTTGATGTGCCGGATGAATTTGTCGTGGGATACGGACTTGACGTAGCACAAAAATACCGCAATCTGCCGTACATCGGAGTTGCGGAATAGTAGAGAGGAGACATAATTTTGAACCCGAAGAGAAGCAGTAATGGATTTTTGATCATTATACTTCTGCTTGCAATTGGAATATATTATTTTTCAAGTACATTGCATACAGGAAGCAGTGATTATTCTTATCAGACTTTTTTAAATGATGTGAAAAATGAAAAAGTCCAGAGCATAACCATTGAGCAGAATAAGGAAGTGCCTACGGGAAGCCTGACTGCCGAGTATAAAGGAGATGAGTATAAGACCTGTCAGCTGACGGATGTAAATCAGGCGCTGGATGATATTGAAGAAGCATCGCCGGATCTGGCGGCAAAGGTTAACTTAAAAGGAATCGACCGCAGCGGAGAGATGATCTCGAATCTTCTGAGCGTTGTCCTGCCGGTGGGAATCGTGATTTTCTTTATGGTGATGATGATGCGTCAGAATGGCGGCGGGAACGGCAAGATGATGGATTTTGGAAAGAGCCGGGCTAAACTTGCGAATCCTAATGGCAGGAAAGTAACCTTCCAGGACGTAGCCGGACTGGATGAAGAAAAAGAAGAACTGGCAGAGGTTGTGGAATTTTTGAAAAATCCAGCCAAGTTTATTAAGATCGGAGCAAGGATTCCGAAGGGCGTCCTTCTCGTGGGACCTCCGGGAACCGGTAAGACCCTGCTTGCCAAAGCAGTGGCAGGAGAGGCCAATGTGCCGTTCTTCAGCATTTCCGGATCCGATTTCGTGGAAATGTTCGTTGGTGTCGGAGCGGCCCGTGTCCGTGACCTGTTTGCCGAGGCAAAGAAGAACGCTCCGTGTATTGTATTTATTGACGAGATTGACGCGGTGGCAAGACGGAGAGGTTCCGGTCTTGGAGGCGGACATGATGAGAGAGAACAGACTCTCAACCAGATGCTGGTAGAGATGGATGGTTTCGGAGTGAATGAAGGAATCATCATGATCGCGGCAACCAACCGTGTGGACATCCTGGATCCTGCGATTCTGCGTCCGGGACGTTTTGACCGAAAAGTCGGTGTCGGACGTCCGGATATCAAGGGAAGAGAAGAGATTCTGAAAGTACACTGCCGGGAGAAGCCTCTGGGAGATGATGTGGATCTTCATGAGATCGCAAGGACGACAGCGGGATTTGTCGGAGCGGATCTTGAGAATCTTATGAATGAAGCGGCAATTCAGGCTGCCAGGGAAAACAGGGCCTATATTGTAAAAGAAGATATCGATAAAGCATTTATCAAAGTGGGAATCGGAACAGAGAAGAAGAGCCGTATTGTGCCGGACAGTGAAAAGAAGATCACAGCTTATCACGAGTCAGGTCATGCGCTGCTGTTTCATCTGCTGCCGGATGTGGGACCGGTCTATACGGTTTCTATCATTCCGACCGGCACCGGAGCAGCCGGCTATACCATGCCGCTGCCGGAGAACGATAATGTGTTTATGACCAAGGGCAAGATGCTTCAGAATATCATGGTAAGTCTGGGTGGACGTATTGCCGAGGAACTGATCTTTGATGATGTAACTACAGGAGCATCTCAGGATATCAAACAGGTAACCCAGTATGCCAGAGCCATGGTGACGAAATATGGAATGTCCGATGAACTGGGACTGATCAGCTATGACAGCGGGGAAAGCGATGAAGTCTTCTTAGGTAAGGAAATCGGACAGCAGAGACCTTACGGCGAGGATACGCAGGCAGTGATCGATAAAGAAGTCAAGAGGATTGTAAACCAGTGTTATAAAGATGCAAAAGCTATGATTGAGGAACACATGGATATCCTTCACAAATGTGCACAGAGACTTCTGGAAAAAGAAAGAATCGACAGAACAGAATTCGAATCACTTTTTGAGTAAAATTTTATAAAAAGACTTGCAATTTACCTGACAATGACGTATAATTCGTAGTTGTCAGGTAAATATTCCGGTGGGATTCCCGAGTGGCCAAAGGGGGCAGACTGTAAATCTGTTGGCAACGCCTTCGAAGGTTCGAATCCTTCTCCCACCATTCGCTGGCCGCAGTGGCGGAACTGGCAGACGCGCGGGACTTAAAATCCCGTTCGAGTTAAATCGAGTACCGGTTCGATTCCGGTCTGCGGCATTAAATAGAGATGAGAGAAACGTTTGTGATATCAGCGTTTCTTTTTTTATTTCACAGGAAACTTCGTTCCTATGAAATAAAAACGCTCCGCGAGAATCACACTGCGGCGGAACGGAAGATGCTGTATATTTATTTACTCGTGTCAGGGTGATTGCTATAATAAGGGAAAGAGGAAAAACTTAGAAAGGAAGAATCGTATGAGAAAAAGTTTTATTTTAGCATTGTGTCTGAGTCTGTCTGTTTTTGCGGCCGGATGCAGCCGTTCCGGCAGCACAGCAGCCCATAAAAGCGGTGGAAGCCAGACGGCCCGGACAACGACAGAGGCGGAGGGAACGGAATATGAGGCTTCGTCAGAGACAACAACAGCATCCGCCAGCTCTGCCAGCACATCATCTGCCGGCTCCCTTTATGGAAGCCAGTCGTCTTCCAGTGATGTGACAGATACTTATCCGGTCAGCCGTCTGGAAGGAGCAAATGGGTTTTATCGTCTGGAATCTGATGGTGATACGGCAGCCAGCCTGTGGCAGAATACGGCAGAGAGGACAAAGGTGAAAAGCTTCAATGGAAAAGACTATGGGTACCGCTCATGGGAAGGCGCTTATCTTTGCGCAGGTGAGAGAGATCCGCTGAGAATCAATGTAAGCGGCGGTCAGAACCTGTTGTTTGTCTATTCGAAGTATAATTATCAGCCGGAAGCACTGAAACTGTATCCTCTCTCTCAGATTGGCTATGGAAATGAAGCGATATTCCACAAATACAGAATCCACAATCTTGACACGTTTGAAGGAATAGATGTTTCCGAAGCAAATAAAAGTACAGAAAGTTTTAATAAAGCGGTCAGAAGCACAGGTGTGCAGGCCTATCCATATGAGACGTCAGCCAATTATGAATATGAAGCCTTGCTGACAAAGACAAAAAATAAAATGATACGATATGGACAGTACAGTGGAACGAATTATCAGGAAGAAGAGGCTGAGATGTATTACACGTACTATATTGCAGAGGTAAAAAACGAAGTGGAGGCGCCGCTTCAGAAGACAACCAAAGGATACTTTACGACAGATTTTTCCAACGTGCCGAAAGGCCAGTATCTGTTATATGACCGGGTGCTTGGAAGTTATCTGATCAATGTACAGTAGATATAAGACTTCAGATTTGTGATTGCAGGTCTGAAGTCTTTTTTTGAGAAATAAAATAGCCGGGAGTCTTTTGCATTTCAGCGATTCTGTTATATAATGAACGATATGTAAGAATTTCAGAAAAGATAAGGAAGAAGATATGTTGGAAATTCAATATAGAGAAATGAAAAACAAAGGGATTGAGATCCTGCGGTGTTTCGGAAAAGATGCTTCTGTGCGTCTTCCGGAGGAAATCAACGGGAAACCTGTGCTGAAAATCGGGGATTATGCATTTTCCGGGCATAAACGAAAAGAAGATGAGGCAGAGACGATCCGGATCGGAGAGGATCTTTTTGAGGAAGAGAATCCGGAGATGATCTGCGGAGCCCGGGTGGAGGAAGTATATCTGCCGGTGCATGTGGAAGAGATTGGACGATATGCTTTTTACGGATGTGTCAATCTGCGGTGTCTGGGATTTTCAGATTCTCTGCTGAGAACCGGAACTGGTATTTTTACAGGATGCAAGCTTCGGGAAATCCGGCTGGATCTGTATCATGGAGAAAAGACGGCGCTGAAAGATGTAGTGGGAGATACCAGATTTCCGGTAACGGTCAGAATCCGGGATCATCAGGACGGCCACGAGGCCTCTCTGTTTTTCCCAGAATATTATGAGGAGTCGGTGGAAAATACACCAGCCAGGATCGTGGAACTTCATTTTCACGGAACCGGGTACCAGTACCGGCAGTGCTTTTTCCAGGGAAAACTGGATTATGAAAAATACGATGCGCTGTTTCCGGTGGCTTCTGTACAGGAAGATCCGGAGATTGCATGGGAAATTGCCCTGGGAAGGATGCTGCAGCCGTATCGGATGACTGAGGAACATAAGAAGCAATATCTGGATTACATGAGAGAAAATCTGGATCAGATCCTGGAGCATCTGCTGACGGAGGAAAATCTTCCGGCATTTCACATGTTTGCGAAAGAGAATGTCTGGACCAGAGAAACGATAGAGGCAGCGATTGAAAAAGCGTCAGCAGGGAAGAAAACCGGAATTTTAAGTGTTCTAATGAATGAGCAGAACCGCCGGTTTCCAAGGAAGAAGAAAACATTTGATTTATAGCAGAGGGAGAAACAGTGGAAGAAAATATTAATGAGAGTCTCAGCCGGCTGGGACGGAGGATCCTTGAGATGGCAAGGAATGAATTGTATATCCATATGCGGTTTCTGGATGTAGCTCTGAGCAGTTTTCTGTATGAGCCGGATCCGTCCATCCGGTGCGTTGCCACCGATGGGATCCATATGTTTTATCATCCTGTCATGCTGGGAAATGTATTTCAGAAAAACCGAATCTGGGTTAACCGAAGCTATCTTCATATGGTGCTGCATTGCATTCTGCATCATGTGACGCGGCGAGGAAAGAGAGAAAAAAACTTATGGAATCTGTCCTGCGATATTGCAGTGGAATCCATCATTGATCACTGGTATTTAAAATGCGTGCATTTTCCTCAGACGAGACTTCGGAAAGATACGTATGGGCAATTGTCAAAAGCCATGAAAGTGTTGACGGCGGAAGGCATTTACCGCCAGCTGGCAGGCTGGAATCTGCCTGAGGATAAGGTCAGGGAACTGGCTGCGGAATTTCAGAAAGACGAACACGGTTACTGGCCGGATGATCCGAAGCAGGAAATGCACCAGGAAGTAGAAAACAGGTGGAAAAACATCAGTGAAAAGACAGAGACTGATATGGAGACCTTTTCCAGTGAGCAGTCCAGCCAGGCAGGAGATCTGATGGGACAGATCCGGGTAGAAAACAGAGACCGTTATGACTACCGGGAATTTTTGCGGAAGTTTGCGGTAATGCGGGAAGAAGTGACGGTGGATCCGGATTCTTTCGACTATGTATTTTACAGCTATGGTTTGTCCATGTATGGAAATATGCCCCTGATCGAGCCTCAGGAATGGAAAGAAGTCAAGAAGGTGCAGGAATTTGCCATTGTGATCGATACTTCCATGTCCTGTTCCGGAGATCTGGTAAAAAAATTTCTGGAGGAGACCTACGATATCTTAAGTGAAGAAAACAGCTTTTTCCATAAAGTCAATATTCATATCATTCAGTGTGATGAGCAGGTGCAGAATGATCAGAAGATTACAGATGAGAAAGAGCTGAAAGAATATATGGAACATCTGGAGCTTCGGGGTGAGGGAGGCACGGATTTTCGTCCGGCCTTTGCCTATGTAAATAAGCTGATGGAAACAGGACAATTTCAGGATTTAAAGGGGCTTATTTATTTTACCGATGGGAAAGGCGTGTATCCAAAGAAAATGCCGCCTTATGAAACTGCCTTTATTTTTATGGAAGAAGAATATGAGGATGTGGATGTTCCGCCCTGGGCAATGAAACTGATCGTCACAGGGGAAGAGGATTTGAGTGAAGGAGAACAGGAAAATGAACATTAAACGAGCAAAACAGGAAATCAAAGATTCCATTGAAGCATATCTGAAGAAAAATGAATACGGAGAGTATGAGATTCCGTCCATCCGTCAGAGACCGATTCTTTTGATGGGGCCTCCGGGAATCGGAAAAACACAGATCATGGAGCAGATTGCCAGGGAATGCGGCATTGGGCTGGTTGCCTATACGATCACTCATCATACGAGACAGAGCGCCATCGGACTTCCGTTTATCAGAGAAAAAGAATATGGCGGGACTACATTTTCTGTTACGGAATATACCATGAGTGAGATCATTGCGTCTGTATATGAGAAGATGGAGAAAACAGGGAACAAGGAAGGAATTTTATTCATTGATGAGATTAACTGTGTGTCCGAAACTCTGGCGCCGACCATGCTGCAGTTTCTGCAGTGTAAAATGTTTGGAAACCAGAAGATACCGGATGGATGGATGATTGTTGCCGCAGGAAATCCGCCGGAGTACAATAAATCTGTCCGGGATTTTGATGTGGTAACACTGGATCGTATTAAAAAGATTGATGTGGAAGCGGATTACGGAGTGTGGAAGGAATATGCTTATCAGGCAGGAATCCATCCGGCTATTCTGGCCTATCTGGAAATCCGCAAGGAATATTTTTACCGGATGGAGACGACTGTGGATGGAAAGGCATTTGTGACAGCCAGGGGATGGGAAGATTTGTCCCGGCTGATCCAGGTATATGAAGAGCTGGGAAAGGAAATCGACCGGGAAGTAGTCCATCAGTATCTGCAGCATGGGAAAATTGCCAAGGATTTTGCCAATTATTACGCTCTGTATAAGAAATACAAAGAAGATTATGGGATTGAGCGGATTCTGCAGGGACAGTTCCAGCCGGAAACGATCCAGAGACTGAAATTTGCGGCCTTTGATGAAAAGTTAAGTGTAGTAGAGCTGTTAAATGGAAAATTAAGTGAGTTGTTTAAAAACTGCTGGAAGACGGATACGTATGTAACCCAGCTGTTCTCCTGGCTGAAACAGATGAAGGCCAGGGAATCTGTGGAAGAGATTGTAAAAGAAGCAAAAGAAGGGCTGGAACAGAGGAAACAGGCGGAACAGATCGGCAAAGAGGAGGAATATATCTTCAAGGATGTGATTGCGGATCTGGAAGGTTACAGCCGGATGCAGCAGGAAGAACATCTGGATTTCCCGGCAGCTTTTGAAAAAATAAGAGAAGATTTCCAGGAAAAGACACGAAAGAGAGAACAGGAAATCGAAGAAACCCAGGAAGCTCTTTATCATGCCTTCGAGTTTATGGAAGAGGCCTTTGGAGAGAGTCAGGAAATGGTAGTCTTTGTAACAGAGTTAAATGTAAATTATTACAGCATTCAGTTTATCAAAGAAAATGGATGCGACAAATATTATCAGTACAACAAAGGACTTCTGTTCGATGAACAGCAGGAAGCGATTTCAACGGAGTTAGAAGATCTGAAACAGAAAATGAGGCTGAGTGAATGACGAAAACTGCCAGACAAAGAGAAAAAGAAGATTATCTTGGAACAATGTATGCCATGAAACGGAAGGATCATCAGATCATAAAGGCGGAGATTGCCAGAGAACTGGGGGTATCTGCCGCAAAAGTAGACCGGCTGTCCCGGGAACTGACAGAAGAAGGCTATCTGCAGAGGGATGGAAGCAGAGGGCTGTTTCTGACTCCGCTTGGTCTGAGCAAAGGACAGGAATGGATGGAGAGAAAACGATGCCTGACAGAATTTTTGTGCCTGGTATCCGGAGTGGACCGGAGTCTGGCGCAGGAAAATGCCTGTGCCATAGAACATATCCTGGATGAGAGAGTTCTTATGGGAATCCGTATGTTTATGGAAAGCAGGCATACGTATTCTTACACCATGCGCGAAAGTGATCTGAATCTGATGTTCCCCGAAGGAAAGAGGGAATTTCCGGCGGCTTTCTTTGAAAAAGGGACAAGTCATCCAAGAATCATACCTTCGGTTTTATGATGAAATTGAGAAGGATCTGATGGAATATTTTGAGAATCTGGGAGTGGAAGAAGGAAATCGGAGTCAGGCGGCTGCCGGTATGATCGATTCGGTGGATCCGGCAGTCATTAGAAAAATGTGCCAGAAAGAGAAAAAGCACCTTCGGTATGATAAGATTGGTGAAAATGAAGGAAAAGAAATAAGACAGGTTCCGTATGAACAGCTGAAAGATTTCCTGAAAGCCGGCACGTATCCGGTGGATTTTGCACTTTACCGGCAGGGAAAAGACAGGCAGACTCTTTCTATGGCGGATATGGGATTTCAGAAGCCGGGATATCTTGTGTATGAAGAAGACCGGCAGTATCTGGAACTGGCCATACAGGAAATCAGGGCGTATACGAAAGGCGGAGTCCTGCTGTCCGGTCATGTTCAGAGCATAAAATACAGAAATCGACAGGATGTGATTGAGGAACTGCCTTTTATGGAATCGAAAGTAAGGATTCCTCTGCAGGCGTTCTGGTTTGAAACTTTGTCTGAATGGGAAATGAGCGGGCAGGTCCAGCTGTTTATGACCAGCAGTGTAGGAGAACGAAGAATGCCGGAGAGTTCAGCTGTGCTGATCCTGAGGTTTTAATTGAAAACAATTTTCAATAAGAAGAAAAATGTTGCAGGGGTGCAGTAAACATAAGGAAGACAGGAAAAGAAAGAAAATATTGAGAAAAATCCATCTTTCAGATGAAAGGTGGATTTTTTTATGATCATTTTTTTAGAAAATCGAGGAAAATCCTGCCGTTGACAGGGGAAACTTTTCTATGGTACATGTTAGATGTCTTTTGAGTTACACAAAACTAACCGAAGCGGATAAGGAGATATCTATGAAAAAACAGCCATCACGAATTTTTTGGATTTTGATCGGATTTATAAGCCTGGGACTGGGAACCGTGGGGATCCTGCTTCCGATTCTGCCGACTGTGCCGTTTTACATGGCGGCGGCCTTTTGCTTTGCAAAAAGTTCCCCAAGACTGCATCAGTGGTTTCTTGGAACCGGACTTTATAAAAAACATCTGGAAAGTTTTGCAGAAGAAAAATCAATGACCATGAAAACCAAGTGTTCCATCGTTGGAACCGTTACTGTTGTTATGCTGGCCGGATTTCTGGCAATGCACCGCGTGCCGGCAGGCCGGATTTGCATTTTGATCGTCTGGATCTGTCATATCCTGTATTTCTTTTTCAAGGTGGAAACAAAGAAAACAGGACATAAGGAGGCAGCTTATGATTAAGACAAGGCTTCTGGCTTTACTATCCGAAGGGAAAAAATACATCATATATCAGGTGCTGTGGCAGTGGGCCGTGCTCCTTGGACAGATCATATCGGTGTTTGCGATTGGAAATCTGGTACAGAAAATCCTGGAAGGCAGAGGAAATAAGGAAATCGTATTTCTTACATTGTGGATCCTGATTTTAATGACGGCCCTGAGATTTCTGGCAGACCAGATGGCGGCACGAATGTCTTACGCAGCCAGCGCCGGTGTAAAAAGGATTCTGAGAGACAAGATTTATGAAAAGCTTCTGAAACTGGGCGCATCCTACCGGGAACGAATTTCATCAGCAGAGGCGGTGCAGATGAGCGTGGAAGGCGTAGAACAGCTGGAGACTTATTTTGGACGGTATCTGCCTCAGTTATTTTACAGTATACTGGCGCCTGTCACACTTTTTTTCTGCCTGAAGCCCATCAGTTTAAAAGCAAGTGCGGTTTTGCTGATCTGTGTCCCTTTGATTCCTATATCCATCGTGGCGGTACAGAAAATCGCAAAAAGACTTCTCCAGCGTTACTGGGGAATGTATACACAGCTGGGAGACAGCTTCCTGGAAAATCTCCAGGGGATGACGACACTGAAAATTTATCAGGCGGATGAACAGAAAGCGGCTGAAATGGATGAAGAAGCCAGCCGGTTCCGAAAGATTACGATGAAAGTTCTGACCATGCAGTTAAATTCCACCAGTGTGATGGATATCATCGCCTATGGCGGCGCGGCAGCAGGAATGATTCTGGCGGTCAGAGAGTTTATGGCAGGAAATGTATCTTTCGGCGGAGCCCTGGTCATAATCCTGCTGGCGGCGGAATTTTTCATTCCCCTGCGTCTGCTGGGATCCTTTTTTCACATCGCGATGAATGGAATGGCGGCCAGTGATAAGATTTTTGTCCTTCTGGATCAGGAAGAACCCAGACAGGGGACCGAAGATTTTCCGGAAGATGATTTTGGCATTCATATAAAAAATGTGAGCTTTTCTTATGATGGGAAGCGGGAAATCCTGAAAGATATTTCCATGGAATTTCCGTCTGGAAGCTTCATTTCCCTGGTGGGAGAATCCGGATGCGGGAAAAGCACCATTGCAGGGATTCTGGCCGGAAAAAATAAGAATGATCAAGGGGAGGTCTGCATTGGACAGACTCCGCTTGAGAACATCAGGGAAGAGGAAAGGATGAAGCACATCACCCTGGTAACACATAACAGTTATCTGTTCCAGGGAACTGTGGAAGAAAATCTCAGAATGGCAAAGCCGGACGCGGAATTGTCTGAAATGCGGGAAGCGCTGCAGGCAGTGAATCTGCTGGACTTTTTAAATGATCAGGATGGCCTGCAGACAAAACTGACGGAAAAAGCAGAAAATTTCTCCGGAGGGCAGCGTCAGAGGCTGGCGCTGGCACGAGCTTTGCTTCACGATACCCCGATTTATATTTTTGATGAAGCGGCATCGAATATTGATGCCGAAAGCGAAGAAATGATCATGGATGTGATCCGGAAACTGGCAGAAACAAAAACAGTGCTGCTGATTTCCCACAGACTGTCCAATGTAACAGAATGTGACCGGATTTATATGATGGAAGGCGGTCAGATAAAAGAACAGGGAACCCATGATCAGCTGATTTCCAGGGAAGGAAAATACAAAATGTTATATCAGGAACAGAGAGAACTGGAACAATACGTCCGGATACCGGATGCAGGAGAGGAGGCACAGGATGCATCACAATAGAAGAAGTGCCATAAAAATCATGAGCCGTCTGATTGTGCTGGTCAGACCGCTGATCCATCTGATGGTTCTGGCGGTGCTGCTGGGAAGCGCAGGATATCTGTGCGCCATTTTCCTTACGATCGCAGCTGCGTACGGCTTGTTAAGAGAACTGGCAGGGATAACGGCCGGAAGTATTTTTATCGGTATGGGAGTTATGGCGGTTATGAGGGGAATCCTTCATTATGCAGAACAATACTGCAATCATTATATTGCGTTCCGTCTGCTTGCCATCATCCGGCATAAGGTATTTGCAGCACTGCGCAGATTATGTCCGGCGAAACTGGAAGGCAGGGAAAAAGGAAATCTGATTTCCATTATTACTTCGGATATTGAACTGCTGGAAGTATTTTATGCTCATACAATTTCACCGGTTTGTATCGCGGTTCTTACATCTCTGATCATGATCATCTTTATCGGACGATACCACTGGGTAGCGGGGGCATTTGCAGCCGCAGCCTATATCATAGTGGGAGCAGTGATTCCTTTATGGAATGGGAAAAAGGGAGCTGCCACAGGCATGGAGTTTCGTGATGGACTGGGACATCTCAACAGTTTTGTTCTGGATTCCCTTCACGGAATCGATGAAACTATCCAATACAGCCAGGGAAGGAAACGGAAACAGGAGATGATGGAGCGGTCCAGAAATCTTGGAAACCTGCAGAAACATTTAAATCGTATGGAAGCAGGACAGAAAGCGGTTACAAACCTGGTGATTCTGGCAGCCTCGTTTCTTATGCTGTTTATGACATGGAACCTGTATCAGACGGGACAGCTTCGTTTTGAAGGTATGGTGCTTGTTGCGACTGCCATGATGGGATCGTTCGGACCGGTTGTAGCTTTATCGAATCTGTCCAATAACCTTCATCAGACGCTGGCCTGCGGAGAACGGGTTCTTTCTCTGCTGGAAGAAGAGCCGGCGGTGGAAGAAATTCCGGACAGAGAAGAAGCGAAGATGGATTTTAGTGGAGCCAGTGCGGAGAATGTTACATTTTCTTATGGGGAAGGGGAGACTCTAAAGGACTGTACGCTTGAAATACCGAAGGGAAAGGTTGTAGGGATTTATGGAAAAAGCGGTTCCGGAAAATCAACGCTATTAAAACTTCTGATGCGGTTTTGGGAGACAGATCAGGGAGAAATCCGGATATCCGGACAAAAGATCAGGGAAATACCGACGCGGAGGCTTCGGAATACTCAGTCTTATGTAACACAGGAAACACAGATATTCCATGACACGATTGCAGGAAATATCTCGGTCGGAAAACCAGGGGCATCCAGAGAAGAAATTATAGAAGCAGCTAAAAAGGCGTCTCTCCATAAATTTATTGAGTCACTTCCCAATGGCTATGATACGAATGCAGGAGAGCTGGGGGATTGTTTATCCGGCGGAGAAAAACAAAGGATCGGAATTGCCAGGGCGTTCCTTCATGACGCCCCGATGATGCTTCTGGACGAGCCTACCAGCAATCTGGATTCGTTAAATGAAGGAATGATTTTAAAGTCACTGGAGAAGGAACGGAATCAGAGAACTGTGGTTCTTGTATCTCACAGACAGTCCACGATTAGTTTTGCGGATACTATTTATCAGATGAAGAGCGGGAGGATGTCTTAGAAAAACTTGACAGAAGGAGAAAAAACATGACATTTTTAAATATGATACTGCCATGGTTTGTTACACTTTGCATCGTTTTATTATCACTGAATTATCCTGTACGAAAATATTGCCAGAGGCACTGCCCGGCATCCCGGGATATATCTTACAAGGGATACCGGTTTTTAAGAAAAAGCCACAGGGTATTAGGAATCCTGACGATCATCCTTACCTTTCTTCACTGCCGGCTGTCCTCTGCGGGTCCCGGCATGAATATAGGAAAGATCAGCTTTTTGATTTTACTGCTGATGTTTATCATACATTTATTTCGTAATACAATGAAAAAGAAGTGGATCATTCTTCATCGGATGCTGGCAGTACTGCTATGGGTAACGATCATCGTACATATCGTACAGGAAGTATGGATGTAAAAAAGTGCAGGGCGGAGAATTCCTTTTGGAGTTCTCTGCTTTGTGAAATTTCAGGCGAAAAAAGGAATAGAATAAGAAAATAAAAAAATATGAAAAAAGGTTGACAAAGAAGAAATTATACGGTAAAATCATCATTGTTCTGAAAAACACAGAACATATGCGATAGTGGCGTAGCTGGTAACGCGCAACCTTGCCAAGGTTGAGACCGCGGGTTCGAACCCCGTCTATCGCTCTATTACAAATCGCCGTAAACCATAGGTATACTTAAGGTTTACGGCTTTTTTCTTTTCTTAAAATGATATTACACTTGTTACACTTTCAGGCAGCAGGAAAAGGAGTGTTTTTATCTGCTGTCTCTAACTTTATAAAATCAGCATCTTCAAGTATTTTGAGTTTTGATTTTTCAAGTTCTACATTAAATTCGTATGCTTTATGAGTGGTTGCAATATCCTGATGCCGCATTTGCTTTTGAATGATTTTTTCACTGACACCTGCTGCGAACAACAAGGAAGAATAAGTTTTACGTAATTTATGCATGGAACGTTCAGGAATTCCTAAAGTTCTGCAAATTTTTCTGATTCTTTTATCAAAAGAATCTCGTTTTAATCGACCATATCGTTCATCATAAAAGAGATAGTCTGATTGCTGCCCAGAAGTCAGTCTGATCTTTTTTAGTTCTCTGACAATCGTAAGTGCATTATCAGTTAACAAAATAGGAGCCATGCTGGCTGAATTTTTAGGATATTCACGAATTTTAACAATTGTTTTCCCTGCTTCATCTTTTTCTTTGATCTCTATTCTCTGGATGTAAAGTTTCTTTGCTTCAAAGTCTGTTATTTTAAGGGCAGCCAGTTCACCGACACGCAGACCGGTAAACAACGCCAGCAATACGCCCAGACCGCGCAGAGTTTTATCATTTTCCCATATATATTTAGAAATCATTTGAACTTCTTCTGTGCTAAATACTTCTTCAGAATCCTTTTTTAACACTTTTTTAAATAGCTTATCAGGCAATTTGATATTTTTTAGTGCTGCATGTATTGAAATACATTCGAGTTCCAGTTCATTTGCAGCATAAGTAAATGTGCCGATGATAAGAGACTTAATATTGCCAAAACATTTTCTGGAGATTTTATCATTCTCATCTCGATTAGCTACAGTAGACTTTAAAAAAACTCTTAAATTGTGTTCGGTAATAGATTGCAGGTTTTTCTTTGAAAAAGAAGTTCCTTTGAAAAAACGGTCAAAGTCATTGTCGTATCGATCAGCGGTTCCTTTGACAATGTCTTTGTAGCTGACAGCGTAATCTATCCATTCGTGATAGATTGTTTCAAAGTCCTGATTCTTTTTGTAAATTTCAACTAAAGCAAGTTCTAATTTTTTCTTTGATCTCTTTGCAATTATCTTTTTACCCTTGGCACGTGTAGGGTCATCAATGTAAGTTTTCCACCTCCCGTCAGATGCGTGCCATATCCTATAGTGATGTTGTGCTAATGCGTTTTCAATCTTCATTTCCATATAACTAGTCTGCAATTCTTCCAATTTCATTATATTGTTATCTACCATATATTTCAAGAATTCATCACTCATCATATCATCCTTCGTCATATTATTGGAAGAGAATGCTAAGTTGTTATGTTTGTTGTATATTCAGAAAGCCCCCTTGCTTATTATTTTTAGTTTCTCCCTTGAAATTCTACGTCGAAAAAAATATTGCTAGTATCAAAAAAATACTACACAGAATAGACAATTTGAATTTCAGGCTGCGCCATTCTTCAGATACTTGGCGGATAGCAGATTTTATGAATCTTATCTAACACCTCCCGGGCTTTTTGAGAATCATGTTGAAAATAAACGGAGTGCCATTGTTCATATGAATAGAAAGCACGTTTATCACGGGCGTAGTGCCTGTTGTGGTCATGATCCTTTACGACTTTCAATAAATCTTCGATATCTAATAACACAGGTAAAGTATTCCGCTGCTCTAAATCACTGCATTCATTCAAAAGATTTCTTTTCCAGTATGTTGCGTTAATACGTTTGTGCTTTCTGAGCAGTTTAGAAAGGTATCGCTGATTGCTTTCATACCAACGCTGATAGCTGTGATAGAATAATTTCATGAACTGTTTTGTAAAATATGCAGCGATCATATTATCTGTGATATGGTAAATTTGATTGGAACCAAAAGATTCTTTCACTTTTTTTGAGGTTTTTAGTCCAAATTCCAACCGCATATAGTTCGTTTTACTATAACCACTTTTGTCATAGATTTTTACTGTCATGGATTGATTATAGCAGTAAAAACCGTTCGGAATTCGCATTTGTTTCAACCTGTTATCTTCATATGCTTCGTAATATTTAGGGAAACGTGAAGGCAGATTACGCATGAGAATTCGGAGAACTCTGTGGTATGATTTAAAAGATGAATTTAATTCAATCGTAGTATTGATTTCCATAGTTTTGAACTTAGCATCTGTGAAATCAATCATAATACCATATGCTTTTGTCAAATAAGTTTGGATGAATGTCAAGCGATCGTGGAAATCTTCCATTGACTGGTTGTTGAGATTATTTTGGTGGAGAGTGCCGATACAAATATCCATCCATGAACAGTCAATTTTCGAATTAGAAATCATCTTGGTATAGGCTGTCAATGTGCTGAAAGCATAATTGTCCTTAATTTTCAGAGTTTTGAATCCTGTTCCATCATTGAGCCAATACAAGCATTTTCCATCACGGGAGCAGGAGACTTTACTACCAAAGGTTTTTTCAAATTTTTCCCAGTCAATTGAAAGGATTCGAAATCCGCTGATAGAAACACGATCAATGCCGATTTCATTCAGTTTTAAGTTGTTTTTTATGGAATTACCTCCTTTGAAGGGTAAGCAAATTAACGGGTTACATCTATATAAAAAGGACAGAAAGTCCTTGAAAGAGGGGAATACACATAGGCTTCTACTATGCCTGAGACAATAAAAAAGAGCGCAGGTCTCCTTCGGCTTATAAAATAAATATAAATCGATGAGACCTACGCTCTCCGTAGGATTTTTGCTATGTGGTCACTCTGTTTGAACTATTATCTCCGATTCGAGCTTCTCGGAGAAAGTTATCTTCTATGAAATTTGTTCTATATCAATTGTAACATAAATTCGAGAGTTGTCAAGATTCCATCAGATTTTATGAAAAAATTATTTTATGCTTTTGACAATAAAAAATCCCAGAAAGAAGATAAAATTCTTCTTTCCAGGATAAAGAGAGTATATATCATAATATGTTTAGCAAAAAATAGAGAGTGTGTCATCGTTTGTTATGGAGATCGATTTTTGAACCTTATCGCCGCAATCTATAATATATGAATCGTTATTAATTTTTTTTGCTTTTTTTCCGCAGTATGTTTCGAGATTGCTGACTATTTTTTCAAAATCCTCATCACTTACTTTTTTATTGCTGGAAAAGCTGACCATAGTTATGAGTTTTGAAGGACCAAATCCGACATAATAAACTTGTCCATCAATTCCGTAAACACTTTTTTCTTCTGCATTCATTCCAGAAGTATATTCGGTTCCGGGAGCTTCGCTACATGGCTGTAAGTAATAGTCAAAAAACGCAAATTCTTCATAGATTTCTTTGGTCGTATCATCATATGTAGGAATTTCTTTTTTTTGTGGTATAACAGATTTTAATTTTTCTGCATCAGATACGAAGGAATCTATTCTTTCAGATTCTGCATCACCATAATCACTTAAATTCATTCCAGAAGGATCGTTTGCCAAATCTGCTAACTGTTTGAAAGATGTATTCAGGTCAATAGCAGCATCGTAACATTTATCAAATTTTTCTGGCGGATTTTGAATTTTACGGATATAATCATCGAGATCATCTTCTGTATTATTGACATCATTTAATTGGTCCCTAATCTCATCATCTTCATAAACGTTTTCTACAGCTTCATTGAAATCTTTTGCACCATTCACATATTTTTTTGTATCTTCATTTGGAGAATTGAAGATGGAATCTTTCCATGTGTTATAGATAGTAACACATATTTTCTCCGCACTGGATGCGCCGGTATAGGATATATCACATATCTTATAATAACATTCGACCATTTCGTTATATTCCATTGCGTCTTTGACTGCCTGTTGCTGTTCTTTTTTTATGCGTTCTTGTTCCTCTTTTACGTGTTGGTCATGTATAGAGATAGCTGTTATAACACAAATCAGAACTAAAACAAAACCGGTCACAATAAGGGTTGATTTTTTATTTTGTTTAATAAAATTTAGAATTTTTTCTTTTTTTATATCTTTTCCTTTTCTATAACGTAACTGTAGTTTCAAATTTAAAGTCTTATGCGCTTTGATTTGATATTATTCCCATTCTAATGTTAAATCAGCTTCAGCGAAAGTATCGTCCGATAGAGTAAAAGTAAGAGTTCTTGCAGGGATATTACTGTCACCATAGATATTTAATTTTGCTGGATTTGCTACATTTGAAAGCTTCTCCGGGATAAATTTATTTTCATCCCATTTATATCTTATATCAGAGTCATCATTTTCGATTACTTCAGCTGGTTCTATTTCTGCATCTAATAATGTTTTTTCTAATACTTCTTCATATGTTTTATCAGAGTGAGAGCTAACTTGATAATCACTTGGTAATTCTTCGACTTCCCAGCCAACTTTTTTTATATAAGGGTCAGTGAGACCTGTACTGCTATATTCATAATATGCGCGCCCTTCAATACCACAAATTGTGTAATCTTTGTAAATTCTTTCACTTATGCTGTCATTTGTTTCACTATTTATCTCGTCTTCACTGGTAACTTCTCTGTATAAATTAGGAACCACTTCGTCTTCTACAAATTTTTCTAAATCGTTTTGGAACTGAGATTGTATACGATGTTCGCTAATACGTGGAGCTAAAAGTACCAGTAATAATATTAAACCTATAACAGAGCCACATACAATCGTAACAATCCGTTTTAATTTTCGGGTTTTTATCTGTTCTTCTGCTAAAAGTTTTTTTCTTTCATTTTCAAAATTAATTAATTCTGCCTGATGTTTTTGGTCGGACTCTACTTTTTCTTTAGCTAAGGTTTCTTTATCAAAATGTTTCTTTAAATCCTCTTTTTCTGTTCCGCAATTAAAACAAACAAACTCGTCTTTTTGGTTTATTGATCCACAAGTACAGCACCAGATATCTTCATAGCTATCATCAAAAGCATATTCGGCATATTTGTTATAATGGGTTTTGTAAAATTGTGTTAAAGCTTCACTTTCTAAATACTCAAGAAGTGATGTGTATGTGATATAGTACCCTTTTGAGATTTTTTGATTTTTCCAGCTGCGTTTTACAAGAGAATCGTTAATAAAGGTAACTTTTTGGATTTGTATATCAAAATATTTTATGTTGTAGTTATCCAAATATATTGGTATCCGATCACCAAAAAATTCTTCCCGTTGCACTTCTAAATTTTCGTATTTCCAACTTATAGAATTAACGAGTTTGTTATTAGCATCATCATAACCATTGATTGTAACTTCAGCAGATAATATTGTTGAATCTATAATATTTTGAAATTTCATTTGGACTAGTGTATCTCGTTTTTTTATGTCAGAAAGTAATCTCCCTTTTGTACAAACGATAGGACAAAAGGGAATATGTAAATTTTCTTCTAACTCATAAAGCACAGAATATCTACTATTTTGCATCATCATATAATCCTTTCATTAAATTTATATTGGCGGCAAATCATTGTTTTCCTGATAAACGAATCTTTCAAAAATTAATATAGTTTCTTCTATAGTAGCATTGGTGCCGCCTCCAAATCCTCCTATTCCAACATGTGATGTATTTTTTCCTAATTCATTTGAAGTTACAGCTTTTAATCGCCATCCGTTTCGTCCCATTTCATTTAAACGATTTTTTAAATGAACTTTATTTAAGTGTCCATTTTGGTCATCTGATATGATAATAACTTCATATTCGTAATATCCTTCTGTAAATGATTTGTTCATACTTTTTTTCCTCCTAATTTATTTTGATAGCAGGAGTGTTCCTGAAATTGGAAATCAGACACATATCTCCTAAATAGTATTATAT
>ERZ1090865.480-NODE-480-length-23224-cov-8.854547_pt1 | contig 23224 bp, 18 predicted proteins | sample MGYA00478478_ERZ1090865 | MGnify/ENA primary metagenome ERZ1090865 (study PRJEB33644, sample SAMEA5815715) | chicken gut metagenome | biome: Chicken; feature: Gastrointestinal Tract; material: Caecum | place: Ireland | collected 2019-01-01 | study: A study of the... | reverse complement strand
TAGCCCTTCTGCGTCAGGCGGAAGTCGGCGTTGTCCTGGCGTATCTCCAGCCTGTGTTCCGCGCGCGAAGTCATCATGCGGTAGGGCTCGTCGGTGCCCTTGGTCACCAGGTCGTCTATCATCACCCCGATATACGCCTCGTCCCTGCCCAGTATCAGGGGGGGCCTGCCGCGCAGTTTGAGCGAAGCGTTCAGCCCCGCCATCAGTCCCTGCGCCGCAGCCTCTTCGTAGCCCGACGTGCCGTTTATCTGCCCCGCCGTGTACAGCCCTTCCACCTTCTTGAATTCAAGCGTGGGGTAAAGGTCCAACGTGTCTATGCAGTCGTACTCTATCGCATAGGCGTAGCGCATTATGTCGCAGTTTTCCAGCCCCTTCACAGAGCGGTACATATCCCTCTGCACGTCGTGCGGGAGCGAGGAGGACATGCCCTGCACGTACACTTCCAGCGTGTCGGCGCCCTCGGGTTCCAGAAAGAGCTGGTGCCTGTCCTTGTCGGAAAAGCGCACAACCTTGGTCTCTATCGAGGGGCAGTAGCGCGGCCCCGTGGACTGTATCGTGCCGTTATACAGCGGCGAACGGTCGAGGTTGGAGAGGATTATTTCGTGCGTGCGGGCGTTTGTATAGGTCAGGTAGCAGGGCAGCGCGTTCTTTACCGGCGCGTCGTGCATGAACGAAAAGGGCATGATGTCGTCGTCGCCGTACTGGATCGCGCACTCGCCGAAGTCCACCGTCCGCCCGTCCAGTCTTGCGGGCGTGCCCGTCTTGAAGCGGCGCACTCCGTAACCGAGTGCTATAAGGTTTTCGGTGAGCGCGGTGGCGGGGGCAAAGCCGTTTGGGCCGCTGCGCTGTTTTACGTCGCCCGTTATCGTCTCGGCGTTCAGGTACACGCCCGTGGCGAGTATGGCGGCGCGGCAGTAAAGTATGCCGCCGTAAGTCGTCTTTACGCCCGTCACCCTGCCGTCTTCGGTGAGTATTTCCGCCGCCTCTCCCTGCAGTATGCGCAGGTTCGGCGTGTGTTCCAGCGTGCGCTTCATCTCGGTGTGGTAAGCATGCTTGTCCGACTGGCAGCGCAGCGACTGCACCGCCGCGCCCTTGCCCACGTTCAGCATGCGCATCTGCAGCGCCGTCTTGTCGGCGTTTATGCCCATCTCGCCGCCGAGCGCGTCTATCTCGCGCACCAGATGCCCCTTTGCCGTGCCGCCCACCGAAGGGTTGCACGCCATGAAGGCAATGCTGTCCAGATTGAGCGTCAGCATCGCCGTCTTAAGGCCGGTGCGTGCGCAGGCGAGCGCCGCCTCGCAGCCGGCATGACCCGCGCCGACCACCACAACGTCAAATTGTCCTTCGGAAAATTCAGGTATCATAAATTGCAAACCAAATGCCCGACTTATTTATCGGGCACGGGAATTATTTTTATAATGTTTGCGGCATATTGCCGTACGTTTCGGGGTATCGTAGCCGATGGGGGGGGGTCACTTCTTCAAGATTATGTTCTTGATGTCGTCCACGTCTTTGGAGATCTTGTCGTTTATCCTGCACATCTCCTCTACCTTGTCGCGCGAATAGAGCACCGTGGTGTGGTCCCTGCCGCCTATCAGTTTGCCGACAGAAATCAGCGGCAGCGATAAAAGGTCGCACATCAGGTAGCAGCATATCTGGCGGGGGATCACGATCTCCTTTTTCTTGCTCTTGCCGGTTATGTCTTCTCTGGTGAGGTGATAGAACGAGGTGACGGCGGAGATGACCGTCTCGGGCGTTATCTCTTCGTTGCCGCCCTCGGGGACGGCCTCGTTCAGCGCGTTGCGCGCGAGCTCTATGGTTATGGGTTCCTCGTGCAGGCGCGAGGCGAATATGACCTTGGTCAGCCTGCCCTCCAGCGTGCGCACGTCGTCGCCGCTGTCCTTTGCAAGGAAGCCTATCACCTCGTCGGGCACGGCGCACTTCTTTTCGAATGCCTTGCGGCGGAGTATCGCCACCTTCGTCTCATAGTCGGGCGGCAATATATCGAACAGCAGCCCGCCCGAAAAGCGGGTGCGAAGCCTCTCTTCGAGCGCGGCAAGCTCGCGCGGGGAGTGGTCCGAGGAGATGACTATCTGTTTGCCCTTTGAAACGAGCTCGTTGAAGGTGTGGAAAAATTCTTCCTGAACGGCCTTCTTGTTTTCGATGAACTGGATGTCGTCGATTATCAGCACGTCGGCGTTGCGATAGTGCTGGCGCAGCTTGTTGCCCTTGTCGCGCGCCTCGGAGCCGCGGCTGGCGAACATGGTGTCGATTATTTCGTTGACGAACTTGTCGCACGTTATGTATATGACTTTAAGGTGCGGCTTTTCGCGCACTATCTTGTTGGCTATGGCCTGCATCAGGTGGGTCTTGCCCAGGCCCGTGCCGCCGTATATGAACAGAGGGTTGTAGGTGCCCGCTGGGTCCTCCGCGACCGACTGCGCCGCGGCGTACACGTATTCGTTGTTGGGGCCGACCACAAAGCTCTCGAAGGTGTATTTCGGGTCAAGATTGTCGGGTGCGGAAAATTCGGGCTCCTCTCTGTCGCCCGAGTAGGCGTAGCCGTCTGCTCCCGCAACTTTCAGGCGGAAGTCGGAGACGCCTACGTCCGCTTCGGCGATGGCTTCGCGTATCTTGTCGGCAAGGGTGGTGGTTATGTAGTTTGCGAACACCTCGGTGGGCGTTTCGAGAACTATGCACCTGCCGTCCATGTCTACGGGCACCAGTTTGTCTATAAAGGTGGTAAAATTTATGGGCGAAATTTTTTCGCGCATCTTTTCCTTTATAGGGTTGTATAAAAAGTCGAAGTTTCCCGCAGCAGCCATAAGTTTTCCCCGTAGTTTCTTTGAATTTTACGAAAAATGTGTTAAAATATATAGCGAACACATCAGTGCCGCCTTTCAAGTATAAACGATTATACTACAAAACGCGGCAAAATGAAAGAGTTTTTGCCGAAAATGTGGATAAAAAATTTATCGCTCAAAAATTTCAGAAACTACGCCGATGAAACTTTCACGTTCACCGAGGGGCTGAACGTGCTCTACGGCAGGAACGCCCAGGGCAAGACCAACTGCGCCGAGGCGGTGTTTTACCTGTGCACGGGAGTATCGCCGCGCGCGCGGCGCGATAAACAGCTCATCATGCACGGGCAGCAGCGCGCCGAGATAGCAGCAAAGGCGTGCGGGCGTTACGGCGACGTCGACATCTCGGCCTGCATCTTCGAAAACGGGCGCGAGGTCCGCGTCAACGGCAACAGGATAGCGCGCAATGCAGAACTTCTCGGCAATATCTTCAGCGTATTCTTTTCGCCATCGGAGCTGCGGCTCATACAGGACGGCCCCGACGAGCGCAGACGCTTTCTGAACATATCCATATCGCAGCTCTCCCGCCCCTACTACACGGCGCTGCTGCGCTACAACAAGATCCTCGAACAGCGCAACAACCTGCTCAAAGACAGGGACACAGGGCTCATTTACGACACTCTGCCCGTGTGGGACGAGCAGCTTGCAAAATACGCGGCGGTAGTCGTCCGCCACCGCGCCGACTTCATAGCGCGCCTCGCGCCGCTCGCCGAAGAGGAGCACTTCCGCCTGACCGACGGCGCCGAAAAACTGGAGGTTCGTCCCGAAAAGAAGTACGTCGGAGACGACGAGGAGCTCAGGGAACAGCTTTTTGAGGAGCTGCGCCGCAACTACGAGCGCGACGTGCGCCTCGGCTACACCTCGTGCGGGCCGCACCGCGACGACATCGACATAACCATAAACGGCGCCGACGCCAAGAATTTCGCCTCGCAGGGGCAGACCCGCACGGCGGCCCTTTCGGTAAAGCTCGCCGAAATGGAGATATTCAGGCAGCTCTCCGGCGAATACCCCGTGCTTATCCTGGACGACGTGATGAGCGAACTCGACCTGCCCCGCCGCAAAAAACTCGCGCAGCGCGCGCAGGGCATGCAGACCATACTCACCTGCACCCACGCCGAACGCGTGCTCTCCGGCAGGCAGGTGAACAGGATAAGGATAGAGGGGGGAGCTGTAAGGCGATGAAGGCAGATTTGCACATACATTCATATTATTCCGACGGCACCGTGTCCCCCGCGGAGATAGCGCAGATGTGCGCGGACGGCGGAGTGGACGTCGCGGCGCTCACCGACCACGACAACATGAACGGCTGCCGCGAGTTTGCCGCCGAGTGCGCTTTAAGGGGGATAAGGGGCGTGTGCGGCATAGAGATCTCGGCATACACGCAGGACGTAAAGGTGCACATCCTCGGCTACGGCCTGGACGCGACGCGCGCAAAGTATGCCGAATTTGAAAAATTCGTAAACGACGGCGCGCTCAGCCGCACGGCGGACATACTTTCAAAACTTAAAAAGCGCGGCGTGAGCCTTTCGTTCGACGACGTGATACGCGAGCGCCGCTGCCCCCGCTCGCCCGTGCACACCATGTATATCGCCCGCGCAGCGGCGCGCAAAGGCTGCGCCTCGTCGCCCTCGGCTTTTTACGGCGAGATGCTCGCCCCGGGGAAGCCTGCGTATTCGGGCGTCGGCAGGCCTTCGCCCGAGTACGCGCTGGAAGTGATCGCGGAGTGCGGCGGCTTTTCTTCGCTGGCGCACCCCGGCAGACTGGCGCTCTGCGCCGACGATAAACTTAGACTGATAGAAAGGTTGCGCGCATGCGGCCTTGCCGGCATAGAGGCGGTGTATTCCGGGCATACTGATGAAGAGACGGCTTATTTTCGGGAGGTAGCCGCAAAGTATTCGCTCGTCGTCACGGGCGGCTCGGACACGCACTATGCCGAAGGTTCACGCTCGGTGGGCGTTCCGCCGTTCGTCCCTTCGGAGGAGCTGCTTGCGGCGCTCGGCATAGATTGAAAAGTTTTACAGGACGAATGTTTTTTTGCATGACCATCCTGCCCGCGCTCGTCGCGGGCATTTTCGGTTGCGGCGCGGGCAGCGCGCTCCCGCGCGGAACGACCGTCTGCGGCGCGGAGGTCGGCGGGCTTACACGCGCCGCTGCGGTCGAGGCCGTGCGCGAAGAGATAGCGCGCGACTTGAAAGCGCACTGCCTTACGGTTTACGCCGAAGGCGGGCAGTACAGTTTCCGCTTTCCGCAGCTCGCTTTTGCCGACAATGTCCGCGAGGTCGTGCAGGGCATAAGGCGCGCGGGCAGCTACGACGTTGAAATAAGTTATCGCATGAACGGGCTTGACGAGGTTATTTCGGGCATATATGCCGCTCAGTTCAGACAGATGCGCGAACCTCAGGCATATTTTTGCGGCGGCGACGGCGAGCCGTTCATCTACGAAGAGGGGCAGGATGGGATTCAGCCCGATGCAGACAAGTTGCGCGAAGACATACTCTCGTCGCTCTCCTCGCGCAGGTACGGCGAAGAATTCGCGCCCGTGCATCTCTCCGTTTGCCGCACGCCCTGTACCATGGGCATGGACGAGGTGAGGGCGCGCACGGCGCGGCTGGCGGCATACACGACCTACTTCGACTGCGAAAATTCACCGCGCGTCTCCAACATCGCCCTTGCGGGCGGCAAGATAAGCGGCTGCGTGCTGATGCCGGGGCAGCAGTTTTCGTTCAACGGGCGGGTGGGCGCGCGTACCGCCGAAAACGGCTTCCGCGAGGCAAAGATAATCGAGGACGGCAGATTCGTCTACGGGGTTGGCGGCGGCGTGTGCCAGGTGAGCACCACGCTATACAACGCGGCTCTGCTCGCGGGGCTGAAGGTCACCGAATACCACCCGCACAGCCTTGCCGTAAGCTATGTCAGCCCCTCGCGCGATGCAATGGTCAGCGGCGATTATTCCGACCTTAAATTTCTAAACGCGAGCGATTGCCCCGTGTATATCCGCGTTCTTACCGGTCTTTATTACGTCCGCTGCGAAATTTACGGCAGGTCTTCAGGCATGGAATATTCGCTGGAATCGGAATACGTCACGGCGGAGGACGGCAGCATAGAGAGCCGCTGTTATATCACGGAGAGCGGCGGCGGGCGCAGCACCCGCAGGCTGCTGCGGAAGGACAGATACCGCCCGGCAAAACGTGACGGAGCGGAAAAGCCGGAGAACACCGGAGAAGAGGGAGGCGTTGCCTGAACGGGCGCGCCTCTTTTTGTAATAAAAATTGCGGCAAAGAGGTTGTTTTTTCTGCGCGGATATGTTACAATTTAACGTGGATACAAATTTACACTGCGGCGGGCGCGCGTTTTTGCGCGCTCCCCCGCACGGAGAGCTTTATGACGAGAACATACATTAAAGAGCTGTATGCAGATCCCGCCCCGTTCGGCGGCAGGGAAGTGACCGTCCGCGGCTGGGCGCGCACCGTGCGCGACGGCAAGAACGTGGGCTTTGTCGAACTCAACGACGGCACCTGCCAGCTCAACTGCCAGGTCGTGCTCTCGCGCGAAGATCTGGCCGGCTACGACAAGATAGTGCACTGCGGCGTGGGCGCCGCGCTCACGGTGAGCGGCAGGATAGAACTCACCCCCGGCATGCGCCAGCCGTTCGAACTGCGCGCGGCGGAGGTGACGGTAGACGGCGCGTCGCTGCCTTCGTATCCCCTGCAAAAAAAGCGCCATTCGCCCGAATTTTTGCGCGGCATAGCCCACCTGCGCCCCAGGACCAACCTGTTCGGCGCGGTGTTCCGCATCCGTTCGCAGGCGGCGTTCGCCATTCATAAATTCTTCAACGAGCGCGGCTTCGTGTATGTGCACACGCCCATAATCACCGGTTCCGACTGCGAGGGTGCGGGCGCCATGTTCAGGGTGACCACTCTGGAGCCCGGCGAGACCGACCTTTCCAAGGACTTCTTCGGCAAGCGCGCGGCGCTCACCGTATCCGGCCAGCTCGACGTCGAGACGTTCGCCATGGCCTTTTCCAACGTATATACCTTCGGCCCCACCTTCCGCGCCGAAAATTCCAACACCGCCCGCCACGCCGCCGAGTTCTGGATGATAGAGCCCGAGATGGCGTTCTGCGACCTTGCGGGCGACATGGACGTGGCCGAGGCGATGGTGAAGTCGGTCGCAGAATACGTGCACGAGACGTGCGCGTACGAGGTGGACTTCCTCGAAGAGCGCGTCTGCCCCGGGCTGAAAGAGCGCTTCGAAGCGCTCAAGGGCGGGGACTTTGTAAGGCTTTCATACACCAAGGCGATAGACATCCTGAAAGAAGCGATAGCGGGCGGCAAGCATTTCGAATACCCCGTGGAGTGGGGGTGCGACCTGCAGAGCGAGCACGAACGTTACCTCACCGAGACGGTATATAAAAAGCCGGTGTTCCTCACCGACTACCCCAAGGAGATCAAGGCGTTCTATATGCGCCTCAACGACGACGGCAGGACGGTTGCCGCCGCCGACCTGCTCGTTCCGGGCATAGGCGAACTCATAGGCGGCAGCCAGAGGGAGGAGAGGCTGGACGTGCTCGAAACCAGGATGGCGGAGTGCGGCCTCAACGCCGAAGATTATGAGTTTTACACCGATCTGAGGCGCTACGGCGGCTGCGTGCACTCGGGCTTCGGCCTGGGCTTCGAAAGGCTTATAATGTACCTGACGGGCGTGGCCAACATAAGGGACGTCATTCCCTTCCCCCGCACTGTGGGCAACCTGGAATACTGAAAACTTTCCGTAAGCCGGCCGCGGCGCGCTTAAACCTTCCGCGGAATAATTCAAGGGGTATTAAAATGGTAAAGATCATCGTAGACGCGATGGGCGGCGACAACGCCCCCGCGGCGCCCGTCGAGGGCGCGGTAAAGGCGCTCGAAGCAGATAAGGAGCTGTACCTCATACTTGCGGGCAGGGCCGAAGTCATCGGCGCCGAGCTTGCAAAGTACGAATACGATAAATCGCGCGTGGAGATAATGGACTGCCGCGACGTCATAGACATGAACGACATCCCCACCGAGGCCATACGCAAAAAGGAATCCTCGCTGGTCAAAGCGTTCAGGCTGCTGAAATCGGACGACGAGGCCGCGGGCCTCGTTACGGCCGGCTCCACCGGCGCGACCATCGCTGGCGGCCAGTTGCTGCTCGGCAGGATACGCGGCATAAAGCGCCCCGCGCTCTGTCCCGCCATACCCAACATACGCGGCAGCTACACGCTGCTGTGCGACTGCGGCGCCAACGCCGAATGCAAGCCCTCGATGCTCTGCCAGTTTGCAGTGCTCGCCTCCGCCTACGCCGAGGCGGCGTTCGGCATAAAGAACGCAAAGGTGGGGCTTTTGAACAACGGCACCGAGGAGCACAAGGGCGATCCCCTGCACCAGCAGACCTATCAGCTGCTCAAAAGGATGGACGTCATAAACTTCGGCGGCAACATCGAAGGGCGCGACATCATGATAGGCGATTGCGACGTCGCCGTGTGCGACGGCTTTTCGGGCAACATAGCGCTCAAATCCATCGAGGGCTGCGCAAAGCTCATACTCGCCGTGCTCAAAAAGGAGGCGACAAGCTCGCTCTCGTCCAAGATAGGCAGCCTGTTCCTCATGAAGGGTTTCAGGAACATGCGCGAGCGGCTGGACTTCGAGGCCGTGGGCGGCGCGCTGCTGCTCGGCGTAAAGAAGGTGGTCGTAAAGAGTCACGGCTCCTCCAAGGCCAAAACCATTACGGCGGCCGTTCAGAACGCCGCGGCCATATACCGCGGCGACCTCATCGGAAGGGTGGAACGCAAACTTGCCGCCGTTGACTGGGCGAACCTTATATCCGATGAAGAGTGAAAAACTTTCCCCCGCAGCCATGGCGGAGCTCGAGGGGCGGCTGGGCTATGCCTTCCGCGACGCGCGCCTGCTTTCGCGGGCGCTCACGCATGCCTCGGCTTCGGGCACGGAAAATTACGAGGAGCTGGAATTTCTGGGCGATTCTGTCATCCAGCTCTGCGTAACGGACAGGCTGTATAAAAAGGGCGGCAGCGCAGGCGAAATGACTGCCGAGCGGCAGCTGCTGGTCTCGCACGAGCCGCTCAAACAGGCGGCCTCAGAGCTCGGGCTGCACGACTATATCGTATACGAGGGCGGCGTGGGCGAAAAGGCGCTCTCATCCGTCTATGAATCGGTGTGCGGCGCGATATATGCCGACGGCGGCTTTGCCGAGGCGCAAAAGTTTGTATCGCGCACGCTGCTCGCCGCGCACGTCAGCGCGCCGAGGAACTTCAAGGGCGAGCTGCAGGAGCTTGTCCAGCAGCGGCACGAACGTCTGCCCGAATACGACACCCGCCGCACGGGCGGCTCTGCCGACAGGCCGCAATTCGAAAGCCGCGTAAGCGTGGCGGGCCGCACCTTTTACGGCAGCGGCGGCAGCAAGGCCGAGGCGGAAAAGCGTGCAGCGGAAGCCGCGCTCGAGGCGCTGGGCAATCCGCGCAAAAATTTTTGATTTACCCCGATATATGGCGCGGCGAACGCGTCTTAACGCAGTTTTATTTATAGTTTTTGTTATGGAATCGTTAAAGAATATTGTTGACGGCGACACGCTCTACGAGTTTTATTTCGACGGCTCGGGCAGGCGGTTCGACGTAGGCTACATACTCTCTTCCGACGAGGAGTGGGCGCTTATCGAGCTCATCTCCCCCGAGGGCGGGCACGAGGGCTACCGGCTTGTATTTGCCGACGAGATAGTCATGCTTCAATACGGCACCCAGTATCTTGAAAAGCTCGCCGACCTTATGGCGGCAAGACACACCGAGCGCAAGCCGCTCGAATTTTCCGGCTCGGGGCTGTTCGGTTCTGTCATGGACTTTGTGATGACCAACCGCTTTGTCTGCACGGTGGAGCTCGCCGGCGAGCGCGCGTTCACCGAGCACGGCTTCATCGAAAAGATCGGCATAGATACTTTCCGCATGGAGCTGATAGACGAATACGGCAAGCCCGACGGGCATATGGTGGCGGAACTTGCCGATGTGAGCGCCGTCACCTTCAACTCCTCCGAAGAGCGCAACCTTGCCCTGCTCAATTTGTTCAGAAAGTGACATGTTTGCCCGTTGCTTCGGGCATATATATGCACTAATTTAATGTAATTGCCGTGCGCAACTGCGCGGCGCGGGTTCAGTTTATGGTAACTTTCAAACAGATCGAACTTGTCGGGTTCAAGTCCTTTGCGGACAAAACGGTAATACCTTTCACCGACGGCGTCACCTGCATAGTCGGCCCCAACGGCTGCGGCAAATCCAACGTTGCCGACGCCATCCGCTGGGTACTGGGCGAGCAGTCGGCAAAGATGATGCGCGGCTCGCAGATGCTCGACGTCATCTTCAACGGCACCGAAAAGAGGCGCCCCACTTCGTTCTGCGAAGTCACGCTCTCGTTTGACAACACTTCGCGCATATTCGACATCGATTGCGACGAAGTGGAGATGACGCGCCGCCTTTACCGCAGCGGCGAAAGCGAATATCTTCTCAACCGCCAGCCTTCGAGGATGAAGATACTTACGGGGCTGCTGCATGGCGCGGGCGCCGCAAAAGAGGGCTATTCGATAATCGGTCAGGGCCGCATCGAGATGATAATGAACGCCAAGCCCGAGGACAGGCGCGCCATCTTCGAGGAGGCCACGGGCATAGCCATGTTCAAGGACAGGAAGGCCGACGCCGAGCGCAAGCTCGATGCCGCGCGCGACAACCTGTATGTGTTCCTGCAGCGCATGCACGAGGTCGAGCGTCAGCTCGGCCCCGCAGAAAAGGCCGCCGAGAGCGCGATAAAGTACGAGGAACTGTACGACAAGCTGCGCACCTGCGAAATAAATTCCTACATATACCAGCACGACACCAGCGCCGAGCGCAAGCAGAAGATAACCGACAAAATAAATTCCTGCACCGCGCAGATAGAAGAGCTCACCGCCCGCTCGGAGGAGATCCAGCGCGAATACGAGGACTGCCGCGACAGGGTGAACAGCGCCGACGGCGAGCTTGCCGACCTCAACGACAGGCTGCTGCGCTACACCGTGGGCATACAGCGCAAGACGGGCGAGGGCATGGTGCTGCAGGAGAAGGCCAATTCGGTAAAGGCCAGGCTGCACGCGGCGCAGGAGGATGTGACCTTCTCGACCAAGCGAATAGACGAGATCGAACGCGAGATACGCAGGGCCGAGGCCTACGGCGCAAAGAACGCCGAACGTGCCGAAAAACTTGCCGCCGACTGTGCGGCGGTAGAGGCGGAGCTTGCCGAACTTTCGCGCGAGATAGGCCAGTTCGAGGCGATGAACGACGAAAACCGCAAAAAGGTGATGGATACCTTCCGCGACCTTTCGGACATCAACAAGGACATGGGCTCGATAGAGGCTCAGCGCGACCTTCTGAACGAGCGCCTTGCCGAAGTAAAGCAGACTCTCGAAGAGATCGAGGCGCAGCGCAGGGCCTATAAGGAGGAATACGACGCCTGCATAAAAAAGCGCGGCGAGCTCACCGACTTCATCTCCTCGGAAAACGACATAATGGAGAGGGCGCAGGCTGATGTGCGCGGCTGCGAGGAGGCTGTGCAGAACTACACCCGCAGGGCATACGACGCCCGCTCGCAGATAAACGGCCTCAACGACAGCCTCGCCACCGTAAAGGCGCTGCGCGACCGCTTCGACGGCTACATATATTCGGTAAAGCGGCTGATGACCGATGCCAAGGCATATCCCGAGATCTCCGCAAAGATCCAGGGCCTCATCGCCGACATAGTTTCCACTTCGGGCGAATACGAAGTGGCCATAGAGACGGCGTTCGGCGGCGCCATGCAGAACGTTGTCACGCGCACGCGCGAAGACGCCAAGGCGCTCATCGAGCACCTCAAGCGCACCCGCGGCGGCCAGGTAACCTTCCTGCCCGTCGATGCGCTCGCTCCCCGCACCGAAGGCCCGCAGATACGCTCCGCCATAAAGGAAAAGGGCGCCATCGGCTTTGCCGTGGAGCTGGTGGAGTACGACAGAAAGTACGACAACGTCATAAGGTACCTTCTGGGCAACACCCTCGTCTGCGACAACATCGAAAGCGCCACGATAATCTCCCGCCGCTACCCGCGTGCGTTCAAGATAGTTACTCTCGACGGCGACGTCATAAACAGCTCCGGCTCCATGACGGGCGGCTCGCGCAAGGATAATGCCGGCAACCTGCTTGCGAACGAGCGCCGCATTAAGGAGATAGAGGACAGCATAGCCGACAAAAAGGCGGCCCTCTCCCGCGCGGAGACAATGCGCGACAAGGCGCAGGCGGAACTTTCGGAAAAGAGCGCGGAGCTGGAAAAGCTGCGCGAGCGCTTCCAGAACTCGCGCACCGAACTTGCCGCAAACGAGCAGCTCTCCGAAAGCCTTCTCAAGCAGCTCAGCGGCGAAGAGAGCAGGTTCTCTGTATTCTCCCAGACCGAGCAGATGATAAGCGACAGACTCGCCGCGCTCGACGACAGGTATTCGCAGACTTCCCGCGGCGCAAACGACCTGAACAAGCAGTCTACGGCGGCGTCGTCGGCGATAGAGAACATCACCACGCAGTACGACGTGCTGGTAAAGCAGCGCGATTCCAAACTGGAAAAGCTCAACTCCGCCAAGGTTGAAAAGGCCTCGCTGGATGCGGCGGTAAAGTCGGGCAAGGAGAATGTCGAAAGGCTGAACGGCGAAAAGGAAGAGCTGATAAGCAAGATAGCCCGCACCCGCGCCGACATCCCCAACATCGAGCGCGAGTTGGAAGAACTCAATATCCAGGCCGAACACTCCGTTCTCACGGAAGAGGAGCAGGCGGTGGCCGACGATCTGCGCAGGCAGATAAAGGAGACCACCGAGAGCAAGACGGCGCTCAATAACCGCATAAAGGAGATAGACGCCGAACGCCTGGAACTGCACAGGCGCACGCAGGAGCTCACCGAAAGACGCAACGGATCGCAGATAGCGCTGACCAAGCTCGACGCCGACCTCGAAAATATGCAGCAGCGCATTTCGGAGGAGTACGGCGAGGACTACGAAGGCTGCCTCAAATACAAGGTGGAGGACTTCGACATGTCTTCGGCGGCAAGCACGGCCTCCTCGCTCAAGCGCCAGATAACCATGCTCGGCGCGGTAAATCCCAACGCCGTAGCCGAATACAGGGAGGTCAAGGAGCGGTACGACAAGATGTCCGAGGAAAAATCGGACATGGAAAAGGCCATCGACGACCTCAACGTCGCCCTCAACGAAATAAGGGACGAGATGCTCCGCATCTTCAACGAGGGTTTCGAAAAGATAAACGAGAACTTCAAACAGACCTTCAAGGAGCTGTTCGGCGGCGGCCGCGCGGAACTGCAGCTCGACTACACCGACTGCGAGGACCCTCTGGATGCTGGCGTGGAGATAGTCGCCTGCCCTCCCGGCAAAAAACTCACAAAGATATCGCTGCTTTCGGGCGGCGAGCGCGCCCTAACCGCGATAGCCATTCTGTTCGCGATCATCGGCATGCGCCCCATGCCCTTCTGCGTGCTCGACGAGATCGAGGCGGCGCTGGACGAGGCCAACGTGGGAAGGTATGCAAAGTACCTTAAAAAGTTCTCCACGCAGACGCAGTTCATCGTAATAACCCACCGCAAGCCCACTATGGAGAACGCCGACAACCTGTTCGGCGTCACCATGGAGGAAAAGGGCGTCTCCAAGATAGTATCCGTCAAGCTCTCCGAAGTTCAGGCAAGGCTCGGTGGCGACACGGTGGTGTAAAATTGCCGGTTTCTGCGGCCTGTGCGCTGCAAATCACCATGTGCGGCCTGCGCGCCGCCCTATAACGGAGCATGTTTATGGGATTTTTTTCCAGAATAGCAAATGCATTAAAAAAGACGAAGGAGAGCCTCGGCGGCGCCATAAAGGCCCTCTTTACCGGAAACAGGATAGGCAAGGAGTTCTATGAAGAGCTCGAAGAGGTGCTCATCTCCGCCGACATCTCGGTGACTACCGCAGAAGAGGTGGTGGAACAGCTGAAGGAGGATGTGAAGGAGGAGAAGCTGAAGGAAGAGGAGGACGTGGTAAACCTGCTCAAAGATATTCTCGAAGACACGCTCACCCGTGCCGAAGTTCCCGAAATAGAGTATCCCGCCGTCATAATGCTCATAGGCGTAAACGGCGTCGGCAAGACCACCACCGTCGGCAAACTTGCAGACTACTTCCTGCGCAACAAAAAGTCGGTAACGGTGGCCGCGGCAGACACTTTCCGCGCCGCCGCGGCAGATCAGCTCGCCATATGGGCGGAAAGGGCGGGCGTGCGCATCGTCAAGCACGAAGAGGGCAGCGACCCCTCCGCCGTTGTGTTCGACGCCGTGTCCTCCGCCAGGGCAAGGGGCACCGACGTGTTGCTCGTGGATACGGCGGGCAGGCTGCACGTCAAGGCAAACCTCATGGAGGAGCTCAAAAAGATCTCCCGCGTGATATCCCGCGAATATCCGCAGGCGCACGTCTATAAGCTGCTCGTGCTCGACGCCACCACGGGCAACAATGCCATCTCGCAGGCTCGCCTCTTTGAAGAGGCGGTGGAACTGGACGGCATAGTGCTCACCAAGCTCGATTCCACCGCAAAGGGAGGATTCGTAATATCGCTGTGCGGCGAGCTGGAGATCCCCGTCGTCTTTGTGGGCACGGGCGAAAAGATTTCCGACCTCGAAAAGTTCAACGCGGAAGAATTTATAGACGGGATCCTGTGATCCACCCGCATATATGCGGTAAATAACGGCAGTGTATATGTAATTGCGGGTGAGTTTATTTTGTTGCCGGCAAAGAGTTTTCGTGAGAATATAACCATGACCGAAAAGGAAAAGATGCTTGCGGGCGAATTGTACATCGCCGAAGAGGCGGAGCTTGCCGCCGAACATGCCCGCGCGATAGAGCTGTGCGACAGGCTTGACTGCGGCGGCATATCCGAAGAGGAGCGCGACGCCCTTACGCGGCAGCTTCTCGGCAAATGCGGCAAAAACACGGTGCTGGGGCGCGGCTTCCGCTGCGATTACGGCTACAATATCGAAGCGGGCGAAAATTTTTACGTCAATTTCAACGTCGTCATCCTCGACGTGTGCAAGGTAAAGATAGGCGATAACTGTCTCATCGCTCCGCAGGCGGGCATATATACCGCCGCGCACCCGCTCGATGCCGCTGTGCGCCGCTCAGGGTTGGAGTACGGCAGACCCGTGACCATAGGCAACGACGTGTGGATAGGCGGCGGGGCAAGGATCCTGCCGGGCGTTACCCTCGGCGACAACGTGGTGGTGGGCGCGGGTGCGGTCGTCACCAAAAGTTTCCCTTCGGACGTGGTCATCGCGGGCAATCCCGCAAGGGTGATAAAAAAGCTCTGAGTTATATCTGTAAAAGAAAGGCGGGCGAAGCACGATGGCTTCGCCCGCCTCTTTGTGAAGTTTTCCGAAACGGCAAAGGTTTTATGCAGCGCATATGATGCTTTCAATAAGCGCCAATAAACCGGCCATGTTCCGCGGCAGATTTTTTTGCAACGCAAAAATATCCGCGTGAGCCGTGTTAAAGGTCGTCTGCGTCCTGCATGGGCTTGCCGCCGTCTGCAGGCACGCCCGTGTAGCTGCCGTCAGGGTCTTCCGGACTGAAGAATGCCTTACTTGCAGTTCTTTTCGCCGCAGTTGCGGCTGCCCGAAGAGTTCTGCTTGTTTTTGCTCTTGTTCGAAGTTTCATTCTGCTTCTTCATATCTTCTCCTTTCCGAAGGGTATATGCAATTCAACATACCCCTGCGAGCTTTTGCACAGCGGGCACACGTCCCACGCCTTGTCTGCCGTGTGCATGTAACCGCACTCGGCGCATACATACACGATTGGCGAAGGGTTGGAAAACAGCGTGCCCGAACGAAAGGCTTCGTAAAGGTAGTTGAATATCATCTCGTGCCGTTTTTCAACGTTAGCTACCAGCCTGAACAGCGCCGCAATGTCGGCAAACCCCTCGGCCGCCGCTTCCTCGGCAAATGCAGGATATATCCTGTCGAATTCTTCGCGTTCGTCGAGCGCCGCAAAGTGCAGGCACTCTTCTAAACTTCCGCCGTGAAACGGATAGCCGGCGTTGAGTTCGATGTTGTCCGGCTGTTTTCCGCGTTTGTTGAGTTCCTCAAAAAATCTGCGCGCGTGCACCGTCTCGTTCTTTGCGATCGAGCGTATGGTGTCTGCAAGGGTCATATATCCCTGCTGCGTCGCCATTCTTGCGGCAAGCTGATATCTCATGCCCGCCTGCGATTCGCCGGCAAAGCTCCTTGCAAGGTTGACGTAAGTTGCGGTATCTTCAAATTGCATAATTGCCCTCCGTACAAGTATTTTGGACATATGCGCATGCCTTTATGCGGCGAAGGCGAGGTAAATTTTGTATGCCGCGCTGGCTTTGCGACCGCGGCGGCGGGATGTGCGGAAAATTGATCGGCACATGTGCCTGTTTCAACGCAAAATAAGCGGCGGCGCGGCGGAAAATTCCGCAGCGCCGCCGCATTTGACTATTCAAAGTGGAGCTTGTTTACGGGATAATACTTGGCAAGCCCGCCCGAGGAGGTCTCGCGGTAGCTGTTCAGCAGGTCGCGTCCGGTGTTGTACATCGTCTTTACTATCAGATCGAAACTTATCTTGCGGGAATCGGAGAGGAAGTTTGCAAGGCTGAGCGCGTTTATCGCTCTCATCGCCGCCACGGCGTTGCGCTCTATGCACGGTATCTGCACAAGCCCCGCTATCGGGTCGCAGGTCAGCCCCAGGTGGTGTTCCATGGCAACTTCCGCGGCGTACTCTATCTGCCCCAGGCCCATTCCGAACAGCTCGCCCAGCGCTGCCGCCGCCATCGAGCACGCAGAACCTATCTCTGCCTGGCAGCCGCACTCGGCCCCGCTTATCGAGGCGTTTGTCTTTATTATGTTGCCTATAAGTCCGCCCGTCGCAAGCGCATGCACCACCTGCTCGTCGGAAAAGCCCCGCGTCTCCTGCATATAGTGCAGCACGCTGGGCACAACGCCGCAGCTGCCGCAGGTGGGCGCCGTAACCACCGTGCCTCCCGCTGCGTTCTGCTCGCTCACGGCAAAGGCGTAGGAGCACACCAGCCTGTTTTCCCTGGTCTGCGCCGATTCGTCTATGTGCCGCTGGTTGTAAAGCTGCTGCGCCCGTCGCTGCGTGCCAAGGCATCCCGGCAGCACGCCCGAGGTGGTCAGCCCCTCGTATATCGACCTGTTCATATGTTCCCACACTTCGTGCAGGTAAGCGAATATGCCGTCGCCCTCGCACTGCATGGCGTACTGCCACAGCCTTAAATTGTGCGCACGGCAGTACTCCGAGATCCCGTCGTAAGTGTTCAGCGGGTAAACATCGTCCGCCGTGGCGTCAGGTTCACCCTCTGTTCTTATCGTGCCTCCGCCCACGCTGTAAAAGCGGAGGGTGGCTTCCGGCTTTCCGCCGCGGAGGGCGGCGATGTCGAAAGTGTTCGGGTGGACGGCGCATGGGGTGGCGCAGTCGAACACCACCTTGCACGGCAGCGGCGCAAAGGTATCTTTGAGCACCTTGTCGGTGTTGTGTCCCCTGCCCGTGAGCGCAAGCGAGCCGTACAGCACTACGGAAAATCCCTCTGCTTCGGGGAAGCGACGCAACATCAGCTTTGCCGCGCGCTCCGGCCCTATCGTGTGCGAGCTCGAAGGCCCGCGCCCTATCTTGTAAAGTTCTTTCAGTGACTGCATTTTTCTGCCTCGTGTAAGCGCCCGTTGCGGCATATTACGGCATATATTATAGTTTGCCGCCGCCGGCAAGTCAACGGCGTGGCAAATTTCGCGCATAAATTTTTATATTAAAAGAATTTAACATTTTCTGAATAAATGTATAAATGCATAAACGCATGCCGCCGCGGGCCGGGCCCGCGGCGGCGATGTTTTCTGTATGTAAAGTAATGCTCCGCGCTCACAGAAGATATGCCGCAAGCGCCGCTGTTGCGGCGATGTGCAGAACGAGCGCGGCGGTGTTTGTGAACAGGAACAGAGGTTTTTTTGTCTTGTGGCGGAAGGCGAACATGCCCAGCATTGCGCCCGCGGCGCCGCCGCACCACGCAAGCCCCAGCAGCACCCGCTCGGGTATGCGCCGGGCGCCCCTCTTTGCCGCGCCCTTGTCTGCGCCGTAAAGACAAAATTCAAGCAGGGAGACCGCCGCCATCGCGGCGCATACGGCTATAAGAATTGCCATTATGCTATACTCCCGTCACCTGAACAGCACCTTTATCATGGTGTTTACGTAGAGCACGGGCACTACGTCTATCTTATCCATGAATTTGGTCATCGACTTCATGTTTTTGGCGGGCACAAGCACGCGCTTAAAGCCCATCTTCACGCACTCCGCCACCCGCTTTTCGGCATAGGACACCGCGCGCACCTCGCCCGTCAGCCCCACTTCGCCGAACGCGGCGGTGAATTTGTCTATCGGTTTGTCGTAAAAGGAGGAGGCGAGCGCCGCACACACCGCAAGGTCGGCGGAAGGTTCGTTCAGTCTTATGCCGCCCATCACGTTGACGTACACGTCGAAGCCGCCCAGGTTTACGCCGCACCGCTTTTCCAGCACTGCAAGCAGCAGCACCAGCTTGTTATAATCCACGCCCAGCGGCATCCTGCGCGGCTGGCCGAAGCTCGTCTTGGATATCAGCGTCTGTACCTCGACGTTCATGCAGCGGTTACCCGTGCGCGCGGGCGTTACCGCCGCGCCCGCCTCTTCGCCGCGGCTCTCGGAGAGGAATATGCCCGAATAGTCGGTCACCGGTATCACGCCGCGGTCGGTCATCTCGAACACTCCCACCTCCGAAACGTTGCCGAATCTGTTCTTTACCGAGCGCAATATGCGGTAATTTTCCTGGTTTTCGCCCTCGAAGTACAGCACGGTGTCCATGATGTGTTCGAGCACCTTGGGTCCCGCCAGCGCGCCCTCCTTGGTCACATGCCCGATTATAAAGAAGGTTATGCCGCGCCCCTTGGCAAGGCGCATAATGCGCGAGGCGCACTCCCGCACCTGCCCCACGGAACCTGCCGACGAGGTCAAATCGTCGGTGTATACCGCCTGGATGGAGTCTATCACGCAGAACTCCACGCCGTCCAGCTCGTCCTCCAGCCCGTCGATGCACGTCTCGTTAAGCAGCAGCAGGTTTTCGGAGGAGAGCCCCAGCCGCTCGGTGCGCAGTTTGACTTGCGAACAGCTCTCCTCCGCCGAAAAGTAGAGCACCCTGTGCTCCTGCGAAAGGTGGGCGGCTATCTGCGTCAGCAGCGTCGATTTGCCTATGCCCGGGTCGCCGCCCAAAAGTATCAGCGAACCCTTCACTATGCCGCCTCCGACTACGTTGTCGAACTCGGATATCCCCGAGGGCGTGCGGCCGTAGGTGCGGTACTCCACCTGCGAAAGGGGCACCGCGCGGGCAGGCGCGTTGCGGCGCGCCGTCTGTTTTTTTGGTTCGGCGGGGGCGACGGGCTCCTCGGCCATGGTATTGAATTTCCCGCATGAGGGGCATCTGCCCAGCCAGCGGGGCGAGGCGGCTCCGCATTCGGAGCACACGAAAACAGTCGTTGATTTAGCCATATATCCGTTCGTATTTGCAAATTTACCTTCGCGGCATCCTGCGCCGCGGCGGCCGTCTGTGCAAAATATCGTTATGCCGCGTGCGCACTGCGCACGCGGCGATCATGTTTTATAGTTTTTTCAGCATCACGGCGGCGTAGCAAACTATCCCCAGGCCCTCGCCCACGAAGCCCAGCCTTTCGGCGGTGCCTGCGGCTATCGCCACGCAGCTTGCGTCCAGCCCGCACAACCTTGCCAGCGATTGTTTCATCGCCTCCGTGTGAGGGGAAAGCCTCGGCTTTTCTGCCTCTATCGTCACGGATACGTTGACGGGCGCGAATCCGCGCTCCTTTACTTCGTCCATCACCCGCCCGAGCAGTACGGCGCTGTCGGCGCCCTTATACCGCCTGTCGGTGTCGGGAAAGTAGTGGCCTATGTCTTCCAGCCCCGCGGCCGAAAGCATCGCGTCCATCACCGAGTGCAGCACCGCGTCGCCGTCGCTGTGCGCCACGAGCGAACTGTCGCACTCTATCTTTACGCCCGCAAGCGTGACGAAATCGTCCAGCCCGCCGAAGGCGTGAGTGTCGGCGCCTATCCCTATGCGGCAGCCCTCGGGTGCGGCCACGGGGGGCGCCTCTGCCACGAAGTCCTCGCGGAAGGTCAGCTTGGCGTTGTGCCTGTCGCCCTCGAATATGTGCGGCAGGCCTATATAGTTGGCATATACGGCGCTGTCGTCGGTGTAGGCGATGCCGTCGTCCTGGGCAAGTTCGTAGGCCTTTTTAAGGTCGTCCGTGCGGAAACCCTGCGGAGTCTGGATGGCGTACACCGTCTCGCGCTTGGGCACGTCGGTTATCACCCCGTAATACACCGAAGCCATCGTGTCGGTGGCGGGGGTGGCTGCCACCGCGCTGCCGTAAGTTTTTGCGGTGGAGATGCACTCGCGTATCAGCCTGCCCGTCACGAACGGCCTCGCGCCGTCGTGGATGAGCACTATGTCGCCCGTGACCTTTTCCAAAGCCTTCCTCACGCCGAGGTACCTCGTCTTTCCGCCGAGCACCACTTCGTATCCGAACGGCGAGCACAGCGCCTTTATCTCCCTGTAATCGTTGGATGAGGCGGTCACGATCACCTCGTCTATCTCTGTTATGTCGAACTGCCGCAGGGTATGCCACAGCGCGGGCGCGCCGTAAAGGGGGGCGAGCAGCTTGTTCTTGCCGAATCCTGCCCTCTCGCCGGTGCCCGCGGCACAGATTATTGCGCTCACTTTCATATCAAAACCTCTTACGCCGCGCACTGTATTCAGGCGATAATTTCATAAAGATTCTGCGCGTCGTCCTTTTTAACAACTTCTTTTACGGCAAGCACCCTGAATTTAAGCGTTCCGGTGTTGTAAAGTATCTCCACAACGTCGCCCTCCTTTATCTCGTGCGAGGGCTTCGCCTGCCTGCCGTTCACCATAACTTTACCCGCCGAGCATGCCTCCTGCGCGACGGTGCGCCTCTTCAATATGCGCGAAACTTTCAGGAATTTGTCTATCCTCAATGTGTTCTCCGTAAAAACACCGTAAATTTTGCCCTTTTCTATTATAAAGTCGAAGAAAAGACGCGAAAATGCTTGACTTGCGCGCTTCTTACCATTATAATGATAGAATGTATTAAAATGCGGTATTAGGCTAATTTTGCCATTTTCGCAACGCCGCGGGCCGCTTGCGGTGCATGCGCCGCGCCCCTTTGTGCGGGCAACAAGGCAATTATATACCATAAAGCGGGTTTTGTAAAGTGCGGCGGCAAAAAAAGGCAAAAAATTTTGCCGGGCCGAAAATTTTAAGGCTATGATGATTTTTTCCGGTGAAAAGATATATACGGATGATCGCTGTCTATAGACGAATAAAAAAGGAGTATTTATCTTTCAATGAATTTACCTGTTCACAAGTACGGCAAAACGGAAAGAAGAAAGTTCGGCAAGATAAACGAAGTCATCGACATCCCCGACCTCGTTGAGATCCAGAAGGCCAGCTATGCCTCGTTCATAAACGAAGGCATAACCGAGGTGTTCGAGGATTTTTCGCCGATCACCGACTATTCCGACCACTACGAGCTGTATTTCCTCAACCACTGGTTCGACGAAAAGCCCAAGTACGACGAAAAGGAGTGCCGCAACCGCGACGCGACTTACGCGCTTTCGCTGCACGTCAACGTCAGGCTGGTAAACAAGGTCAAGGACGAGATCATCGATTCCCCCGTATTCATGGGCGATTTCCCGCTGATGACCGACAGCGGCTCATTCATAATAAACGGCGCCGAGCGCGTAATAGTTTCGCAGCTCGTGCGTTCGCCCGGCGTCTATAACGCCTCCACGCGCGACAAGACGGGCAAGGAGATGTTCGGCACGACCGTCATCCCCAACCGCGGCGCATGGCTGGAATTCGAGCAGGACGCGCAGGGCGTGCTCTCCGTGCATGTGGACAGGAAGCGCAAGATCTGCGCTACCGTCCTTCTGCGTGCCCTCGGCTTCGGCTCCGACAGGGCGATACTCGACCTCTTCGCCGACGATCCCATGATCAAGGCCACCATCGAAAAGGACTCCACCAAGTCGGAATCGGACGGCCTCATCGAACTTTACAGAAGGCTGCGCCCCGGCGAGATCCCCACCGAGGCCTCGGTGCGCCAGCACCTCAACAACCTGTTCTTCGATCCCAGAAGGTACGACGTCGTAAAGGTCGGCAGGTATAAGTTCAACAAAAAGCTCAATCTCGCATACCGTCTGCCCGGTTGCAAGCTCGCCGAGGACATATTCAATCCCGAGACGGGCGAAATAATGGCAAAGGCGGGCGAAACGGTCTCCGAAGAGCAGGCGTTCGCCATTCAGGACGCCGGCGTGAACGAGGTGTTCGTGCTCGTTTCCGATCCCGAGCGCGGCGAGATGAGGCATAAGATAATCGCCAACAACACCGTCAATTTCAGGGCCGTGTCCGACAAGAACCCCAAGATGTTCGGACTGCTGCCCACGATATACTATCCCAACTTCCGCTTCATGCGCGAGCTTGCCGAAGAGTGCAGGACGCAGCCGTGCGAGCAGGTCGCTTCGAAGTATGCCGACGCGATAAACGCCATCTACTACGTTCAGGAGACCGAGGAGCTCGAGGACGAAAAGCCGGAGGACAAAAAGAACAGGGAAAAGCGCCGCGACATGCGCGTAAAGTTCGTGGAGGCGTGCAAGCTGTTCAATGCGCTGCTCTCCTCCGACAAGACCGTGCTCGACGAGGACGAGAGAAAGACGATAAAGCCCATCGTGGAAAAGCTGTGCCACAAGCACATCACCGTGGACGACATCGTGGCGTCCATTTCCACCAATATCGACCTGCAGTACGGCATCGGCACCATAGATAACATCGACCATCTCGGCAACCGCCGCGTGCGCTCGGTGGGCGAGCTGCTGCAGAACCAGCTGCGCATAGGCATAGCCCGCCTCGAAAAGCTCATAAAGGAGCGCATGGCCACGCAGGACGCGATGGAGGTAACGCCCTCCGCGCTCGTCAACGTGCGCCCCGTATCCGCGGTGATACGCGAATTTTTCGGCTCCTCGCAGCTCTCGCAGTTCATGGATCAGACCAACCCCGCCGCGGAACTCACGCACAAGAGAAAGCTCTCCGCGCTCGGTCCCGGCGGCCTCAACCGCGACAGGGCCACCTTCGAAGTGCGCGACGTTCACCACTCGCACTACGGCAGAATGTGCCCCATAGAGAC
>ERZ1090865.478-NODE-478-length-23306-cov-11.272848_pt1 | contig 23306 bp, 20 predicted proteins | sample MGYA00478478_ERZ1090865 | MGnify/ENA primary metagenome ERZ1090865 (study PRJEB33644, sample SAMEA5815715) | chicken gut metagenome | biome: Chicken; feature: Gastrointestinal Tract; material: Caecum | place: Ireland | collected 2019-01-01 | study: A study of the... | reverse complement strand
GTTCCGGCGTGGGGGTGGCGGTGGACGCCGGCGAAGGGGCGGGCGTCGCAGCGGCCTCGCTGGCGGCGGGCTGGCTGCAGCCGCTGAGCAGCGCGGCCAGCAGCAGTGCGGACAGATACAAAGCAATCCCTTTCCTCATGGTACTCCTCCTGACGGGCAAGATTGGCGGTGCGGCAGGGAAACGGGCACCGCCGGCCTCTTATATAATCAGTGTACAGGGCAGGCGGGGGTGGCCGCAAGTGGCGTTTTCCCCAAAAAGTCGTAAATATTTTGTACATCCGACGAAAAAAGGCGGCACCCGAAGGTGCCGCCGGAAGACGGAAACTTATTTGCCGCGGATCACGCGGGAAAGCTGGATGAGCAGGGTGGGCAGGAAGGCCAGCACCACGATGCAGAGCACCTGGAAGCCGTTGACAGGGGCCACCAGGAACAGTCCCTCCAGCGCGGGAACAAAGAGCACGAAGGCCAGCAGCAGCACGCCGGTGCCGAAGGCCATGAGGGAGTAGGGGTTGCCGGACAGCCCCAGCCGGAAGATGGACTCGGTGCCGCGGCAGTTGAAGCCGTGGAACAGCCGGGCCAGCGTCAGGGTGGCAAAGGCCATGGTGCTGGCCAGCGCGGCGCCGCCCTGGGCAAGACCGATGTAGAAGGCGATCATGGCCGCCACACCGATCATCAGGCCCTGGCCGAAGACGTGGGTCAGCATGGGTTTGTCCATCATGGAGGCGTTGGGGTCACGGGGCTTCTGGTCCATCAGACCGGGGCGGGCGGGTTCCATGCCCAGGGCGATGGCGGGCAGGCTGTCGGTGAGCAGGTTGATGAAGAGCAGGTGCACCGGCTGGAAGGGAACGCTCAGGCCCGCCAGCGAGGCGTAGATGACCGCCAGGATGGCGCCCATGTTGCCGGACAGCAGGAACTGGATGGCATTGCGGATGTTGGCATAGACGCTGCGGCCGTTGAGCACCGCCTTGACGATGGTGGCAAAGTTGTCGTCAGCCAGGATCATGGCGGCGGCATCCTTGCTGACCTCGGTGCCGGTGATACCCATGGCCACGCCCACATCGGCTTTCTTCAAGGCGGGGGCGTCGTTGACGCCGTCGCCGGTCATGGCCGCAATGCAGCCACGGCGCTGCCAGGCCGTCACAATGCGGATCTTGTGCTCGGGGCTGACCCGGGCATACACCGCGATGTGGGGCAGCTTCTCGTCCAGTTCGGCGTCGGACATGTTCTCCAGTTCCACGCCGTCCACCGCCATGTCGCCCTCCGAGAAGATGCCGATCTGTTTGGCGATGGCGGTGGCGGTGACCTTGTGGTCGCCGGTGATCATGACGGTGCGGATGCCGGCCTTCCTGGCCTCGGCCACCGCCTTGATGCTCTCGGGACGGGGCGGGTCGATCATGGAGATCAGACCCACGAAGGTGTAGTCCTTTTCGTCGTCCAGCGTGAGCAGCCGGGCTTCGGGCAGGGGACGCTGGGCAAAGGCCAGCACCCGCAGGCCGTTCTCGGACAGTTCCCGGTTGACCTTTTCGATTTCGGCACGGCGTTCCGGCGTCATGGGCACCACGCCGTTGCCGGTGAGCAGATGGGTGGAGCGGTCCAGCAGCACGTCGATGGCGCCCTTGGTGTAGAGCATGGGACCCTCATCGGTGTTGTGCAGGGTGCTCATCAGCTTGCGGTCCGAGTCAAAAGCCAGCTCGGCCAGACGGGGATGCTGGCTGCGGTAGACCGGCGCATCCACATAGAAATAGTTGCCAAGCTGAACCAGGGCTACCTCGGTGGGGTCGCCCACGCCGGTGCCGCTCTCGGTGTTCATGGTGGCGTCGCTGTCCAGCACGGCGATCTTCAGCAGGGTGCGCTGGGCATCGTTCTCCAGTTCCAGGTCGGTGCCGGGGGTCAGGGTGCCGTCGGCCCAGATCTGCTGGACCGTCATACGGTTCTGGGTCAGGGTGCCGGTCTTGTCGGAGCAGATCACTTGCACCGAGCCCAGGCTCTCCACGGCCTTCAGTTCCTTGATGATGGCGTGCTGCCGGGCCATCTTCTGGGTGCCCATGGCCAGCACGATGGTGACGATGGAACTCAGCGCCTCGGGAATGGCCGCCACGGCCAGCGCCACGGCGAACATCAGGGCGTCCAACACGCCCATGCCGTTGCGGAACACCGACAGCAGGAAGACCGCCGCGCAGATCACCATGATGACCACGGCCAGCTTGCCGGAGAAGTCGTCCAGGTTCTTCTGCAGCGGCGTCTTGCGCTGCTGGGTCTCATTCATCAGGCCGGCGATTCGGCCCAGCTGGGTGTCCATGCCGGTGCCGGTCACCACCATGGTGGCGCGGCCGTAGGTCACCAGCGACCCGGAGAACGCCATGTTCTTCTGGTCGCCCAGGGCCACCTCGGCGCCCGGGATGGCGTCACGGCTCTTTTCCACTGCCTCGGACTCGCCGGTGAGGGAACTCTCGTTCACCTTCAGCGACCAGCTGTTGAGGATGCGGCCGTCCGCCACGATCAGGTCGCCGGCTTCCAGTTCCACGATGTCGCCGGGCACCACCTGGTCACCGGGCACCTCCACCCGCTGGCCGTTGCGCAGCACCTTGGCGGAGGGGGCGCTCATGGCCTTCAGGCTTTCCAGGGATTTCTCGGCCTTGAAGTACTGCACGGTGCCCAGCACGGCGTTGAGGATCAGCACCGCAAAGATGACCAGCGTGCTCTCCAGATTGCCCGAGAACATGGAAATGATGGCCGCCACAATGAGGATGGCCACCAGCAGGTCCTTGAACTGCTCGGCAAAGACGGCCAGCCAGCTCTTCTTTTCGCCTTCGGCCAGCCGGTTGGGGCCGTACTGCTCCAGCCGCTGGGCTGCCTGCTGGTCGGTCAGGCCGCCGGCCGTGACATCCAGCTGCTTGAGGGCTTCCTGGGGGGATAGATTGAAATAGGGTTTCTGCATACTTTCTTCTCGCCTCTCCTGTTATCAATGTACCGGGCCGACCCGGCCGGGAAAAGAAAAAAGACTTCCCGGCCTGTGGGACTGCTCCCGGCCGAAAAGTCTTGTTACCACCTACGGGGCGCGCTCCGCCAGATTCCCTTGGGGGAATCGGGATGTTGACGGTGCGACTTACAACTACTCCCTTTTCAACGAGAAACTATACCATGATTTTGCCCCGAATGCAAGCAAAAGTTGGGAAATCCCGCAAAAAAATCTATGTGAAAAAAACAACAAAAAAACAATGCGCACCGCCGCCGTTTGTGTTATAATACAAAAAAAGCCGACACGCCGGACCGTTCCGGCGTCCATGCGGCCCCATATAAAAGGAACATCCCGGGAGGTTTGTTATGAAAGACGTTGTAGCATTGGGCGAACTGCTCATTGACTTTGCACCCGTTTCCACCGACGAGGCGGGCTATCCCACCCTGAAAGCCCAGCCCGGCGGCGCGCCCGGCAACTTCCTGGCGGCGCTGCAGAAGTACGGCTGCACCACGGCGCTCATCGGCAAGGTGGGCGACGATGCCTTCGGGCATCTGCTGAAGGGGACGCTGGACGCCATCGGTATCGACACCACCGGTCTCGTGGTGGACCCGGCGGTCTTCACCACGCTGGCCTTTGTCACGCTGGACGCCACCGGCAACCGGTCCTTCAGCTTTGCCCGCAAGCCGGGCGCCGACACCTGCCTGACCGGCGACGAGGTGGACAAGGCCCTGCTGGACGACTGCAAGGTCTTTCATTTCGGCACCTTGAGCCTCACCAGTGAACCGGCCCGCTCCGCTACGCAGGCAGCGGTGGCCTACGCCAGGGAGCAGGGCAAGCTCATCAGCTTTGACCCCAACCTGCGCAAGCCCCTGTGGCCCAGCGACGAGGCCGCCAAGGAGCAGATCGAGTGGGGCCTGCGCCAGGCGGATATCGTCAAGATCAGCGACGAGGAGATCGAATTCCTGTGGGGCATCTCCCCCGAGGAGGGCGCCCAGAAGCTGTTGAAGGAGTACGGCGTGCGCCTGGTCTACGCGACCTTAGGCCCCAAGGGCTGCCATGTGGCCAACCGCAACGGCAGCTGTGAAGTGCCCTCTCCCACGGGGCTGCATGTCATCGATACCACCGGCGCCGGGGATATCTTCGGCGGCAGCGCCATGAGCCAGTTCCTGCGGCTGGGCAAGGCCCCCGAGGAGCTGACGGTGGAGGAACTGCGCGCCATCACCCGGTTTGCCTGCTGCGCGGCCAGCCTGTCCACCCAGACCCACGGCGGCATCAACAGCGTGGTGCCCGAGGCGGAAGTCCGGGCCATCTTCTGAGCCATCGAAAACCATCAGGCGGGACCGTTCCCTGCGGGGAACGGTCCCGCTTTTTGTCTTTACAGGGCGGGAAAAATCTGCCATAATGAAGAAAAACGGGACAGGAGGGACCGTCCATGAAAAAACTGTTTGCACTGGCCGACCGGTATCTGCAGGAGTCCGACTGGAAGACGATGGCAATGCTCAAATTCTGCCTGCTGGGGCTGGGCATCGCCGTGGGGGCGATGGTGCCGTCCAAATACAAAAAGACGGCGGTGGCCGTGGGGCTGCCCCTCTTCTTTGTGACCTACCTGCCCCTGATGGCCAAGCTCATCCATCTGGCGGCGGAACAGAAGGCGGAGGACCTGGAGGAGGACTACGTATGACCGTACAGGAAAAGATGCACAATGTATCGCTGTATCTGCCCAACGACCCGTCCATCGTGGAGGAGCAGACCCGGTGCCTGGAAAAACTCTATGACTATAACCAGACCCGCCCCGGGGAAGGGAAAAAACGCACGGCGCTGCTGCAAGAGATGTTCGCCGAGTTCGGCGAGGGCAGCTACATCGAACCGCCGCTGCACGCCAACTTCGGGGGCAAGTTTGTCCATTTCGGCAAAAATGTCTATGCCAACTTCAACCTGACCCTGGTGGATGACACCCATATCTATGTGGGGGACTGCACCATGTTCGGCCCCAACGTGACGGTGGCCACGGCGGGCCATCCCATTCTGCCCCAGCTGCGGGCCCAGGGCTACCAGTACAACGCATCGGTGCACATCGGCAAAAACTGCTGGATCGGCGCCGGGGCCATTCTCCTGCCGGGGGTCACGCTGGGTGACAACGTGGTGGTGGGCGCCGGCAGTGTGGTGACGAAGGACCTGCCCGACAATGTGGTGGCGGTGGGCAATCCCTGCCGGGTGCTGCGGCCCATCACCGACAACGACCGGGAATACTACTTCAGACAGCATCCCATCGACCCGGAACTTCTGCGATAACCCGACAAAAAAGACCTGCTTCTCCAAAGGAAGCAGGTCTTTTGGTATGTTACGGCAAAACCGTTAGTGGGTGTCCACCATGTCCATGGCGAAGAGGGCAGCGCCCAGGGCGCCGCAGAGCTGGGCCTTGTCGCTGACCACCAGGGTGGTGCCCAGCTTTTCTTCCAGCGTCTTGACAAGACCCTGGTTCTTGGAGACGCCGCCGGTCATCATGTAGCGCTCCGCACCGCCCACGCGCTTGGCCAGGGCGGCGGTCTTGGAGGCCACCGCCTTGTTCAGGCCGTGGACAATATCGTCGGTGGGCTTGTTCTGGGCGATCAGCGAGACTACCTCGGATTCCGCAAACACCGTGCACATGCTGGAGATGGTGATATCTTCCTTATAATGCAGGCCGGCCTTGCTCATCTCGTCCAGGTTCATCTCCATGGTGCGGGCCATCATTTCGAGGAAACGGCCGGTGCCGGCGGCACACTTGTCGTTCATGACGAAGTTCTCCACGGCGCCGTTCTCATCCAGCCGGATGACCTTGCTGTCCTGGCCGCCGATGTCGATGACGGTGCGCACGCTGGGGTCCAGATAATGGGCGCCCCGGGCATGGCAGGTGATCTCGGTGATGCTCTTGTCGCCGTCCTGGATGGCCGTGCGGCCGTAGCCGGTGGTGACGATGGCGTCGATGTCCTCCCGTTTGAGGCCGGCCTGTTCCAGCGCCTGCTCCAGGGCGCGCTCGGCGCCCACGGCGGCACCGGCACCGGTGGGCAGGATCACGCCGGTGACCATCTCCTTGTCCTTGTCCAGAATCACCACGTCGGTGCTGGTGGAACCGCTGTCAATGCCTGCAAAATAGCCTTTTCCCATCTTGATCTCCTTTTCCTCACCCTGGCTGGGGTCCATGCTCTCGGCAAAGGCCTCCAGACGGGTCAGCAGCTGACCGCTGCTCTGCAGCGTGTAGTCCGATTCAATCTTCAGCAGCGGCACCGCCACGCTCTGCTTGACCTGGGCGTACTCGAAGCTGTAAAAATCACAGAATTTCACCGTGTGGTAGATGATCCCCTTCAGGTCGGGATCGTTGAAGAGCCGCTTGCGGCCGGTGTTGTCCATCATCCGCATGCAGGGAATCTGGCCCAGCAGCTCGGCGGCATACCACTCCATCAGGGCGTCAAAATCGGCGTCCTCCGGCGGCAGCACTTCGCCCACCGAACGGTTGTGCACACAGGTCTCGTTCTCTACGGGGTAGGGCATGGCACCCTGCACCATCTCGAAGAGCTCCTTGCCCATCCGGGCGCCCAGCACACTGATGTGGGGCCCGCGGGTCTTCTCGGGGGCATGGAAGGCTGCCCGGAAGGCCTTGGCATCAAAGGTGGTGCCCTTGTAGGCCGCGTAGGCCTTGGCCAGCCCCTTCAGCTGGGCAGCCGTGCGCTCCCGGCTGCACTCGCCGCCGCTGTGCAGCATGTCCACGATGTAAAGGAAGTCCAGCTTGCCGCTCTCCTCCAGCACGTCGTAGACGCTGCGGATGGTGTCGCAGCAGTTCACCAGCACCAGCTCGTGGACCTGACCGCTCATGACGGCTTCCAGCAGCGACTTGCCGAAGCCGCAGATGTTGGAATGGGCCAGCTGGTCGGCTTTGTCAAATCCCTCCTGCATGCCGTTCAGGTTCTCGCACTGAGCGCCCAGGGCGGTCAGCAGTTCAATGGGGGTGTATTTGCAGACGTAATAGGTCTTGTTCATGCCTTGGCTCCTTCCTCGGTGCGACCCGGTTCGTTCAGCATCTCCAGGAAAGCGCCCAGGCGGGTGGAGGTCTGGCCCTCGCCGCCGTGGCTGCGGTCGCAGCCGTCGCCGTCCAGAATCAGCAGCGGCAGACCCGCTTCCTCAAACTTCTTTTTGGCCAGCTGAGCCGCGCCCAGGGTGTGCTTGCAGCCCCAGTGGTCGAACCACACCACGCCGTCGGCCTTGACCTGCTTGGCGTGGCGGATGCCCGCCTCGATGCGGCGCACCGCGCTGCCGTTGAGGGCATGGTAGACCATACGGTGGGCCATGGCCTCGTAGGGGTGCTCGGGGTCAAAGTCCGGCTCGGACACTTCGCTGAGCTCGCAGCCTACGATCTGGGCGTCCTCCCGGAAGAGCAGGTCCTCCTTGATGGCGTCCGACCAGAAGGGGATGGTGTGCATCCAGTAGATGCGCTTGCCTTTGGCGGCGGGGGCGAGCTCCACATCTTTCAGCAGCTCGTCCACATAGGCTTCCACCTGGGGAGTGCCCAGCAGGATGTTGTTGGTCATACCGCAGTACAGCGGCGTCACCAGATCGGTAGGCACATACCGGTCGGCCCGCTTCTGCTGATAGGTGCGGTATTTTTCCAGGGTGCGCTTGGAACGGCGCAGCCGCTCCTTCAGCGCTTCCTCGTCGATGGTGCGGCCGGTCTGCTGTTCCAGGAAGGAGGCCAGCGCCCGCAGCTGGGCGGCCACGTATTCCACGTTGTCCTCGTTCTGCTGCATGGGCACGTCGATGGCAAAGGGCTGCACATGGTACAGCTGGCTCAGCGTGCGGAAGGTCAGCAGGTTGGCGTCACAGGTCAGGTTGGTGTAGACAATGCACTTCGGCTTGGGCAGCACGCCCTTCTGCGCCGCACCCAGAAAGGTCTTGTGGTAGCTGCACAGCGTCTCGGAAATGCCGGTGTTCTCCGCCTGCTGCAGAAAGCCGCGCTCCGCCTGGGAGCCCGACAGATAGCAGGAAAACGCCTCCACATTGTAGGGGTTGAGGCCCACTTCCTGGAGCATCTCGCAGGGGGTGAAGACGCTGACCATGGCCGAGTGTTCGGGGTCCTGCAGCGGGGCCAGCATGGCGTCCATCATGATGCGGGCCAGCTTGCGGTCGGCGGGCTGCAGGCGTTTGTCGGGGCTGAACCGGTTTTTCAGGTTCTGGGCTTCCCACCCGGTGCGCAGCAGTGTGCGCGCACGCTGGGGGTTTTGGTTGCTCCAGGCCTCCACGGTCCTCCCGAAAGTCTCTACTACTTGCATATTTTTTCCCTCTCTCTACTCTCCGCGCCGGTTCCTGTGCAAAAAAACAGCGGGGCCCCCGGCCGGATACCGACCGGAAAACCCTCGCCCGTTTTCATCGTTACGGTGCTGCTGTACAGGATGCGCTCATCCTATAATACACCCGCTGCAGCGTAAAATCAATGGATTTTTTGTACAGTTCTTGTGGTTGTGTCTGCCGAAAAATTAGGCCGGATGCTGCTGTGCCCCGCCGCCGGGAGCGGGCATGGGGCAGTGGGTCAGGTGCCAGGCGAACAGCAGCGAGCTGATGGCCCAGGTGATGGGGTAGGCCCAGAAGACCACCGAAATCTGGGGGATAAAGTGCACCGTGATGGTGATGTAGGTGATGCGCAGGGCACACCATATGGCCAGCATGATGACCATGGGCACCACGGGGCGGCCCAGGCCCCGCAGGATGCCGGCGCAGCAGTGACTGAAGGCCAGCAGGCAGTAGAACAGCGAGACGGTGCGCGCCTGCTGCACGCCGAAGGCGACCACGTCTGCCTCGCCGCTGAAGGCGCCGATGAAGATGGGGGCCATGGTGAACATGGCCAGACCCACGCATTCTGCCAGCAGGCAGGAACAGACGATGCCGAACCGCATGCCGCGGCGCACCCGGGGCAGCTGCCCGGCGCCGATGTTCTGGCTGACGAAGGTGGCCAGCGCCATGGAGAAGCAGGTCACCGGCAGGAAGACGAAGCCCTCCACCTTGCTGTAGGCGCCGCAGCCGGCCATGGCGTTGGAGCCGAAGGCGTTGATGTTGGCCTGGACGATGACGTTGGCGATGGAGATTACCGAGTTCTGCACGCCGGAGGGCACGCCCTGGGCCACCACGGCCCGCAGGGTGGCGGGATGGAAGCGCACCTGCCGCCACCGCACGCCGTAGGCCTCCTTGGTCAGGGTCAGCTTGCGGAAGGCCAGCCCGGCGCTGACCGTCTGGGAGATAATGGTGGCGAAGGCCGCGCCGCCCACCCCCATATGGAGCCCTGCGATGAACCACAGGTCCAGGATGACGTTGAGGATGGAGGCGGTGATGAGGTAGCGCATGGGACTGCGGCTGTCGCCCACCGACTGCAGGATGCTGGCGCCCATATTGTACATGACCACGGCCAGCGAGCCCATGAAGTAGACCCGGAAATAGATGATGGAGTTGGGCAGGACGTTTTCGGGGGTGTCCATCCAGCGCAGGATCTGGGGGGTGAGCAGCACGCCCACCACGCTGAGCACCACGCCGGCGGTGATTCCCAGGGCCACCGTGGTGTGGACGGCCCGGCGGAGGGCGGTGTCGTCCTTGGCGCCGTAGTGGCGGGCCACCAGCACGCCGGCGCCCAGGCTGACGCCGTTCACAAAGCCGGTGAGCAGAAAAATCAGGCTGCCGGAGGAACCCACGGCCGCCAGGGCGTCGCCGCCCAGGAAGTTGCCCACGATCAGCGAATCCACCGCGTTGTAGAGCTGCTGGAACAGATTGCTGAAAAAGATGGGCACCGCAAACACAAGCATACCCCTGGCCACGCTGCCGCTGGTCAGGGAAACGTTTTTCTCAAACACGCTTTTTCCCACACCTTTGTCTTGTATAATTTCTCTCCTATCCTACGCGCCCGGGGGCGCAGTGTCAAGGAGGAAAGAGGGCAAAAACAGGACAAAGCCTTGTGGAACGGCTCGAAACCCTGTATAATAAAGGCTAAAATGCAAAAGCACAGGGGAGATGGAGTGCATGAATATTCAGTTGCAGGACCTCACCAAGCGCTTCCCGGCCCGGGGCCGGAAAGCCCGCGGCGAAGTCACGGCGGTGGACAAACTCACCTTTGAAGTGCCGGACGGGCTGCTGGTGGGTCTGCTGGGGCCGTCGGGCTGCGGCAAGAGCACGACGCTGAACATGATCTGCGGGCTGGAGACCCCCACCGAGGGCAGGATCCTCTTCGGCGGGGAGGACGTGACCAGCCTGCCGCCCGAGCTGCGTGGGGTGGGCATGGTCTTCCAGAACTACGCCCTCTACCCGCATCTGACGGTATTGCAGAACATCACCTTCCCGCTGGAAAACCTGAAGGGCGCCCAGAAACTCTCCAGGGCCGAGATGCGCCGCCGTGCCCAGGAGGCCGCGGCCCTCGTCCAGATCGAGGAGCTGCTGGACCGCAAGCCGAAGGAACTCTCGGGCGGCCAGCAGCAGCGTGTGGCCATCGCCCGGGCGCTGGTCAAGATGCCCAAGGTGCTGCTGCTGGACGAGCCCCTCTCCAACCTGGACGCCCGGCTGCGGCTGCAGACCCGGGAGGAGATCTGCAAGATCCAGAAAAAGACCGGCATCACCACGCTGTTCGTCACCCATGACCAGGAGGAGGCCATGAGCATCTCGGACCGCATCGTGGTGATGAAGGACGGCCTGCTCATGCAGCAGGGCAAACCCCAGCAGGTCTACGACGACCCGGCCAACCTGTTTGTGGCCAAATTCCTGGGCACGCCGCCCATCGATGTCTTTGAGGGCAATGTTCAGAAGGGCCGGCTGCTGCTGGCTGGACAGGATGCGCTGGCGGTGCCCGGTGCGCCGGACGGCACCGTCTGGGTGGGCATCCGACCCGAGGGCTTCACCCCCGACCCCAACGGCCCGGTGGTGTGCGGTCTCTCCCGGGTGGAGGTGCTGGGCCGGGATGTGAGCATCGTCTGCACTCATCCCGCCTGCGTGACGGACACGCTGCGGGCCATCGTCAACGCCCGCCACGACGTGGACGGCACCTCCGATACCGTCCGTTTTGCCCTGCACCCCGACAAGGTGTTCCTCTTCGACCATGACACCGAGGCGCGCATCCGCTTCGGCGCCGGGGTCTGAGTGCCGGAAGGAGGGAACTGTCCATGCATCGCAAACTCAACAAGGCGTGGCTTTACCTGCTGCCGTCCCTGGTGCTGCTGGCGGCGTTTCTGGTCTACCCCCTCATCGACGTGCTGGTCTACTCGGGGGAGGAGGGCTTCAACTTCGCCTCCCAGACCTACTTCGGGGTGGGCCTTTATAACTACAGCTATGTGCTCCACGACCCCTACTTCCTGCAGGCGGTGGAGAATACCTTTGTCCTCGTCATCATCACGGTGCCCGTCTCCACCTGTCTGGCGCTGCTGATCTCGGCGGGGCTAAGCTCGATAAAACCCCTGCGCAAACTCTACCAGACCGTCTACTTCCTGCCCTACGTCACCAATACGCTGGCGGTGGGCCTTGTCTTCATGGTGCTCTTCCAGAAGACCGAGTACACCGACGGTCTTGTGAACCTGATGCTCCGCTGGTTCGGCGCCGGGCCCATCGACTTCATCAACGGTCCCCACTGGGCCAAGATGTTCGTGCTCTGCTTCTACACCATCTGGGTGGTCATGCCCTTTAAGATTCTCGTGCTCACCGGCGCGCTGGCCTCGGTGAACCAGGACTACTACAAGGCCGCCCGGGTGGACGGCACCTCCCGGCGGCGGATCTTCTTCCGCATCACGCTGCCGCTGATCTCCCCCATGATCGTCTACCTGGTCATCACCGGCTTCATCGGCGCCTTCAAGGCCTACAGCGACGCGGTGGCCCTCTTCGGCACCGACCTGAACGCCGCAGGCATGAACACCATCGTGGGCTATGTCTACGACATGCTCTACGGCGACAGCGGCGGCTACCCGTCCTACGCTTCGGCGGCGGCCATCATCCTCTTCGTCATCGTCCTCACCATCACCTGCATCAACCTGCTGGTCACCCGCCGGCAGCTGCGCGACTAAGGAGGCTTTCCCTATGTCGGAAGATTTTGAAGCCAGGCGCCGCGCGGCGGACCGCAAAGCGGGGCTGCGCAAGGCGCTGACCTACCTGGGGCTCAGCATCTGGGCCGTGGTGGTGCTCTTTCCCTTTTACTGGATGGTGCTCACCTCGCTGAAAAGCTACGGCGCCTACAACTCGGAGCATACGCCCCGGTTCTTTACGCTGGCTCCTACTCTCGAAAACTACCAGCAGGCCTTCACGGCGGTGCCGCTGGGGGGCTACCTGCTCAATACGCTGATCTTCGCCCTCATCACCACGGCGGCCATGGTGGTTGTCAGCACGCTGGCGGCCTACGCCTTCGCCCGGCTGGAATTCCGGGGCAAGAACCTGCTCTTCGGGGCCTTCCTGTCCCTGATGATGATCCCCAGCGAACTGGTGGTCATCACCAACTATGTGACCATCACCAACCTGGACCTGCGCAACACCTTCACCGGCCTGATCCTGCCCTCCATCACCTCCATCTTCTATATCTACCTGCTGAAAGAAAGCTTCGAGCAGGTGCCCGATGAACTCTACCGGGCGGCCAAGGTGGACGGCACCTCGGATCTCAAATACCTGTGGAAGGTGATGATCCCCATCTGCCGGCCCACCATCGTCACGGTGACGATCTTGAAGCTCATCGAGTGCTGGAACTCCTATGTCTGGCCGCGGCTTGTCACCGACGACCAGGCCTACTTCCTGGTCTCCAACGGCATCCAGCAGATCCGGGAGGAGGGCTTCGGCCGGGAAAACATCCCCGCCATGATGGCCGCCGTGGTGGTCATCTCGGTGCCGCTGGTGGCGCTCTTCCTGGCGTTCCGCAACAAGATCATGGAGGGCGCGTCCCGGGGAGGCATCAAAGGATGAAAAAGTTTGTATCCCTCTGCGCGGCGGCGCTGCTGGCGGGGTCGCTGATACTCTCGGGCTGCCATGGCCGCCGGGAACAGGCGGCCTTCGCGGTGCCGGATTCCTTCGACACCTCCAAAAACTACGAGGTGGTCTTCTGGGCCAAGAACGATACCAACAAGACCCAGACCGATATCTACAAACAGGCCATCGAAGATTTCCAGCAGCTTTACCCCAACATCACGGTGACGCTGCGCCTCTACACCGACTACGGCGACATCTATAACGATGTCATCACCAACATTTCCACCGGCACCACCCCCAACGTCTGCATCACCTACCCCGACCACATCGCCACCTACCTCACCGGTGACAACGTGGTGGTGCCGCTGGACGACCTCTTCGCCGACGAGCACTACGGCCTGGGCGGCGATGAGCTGCTCTACGACGGGCCCTCCCGGGAGGAGATGGTGCCCCAGTTCCTGGAGGAGTGCAAACTGGGCGGGTCCTACTATGCCATTCCCTACATGCGCTCCACCGAGGCCTGCTACATCAACAAGGACTTCGTGGAGGCCCTGGGGTATGAGGTGCCCGACGTGCTGACCTGGGATTTCGTCTGGGAGGTGTCCGAGGCGGCGGCCGCCACCAAGGGTGCCGACGGCGTCTACAGCCTCAACGGCCAGAAGGTGCTGATCCCCTTCCTCTACAAATCCACCGACAACATGATGATCCAGATGCTGCGCCAGAAGGGGGCGGGTTACTCCACCTCCACCGGCGACATCCAGCTCTTCAACGACACGACGACCCAGCTGCTGGAGGGCATCGCCGCCCACACGGCCAGCGGGGCCTTCTCCACCTTCAAGATTTCCGGCTACCCGGCCAACTTCCTCAACGCCGGACAGTGCGTCTTTGCGGTGGACTCCACCGCCGGCTCCACCTGGATGGGCAGCGATGCGCCGCTGATGGACATTGCCGCTGACGAGGTGGTCCCCTTTGACACCGAGGTGCGGATGATTCCCCAGTTTGACCCCGAACATCCCCAGATGATCTCCCAGGGCCCCTCCATCTGCATCTTCAACAAGGACGACCCCCAGGAGGTGCTGGCCTCCTGGCTGTTCGCCCAGTATCTGCTCACCAATGATGTGCAGATCGCCTACTCCGAAACGGAGGGCTATGTGCCGGTGACCACCAAGGCCCAGGCCGACCCCGCCTACCAGGACTACCTGAGCCGGGCAGGGGAGGACAACAACACCCACTACCAGGTGAAGATGGACGCCGTGCAGCTGCTGCTGGACCATCTGGACGACACCTTTGTGACGGCGGTCTTCAACGGGTCGGCCTCGCTGCGGGATGCGGCGGGCCAGCTCATCGAGGATGTGACCAAGTCGGTGCGGCGCAGCCAGACGGTGGACGACGCCTACATCCAGGCGCTCTACGCCGACACCCAGTCGCTGTACCATCTGGACGTGGTTTCGCCCTCGGGGGGCAAGGCCGATCTGGGGCCGCTGCCCGGCACGGCCGTGGCGCTGCTGGCGGGCCTGGCCGCCGCCTGGATCCTCATGCTGGCCTATGTGGCCTGGCAGGCGGTGCGCCGCCGCAGCGCCCAAAAGGCGCAAAAACGCCTTGATGGGGGCAAAAAAGGTTGATTTTCCGGCCCGTTGCGGTATAATAACTAGGAGGTTGCGCCTGAACGCAACCCGCTTAAGGAGGATATTGAACATGAAAAAAATTCTGTCTGTGCTGATGGCACTGGGCATGACCTTCTCGCTCGCCGCCTGTGCGGGCAGCACTCCGTCTTCCAGCGAAGCTGCTTCCGAGTCTGCGTCTGCCTCCTCTGCCGCCGAGTCCGAGGCTGTTTCTTCCGAAGCCGCCACTTCCGAGGCCGCCGCTTCCGGCACCGTGCTGAGCCATGAGGAGTACATGGCCGCCGATCTGGACACCGAGGTCACCATCGAGGCCTACGTCCAGGCCAAGCAGTCCTGGTACGCCGAGCAGGCCACCGCCACCGTCTATCTGCAGGATCAGGACGGCGCCTACTTCGCCTACGACATGGCCTGCTCCGAGGAGGACTACGACAAGCTGACCCCCGGCACCTGCATCCGCGTCACCGGCTACAAGAGCGAGTGGAGCGGTGAGGTGGAGATCACCGACGGCACCTTCGAGTTCGTGGACGGCGCCGACACCTTCGTGGCCGAGCCTCTGGATGTCACCGAGCTGCTGGGCAGCGATGAGCTCATCGACCATCAGAACGAGCTGGTCAGCTTCAAGGGCCTGACCGTGGAGCCCAGCACCGACGCCAACGGCGCCGAGGCTGCCTTCCTGTACAACTACGACGGTTCCGGCACGGACGGCGATGACCTGTACTTCAACGCCTCCTACAATGGCCAGACCTACACCTTCACCATCGAGAGCTACCTCTGCGACAACACCACCGAGGTCTACCAGGCGGTGAAGAACCTGCAGGTGGGCCAGACCATCGACATGGAAGGCTTCCTGTACTGGTACGAGGGCGTCAACCCCCACATCACTTCGGTCACCGTCACCGGCTGATCGGAAAAAGCGCGATCTTTCGGGCGGCACAGCTTGGGCTGTGCCGCCTTTTGTGCTATACTGGAACCAAAAACGGGAGGAAAGGACCATGCGGATCATCACGCTCATCGAGAACACCCCCGGCGCGCCGGGGTGCGCCCATGAACACGGGCTGAGTCTCTACATCGAGACCACCCGCCACAGACTGCTGCTGGACACCGGTGCCACCGGCGCCTTTGCGGACAATGCCGCCGCCCTGGGACTGGACCTCTCCCGGGTGGACACGGTGGTGCTCAGCCACGGCCACTACGACCACGCCGGGGGGCTCTTGCGCCTGGCGGAACTGGCGCCCCGGGCGCAGATCTATATGCAGCAGGGGGCAGCGGGGGACTTCTACCACGGTGACCGCTATATCGGCATCGACAAAGCCATCCTGCAGCTGCCCAACCTGCATCTGCTGGAGGGCGACTGCCGTCTGGATGAGGAGCTTTTCCTCTTCACCGGCATTACGGGGCGGCGCTTCTGGCCGGAAAGCAACCGGGAACTGCAGGCAGCGGCCCCCGACGGCCGCCTGGTGCAGGACGATTTTTCCCACGAACAGTGCCTGGTCATCTCCCGGGAAGGGCAGCATGTCCTGCTGTCGGGCTGCGCCCACAACGGCATCCTCAACATTCTGGACCGCTACCGGGAACTGTTCGGCGGCGACCCCGATGTGGCGGTCAGCGGTTTTCATATGAAGCAGGCCGATCCCTACACGCCGGAACAGTGGCAGATCATCGAGGCCACCGGCCGGGCGCTGCAAGGGTATCACACCCGGTTCTTCACCGGCCACTGCACCGGCAAGCCCGCCCAGGAGCGCCTGCTGGAAATTCTGGGGGATCAGCTGCAGCCGCTGCACAGCGGGATGCCGCTGGACCTGTGAGCCAGAGGGGCGAATGGACCGCCCCAGGACCCGATGACCCCGGCAGGACCTTCCCCCAAAGGTCCTGCCGGTTTTTGCTGTAAAAAATCACAGGATGGACAAAATTTTTGTTGCTTTTTTAACAGGGCGTGGTACAATGGAATCATAAAATAACACCTGTTACAAAAGGAGAGCCCATGCCCCGTTCCAAGCAGATCGAAAAAGAGGATATTCTGCGTGCCGCCGCCCAGGTCATCCGGCAAAAAGGGGAGGGGGCCCTCACGGTGCGCAGCATCGCGGGGGAGCTGGGGTGTTCCACCCAGCCGCTCTACTATGAATTCACCAATATGGAGCAGCTGCGGGCGGCGCTGCTGCCCTATGTGCGTAAGGAATACCTGCAGTTCCGGTGCACCAACTACAAGGAATTCGGGCAGCATTTTTTACAGTTTGCCCGGCAGGAAAAGGAACTGTTCCGGTTTGTCTATCTGCGGCGCCGGGCGCCGGGGGAAACGCTGCTGGACGATATCAACCAGGACGAGACCATCCGGCTGCTCAGCCAGAACCTGGAGATGGACCCCGAGACCGCCCGGCGGATGCACCACCAGATGCAGTACCGCTGTTACGGCATGGGGGTCATGCTGGCCACCGATTACTGCGACCTCACCGAGGCCCAGATCGATGCTGAACTGACCGAGTTCTACAAGGTCATTCTGCGCTATTACAAGAATGTCACCGACGACGCCCAGCTGCAGTACTGGCTGGGGCGGTCCCGCCATCTGATCCTGTGATTTGCAAGGAGGTCTTTATGGAAACGCAAAACACAAAACGCTATGACGTGGTGGTCATCGGCGCCGGCAACGGCGGTCTGACCGCCGCCATCCGTGTGCTGCAGGGGGGCTATTCCTGCCTGCTGCTGGAAAAACACAATCTGCCCGGCGGCTTTGCCACCAGCTTCAAGCGGGGCCGCTTCGAGTTCGAGGCCAGCCTGCACGAGCTCAACGACTTTGGTTCGCCCACCGAACCCGGTGATATCCGCACCCTCTTCCGGGAGCTGGGGGTGGAGGACAAGATCGACTGGATCCGCATCCCCGAGGCCTACCACCTGATCACCACCGACAAGAAATATGACTGCGAGATGCCCTTCGGCGTGGAGGCCTTCATCGACAGGATGGAGCAGTATGTGCCGGGCTCCCGCAAATCCATGACGGAATTCTTCCAGCTCTGCAACGAGGTGCGGGACGCCCAGACCTACTCCAACGCGGTGAACGGCAACACCGATTCGGACTATATGAAGTCCCATTTCCCCAACTTCATCAAGGCGGGCAGCTACTCGGTGAATGAGGTGCTGGAAGCCCTCAAAATGCCCCAGGCGGCCCGGGATATCCTCAATGCCTACTGGTGCTATCTGGGTGTGGACTGCGACCGGCTGAGCTTTTTGCACTACGGCTCGATGGTCATCCGCTACATCACCCGGGACGCCTGGATGCCCAAGATGCGCTCCCACGAGATCAGCCTGGCCATGGACGCCCGCATCCGGGAACTGGGCGGCGATATCTGGTATCATTCCGAGGCCGCGTCCATCCTCACCGATGACAGCCGGGCCATCACCGGCGTGCAGCTCACCGACGGCACCGTCATCGAGACCCGCCACGTCATCGCCAACTGTGCCCCGCACCTGGTTTTCGGCAAGATGCTGGACAAGAAGTCCGTCACCGAGGCCCAGATCCGCGCCACCAACGCCCGGACCTTCGCGGGCCGCGGCTTCACCCTCTTCCTGGGACTCAACAAATCCGCCCAGGAACTGGGCATCAGGAGCCACAACTACTTCATCTACGATACCGCCGACACCGTCAAACAGTACGACCTGATGCGCAAGGTCTCCACCAACCATGCCCAGGCCACCGTCTGTCTGAACAACGCCTACCCCGAGTGCTCCCCCGAAGGCACCTGCATGATGTATTTTACCACCCTCATCATGTCGGATGACTGGGGCAACGTCTCCGAGACCGACTATTTCAAGGCCAAGGACCGTCTGGCCGAGGACATGATCAACGTCTTTGAGCGGGAGACCGGCTGCAAAATCCGCGATGCCATCGAGGAGATCGCGGTGGCCTCTCCCACCACCTATGCCCGGTACTGCGGCCATCCCGAGGGCGTCATCTACGGCTACGAGACCGCCGGCTGGGACAGCCTGATGCCCCGCATGATGATGATGAAGGAGGACGCCGCCCTCTGTCCGGGGCTGCGGTTTGCCGGCGGCTACGCCATGCGTTCCAGCGGCTATTCCAGCGCCTATGTGTCGGGCGATCTGTCCGGCCGCCAGACGGTGGGCGATCTCAAGAAGGAGGCGCAGTGATATGAACTTCAAAAAACAGATCTTCGGATTCATGGATATGCTCCGCTTCACCAAGCTGGTGCCCAACCGCCGCAAGGAGCTGGCCTCCGGTGCCGATACGCCGCTGCCCCAGCATTACCGTGTGAACGAGATGGCCAAGGCGCTGCATCCCGGCCGCATGGAGGTGGAGGTCACCGCCGTGCGCGCCCTCACCGACCGGATGACCGAGCTGACCTTCCGCCGCACCGACGCCGATGCCTTCCCCTTCTTCCGGGCAGGGCAGTATGTCTCGCTGCAGGGCACCGTGGAGGGCAGCGTGGTCAGCCGTCCTTACTCCATCTCCTCCAGCCCCCGGGAAGCCCTGCAGAACAAGCTGACCCTGGGCATCGAGGATGCCGGATTCTTCTCGGACTACCTCAACCGCCAGGCCAAGGTGGGGGACCGGTTCCTCATGACCGAGCCCGCCGGCGAATTCCACTACGAGACGCTGCGGGATCACAAGAAGATCGTCTGCGTGGCAGGCGGCAGCGGCATCACGCCCTTCCTCTCGATGGCCAAGAGCCGGAAGGAGGGGGATGAGCCCTACGAGATGCTGCTTTTCTACGGCGCCCGGGACGAAGCCCATCTGGCCTACAAGGCGGAGCTGGACGCCCTGGCGGCGGACGGCGCTCTGAAGGTGGTCTACGTCCTCAGCGACGAAACGCGGCAAGGCTACGAGCATGGTTTCGTGTCGGCGGAACTGATGAAAAAATATGCCGATCTGCAGGATGTTACCTTCTTCCTCTGCGGCCCGGCGGCCATGTATGCCTTTATCCAGAAGGAGCTGGCACCCCTGCAGCTGCCGGTGAAGGCAGTGCGCAAGGACGCCACCTGCTGCGGTGCCCGCGCGGTGGAAAATCCCCGCACCTTCACCCTCACCGTCCATATCCGGGACAAGGTCTGTACGGTGCCTGCCCGGGAGGATGAGACGCTGCTGGTGTCCATGGAGCGGGGCGGCATCCAGGCGCCCAACAAGTGCCGGGCCGGCGGCTGCGGCTACTGCCACAGCAAGTGGCTGGGCGGCGACTATCTGGTGGCGGACGGCCGGGACGGCCGCCGTGCAGCCGACCGCAAGTTCGGCTGGATTCATCCCTGTGTGACCTATCCCCAGGCGGATATGGAAATCGACGTACCGCCTGCTGAGTAATCCTCCCTAACCCGAATCCTGCCGGGCCTTTGCGCCCGGCGGGATTTTTGTGTAAAAAGAGAATTGACAGTCCGCCGCCCGTTTTCTATAATACCGTAGGAAATTTGGTTGAAAATGAGGCATAGGAAAATGAAAAGCGGATTCGGGCAGCGGTGTGCTGCCTTTTTCAAACAGGAAACGGTATTGTGCATTGCAGCGGTGCTGGCCATCGTGTCGGTGGCCTTCAATCCGCCCAGCGCAGCGTATGCGGAGTACATCGACTGGGATACCCTGGCCATGCTCTTCAGCCTGATGGCGGTGATGAAGGGCTTCCAGAAGGCCGGGCTGTTCGTCTGGCTGGGCAACTGCCTGCTGCGCCGCACCGACACCACCCGCAAGATGCTCTTTGTGCTGGTGTTCCTGCCCTTCTTCTGCAGCATGGTCATCACCAACGATGTCTCCCTCATCACCTTTGTGCCCTTCGCTCTGGTGGTGCTCCACATGGCCGGACAGGACTGGCTGGTGGTGCCGCTGGTCATCCTGCAGACGGTGGCGGCCAACCTGGGCAGTATGCTCACCCCCATGGGCAATCCCCAGAACCTCTACCTGTACACCAAATCCGGCATGTCCTTCTTTGAGCTGGTGGGCCTCATGCTGCCCTACGCACTGCTGTCGGCGGTCTGCCTGGTGCTGCTGATCCTGCGGTGCGAGTCGGTGCCGGTGCAGGCTGCCACCGTCCAGAGCAAACTGGCCCCGCCCCGCACGCTGGCGGTCTACGGCGCCGGGTTTGTGCTCTGCCTGCTGGGCATCTTCGATGTGCTGCCGCCGCTGGTCATCGCGGCCATCGCCGCCGTCTTCCTGGTCTTCTACGACCGCGGCGTGCTGGCCAAAGTGGACTACTCGCTGCTGGGTACCTTCATCGCCTTCTTTATTTTTATCGGCAACCTGGGGGGCGTCAGCTGGTTCAAGGACTTCATCGCTTCGGTGCTGGAAGGCCATGTGGTGGCCGTCTCGGTGCTGGCCAGCCAGGTCATCAGCAACGTGCCCGCCGCGCTGCTTCTCTCCGGCTTCACCCAGGACTGGAAGGACCTGCTCATCGGCTGCAACCTGGGGGGCCTCGGCACCCTCATCGCCTCCATGGCCAGCCTGATCTCCTACAAGCTGGTGGCCCAGAACAGCCCCGAACGCCGCAACACCTACCTTGTCTGGTTCACGGTGTGCAACGTGGGGATGCTGGCGCTGCTGCTGATCCTCAACTGGATTCTCTCGTAAAAAATTCCCGGACCCTGCGGTCCGGGATTTTTTTGTCGGAAAGTGTAACATCCGCGCTGAGCCTGCCACCAATAGAATGTAAGGTGCCTGAAATCCTACCGAAAGGAGGCGGAACCGCCCGTGAAGCTGCCGGAACTGGAAACGCTCTACAATCTGTACCGCGCCGACCTCTACCGCTACTTATGCCATCTGACCCGGGATACGGCCGAGGCCGAGGACCTGCTCAGCGAAACCTTCCTTCGTGCGCTGCGGCGGCTGCCCACCTTCCGGGGAGATTGCGCGGTAAAGACCTGGCTCTTCGGTATCGCCCGCAACATCTGGCTGGAAAGCCTGCGCAAACGGCGGGACACCGTCAGTCTGGACGATCCTGAGGCAATGCTGGAGCGGTGTCTCGGGCAGGATACCCTGGCCGAAGTCACCGATGCCCGCCGCGCCCTGGAAGGGGTGCGGCGGGCCCTGGCGGAGATGAATCCCCGGTCCCGGCAGGTGGTGGAGCTGCGGGCGCAGGGGTATTCCTACGCCGAGATCGCCCAGCGATTGCAGATCACCGAATCCTCGGCGCGGGTGGTGGAACACCGCACCCGGGCCGCGCTGCAAAAAATCCTACAAAAGGAGGGGTACTGATATGTCCGAACCGAAAAAAGCCCACGAACCTCCCGTGACGCTGTCCTGTGAAATCTGCCGCGACCTGCTGCCGCTGGTGCAGGACGGGGTGGCCAGCCCCGAGAGCGAGGCGGCCGTCCGGGCCCATCTGGAGCATTGCGAAGCCTGTCGTGCCCTCTGGCCCGAAGCGGGGGAGAACAGCACCCCCGCCCCACTGCCCGACGATGAAAAGGTGGTGCGCAGGCTGCGGGACCGGGTCAACGGCTGGCTGGTGACATTTATTGTCTGCGGCCTTGTCTGGGGGATGGCCAGCAGCCGCATCCAGTTCCTCGGCGGGCTGCTCTTTGTGCTGATTTTCCCCTTTGTCAGCGGGTTTACCTACTGGATGGGCGGCCGGGTATGGCGGGTGATACCGCCGCTGGCCGCGGTGCTCTGGGCGGTGTTCAATCTGGTGGATACCCGCCGGTACTTTGTACCGGAAACAAACGGTACCGTGGCCTGGCTCACCTCCGCCCTGGCGGGGGCTGCCATCGTGGCGGTGCTCTGCCTCATCGGAGCGCTGGCTGCTGCACTGCTCAAATATGCCTTTGGAGGGAAAACAAAATGAAAACCAAGACCAAAAAGCGCCTGGCCGGTGCGGCGGGCATCCTCATCATTCTTTGTTTGCTGCTGGCGGTGGATGCCTTCACCGGGGACCCCCTCAGCCGTGCCTGGGCGGAAGGCCGCGCGCTGCACCGGGCCGAAACCCTTTACCCCGGGCAGAAATTTCATGTGACATCCAGCTACAGCGGGCAGTTTTTCCGCTACGGGGCAACGGTACAGTCGGCGACCAGCACCGATACCCATTTTGACGTGACAACGAATTTCTGGCTCTTCACCGAAGATCGGGCTGAAGAACAGGTGGAAAACCGCTGGAATACCTGCTATCGCATGGGGGAGGAAGGTGCCGATAAAATCGCCAAAATCCTTGCCCGGGACGCCCCCGAACTGACGTTGGCCGGTGTCTACGGCGGTGAAATGGGCACGGTGGAGCTGGACCTGGCCTGGGAGCCGGACGGGGACGGTTCGGGGCGCTCGACGCCGGAAAACTATTTGGAAAACTTCCCGCTGGATGGCTCCTTCGATCCCTCCGTGCTGCAGAAGGTGCCCAGCCGGATCTGCCTGCAGGTGCTGCGGGACGGCGCCCCGGCACAGGAGGACCTGGACAATGTGCTGCATACCGTCAAGCAGGTGATGGAGGCAAACAACCTGCCGGTGACCTACTACGATGTGACGCTGGTGCCCATGGACGGGTACAACAGCCACGAGGAACTGCTGGACATGGTGGTGGAATCGGGTCCGGTGGCCACGAGCGATATAGCATAAAAAATGCCCGGTGCAGTGCACCGGGTGTTTTTGCGGCAATTTTAATAGACAAAGGCTTTCTGGGCCAGGTAGTTCAGGAAGAAGAGGGCTACATCCACCGGGATCTTCACGGCCAGTTCGGGCACCCCGGCGGGCAGCAGCCCTGCCAGGAAGGCCACCAGCAGGGCACTGGCCAGGGTTTTCAGCACCGTGATGACGGTGTAGAGGCTGGCGGATTTTCCGTGGGCGGTGTGGCTGTGGAAGACAAGGAAGTAGTTCA
>ERZ1090865.475-NODE-475-length-23387-cov-21.319175_pt1 | contig 23387 bp, 10 predicted proteins | sample MGYA00478478_ERZ1090865 | MGnify/ENA primary metagenome ERZ1090865 (study PRJEB33644, sample SAMEA5815715) | chicken gut metagenome | biome: Chicken; feature: Gastrointestinal Tract; material: Caecum | place: Ireland | collected 2019-01-01 | study: A study of the... | reverse complement strand
CAGCAAGCAATTCGCCTGGCTATCCACTTTGCCAGACGATACTTGTTGGTGCACGCCCCAAACCCCAGTTGAACGCAGAAGTTCTTTCTGCGGCTGCGCGTTCCTGCGAACGCTGAAAGCGGACAGGTACGCCTGGTATCAGGTGCATCTGCCCGCTTGGTAAAGGTGGTGAAATGATGTCAAACTCAAAAAGGATTTGCGCGGCGGCAGTCCTTGGGCTTTCAGCCGCGGCCTAGGCGGCTTACCGCAGCCGGAAATATCTCATCGCACCGGGGTATCCGCCGCTGCAGTGGCTCGTGTGGCCGGGCGGGCTGCTCCGTGCAGGGACGGCCGCGGTGTTTTCTATTACCGTACCCCATGACGGGTCTCCTTTCCGACGCCCTTTGAGGGTTGCTGCCAAGCGCTGCACTTTGCATGGAGCACGGCAGCAGCCCCGGGGTGGACCGGGGCCGCATCGCGCTGGCTGTGGCCTGTACCCTCTGGGCCAGGGATGAAACGGATATCCGCCTATGCTTTCAAATGCTAATCTATTCTATCACTGACGCCCGGATGCAGACGGCCTGCCAGACGCCTATATGAACTTTCTGGGCGCCGCAGTTGGAGATCTCATAAAATTAACAGTTGGAAGTGTTCCACCCGTTGTCAGCATCTGGAAGGTCGTGAAAAAGAACGGACATGCCGAGCGTAGTGAAGCGGGTGCAGGTCCGGCTACATTTGGAAATGTGAAGCTACAGGTCGTTCCTCCCATAGGCCCGCTCCCACAGCAGGCCGACGGTTTCCTGCCGGCGCGCTTCTGAGTCTGCAAATAGAGCAGAAGGACGGTGCACAGCTTGTCGCCCCATTCCGCATGGAAGGACGCCATGCAGGGCAACCTTCCTCCCGGATGATGCGCTTACATGGGAGAGGAAATAGCTGATCCAGGACATTTTATACTGGTCAGCCCTGTTCCACTGGAGGACAGTTCCTATGATGATGCCGCTATTCTGAATTGACAGACAGAAAAAAGAGCTGTAAACTAAAAAAGAAGAGAATGTAGCATGGAGAAGACGAAAAAGGGCTGTAGTCCATAGTACGACGATGTGCGGTTAGTAACGAAATCGGTTGCGCCTTCTCTAATAAGTTCAATATCCTCCAGCTAACGCTAGTTACCTGAATATAGTGTATTACTTCTGCAATTATACAAGATGTGTGATTTTTCACGATGGTTGGGGCATCAAGTAAGTGGCTCAGATCTATTGGTACTGCCTTGAAAACGGCATTCGGCAGAGCATATCCTGCTCTTCGATTTCGGAACAATGCCGTTGCAGAGAATTTCTTCAGCTATTTCAGATGTGTTTGCCTCAAAGTGCTTTAAACACCATCTGCCTGCATGCTGCTCTTGCTTGGCATTAACCTGTGCGTTTTGAGGATGATCTACTATCTAATTAAAACGCAGTTTATCTTATGACTTTTCAAAATTTTAATTCGAGGATTCACAAAAAGAAACATAATGTGGTGTAAGATTTGTAATATTGAAACCAATGAGCCAAATTGCCCTATTTGTGGGAATAAGACAGTAGAAGATGTGCCAGTAGAGATTTACTGGTGCCCGACATGCCGGGTGCCAGTTATCAATACGGCTATACAGGTGGATAAAGGTATTTGTCCAATTTGTCACGGTAAAACACGGTACTTTTCTGCAGATTTACGACCGGTCTTTCCTGAAGAACGCCTTTTGCTGGAAGTTCTATTAGGAAAAGAGCCGAACGCTTTTGCAGAATCGTCTGTTTGGGCAAGTAATAGCAGTTACTATGTTGATGGAAAAAGAAAGGCCTTGCCCGCTAAAGTGTTTGTTGAAGCAGATACAGATCATTTAGCTGTTCAGTTGGAAAAGTACCGAGATAAAAATCAAAACGAAGGCTTTGAGAGATACTTGAAGCTTTTTTGTGCTGCCAATGAGAGCCGTTTGCATGATATCGTAACGGAAGCTACGGCATTTATTCACAGTGCAGCTTCGCGTTTCAAAGAAGAAAATCTTGTGATATCTTTTTCTGGTGGTAAAGATTCCACAGTGACGGCGGATTTGGTAACGAGCGCGTTGGGGACAACTGGGCTGGTTCACATTTTTGGAGATACAACGCTAGAGTTCCCGACAACTCGCCTTTATGCTGAAAGATATCGCAAGAATCATCCGCATGCAATTTTCATGGTTGCAAGGAATGCAGAACAGACTTTTTTGGATGTCTGTGAGGACATCGGCCCACCGGCTCGTATGATGCGCTGGTGTTGCTCGATGTTCAAAACAGGTCCGATTACACGAACCTTGAACAGTCTATTTAAAAACCAGCAAATCCTAACATTTTATGGTATACGAAAATCGGAGTCGGTGAGCCGTAGTAAGTATAACCGTATTGAAGATGATGCTGGATCAGTAAAAATTCAAAAGCAAACAGTAGCTTCGCCGATTTTCTTTTGGAAAGATATTGATATTTGGCTGTATATTCTCAGTAAGGGGATTGATTTTAACGATGCCTACCGATTAGGGTATGACCGAGTTGGATGTTGGTGCTGCCCTAACAATAACCAGCGTGCCCAGTTCCTATCTAGAATTTATCTGCCGAGACAGTCAAAGCAATGGCGTGATTTTTTAATTCGGTTTGCAAATAAAATAGGTAAACCTGATGCAGTAGAGTATGTGGATAGTGGTAAATGGAAGGCACGGCAAGGTGGTAATGGTCTTGCAACAGCTAGTGATGTAAAAATCCGGTTTACAAACTGTACCTCAGAAGAGCATGCAAAGATTTATCGGCTAGTGCGTCCCTTTGATGATGAATTAGCCGGAATGTTTGTTCCTTTTGGCCGCGTTGCTCCTGAACTAGGACAGAAGCTATTGCACGAGACAATTGTGCTTGATATTCGGACAAATGTTCCTATCTTGTCCTTACAGCCATTCGAACAAGATGGATATGATTATGCGATTAAAGTTCGAACCATGAATGTTGCAAATCATGATGACCTCCAACGGATGGTGGGCTATCAGATTCGTAAATTTAATGCATGCCGAAAATGTTTGAAGTGTGAATCTCTGTGCCGGGCTGGTGCAATCACAATTACAAAGGATCGCTATTACATCAATCCTGATAAATGTGTACACTGTAAAATGTGTATGATGCCTAAATATTTGGATGGCGGATGCATGATGAATAAATATCTTAAAACAAAGTAAAGAAATGTGAGGAACAATCCCCTATGAAATTCAGGGCACATGATACATTTTTTATCCGCAAGGGATGGTTAAGCAAAGGCATGAAGGCTGTGCAGGAATGCCCAGATCTCTTTGTATCAAAGAAAGAAAATCCTATGGATGTGCTGGGAATCGGTGCAAATATGGTTAAGGCTCTGCGTTATTGGCTGCCTGCGGTGGGGCTGACAGAAGAGCGCATAGAAAATCGTCGTCGTGTGCAAGTCTTTACGCCATTTGGCCAATGCATTTTTAGAAATGATCGGTATATAGAAGAACTAGGAACTCTCTATTTACTGCATTATCAACTAGCCAGAAATCAGGATGAAGCTACCGCTTGGTATTTCCTTTTCAATGAATTTACCATGACGGAATTTACACGAGAAGATTTTGTCCAGAGCCTACAAAACTATGTCTCTATGCAAGGCGAACATGTTGCGATTCGATCCTTAAATGATGACTTTGTCTGTATTTTGAATACATATCTTTCTCGCTACAAGACCAGTACACAGCATGTTTCTCCTGAAAATAATATTTCTTGCCCATTAGGAGAATTGGGACTGGTAGATATTCTGGATAAGAAAAAACATCTTTATCGTAAAGTGACACCAGCAGTCAGCTCATTAAATCCTTGGGTTGTTTATGCGGTTTTAATGGACCAGGCAAAAGATCGACGCCAGATTTCTCTGAATGAACTGCTAACAGCACGGTGTAGTATAGGTTGTATTTTTAACTTAGATGCGATTGCTATGCTGGATGTGCTCCATGAAGTTGAGCTGCGTGGATTACTGAAAATTATTCGCACAGCCGGTTTGGATGTGGTCGAGTTTTTGAAGGACATGAGTTTTCAGGAGTGTGTCGAACACTACTATGATGAAATGAATGAAGAATAAGGGGAAGCATGCATGAGTGAGATGATTTCAGTTGCATCGGGATTTCAGTACTCGGTCAACATTGCATACGATCTAAATTCAGAGGAAAAACTGAGAAATTATATCCCAACAAAGGCGGCAATGCAGCTGATGGAGGATATTTTGCGAAGTACCTTGCCTACTGCAACAAATCGTGCCCGCGTGTTGATTGGTGCGTATGGCAAAGGTAAGTCACACATTGTTCTCGCGATACTGTCATTGCTAATGAAGAAAGACCTTAGTCTTTTTGAAAAGCTAATGCCGGTTGCAAAGAAAAATGCAACACTATATCAGCAGATTGAAAATTATTATGCAAGTGATAATAAAATACTTCCCGTGCTGATTACGGGTAGCAACACTAGCTTGACGCAAGCGTTTCTATTGGCTTTACAACGAACACTAGCGGAAAATGAGCTGTTAGATATTATGCCAACCACAAATTATCAGGCTGCAGTACAGGTTATTGAACGATGGAAGGTTGAATACAAAGATACGTTCCAGCACTTCAAGGGGCGAATTCGAGAACCAATTGCTGACTTTATTCAAAAGCTAAATATCTATGATATTAAAGCTTATGAGACATTTGAGCGAATTTATCCTGAATTGACTGCGGGCAGTATTTTTAATCCTTTTTTGGGATTTGATGTGGTACAGTTGTACGAAGAAGTTGTCCATGCTTTGAAAGCGCGCGGTTACACAGGTATATATGTAGTCTATGATGAATTTAGTAAATACCTGGAAGCAAACATTGCAGAGGCATCAGTTAGTGACACCAAGATGCTGCAGGACTTTGCAGAAAAATGTAATCGTAGTGGAACTTCGCAGATGCATCTTATGCTGATTTCTCATAAGGAAATAGCGAACTATATTGATAAACTGCCCAAACAAAAAGTAGATGGATGGCGCGGAGTATCGGAAAGATTTACTCATGTCCATTTAAATAACAACTTTACACAAACATATGAAATTATTGAATCAGTAATCCTTAAAAAAGACTTGCTTTGGAAGGTTTTTATTCAAAAGAACCATCAATCTTTTGAAGCATTGACTAAGCGCTATGCAACGCATCCTATTTTTGTAGATATAGAGGAAAGTGCAGTAGATCATGTGATCAAAGGCTGCTATCCGTTGCATCCTATATCAACATTTATTCTGCCACGTCTATCTGAACGAGTCGCACAGAATGAACGCACATTGTTTACATTCCTTTCGGCAAGTGGTATTGCAACTTTGCCCGCTTTTCTAAACCACTATCAAGATGATTGCTTCTGCGTTATTACGCCAGATCTGATTTATGATTATTTTGAACCACTTTTTAAGAAAGAAGTTTATGCTGGTACATTACATGATACATATGTTTTGACTGCAACAATTCTAGAAAAAATTGATATGGAGAGCCTTGAAGCAAAATTGGTCAAGGCACTTTCGTTGATCTATATGTTGGAACAATTCGAGAAGTTGAAGCCTACAAAGGATGAACTGATCGGAATTTATTCCACGGGATATGAAGTGCTAGAAATTGAAAAAGCACTTACTAACCTGATTGATGAAGAATATGTTATATATTTAAAACGAAGTAACGGATATTTAAGATTGAAGGAAAGCTCCGGAGTAGATGTCCAGGCAAAGATCAAGGACACGATGGCATCTATGTACGGTAGTGCAAATATTAAAAAGACGCTAAATGCAATCAATTTTGATAATGCACTGTATCCCTATCGGTATAACGATGAAAAGGAGATGACTCGGTACTTTTCCTTTGAGTTTGTTGAGGCAGAAGAAGTAACGAATGACGTTGATTGGACCATTAAGAGCGAGAATATTGTAGCCGATGGTGTGGTCTATGCGGTTGTTCCTAACAGCAAAGAAAGTATTTCTGTATTACAGAAGACTTTGCTGGAGACAAGCCACAATTGTAGAAATTGTGTCTTTATTTTGCCCTACGATTTTACACCGATGGATTATGTTGTTCGAGAGTATAAGGCTGTCGAAAAACTTAAGGAAATGGCCCAAGGTGATACTGTTCTATTTGATGAATATGAAGTTATCTATGAGGATCTGCTAGAGATCTTACGGGACTATATTGCTGTATATACGCGGCCGGAAAAACATCGAGCTATCTTTATTTATTGTGGTAAAATTCAAGCGATTATACGGAAAACAATCCTGACGGAGTTGTTGTCAGATATTTGTTTTGAACTATATCCAAAAACACCGGTGATCGTGAACGAAGCTATCAACAAAAATTCGATTACGTCGACTGCACAGGCTAGCCGAAATAAAATTGTGGCTGGTCTATTGCGCTCTGAATTAGAACCAAATCTGGGATTGTCTGGAACGGGTCAGGAAGTATCTATTATGCGTAGCACCTTGATTCGTACAGGTATTCTGTTGAATGAAACTGTGCATCCTTGCCTTAATCTACATCCTGAAGATAAGCTGGTAGAGGGAATGCTACAAGTCATAGAACGGTTTGTTCAGGATGCTGGAGGTAAGCGACCGCTTTCTTTTGCGGAGTTATATCAACGTTTAACCTCAACGGAAAATCAGATTGGTTTGCGGCGTGGTATAATTCCTATTTATATAGCAGCTGTATTCCATGATTATAGGCAAGAATTATTGATTCAGAATCGTTATGGCCAAATACAACTGAACAATGATACTATTCTACAGATTGAAGCAAATCCTGCAGAATTTACATTGCAGACGCTGCGCTGGAATGATGCAAGACAAGCATATCTTGATGGGCTGGCAGATGCTTTCCGAGACTATATAGTAGAGGAAGAGCGACAGTTTAGTAACTATGGATATGTGGCTACTGCTATACGGCGCTGGTATGTGTCGTTGCCCAAATATGCAAAAGAGGCGGTCTATACACCAGATGGACAAAAGATTAGCCGGAGCCATCGGAATTTTATCAGAGAAATAAAACAAAACAACGGCAGTTATAGTATGCTGTTTGAAAAATTCCCGGTAGTATTTGGATGTGGCACAGCAGAAGGTACTGCAGTATTAAATGGTATTTTGAAAGCAAAACAGTGTTATGATTCGTTGCTCCATGATCTGTACGATATATTGGTGAGTAAGCTGAAAGATATGTTTGACACTAGGCATAAAGAAAAGGCACTGTGTAGAATTTCGCTCGTAAGTATAGTGCGAGATTGGTGTGATACGTTAAATCCTCAAGTTTTTGAACAGCTTTTTCAAGATGGAACAGAGAAAATGCTTTCCTTGTTTAAAAGTGCAGGTTCCGATGAAACTGAGCTGGTTTCACGATTGGGAAAACTTGCCACGGATCTGCGCATAGAAGACTGGGATGCAGATACCCAGAAAGTTGCTCTTGCGCAGATTATAAAATGGAAAGATACCGCTGAGCAGTTCCAAGAACAACAGGAACAAAGCAATGTGGATCAGACAAGTAATTATCAACTGATATATGCAGACGATGATGGAAATGTTGTTACAAAGAGATTTAATCGTGTAGAAACAACTCCGAGAGGTCAACTGCTTCGTAATATGATTGAAGATGCATTGAGTGGTATGGGGCAGGCAATCTCGGAGCAGGAAAAAAGACAAATTCTGATGGATGCATTGAAGAAGCTTTGCTAAAGAAAGGAGGATAGAGTGATGGCCTATTTTGATAATGCAGCGACGACATGGCCAAAACCTGAGAGTGTTTATGCATATATGGATGCCTTTTATCGTCAGCATGGAGCCAATGTAGGTCGTGGTGCGTACGAGCAAGTACAATCAGCTGGTATATTGGTAAAGGATACAAGGGTACAAATACAGGAGCTATTGCATTGTCATTCGAAACAAGTAGTTTTTACTCCGACAGCTACCATTGCACTGAATATTATTCTGCAAGGCCTATGTTCGATGGGAAAATGCAATTTCTATATTAGCCCATTTGAACACAATGCAGTAACACGGACATTGCATCACTATGAGCAAGCTGGAATAATTATGGTGAGACAGCTCACTGTTAATAAGGATTTGCAGTACGATTTGCAGCGTATCCGTTATCAGTTTGAGGCCGAACATCCAGATGTGGTTGTGATCAGCCATGCGAGTAATACGATCGGGCTGATTTCTCCAGTAGAGGAAATTTTTCAGCTAGCAAAACGATATGAAGCCATTACAGTGTTAGATATGGCCCAGACGGCAGCACTAGTAGACTGTAATGTTGGATTATCTAGCTTTGACTTTGCAGTATTTGACGGACATAAAACGATGTATGGCCCTACAGGAATTGCTGGTTTTGTTATGAAACCGGATATCAAACTACCGGCTATTATGTTTGGAGGTACTGGATATGATTCTGCCAACCAGGATATGCCGGATAGCATTCCAGAGCGATACGAAATGGGAACATTGAATATTGCAGGAATTGCTGGGCTACATGCTGCATTAGATTGGCATTTTAAAATGGGCCAGAAAACAATATTTGAAAAGGAACAACAAAATCGTAGGAAATTGCTGCAAATTTTAAAAGATTACGATTTTATACAGGTAATCGGCAATGTGCCAGAACGGCAGTACGTGGGAATTGTATCTTGCTTGATGCAAGGAATTAGTAGTGATAGCGCAGGAGGAGTACTAGCACGGGAAGGAATTTCAGTGCGGACGGGCCTTCACTGCGCGCCGTTAGCACATCAATTTTTAGGAACATACCCGGCTGGTACAATCCGTTTCAGTATCGGCTATTTTACCTCAGATGATGATTTTACACAGCTTCGGAGCGCATTGGATAGGATTGAAGATGCACTGTAATTTGTTAGGGGGCAACAAACATGGCGCTCAATAAATTTGTAGACTATTTAAATTCACTACATAATGAAAAAGCTGGTAACGAGAATGCCTTGGCAGAGGCGCAGCGAAATAATCCGTATTTTAAGCGTGTGAGGATTCAGCGTGACGAGGCAAATTACTTGGCAAATCGGATTGAAACTGGAACGGCATTTCTTGGAATTCTGACAGGACATGCTGGAGATGGAAAGACTACGATTTTATTTCAAACATTGGAAATTTTGGGTCTAGAAGATCAAAAAATGTATGCGCAAGAAAAGGGTGAAATGACTACTAAGTCTGGTAAAAGACTCGAATATATCAAGGATTTCAGCGAACTATCTCAGGAAAAACGGATAAGTACTATGAAAAGTGCGCTAGATCATATTGGACAGGGGATTAGCACATTACTAGTGGCTAATACAGGACCATTGATTGAAACTTTTCAAAATGTTTTTTCAGAGCATCAGGATGCGGAAAGTACCATTATTGAACGGATGGATAGCCCGTCAGATTATGAAAAAATAATTTATGGATATCCTATTTTAACACTTAATATTGCGCGTTTAGATAATACGAATTTTATTATTCCATATGGTAACAAGTTGGTAGCGGATGAAAACTGGCATATATGTCAAAGCTGTGATAAGTGTGATAGATGCCCTATCTTTTTTAACATACATATTTTAAAACAGTATCCATCGGCCTTTCGGTTCCTAAAAAACTTTTATATATGGGAACAGGAAATGGATAAACGAGCTACGATTCGCCAAATTACGGCACATTTAGCTTATGCAATTACTGGTGGGCTAGATTGTTCTGTGATAGAAAAAAAGGCGCAGAAGCATTGGAAGTTTGAGTATTTGTTTTCTAATGGTTTGTTTGGTGGACGTAGAAATACCCAAATACCATCGCAGATAAAAGGAATTCGCATGCTAAATGAAGCAGGAGTGGATGCAAAAAATACAGCGAACGACTACGCTTTATTTGTTCAAAAAAATATGAAAGATTTACTTCCAAAGGAGCTAATTGATTTAGCAGAAGAGCTGGACCAGCAACCTTTGAGCAGGTACTCAAATGCGCAAAGACAGAAAATGCTAAAACGGATGCTAATTGTTTTTCCGCTAAATCCCCAATTGGAAACAGAAATTTATAGAGATATTTTTGCACGAGACTTTCCAGAATATCTAGAATATCGTAATGGGACAAGTCGGCCGAGTCAGCAAATTAAGAAAAAAATTTTTCGAGCACTGCAAATTATTTTTACTGGGCAAATTAGCAATGAGGCAGGATATATCTATGTCACGTTGCACCGCAGTGGTGAGCAAGTTCAAAACGTCCAGCTTTTAATTGGTAGAATTGATAAAGATGATCTGAAGATCGAGTTGAAAAAGGTTTGTTGTATAGCTGCAGAAAAGAATGAACACTATGATTTGGTTTTAAGATATGAAGGAAAAGAAGGCAATGTGGAAAGTCGTATTGGAATGTCTCTTTTAAATTATTTTTCAAAAATTGCGGAAGGATTAATTGTTTCAGAGGTTGATCCACTTCTTTCACATGGTATCGAGAGTTTAAAGGCTGAATTGATGTCTATTTGTAAAAATGTGAATACAGAGTCAGATCAGATTAGTATACTTGTATTCAATGGGGAACAATGGGTGAAAAAGTCTTTATGCTTTGAAAAAACAAAAATTACGGAAGTTTGAGATTGTCATTTGGAATGAGGTGGTATCGTGGCTTTTCCGAAAGAAACAGATAATGGAAAAAATTCGCTTGCCATTAAGTTGTTTGGCAATCGAATAGATGATGGACAGACTCTAGGAGAATACCTTCTAGAGTTTCTACTGGTATTTGCCTCTGCAAAAACGGATATAAAAGAAAATAAATCCAAAAGCTACTTTCATTTTCACACCGAAGAACAGGTGAAAGAAGCGGAAGATATCAAAACCTCAGATGGACTTGCTTACTATACAGTGCCGCGCAATGGACTAAAACGCTTTATTTTCTATGATCGTAGCAAGCAGGATAGCCATACCGGTGTCGATGACGAAGCCTATCGAGCTACGATGGATATGCTGAAGAAAAAGTGCGAAGACCCTGAATGGGTATATATGCTACAGGATTTGCTGTACGGCTATGCGCTGGTTATAAAAAAACGTGGCTGGTACGCACAGTCTTTAGCACCGATTGCACCAGAACTTCTTTTCCCTGAAACACTAGGATTGAATGCCCGGAAGGCAAAAAAATTTGATACAAATGCGATTAATGTGGAAACAGATTTTTCCTACGGCAATCATGACTTCCTTGCACGTGGTGGAGAAATGTATTATCTACATTTGTTATACGGGGTCTATAAGACAAAAGAGGGCAGACAATACAAAGAAAAGATTGAACGTGGAATCTATAATATGCTGACAGAAAAAAGCGCTGGGTTTTCTATAATTGCAGAGAAAATTCAAAGCTGGTGGCTAGAGGATCAGAAGATTAATCCACAAGATAGTAGGTTGGTTAGAAAAATGAATTTAGGTTTTCTTCAGGATGGTTTTGGGCGCCGTTCGGTATATAGCCTGGAGGAACTTGCTTGCTTTTTGAGTAACGAACTACACCCTATCCGTCGGATTGAACTAATGACCAAAGGGATTATGTTAACGTTGCTGCGTTGTATGCATCTACAGGCATATTATAAAGTTCATCCAGATGATGAGGGTAAACCCGAGTGGATTTTAGACTTGCGGGTAGGTAATGCAACATCAAATGTTGCAAAACTTGCGGCTCAGAGCTATCGTGAAGCGTATGCGGAATTTGGTAATGCACTGAATATTCTTGCTAAAAATATAGTAGATGAAGATGATCACTTTAAGAAGGTATCTGACGGTTTAAAGGATTCAGCTGATGTCTTAAAAAAAATGGGAAAAGAAATTCAGCTAGTTATTCCTCCTAAAGGTGCATATGAGCGCTTCTCACTTTCGGAGGATCTTGTGCGGTATCTGGTATTGTCACTGGTACAGCCGACAGAAAAAATGACATTTGATACCTTTTTGCAAACTCTGTATGATCATTTTGGAATGGTAATTGGTCCTGAACAGTATAACAGTAAGTATGCAGAACCTGGTATGAAGGGATACTTAGCAGAAAATAAAGATCAATTTCAAGAATTTCTGAAAAATTGTGGACTTTTGAGAGATCTATCAGATGCAACATCGATTGTTGTAAATCCTTATGCCCGTGTTAAATATCTTGACGTGGAGGTAGACCAGTCGTGAAAAGCTTAGCAAGATGGTTTGTCGCCGAAATTCGCAAGCAAATTGAACAAAGTGCCAGCAATAAAGTACTAATTTGCTTGAATTGTATTGATAATGCAGAAATATACTGTGATATCTGTTCTACTCTACAGAATTATGCCGATAAAAATGACATTCAAATGACGGCAAAATTGGCCAAGAAAAAATACGATGAATTTAATAACAAATCCGCAGATAAACCATATGCACAAACGTTACAGAATCATGGGTGGATCGATTTTGAGGATAAAATGACCTATTATCGAAACCAGTTTTCGGATCGGACAGATAAAACATATCTTGTAGTGTTGATGGGAACAGAGGCGGTTGAAGATAAGGGTGGTCTTGCAGATTTCTATGTGCTGAATCCGCAAAAGGCTGATCGTCAGATTAAAGACAGCTATGATAAGTTGATTCCTCAAGATTTTCAAGATTCATTGGTAAACAGAGATACGTTTATCGCGGCTTTTAATGCGTTTTATAAACTACTTTTCCGGTATATAGAAAAAGATTTGCTGCGTCTTTCTAATCAGATTGACGAGTGGATTGGGCATGGTCTGGAAGAACAAGAGATTTGGGATAATATGTTTTTAACATTACCAAATGTTTGGCGTGTGCCCAAAATTGTGGATGCCATTCCCTCATACTCGGCAGTGACAAAAAACGGTAAAAAGTTAGATATTCTGGAAAAAGCTTGTGCTTTTATACAACGTAAAAAATACGCTAAATTGAGTAGTAGTGAGCGCAAGAAATTAATAAAACAATTTGATCTTTATAAGAGTTCGGACAAGGCGGATAAGTATTATCCTGATTTACCTAACCAAAATACTATTAAAACATATCATGAGCTGCAGCAGACTGTTTTGGACTTCGCATCTAATGTGGCAGTGCAAGAAAACCGTCAAAAACTTTTGGATACAGACTTTTCAATTGTAGAAGCAATTTTAAAGACTAAAATTCCAAAGGTAAAAGTCAAAGCAAAGACACAAAAAATTTACGGTGATCCGTTGACTGTGTTGCTGACGGCATATTTGTCTACGGCCACATACCCAAACAGCAAAGATACGGATTATAATTATAAAAAAGACATTTATAATCGAGTCGTTTTTAAGTTTGAAAAAGTAGAAGTTGGTTTAAAAGGGATTTCAGATACAGATAAAAGTGCTCAATGCGCAAAACAATGGCGTAAAATATGCCGATCTGCTGGTGGTGTTATAGAATTTATTCAATGTGAAGGATGGCAGTTCGAAGATGATGATATACAGATAATTTATACGCCAGCAAATATTTTTGATCCAAAAGAATCAGATAGCTTAGTTGCGGATGGTTTTATTACCTCAAAAATAACAGAAAACACAAAAATTCCATTTAGCGTCTCTTTATATTATCATAATCAAGATGACAATTCGGATGATGACCTTATATTCACTGCTGACTATGAATGGAACATCAGGTCTGACGAAGACTGGTTGATCGCCTTTTCGAGAATAAAACCTGAGAGTAGCGCAGACGTATCGTGTGAAGATATTCCATACTTTGTTTGGCCAGAAATCAATAATGTTTTTCGTGTTAAAAGCAAAGAAGAATTTGTAAAATGTTTCAGCCAAGCTAAGTTAGAGCGAAAGAATTTAATTTCGATTTCGCAACAATTAATTCGTGCAAATCCACAAGAATATGTGGACGAACGATTTGCATTTCAAAAGCTAGGAAAAGCATTTTCTGACTTTGCAGAAGAAATCGAAGAAAGCGGATTTTATCATGCAATTTTCCATACAGCTCCTAATTTGATTCAGGAATATCTTAAAACCGGAAAGATATACGTAGGAAAAGGAGTTACAATTCCTCGTATGCAATTTTTGCGATGCTTTGGAAATGCATTTTTAATCGCAAAGGATATGCGACCAATTAACGCAGATATTATGGTTAGCCAGTGTATTGTGCCTCCATATCATCCAGCTATGCTGGAAAAAATGGTTGACCGTATGGTATTCTTACGTGCAGGGGCAAGAGAGTGGTATGAAAAAGCTGTAAAAAGTTCTACGGAAGAAAAACTAACTGAAGCACTTGCACGATTGATGGATCTAAGCTATGTTCATGCTGGTATAGATGCAGTACTTACGGATTCTGATGGCACCGAGCGACTTATCGGTGTAAATCAAACCTATGGTTATTTTTCTCTGTATGGTGAGTATCATGTGAGTGAGCATTTTACCCGTATGGGAGTAATGCTAGAAAAAGAAGCTATTTATGATGATGATTTTAGTGATACAGCTTTTAATCACATCAGTGCAGAAGCTAAGATGATTATTCGGGTAATGGATAGTTATCGTGATACATACGGTAAGGAAGATGAGCGCTTTACACTTACATTTGTAAACCCATTGGACTTACAAGTAATTGTTTCTGCCATTACTGGCTATGTAAAAGAATTAAAGACACGAACTAAGAATGTCGGTCAGGTACCGGTATTTATTGATGTAAAGGTTCTGCAATCTGATAAAAATAAAGGAGGTAGAAATTATCTTTCTTATTGGCTAAATAATATGCTAGATGTTGATGCAGGTATTCACATTGAAACGTATCTACAATATTGGCATAATCATGCTGATATTACTAAGAATATTCAAGGAAATACGGACATCGTATTCTTTATGGATGCGTTGCGTGAGCAGGGAAAATCGCAGCTAAATTTTACGAAAGCTGATTATTCGGTGAAGACACAAAAACTAGCATGTCGATATCCAATGGTATTCCGTCCCCAAGTGAACTTTAGCTCGGCAGTAAGCAGATCAGTAGATGTTACGCAGCCTCAATTTGAGGCAGCGATGACCCATACACAAGTTTTGAGTTACTACAAAACACGTGATGCTGAGAACATAAATAAAATATACTGCACCGAAAATATTAATGTAGAGATGCAAAAAGAAATCCAGAAAGCACATAAAAAGGCGGTTTGGGTGGTTTGCATTGATCAGGCTATTGATAAGGCATGTATTCGCGCAATTTATGGCGATGAGGAATGTCCTGTAATTGGTTTCTCAACCGGTGAAGGATCTTTTGGTCAATTGAATTTGACTATTACAACACGCAGCACAGTTGGCGTTGATATCAAAGAACGGTGTAAGAGAAGATTGCGTGCAATTTTTAGTACATGGACTGATTCAGAGTTAGAAAAAGCTAGTGATATATGCTTAAAACGGTCTCCAAGGCTAGATGGCGTCAGTGTACTACAAGCCTTGAATCCTTCTGCATATGAAATTAATAATTTCTTGGCATACTTAATGCTAGACTATATTTGCGAACAAAAGCAAAAGAAAATAGTCCTGATTCGTTTGGATTCTTACCGCCATTGGTTCGATGAAAAATATAGTACAGTAATCGCGAGAAGTGACGAAAAGCGTATTCCTGATTTTCTGGTAATTCGATCTGTGGATAAACCGGATGGCGGTCTCCATCTTATTGCAACTGTCATAGAGTGTAAAATAGCGAAGGAATGTCATACAAAAGTGCACTTGGACAAGGCAAAAAGTCAAGTTGTAGAGGGTCTCAAAGTGCTGCAAGAGCATTTTGACCCAGATTCGAAAGCAGTAGAGAGCCGATATTGGCTTGCACAGTTGTATCGAGCTATCACATTTGGTAATTATGAGCAGAATGAATTAGAAAAACTCGGCAATTTAATTGATGGCCAATTCACGATTGAGTGGCATGGGGCAGTCTATGGATTCTGGTTTGACCGCATGAAAGATGGAGAAGACGTTTATCTGGACTATCAAGATGGAACCGAAATTGAAATCCATGAGGTAGCTCAGGGAGGAATTCAACGCATTCTTTTGAATAAGAGCGCAGAGGATTCGATTCAGCTAGTAGACCAAATTGGTGCCATTGAAAAGGAAGACGAAGAAGAGTGGATTGCAGCAGAAGAAGATGCCGCATTCGAGAATGGTGAATTTATCATAGCAGAGGCAGAGAAAAGTAATATAGATGTGGTAACAACTGTGCCTGTGCTGCAGCCTACAGATCGCCTGGAAAAGTCACTGACTCCTCCGTCGAATGAGGACGTCCAGCAGAGAGAGGCTAAGCAAAAAACACAAACAGATCCTGTCCAAATAATAAGCGAAGACTTACTGGAGAAAAGAACTCATGTTCAAGAGAAGATCGGTGAAAATGTAGTTCTGCTTGAGGATATTCGTGTACTAATTGGACAAGACCGGCGTACGAACAACGTATATTGGGAGTTTGGTAACAAACAATTAAGCAACCGTCACATTCTGATTACGGGTAGTTCTGGACAGGGTAAAACATACTGTATCCAGGCAATGTTGCTAGAACTTTCACGTCAGGGCATTTCAAGTGTGATTTTTGATTATACAGATGGTTTCTTGCCGGGACGTCTGGAGCCTGAGTTTGAAAATGAACTTCAGGGCAAAATAATCCAAAAAGTTGCGTTGATTAATAAAATACCGGTTAACCCATTTTTGCAACAGCAAATGGATATTCCGGGAATTGGGTCGTATAAAGAAGGCTCTCAAATAACAGCAGGACGATTGGCTGATATTCTTTGCCATGTATATCATTTTGGTAGTCAGCAGCGTGCTGCACTCTATTCAGCCTGCCGTGAAGGAATTGAAAAATATCATGAGCAGATGGATTTCTCAAAAATGCGTATGCTATTGGAACATAGTGATGCCAAGGAAGCCAAAACGGTTTTGAGCGCAATGCAACAGTTCCTTGATAGTGATTTGTTTGATACCACTAGCGCTTTTGATTGGCAGAATGTGACGAAACGAGATGGTAAAGTTACTGTTATTCAGCTGACAGGACTAGACCGTACGCTGCAAACCATTTTGACAGAAATTACGCTGTGGGATGCCTGGTATAGCCTTGTGAAGTTTGGCAAAAAGGACACGCCTTTTATTGTTGTCTTGGACGAGGCGCAAAATCTGTCTTTTCAAGATAACTCTCCGGCTGTTAAGATCCTTCGTGAAGGCCGTAAGTATGGATGGTCAGCATGGTTCGCAACACAGTTCTTAAAAGGCGCATTGGACTCTGGTGAAATCTCCAATTTACAACAGGCCGCGGAGCGTATATATTTTAAGCCATCTGGAGAAGAAATGACTTATGTGGCTGGTCAGATTGCGGATGACAGAGCTGAAGCTAGTGATTGGTATAATACGCTGAAGGCGATGGTAAAAGGACAATGTGTTGTCCAAGGTGACCGTATTAAGGCAAATGGTCAATTTGGAGCAGTTCAACCAACGCTTGTAAAGGTAACTAGCATAGGAGAACGGTAATGAAGGCTTCAGTTAATTTTCATATGACGTTTCCGCCGACCCCTGCGTATATCGGGCGCTTACTAAAAATCGCAGATGGAAAGATGCGCACGTCAGCAGAAATTGCAGATCTAACAGGTATTCCGGAGGGGAATTCTAGCGGTAAAGTGCGACCTCATATTGCTTATGCAGCGTATATGGGGCTGATTGATGCAGATACGTTTACTTGTACAGCATTAGGCGACAAGGTTAAAGAAGAAGATTGCATGATTGCGGAGAAACTGACCCAGCTGATTTGCCATGTACGTCTTTGCTCTGAATCGGGTGCAGCACTGTGGAACTTTATGTTTCGAAAACTTTTGCCAGAGAATCAGGGAAAGATTGGCATGGAAGCTCTTGCGGAAGCAATGCAAAGGAAGTTTGGCGCTTCGGTAAAATATGCTCCGATTATCTCCATGTACACCAAGCAATTTACAAAATTGAATCTATTGCAGGTAGATGTAAATGCCATATCAGTTTGTTCTCTTTCAGTAGAAAAGGATATGCTGTATGTATACGCCTATGCGCTCCTTTATGAATGGGAATTGGTTTTTCCTGAAAAAATGGAGATTACAGAGGGAGAATTAAACCAGCTACAATTTGCCGCTTGCTTTGGGTGGAATCGTCAAACAGAAAATGATGTTTTACAGCTTTTGGTGGATCGCAACATCATTGGTGTGAACCGACAGCTAGTGCCCTTTACTGTTCAAAAATTGACATGTGCGCAATCAATGATACCAAAATTATATTCGATGCTTTTGTAATGAAAGGTTGGATCTGTAATGAAGTTCGAAGATCTGCTAGCGTTCCGGAGCGACCTATATTTTGAAGGCGCTGTACAGGCCGATTGGTTTTATACTCCAGAACGTTCCCAGAAGGTTGCAGGAAGCTTTGTTTTTCATGGGCCATCAAACCATGCAGTAACAGCAGAACAGGTGGGTCATTCTAATCTCATGGATACGGCTAGCTTTGCTGAAATGCTTTCTGAAAAGATGTCTGACGGTGAAGAGCACAATCCCTTAACGCTGGCAATCGCTGGTTATGGCACAGGTAAATCTCACTTAACAGTAGCACTTTCAGAATTGCTGTCTGGACCAAATGTACATCCTGCGACCTATCAATCAGTTGTTTCAAACATTCGCCGAGCCGATTCTAGTATTGCTGAAACGGTTTCTCATGCGTTGTGCCATAAGAATCTAGTTTTAACGATTAATGGCATGAATGACTTTGATCTGCATTACGAACTTCTTCGTACAGCACAGAAAGCACTTAAACTATATGGGGAATCGGACGAGATCGTTCGTATGCTAGACCGTGCCCATGAGATAGCTACACTGTTCCTTACAAAAAACTTTGAGATGTTGCAGAGTGCTTTTGAGAAAGCAGCTCACAATCATGGTCTTTCTTGGACTAGTGATCAGCTGCAGCAATACTTGTTAGAGTCTGTTTCTACGGATGAAGGTTTTTCTATTGTCAACGATGTCTATCATGAAATTAATGGGCACCCTATCCGTTGGGATGAAGGAGTCTCTGCTAAACAAATTCTGCAGACATTGTTGCGGGAATGCTGTGGGGACTTTGGTAGCTTTGACCGAATCGTAATCTTGTTTGATGAGTTCGGACGTTTTTTGGAATACGCATCGGCTAATCCTGGGAAAGCAGGGGATTCGGCGTTACAGCAAATCTTTGAAGCTGCTCAAAATGCAGAAGGTCATATTCAGTTCGTAGGATTTATTCAGGCAGATATTAAGGCTTATCTGCAGCGTGTAGATAAGGCTAGCAATATCAGCAGGTATATTGACCGGTTCGATGCTAGTGACAAAGTGTACCTTTCTTCAAATCTGGAAACTATTTTTGCCAACTTGATTGAGCCACGGGATAGAAATGCTTATACGCAACTAGTGGAAGCCTCATTGCTTCAACAAAGACAAAAAATTCAGAAGTTACATGAAGATCTGTCCCGATGGCTGCCGTTACAAGGTGTTTGGCGTGATGAACAAAACTTTGGCGAAAAGATAGTAAAGGGACTTTATCCGCTCCATCCGGTTTCTACATATCTACTTACTTCATTAACAGATTGGCTACAGAATCGTTCATCGCTAACCCTGCTGAATGAAAAATTTAAGGAAATGACTGGATTAGAGATTCGATCCGATCAACCTTTACCGTTACTATTTCCTACAGATTTACTCCGTGGTAATTTCTTTATCGAATTGCTGAATGCAGAGGAACAAGGTCGTCAGCGTAGCCAGATCTGCATTTTATTTAATTCAATTTACACCAAATACAATGGCAAATTTACAGTAGAAGAACTGGCTGTATTGCTGGCAAATGTAATTCTTCGTATTTGCCGTTTCCGTACAGAGAGCCGTGCAGACACATTAAGTGCGCTGCAAACTTGCACACATCTAACATATGAACAGGTAGAACGGGCAGTTGAGACGCTAGAAAATGAATATGCAGTTCTGGAATATGATATCCATGCGAATTGCTTTGATTTCATAGCAGATGCTGTTGGCGCGAATGAGTTCCGTCGGTATTTGCGCCAAAAAAGTAGAGAAATAGAGTTTACTCCGGCGCTATTGGAACGTAATGAAATGATACGCTCTTTTGCAAAACTAGATGATCCATTCGTCACAAATTTTGGTGAACTGCATGGTATTCAAACTTGCGAGTGGGCATTTTCACAGACTTTGGCTTCGGTTGATGAGCTAACAGAGTCCTTTTTTGAACTGCAGGTAGTTCGTTGGCGTAAGGCTATTACGACAGAGGAGCCAAAGGGAATCTTGGTTTGGGCATACTTTAACCGTAATACACATAAACTCCACCTTGATAATGCAATTAGTTATGTAAGAAAATATTGCCAAGATCGTCCCATTTTGGTGTACGCTTTGAATGATGCGGATCAAAAGCTGGCAGAATGCGTTGTTAACTACCTTGTGCTTGCACGCATGGAGGATTCTGCAAAACAAAGGTATGAAAGATTCTATGAGGATGGATTAAAAAAAGCAGCTAGCGCACTGGAAAGCCAATTTGAGTTACTGAAAAAAGAAAGACTGCTTTTTACAACGGAAGGGATTGTTCCGTGCGAAGTACGCTTGGGACGCTATCTTTCGAATGTTTTTGAAAAAATCTATCCTAAAGTTGTTCCATTTGATTTTGAAAACTTTAGTAAAAAGTCTATTGCTAAGGGAAGAAAGTTGTTCTGCAATATTGCCAAAATATTGGCAATGGGAGATGCTGAACAAGTTATTAAAGTCCAGGGCGGAGAGTTAAAAAGCCGCTTCGATTCGTTGCTGAGACTCGGTGAATACGCGTGGAAAGCCGTGGGACAAGACTATTCAATAGTTCCGCCAAGAAATGAGGCTGTGCGAACTGTCTATGATGAACTTGTCCAAAAATTGCAAGTTCAAAATTCGTTGGATTTTGAAACAGTTTTGGAGCAATTGAATCGACCACCGTATGGTTTAAATCAGTATAGTGCAGTTCTTTTGCTGCTAATTTTGGCCATTAACGAAGGATATCGGACAAAGCTGTTTATTGATGGACAAAAATATAATTGTGTTGCGTGGAGCGAAAAGATTTTTCTCGAAACAAAAGTTGATATGAAGGCAGTTGCTTCCACGCGATTACTTGTTGTCGATATAGCTGCGGCTGCACAGCAATATATGCGTTTGTTTACCCAAATTAATGAAAACACTGATATTGATTATGCAATTGAGTTAACAAAGCGGTTGGAAAAACTTCAAATGGAAGAAGAGTTACCTGCAGAACTTAGTGCTCAGTACAAACTTGCTTCATTAAAAAATTCTGCCGCGGTATTGGCGTATAATATTTTTGATAAGAATCTAGACGATTTACAGACTAGTTACTATACGGCGGTTGAACGCAATAATCTGCAAGGTTGCTTTGTCGTATATCAAAAAGCTATTGCTACAGCACTAATTATTAATGCCAATGGATTTGCCTTTCAGCTAAATGAGGCAGAAAAAAATAGCATAAATGAAATTACGACAAAATCTAAGACGTATATAGATCAGCACCTTGACGAGTGGCTGCCATCACAACGCTGCCAATCTGTAAGTGAAATTGATAGCTATGAGCGTCGAATGAAAAAGTTGATTCATAGTCTAGACAAAATGGGCTATACTGCACAAGCAAAGACTGCTAGAGATATTCTAGACCGGGAGATGATGAATACAGCCCATATCCAGAAGCGAGCAAAGTTGGTTGAGGATCTTTTGGATTATGTAAAAAAGACACAAGTAATTACTGAAAAAAACTCTCTCTCAACATTAGATGAATACCAAACAAAAGGCAAACAGCTACTTGAAGAGTATGGTGCTTATAAACTAGATGAATTTAGTGTAAGCCAACAGAAAACGGCGGCAATGGTAAAATCTGAGCGGGCACGGATTGCGGATATTCTGAATAAAAGACAATCTGAAATGAATGAAATCTGGGATAAGATGTATGATTTACAGAATTTAAATGATCTCAGAATTCTAAATACTCGGATTACATCTTTATTAAATGCGGGTGTTCCCGCACGAGACCGCGAGGACTTTGAAAATCTTCAGATATTGATCAACCAGTTCTGTGAAGATATGGAAGAGGTCGAAAGATTGCCAGACGACCGACAGATTTTACAGAAAGCACAACAAAGATTGTACAATACTTATGCCCAAAATAGTCAAGATATAGACCTGCAGAGATTGATTGATAAAAGCTTTGATAAACGCATGTGTCGATTGGATGATTATGACCATGAGTGGACAGAGAAAAATTTAAAGCTCAATTTTGATGCAATGTCAGCAGATCAATTATCCCATTGGAAACAGAGTGCATCAAAACTTCCGGCGTATCTTCGACGAGAAACGGTGGATATGGTATTTGCACAGATGAGTTGGGTGGATACTAAGCTCAGTGAAAAACGGGTTGCATATATCATTGCACTCTTTAATGATTTGTCTGAAGAGGAGAAAAGTAAGGTGCGCCGCAGTATAAGCGAAAAGGAAGGAGATGTTTTGGAATGGCGAGATGTGGATCTGCACTGATTTTGAACATGTGTGGCATGCTACGACATGGCGTCTCAAAATGAGCGTATAGGTGACTCACTGCATCCTATTTTCACAATGCTTTGACACAATAACTGCTTCATGAAATAGAAAAAGTCGCCCTTACAGGACAGGCTCCCCTTGTCACAATATCCCCACTAGCTTCTGAAAATACCTCTCCCAACACCCCTTACTGATAACCTTCTCCCCCGTCTCCCATGCCCGCAGGGAGCGCTCGCTGATGCCGAACTGCCGGGCAAAGGCGGTACGGCTCAGGCCCAGCTTTTCCCGCAGGGCGATGATCTGACGGGCCTGGCCTTTGTAAAGGAAGAGGTTATACTCGTCCAGCAGCTCCTCTACTGGTACCTGATAGAGCGCCGCCAGCTTGTCCATGACTGCGGCGGGGTAGTGGGTGCAGGCGCCGGTCTCCATGTCGATGTAACGGGGAAGGGGGATGCCCGCCTGGGCGGCGGCTTCCTTCTGCAGCAGGCCAAAATGATGGCGGAGCCACCGCAGCCGTTCGGGGACGGTGACTGCTTGTGCATAGCTGCCGCCAAGGTGATGGAGTTTTCGTGCTTCCGATAACCGGCAGGCCGGAGACAGGCGGAAGGAGTGGAGGCAAAGAGGTGCAAATAAGGTCCCACCGCGGCTCAAAAGGAAGATACGGGGCGCAATTTGTCCAAAGAAGCTCCACCCCGGCGGAAGCCTGAAAATCCGGCCCGCTTTTCCAGCCAGGTCTTCCAAAAGGGCCTTGGCGAGAGGGTCGCATTTTCAATACACCGGCTGGCATACGTGGAGAAGCGGGCCCGGCGGGTGCTGTC
>ERZ1090865.474-NODE-474-length-23424-cov-9.661132_pt1 | contig 23424 bp, 22 predicted proteins | sample MGYA00478478_ERZ1090865 | MGnify/ENA primary metagenome ERZ1090865 (study PRJEB33644, sample SAMEA5815715) | chicken gut metagenome | biome: Chicken; feature: Gastrointestinal Tract; material: Caecum | place: Ireland | collected 2019-01-01 | study: A study of the... | reverse complement strand
GTACAGGACCGCCTGGCCGGCGGAATGTCTGCCGCTTATGTTCCATCCCGTTCCATACGCTTTTTGTATGGCGGACTCGGGAACGCCGCCAGCGTTTGACAAAGCCGCACGCAAAACAGTATGATGAAGATACCACCTTTCCCTTCCCGGTCCGGTCGGGCGCTTCCACACGACCGGCGCCGGGCCGCGGCCACACCCGACGGCGCCCCGAAAGCGGGCAAAAGCGTTTGGAGGTTTTACCATGCAGGAGATTCATATTCAAGAGATCGAGGGCGTCCGGATCGGTCAGGCCGAAAACCGGGACGCCGCAACCGGATGCACCGTGGTCCTGTGCCCGGAGGGCGCGGCGGCCGGGCTGGACGTGCGCGGCGGCGGACCGGCTTCCCGGGAATCGGAATTGCTGAAACCGGTGGCCGCCGCAGACCGGATCCACGCCGTTGTGCTCAGCGGCGGCAGCGCCTTCGGGCTGGACGCCGCCGGCGGGGTGATGCGCTGGCTGGAAGAGCGGGGCATCGGCTTTGACACCGGCGCCGCCAGGGTGCCGCTGGTCTGTGCTTCCTGTTTGTACGACCTGACGGTCGGTTCCTGCACAGTCCGCCCGGACGCCGCCATGGGCTATGCCGCCTGCGAAGGGGCCGCCCGGGGCAACTATCAGGACGGCTGCTTCGGCGCGGGGACCGGCGCGTCGGTGGGCAAGTACCGGGGCATGGGCCAGGCGATGAAAACCGGCATTGGCAGTTACGGGGTGCAGCTGGGCGCGCTGAAGGTGGGCGCCGTGGTGGCGGTCAACGCCCTGGGCGATGTGTTCGACTGGAAGACAGGACGCCAGGCGGCGGGTCTGCTTACGCCGGAGCACAGTGCGTTCCTGTCCACCGAGGAGGAGATGTACAAAAGCATCCAGGTGGTCAGGAACAAATTTGTGGGCAACACCACCATCGGCGCCGTGATCACAAACGGCAGCTTTACCAAGACCGAGATGAACAAGATCGCCGCCATGGCCCAGAACGGCATGGTACGCGCCATCCGGCCGGTGAACACCACGGCGGACGGCGACAGCCTGTACGCGCTGTCGGTGGGCCGTGTGGAGGCCGATCTGGATGTGGTGGGCACCCTGGCCGCCCGGGTGGTGGCCGAGGCCATCCTGCGTGCCGTGGACCGGGCGACCGGCCTGGACGGGCTGCCCGCCCGCCGGGATCTGGGCTGGGCGTAAGCCGCGGCAGCGGGGTCCGCCCGGGCCCGTCAGCCAAGGACGGCCGCATTATAAAATTTCAATCATTTTTGATAATTTATTGTTTGCAAACCCGGACCGGCGTGCTATAATGTCGGCAAGAAAAGAAGCAGAGACGCTTGGGGAGCCCCCCTGGCGTCTCTGCTTTTTTTCATTGTTTGGAAAGGAGATGCTGCCAGCGCACGCCGGCCCGGGGCAGACCCGCGCCCCCGGCCCCTGCGCCCTGTCTGCAGGTCTTCCGCAAAGGCAGCGGCCGTGCCTTTGCGCCGGGCCTTCCGCCTCAGTCCTCGCGGGATTTGTTCAGGTAGCGGTACACCGTGGGGGTGGACACCCCCAGCTGCCGGGCGATCTCCGCCACGGCGCCCTTGACGTTGAGCACGCCTTCCTCCTCCAGGATCTGGGCAATCCGCATCTTCTCCGCCACCGACATCCGCTCCGGCGACAGACCGTTGCTGGCGATGGTGTTGGCGATGCGCTGTTTCATCAGCTCTTCCAGCGGCAGGGAGGAGAGGGTCTCGGACACATCGGTGCGGCGGGGCTCGATCAGGTTGAACTGCTGGCGCAGGTTTTCAAACGCCAGCTGGGCGCAGGGCGGGAAAACCCGGCCCGGAAATCAATAGGTGAACTCACAAACGTAAGAGTCGCCCTGCCAGTAGATATCCACATAGGACACCGTCCAGGGGTTGAAGGTGTCATAAGAGGCGCTGGTGTCTCCGTCCACGTCGGTGACATAGATCGTCCAATCGGTCTGAATCCAGTCGCCCATGGAGGCCTGCCCGGTAATGGTGGTGCTGCTGTTGGCCGGCAGGATCTGCGGCAGCACGTCAATATCGTGGTCGCTGCCGGCATCGAGGATGCCCATGTGCAGCGAGTAAATGTCGTAATCGGAATTGTTGTAGACGGTAAAGGCGAGTGGTGTTGTGCAGTTTGCTTATATTTCGGCTTTTTTGCGCTTTTGGTTGCGCAATATAGCGCAAGCGTCCTTTCCGACCCCGGTACAACAAAAAGCACCCGCCGGGGGGCGGGTGCCAGACTGTCAAAACTGTCGAAAAGGTTCAGAATCCGTCGCGGGCGGTCTGTGGCCCGTGTGCGGCCGGCGCGGCCCTGCGGCCGGCTACTTGGTGGAATCCCGAAGGATCAGCTGATACCCTTCCAACAGGCGGGTGTTGGTCTGCTTGCGGGACAGGATGTCCAGCAGCATCCGGCAGGCGGCCGTGCCCAGCCGTTCCGCGTCGAACTGCACGGCGGACACCGCCGGCATCGTGCTGGTGAGCAGTTCGCTGTCATACAGGCTGGCCACCTGCAGGTCCCGGGGCACCCGGATGTGCCGGGCGTGCAGCGCCTGCATGACGTCGAAAGCCAGTCGGTCGTCGCCGCACAGCAGGCAGTCCGGGCGCTGTTCCAGCAGCGCCTCCAGCGCGTCCGCCAGCTGGGCGGCGTTCTCCACCCCATCCTGCACCAGGCGGCGGTCCTCCGGAACACCGAACTCCGGCAGGGCGCGCAGATACCCGCGGATGCGGTCCTTGTTCACCATATAGGTGGTCGTGCCTGCGATCAGCGCGATCCTCCTGGCGCCCAGGCGCAGCAGCAGCCGGGTCATCTCATGAGCGGCCCCCACCTGGTCGTTGTCCACCTGGGGGATCTGGTCGCACTCGCACCGCCCGATCACCACATAGGGCACCGCGTACTGGCGCAGAAGATCCAGGCAGGGGTCGTCTTCCATGGCGCGGGAGAGGATGACCCCGTCGGTTTTGTGGTTGGCCAGCTGCCGTTCCAGCTGGGTCGTGTCCGACGCGCTGGCATAGCACAAAAGCAGGTCGTACCCCCGCTGCGCCGCCATCATGCTGATGCCCCCCATGCACTTGCGCAAAAAGGGCAGGTCCAGCCTGACAAAATGGTCGGGGATGACCATGCTCAGGTTGTGGGTGGCCGTGTTGCCGGGCCACTGGGTGCGCACGATCGGCGCCGCGCCGGTGCTGGTCACATAGTCGCGCACCCGCTTGCGGGTGCTTTCGCTGATGCGTCCCTTGCCGGACAAAGCGCGGGATACCGTTGTTTTTGACACTTGCAACGCCTGTGCGATCTCCTCGATCGAGATTCTGTCCTTCTCTGTATTCGCCACAATAACACCTTCCCGAACCAGATCGGCGCAATTTATTGCGCAATTTCAGCATATCAGTTTCCGCGCAGCCGTGTCAAGGGCATCGGGGCAAAACCGGCAGAACCACCAGCTTTTCCCAAACAGAATCGTCATTTTGACAAAAAAAGAGAGCACCCTCCCCCGGATTTCTGCGGCGAAAGACGCTCTTTTCAGGAATAGTTTTCAGAACAGTCGGGTCAGCCGGCCGCCGTCCTGCTGCCAGACCGCCGTGCCGTAGGCCGGCAGCACCGCATCCAGGGCTTTTTCGGGGCGCGGGTTGCAGTTCTGCACAAACAGCAGCCCATCCCGCCGGGCCGCCAGCACGCCGGCCGGCAGGGGCAGCGGGCTGGCTGGCCGGATGCCGGCTTCCCGGGCCAGTCCGGCATACAGCGCACTGTAAAAATCCTGGGTGAAGCGGCTAGCCAGGTAGTAGGCCCGGCCGTCGCCGCAGGGGTGTACGGCGGCCGCCGGCGCACCCGCAAAGTAGTCCTCGTCATACAAAAGCAGCGGGGTGGCGGGGTCCGTCTCATTCAGCGCAGGCACCTCGCACAAAACGCTGGCCCGGGTGGCGGGCAGCGGCAGCGGCGCACCCGGCGCCGGGATGCAGCGGCGGCGCTCCTCGTCGTAAAGGCCGTCGATCTCGGCGCGGCGCAGGCCCAGCAGTTCGGTCAGGCCGTAGGGCGTATCGCCCAGGCGGCAGAGGTCGCTCTCGTCCACCACGCCGCTCCACTGGCTGACCACCACCGTCCCCCCGCGGCGGGCAAAGCGGCAGAGCTTTTCGGCAAAATCTTCCCGCAGCAGGTAGAGCATCGGCGCCACCACCAGGCTGTACCCGGCCAGGTCGCTGCCCTGGCCCACAAAGTCCACCGTGACGCCGGCGCGGGCCAGGGCGTTATAGTGGCAGGCCAGTTCCCGCCAGTATCCCAGCCCCAGGTTGCGCGGCCCGCTGGAGCCTTCCAGCGCCCACATATTCGGCCAGTCGTGGACGATGGCCGCCTGTCGGGGGCGCCCGGCACCGGCTGCGCAGGCCAGCTGTTCCAGCGCCGCGCCCACCTCCGCCGTTTCCCGGAAGGTCCGCGCATCGCTGCGGCCGTCATGCCCGACGACCGCCCCGTGGAACTTTTCCTCGGCGCCGCGGGCGGCCCGCCACTGGAAATAGCAGACGCTGTCCGACCCGTGGGCCACCGCCTGCAGGGCCGACAGCATGGCCATGCCGGGCTTTTTCTGCTTGGTCACCGGCTGCCAGTTGGTAAAGCTGGGGCTGGACTCCATCAGCAGGAAGGGCCTGCCCTTGAGCGAATAGAACAGGTCGTGCATCATGGCGGTGTCCAGCGCGGTCTGCTCCACCGTCTCGCTGGGCTTGTGCCAGGTGGGGTAGTTGTCCCAGCTGACCAGGTCCAGCTCCTTGGCCAGGTCATGGTAGTCGATGTCGTGGAAGCGGTACATCAGGTTGGTGGTAAACTTTGCTTCCGGCAGGATGCCGCGGATCACGTCCCGCTCAAATTTGAAAAAGTCGATATGCCGGTCGCTGACGAAGCGCTTCCAGTCAAGCGTCAGCCCCTGCACCGCGTCCTCGCCCTGGGGGGCGGGGCTTTCGATCTGATCCCAATCGGTGTAATCATGGCTCCAGAACCGGGCGTTCCAGGCTTTGTTCAGGGCTTCCAGGCTGCCGTAGCGGGCCTGCAGCCAGCGGCGGAACTCCGCCTGGCAGAGCGGGCAGTGGCAGTCGCCGCCCATCTCGTTGGAGATGTGCCAGAGGATCACCGCCGGGTCGCCGCCAAAGCGGCGGGCCAGCTGCTCGTCAATGGCGCGCACCTTCTGCCGGAACAGGGGCGAGGTGTAGCAGTAGTTCTGGCGGCGGCGGAACAGTTCCCGGGTGCGGTCGGCCCGCACCCGGCGCACCTCGGGGTATTTCTGCGCCATCCAGGCCGGGCGCGCCGCGCTGGGGGTGGCCAGAATGGTCGAGATGCCGTTGGCATACAGGGTGTGGATGATCGCTTCCAGCCAGTCGAAGTGGTATTCCCCTTCCCGCGGCTCCATCACCGACCAGGAAAACACCCCCAGCGTCACCACGTTCACATGGGCCTGTTTCATCATCGTGATGTCCTGTTCCAGGATATCCGGCCGGTCCAGCCATTGTTCCGGGTTGTAATCCCCGCCGTGTAACAGTTTTCGCTCAGACATTGCAAAGTCCTCCGTGCCGCATTGCGCACAGTTGCGCATTTTCCAGAGCCGTTTGCTTTAGTATAGCAGTACGGAGCGGGGAATGCAACGGGGTTTCCTGATATTTTTGCCCTTCCGCCTTCTGTCTTTTCCTATCTTTCAGCAAAAATTGCGCAACATCAGCTTTGTTGCGCAATTTGCCGGCGAACGGAGACAGGGAGCCGATCCTTCCGGCCACGGGATCCATAAAGGCAGCCGGGACGAGGGAAGCCCCCCCCGCACCGCGGCACAAAACCCGAGACAACAGCAGCGAAAAGCGCCGCCGCGGCCTGCGGCTTGCTACCGCCCGCCGAAATACCGGATCAAAATTTCCTTGATATAATGGTAGCGCCGCGCATAACTGTTTTCCACCCGGATCAGCTCAAACCCGTGTTCGCGGCAGATGGCCTCTTTCTTGCGGTCACGGGCCTGCACGGCAGGGTCACCGCGGTGTTCCTTGCCGTCCAGTTCAATGGCCAAAATCGGCATCAGGCGGCCGCCCTGCCGCTCGTAGACGACAAAATCAAACCGCCCGGTGTAGAACAGGTCCACGCAGGAAGGGTTGTCCACAAACACCTGAGAAATGGCGACTTCCCGCCTGACCGTACAGCGCCGCCCGTCCAGAAAAGCGTTGTCCAGCGCGTGGTTCAGGTTTTCGAGGAAGGCGTCCTCCGTCTTGGTGCTGTACGGTTTGATGCCCAGTGCCCGCGAAGCGGCGGGTTTGGCCGTCACCCGGGACGTACCGTGGCTCTTGACATACTGCACGAGCTCGTACAGATCATCCGAGCCGTCCTGACCCGCGTGCAGCCGGTCCAGCTGAGCCTGGTTGGACAGCACGACCAGCTGCTCCCGGGCACGGGAGGTGGCCACATTGATGAGTTCTTTGTTGTCCTTCAGCCATTTGTAGGTTTCCGGCCGGGTCCTGTCGGTGACGGCCAGCGAGAAGATCACAACGTCCTTCTCGTCCCCCTGGAAGGCATGCACCGTGCCGCAGCTTGCGTTGGCGTACCCGCGCACCTTCAGCAGATCCTCAATACATTCCCGCTGACGCGCAAACGGCGTGATGATGCCCACGCTGCGCTCCGGGTATTTGTCCAGATACCGGCGGATCATATCCACCTCGGCGGGGGCGGTGTTTTTCTCGTCGGTGGTGTCGTTTGGAATTTCCACATAGACCAGCGGCTTGTCGCTTTCCACCTTGCTGGCCACATGCAGTTTGTTGTTGTAGTACTTTTTGTTGTTGAACTGGATAATGCGCGGGTGGCAGCGGTAATGCCAGCTCAGCAGCACCTCGTCGCTGATGGCATCGCAGGCGAGGAAACATTTGTAGATCGAGTTGGCAATGTAATCGTATTCCTGGGTGACCCGGTAGCGGCGGCGCAGGGTTTCGTTGTCCTTGGGGTCCAGCACGATCACCGGGCTGAGCTGCTGGGGGTCGCCGACGAGCATCAGGCTGTTGCCGCGCAGAATCGGCACCAGCGACATGGCGGTGTTGCACTGGCTGGCTTCGTCCATGATGACCATGTCAAAGACCGGCTCCGGCTTGCCCAGCCGGTGGGCGGAAATGCAGGTGGTGGCGATAATCGGGAACACCCGCAGCAACTTTTTGAGGTTTTCGGGCTCAGAGAGGTAGCGGTTGAAAGCGATCACCTTATCCTGAGGTTCCTCCGGGCTGTTGACAATCTCCATCAAATCCTCATACTTTGGTTCACGCAGACGCAGGATGTAGCGGGCGGAGGTGAAGTTGAGGTACTGGTACAGCTCCTCCTCGTTGCGGTCGAGCAGGGCCAGCGCATCCTCGGTGGTGACGGTGCCCAGCTTGGCCAGTTCTTTTTGCAGTGCGGGCAGCTGCGCGCACTGCAGCTCATACTGGAAGTTCAGGTGGCTGCGGGCTTCCAGCAGGCGGTGGATCGTTGCTTCCCGTTCCCGCAGGTCCAGGATCTTTTCGTAGCGCTCCAGCAGGGCGGTCAGCTGTTTGGCGCGCTCGGCCCGCTGGGCGTGGTTGCGGTCAAGCGCTTTCTCATAGACCTTGAGTTTCCGGCACTGATCGTACAGGCGGCGGATGGTATCCAGCGCCGCGGCCGTGCGCTCGCTGTTGCCCAGCCGCAAAATCGGGAAAGGGATGGTCCGCCCGCGATAAGTCAGATTTTGGAGTTTCTCCACCACGCCATCGATGGGGTGGTTGTTGTAGGAGGCAAACAGCACGGTCCGCTCATTGAAAAAGGCGGTGACCAGCGTGTTGACGATGGTGTTGGTCTTGCCGGTGCCGGGCGGCCCCTGCACATAGGTCAGCGGGTAACGCATCGCGCTGTTGATGGCCAGCAGCTGGTCAAGGTTGATCCGCCGGTTGAGCAGCGCCAGCGGGAAGGATTTGCGCCGCCGCGGGCGGGTGGTCATCTCGCCAAAGAAGGCGCGGATCGGCGGGGTCGGGCCGGACTTTCCATCCTCCCGGTCGCTGTCGTAGAGATCGAGGATGCCCCGGTACTCATAGTCCAGGTCCACATGCACATCCCGCCCGATTGCGACAAGGTAGGGCATATCGTTGACGCCCCGAAGCTGAGGATTGTTGGCGGTGATCCGGTCCTTGATCCGTTCAAGGTTTTGTTCCGGACGATCGAGCAAGGCGTAGTCCTCGGGGTCCAAAAACTTCCGCAGGCTGACCTTGTCGCCCTGGATCGTGAATTCCCGGCACAGAACGATTTCGTCCTGGGCACGCAGTTCCCGCTTTTTGACATCCAGCACCAGCGGCCGGTATGCCAACACATACAGACCTTTGGGAGTGTCTACGCTGATGAGGTTGAGCCCCAGCTGCTGAATGTGCAGGTTCCGGCCTGCCGGGCCCTGGGTGCGCTGCTGGAAGTTTTCCACGATCTCGCGGAACTGCGCGTCGTTCAAGGGCAGCCGCCCGCCCGAAAAGGAATCGCCGTCCAGGCGCCGGATCAGGGCGTAGTCGGTCTTGTAGGGCACACTGTCCAGCCGGTTGCAGGCAGCCAGGTAGTCCAGCACCCGCAGGTTGACCGGGCTGGAAAAAAACACGGCGTACCGATTCGGGTTTTCCTCAATATCCGCCACAAGCGCCTCGTTCACCGGGCACCAGGAACCTTCCACCAGCTCGGCGGAGCGGATGCGGTCAAGATAGATCGAGAGTTCCTGCACGGTCAGCTGCCCCAGGTGCAGCCCGTCCACGACCAGAACGCCCCGGGGCAGCCGCAGCTCCCGAATGGCGATCCAGTAGCGGGTGGTCTGCTCGTTTCTGTTGCGATATTCAATGGTCAGCCATTTGCCCTCGTGGATGGCCTTAAAGACGGCAGCATAGACACCGGTCATGGGGATTCCTCTTTTCCCGAAGCATCGCAAAAGTGGTGAAAGCAACCGTTCGGACTGCGCGAACGATCGACAAACTTCTTGCCTTTATTATATCAGTTCCTGCCATGCAGGACAATGGCCGGGGATGGTTCCTACGCCCTCGTCCGGCAGATGATGGCGATGCCGTTCTGCCACATGCACGGCCCGGAGCATCATGTGTCAGTCCCTTACCACAATGCAGTTGACTCTGCCCGAAACCGGCGTGCAGGCATCCAATGCGATGATGCCATCCCCATAGTAAGGGGTAAAGTCCGGTTCGTTGTCAAACTCGCCGCCCCGGTCCTCATAATGCGCATGGCCGAAAGAGCAATGCCAGTGGCCGCAAACGATTGTCTTGCCGGGTTCCGTCACACCGCCGTGGGCGGCTTCCATGCCGTTCAGCCACCGGGCAGCCTCCCATGCTTCCGGCGTAGCATCCCGCCAGTTGTCGAACGAGGCATATTGAACTTCGTGTCTTCCCCGCCGGGTGAGCGTACAGGGGATCCAGCCGTGCACAAAAATGTAGTGCGGTGTTTCATAATAGTCCTGCATAGCCGGAATGAGCGTCTGCATGTAGGGGGTATGCAGAAATTCTCGTCCGGCGGCTTCCGGGTTGCTGAGCAGTTCCGCAACTGACAGCCCGGTAAGCTGGCAAACTGTGCCAACCGTTCCGTTGGAGTGGTGGTAGCTGCGCAGGTAGCCGCCCTGCGGCCAGTCATGCAACAGCTCCACGGCCAAATCTTCGTGGTTGCCGCGGATCAGGATGACTTCATCCTTTTCCAGCAGGTCCAGGACAAATGTCTGCAGTTCTTTTGCCTGCTTCCCCCTGTCGAACAGATCGCCGCAGACGACCAATTTGTGGGGCTCGCTGTCCATAAAGTAGCCCTGCTCGGTCAGGGCGGCTTGCAGTTCATCAAAATAGCCATGGACATCGGCAACGACATAGTATTTCATGGTTGCTCCTTGCAAATATACAATTATCTACCAATAAGTTTACCACAAACCGCCCCCAAAAGCATTGCATCCTGTGCCTTTGCCATCAGGTTTTGTATATGGCGGAACTCTGCCATATCTATCTCAAGGATCAGCCTCGGCGGCATATCGTGTTTACGGATTGGGTTTCGCCGGCAGACCTTTGCCCTGCTGACGATACTGCGGAGATTCAGGATGGAGCAAACCAATCTGTCTATCTGCCGGCTGGTGCAAAACTGGATTCCCCAGGCGATTCGGGATAAGTTCGACTTGGAGGGCGAGATCCTGGCAAAGATCGCCTATTGCCTTCTGTGAATTGGGCGATCACGGCCCAGCGCCGATGCACCGCTCGAAAAAAGCCGGGGAAGGAACCGGACATTCCGGTTGCCTTCTCCGGCTTCCCTGTTTGGGATGCCCTCCGGCGTTTTGGGGTGCTCACCCCTGCAATTCGCTGAGGATCGTGCTTTCGAACACACCGCTGGCTGCCCCGATCAGAGTGCAGTGAGCCGAGCCGGGCTGCGTGATCGAAACGCTCCGTTTACGGTGGGACAGCAGGCGGTTCACCTCCTGCTCGGTGCGGGCTACAAGGCCCGGCAGATGGGCAGGCACCGCCCCCGCCAGCACAAACTGGTCCATATCGAACAAAAAACTGAAGTTATAGATCGACGTGACCAGCCCCGGAAGCAGAAACTCCACCATCCGGTTTTCCAGGTCCGGCGAAAGCACCGGGTCATCCAACAGATTGACCCCAAAAGCCTTTTCCAGAGCCTGTAAGTTGATGCGGGTCTCCAGCGGTTCGATCTGCGGCGGCAGAGGCGCCTTCAAATCGAAGGGCCCCATGTGGGTGTTGCCGATCTCACCGGCGCGGCCATGCCCACCGAGCCAAATCGCACCGTTGCTCATGATTCCGGCGCCGAAACCCGTGCCCAATGTCAGGTAACACAGGTTCATCGTTTCCCACGGACCGCCGCGGAGCAGGGCTTCGCCCAGGCAGGCCAGATTCACGTCATTCCCGTAAAAGGGTGGCAGATGCAGCGCTTGCAGCAGCGGCCCGAACAGGCGCTGCAGCGGGATCATTGATTCCTGCCGGTCATAGTACAGCACAACGGTTTCCGCTTGGCCGTCGATGTCAGCCGGCATACCGATTCCCACGCCCAGCACATGGCAGGGCGACTTTTCCACAACCGACTGCAGCAGCGGCGTCAGTTTGACGTAGTCCTCCGTCTGATGGAAGCAGTCAAACGGATGCTGCTCGTATTGCAGGAGCTGCCCGGCCAGGTCCACCAGGCCCACTTCCAGCATGCTGCCTTCGAAATTCAGTGCCAGGGCCGCATAGGCTGACGGGTTGAACCGCAGGTTGCGGCGCCGCCGCCCCGGGCGGCCGGCCGGTTCCTCGCTTCCAATCTCGGAAATGATGCCGCGGGAGATCAGGAAATCCACCGCTTTGCTGGCTGTGGGGAAGCTCATCTTGGTGCGCTGCACGATTTCGGCGCGGGACAGTTCCCGCTCATGCAGAAATAAGTCAAAAACAGTTTTCCGATTTCTGGCTTTCAGATATTCCGGTACATAGGATGTCATGAAAAGTCCTCCTGCCAGTCCGCCTTGCGGTCGGGGCCGGTAGATCAATATCGTTCCATTCTTTCTATTGTAACAGGAATCTTTCCAAATGCCAAGACCGGGCATTTCTTCGTTCAGCACACCGCAGGCGAGGTCGTCTGCCCGGCGGACAAGCGTTCCAGCGCCAGCTGCACAGCGCCTTCCGTGGCGGTGCGCGTGGGCCGAACGATCGGGGAACCGGGGAACAACCGGGCCGCCAGTGCGCAGAATTCATCATACAGGACCGGCGATTTCAGGATGTTGCTGCCCCAGACCCCCAACGGGAACCCAGGTTCCTTTTCACTCAGGCGCAGCGCATTCGCCACATCCTCGGCAATGGTTATCATCAGGGCAGCAGCCTCTTTCAGAATGGTCACCGCGTCCGGGTCACCCGCAGCGGCCGCCTCGTTCACCAGCTTGCCCAGTTCCGGCGGCTTCCAGGGCGGGTCCGCAATGCGGACCGCGATGTTGTTGAGGTCCTCCCGCGTATACACCGAGAGCTCCTCGCAAAGGCGGCGGATCAGCACGCCTTCGGCCGCAGCGCCGTCGAGCCACCGGCCCAGTTGGCGCAGCGCGCGTTTGCTAACCCAGGTGCCCGAGCCCTCGTCCCCGAGGATCGTGCAGGACCAGCCACCAGCCCGGGCACTGTGGCCCTGGCTGTCCCGGCCAAAACCGATGGACCCAGTACCGGAGATTACCAGTACACCGCGGCCACCGGTCACTGTGTAGTGGGCCAGTTCCGCATCGTTGACAATATATTGCGGGCAGTCAAGCCCCGGGATCTGCCCGTACAGTTCGCGCAGGAACACGCCGTCCTGATCGCTGTCCAGGCCGGTGGTTCCCACCACCAGGTAGCGGCAATCCGACCGCCGCCCCCCGAACTGGCCCAGGCAGGTATCCAGCGATTCTCGAATGATCCGCTTGACCTGGTCTTCCGGCACACAGTAATGGTTGGCCGGCTGGCCGGTGTAGCTGCCCAGCGTATGGCCCTGCAGGTCCGCAGCCATCACACGGTAGTTGGTGCCACCGGAATCAATTCCCAGTACATACTCCATACTGCTACACCTCCAGATCAATGGGTGCCGGGCTGCACATACTCCGTCTCGCCATCGGCGCCCTTGAATTTAATGTTCAGCAGCATATCCAGCTTGTGGAAGGTCGCAAAGCTGACGTTTTCGATGCCCAGCTCAGCGGGCACCGCGGCGCTGACTACCTGCATCGGCAAAATGTACTCAAACGGTTGGGTATACCACTGGCCGGTCACCTGCAAGGTGCAGTCCCGCGGGTCTGCTGCGTCGGGTCCCCCCAGCGTGTAGACATGGGGGCAGACACTGCGGTGATAAGCCATCAGGTCCAGCATGCGGCGGCGGTCCGGGTCTCCCTCAGGCGGCACCAGATAGAACCCAGCCACATCCGGCTTGATCGAACTTGTCGGGCCGTGAAGGAACTCTTCAAAGTCGAAGGCCGCGGTGGGGATCAACAGAGTCTCCTGCAATTTGAGTACACCTTCCTGGGCGATGCGCAGCGCCTGGCCCTTGCCCACCAGATAGGCCGCCTTCAGCCCGCGCTGGGCCTCGTCGTTGACCTTCTGCCAGGCAACGGTAGATTCGACATTGGCCGCCATCGCCTGACCGGCTGCGGTCAGCGTTGACATATAGGTCTCGTAGTCTGCTTCGCTCAGTCGGCCGGTGGCACGGGCTGTCTCCAGAGCCAGCAGATAGAGGCCCAGGATGGTCATGGTATACCCCTTGGTTTTGGGGCCGACGGTTTCCGGCCCGCAGGGAATGGCCGTATAATGCTGACACAGGTCGCAGATGCGCCCCCGGTCGCCGGTCATGGCCAACGAGGGAATGGCCGCGAAGCGCTCCATCGCCGCGATTGTGTTGGTGGAGTTGCCTCCCTGGGAGACATAGATCATCAGCGGGCGCTGACCGTACACCGCATACAGGCGGGACGGCGCGCTGACCGTGACATCCATGCCCAGCACCTGGGACATAAAAGGTGCCGCTGTGGCCGAGGCATTGCGGGACGTTCCGCTGGCCACGATATACAAACGATCGGGTTCCACGGCGCGGAACAGCTCCACAAAGGGTGCTGCCAGGCTGGCGCGGTTCGCCAGCGCCCTGGCAAACACATCCGGTTGCTCTCGAATGTAGTCCATCATATTCATTGTCATACGCTCCTTTGTTCTTATTCCAATGTTTTTATTCAAATTTCAGCGCCATGGCATAGTGGATGCCGTAGTCGCCGGTGGCGTCGTACCAGCCGCCGTGGGCGTCCACGATCCCCTCCCGCGGGCCCGCAAAGGGCAGCGCCCGGTCGGCGGCCAGCCATTCGCCGCTGTCCCGCTGGGCCTTGAAGTAGTAGCCCACTGCACTGATCATCCGCATGGTCAGCACCTTGCTGCTGATCCGGAAGGGATGGGACCGCACACAGCCCCCGGGGCCTTCCGCCTCCACCTGGTATTCGCCCTCGGCGGTGTAATCGGTAAAATCGGCGGTCCAGAACGTGCCCTTGTTCCAGTTTGCCACCGGTCCCGCTTCGCAGGGCAGCAGCGAACGGCAGACCCGCCCGGCCGCATCCACCAGCCGGCAGGCGCCGGGGGCTTCGCCGTCAGCGCACCGGATCACGACTTTTTTGGGCCGTCAGCGCTGTAGCCCATGTGGTTGGTCAAGATTTTCATGGAGAATCCTCCTTACAGTTGGGTTATGATTCAGCGGAAGAAGAATTTTCCGCCAGAGCCGGATTGGATGCGCTCCACCGCGCAAAGATCAGAATCGCCACGGCCATGACCACGGCGTTGACCAGCATCACCGGGCCCACGCCCAGCAGGTCGCTGGCCAGGCCGCCCACCATGCCAAACATGATCTTGGAGACCACGTTGCTGATGATCGCGTTGAGGGTTTGACCGGTGGCCCGTAACTCGCGCGGGACGGTGCGGGCGATGAAGGTGACCAGGCAGTAGTTGAAGCCGGTATAGCCGATGCCGTGCAGCAGGTTGACCGGGATAACGAGAATCGGGTCGCGCAGCAAGAACAGCAGCGCCCAACGCAGCACGGTCACCCCGCCCGACAGGATCAGTGTGCCCCGCACGCCGATCTTGCGGATGATGCGATGGATGAAGAAAAGCATCGGGATCTCGGACACCGAGCAGGCGAACATCATCATTCCCACCCGGGAACTGTCGCCGCCAATGGATGTATAGTAGATCGGGTAAAAGTTGTAAAAGAAGTTCAGCCCGCTGCTGAAAACAAGGTTGATGAGGATCATGCCCAGCAGGTTCCTGTTTTGCAGCAGCGCTTGGTAGCCGCCCTTGCGGCCACCCTGGCGCTGGTACCCGCAGACCTGCGGCAAACCACGGCAGACCAGCAGGCAGGCAGTCATGCACAGGGCCACCATCCAAAAGATCATGCGGTAGCTGTCCTGCAAAGCCAGGCCAATGAACAGGACCGTGACGCTGTAGCCGATGGTGCCGCCCATGCGGATCTGTCCATAGTCCCAGCGGCTGCCCTCGAGGCATTCGAGCGTGTAGTTGTCCTGCAAAGGGACGATCGGGTTGATGAACGCCGAAAACAGCGTGACGGCCAACAAAAGGAACCAGAAATCCGTGTTCAGGTAAAACAGCAGGCTGGCCACCGCCATACAACCGTACAGCAGCATCAGCACCCCGTTTTTGCTGCGAGCCCTGTCACTGAGGATGCCCCAGCCCAGCTGGGCCGCCAGCAGCACTGCTGTGGAAACCGAAACGGCCATGCCGATCTGTGTATCGCTGAGCCCCACCGAGGACAGGTACAGGTTCAGGTAGGTGTTGTAAATGGCCTGCCCCGCGTAAAACAGTACATACAGCAAAAACAGCCGGCGGGGAAACATATCCTGATTGGCAGTTGTCCGGTCCATACCGTCCCCCCTTTGGGTGTTCCGGCATCAGATACCGGTGCCTTGTGCATGTCTCGGATGATTTATATTCTAAAGTTTATTAAATAATTATCTTGGCTTTAGAATACTCCCTTTTCTCTGTCCCGTCAATCCGCACTTTCGCCGAACTTCTCTGCGTTTCTTTGTGCTTTTCAACAAAAGTTTTTTCATCATTGTTTGTTATCGTTCAAAACGCCCGTTTGCATGGCCGTAGCGCCCCTTCCGCACCCGGCACAGCAAAAGGCCCCGATCCGTTTTCAAACGGATCGGGGCCACGCAATTTGAGGAGGGCTGAGGTCACTCGAGCTCGGCAAGGAGCTGCGGAATGTCCGCCAGCTGTTCCAAATGGAAGCGGGCGGCGCTCTGGTCAAAGGGAAAGCGGTCGTCGCGCAGGGCCGCCACCACACCCCCGGCCGCCGCGCCCGCCTGCACGCCATAAGTGGAATCCTCCACGATCAGGCACTCCGCAGGCGTGCGCCCCAGCTGCGCCATCGTGTATTGGTAAATTTCCGGGTCAGGCTTGCTGCGTGTGAACGCTTCACCGCTGACCACCACATCGAACGCTTCGGTCAGCTCGCACTCGGTCAGTACCCGCCGGATATTTACCAGAGCGCTGCTGCTGGCCAGCGCGATCTGCAACCCCATTGCCCGTAGGCGGGCCAGCAGCGGGCGGACCTGCGGGCGCAGAATATCCGGGTAGAAAACCTGACAGGCAGCCCCTATCTGAGAAAGTTCCTGCGCGAACGCCACATCGTTGTCCCGACGGCAAAGACGGGCCATAAAGCGCGGATAATCCTGGCTTGCCATACCGACTGTGGGATACAGGCTTTCCGGCGTGACCCAGGGGTACCGACCACGCAGCTGTTCCCAATCATGGTACAGATAAACCGGTTCGCTGTCAATCAACACGCCGTCCATATCAAAAATGACCGCTAGTATGGACATTGCGGTCTCCTTTCCACCGGTTCTTCCGGTTCGCCAGGGTGTTGTTCGTCAAAAAGCAGCCGGCGCTGTTTTTTACCAGACCTAGGGGTTTACCACTTCAAATTCAAATTTCTGGGTCACTCCATCCAGGTACTCTTTGCTCAGGTCGATCGCACGGCCGAACTGGTCGCGGACCACATTCTCCACATACAGCACCGGCGAACCCCGGTGCAGCCCGAACAGAGCGGCAAACTCCGCGTTGGCAATTTGCGCCATCAGCGTGCGGTGTGACCGAGCAACCTGGACATGATAGACCGTTTCCAGCACATGGTACAGCGACTGCGCCGCGAAATCATACTGATCAATGCCCGGGAAGATGGATTCGGGGATATAGTTTTCCACCAGCACAAAAGGCTTGCCGCTGACATAACGCAGCCTTACCAGATGGTAACAGCGGTCCTGCCGGTTCAGTTCCAACCGGCCGAACAACGCCGGTGTGTACCCCACCCAATCCGCGCGCAAAACCTTGGTGCGGTGCTCCAGATTCAGCAGGGTCATTTCCTGCTCGAAGCTCAGCTGCCGGTTCAGGAACCGGCCCCGCGTATCCGGCACACGCACGAAGGTTCCCCGGCCGCGCATACGCTCCACGACGCCTTCCTCGATCAGCGCGTTGTAGGCCTGTCGAACCACCGGCCGCGAAATGCCCAGCGCCTGGCAGAGCTCCTCCTCGGTGGGCAGTTTGGCGCCCTCTGGGAATTGCCCTCCGGTGATGGCGTCCAGCAGTCCGCGGCGGAGTTGCTCATACAGCGGCACCGCGCTGTTTTTATCAAGATGCAGTTCATACCGTTCACTCATGCCTGGCTCCTTTTGACCAGCGCCCTTCACAGCGGTGCTCGGACGCCGAAACCGCCCTGTTCCATGCAGTTGCGCGCCGACACACGCTGCCCGGCTTCCAGCGCATGCAGCAGTGCAGGCGCCGGCATCGCCCGGCCTTTTTGCCACCCGGCGTCGTACAGGTCGCACAGAAACGCCGCCAAGAAGGCATCCCCTGCCCCCATGGTGTCACTGGCCTGCACGATCTGCGTCGCCTTTTGCAGAATTTCCCCTTCTACCGACAACAACTGCCCGGCCGCACCCATTGTACCCAGCACATGGACGACGCCGTGGCGATGCAGCGGGGCGCACAATTCCGCAAAAGCAGCCTTGTCCATCGGCTTGCAGGAAAGCATCGCCAGATCTATACCGTGGCAAACCTCGTCATAGTAGGCATCGGTACGGTACTTTTCCTTTTCGCCGAAGTCATAGGCGAACACAGCGGGCAGCGCCTGCACAGCCGCCATCTGTTCGGGCATTTTGGCGTTGCAGCTGCTGACGATCAGATCGGCGGTTTTCAGCTCGTCCAGCTCCTGCGCACCGATCTGCAGCGGGCCGGTCCAGCTTTCCCCGGTGATGACCTCGATAAAGCTGCGCTCCCCGTTGACCACATCATAGCTGCACACCTTGGTGGTACGCCCTTGCAAAACGGGGCAATGGCTGATGTCCACGCCGTTTTCCTGGAGTGCTTTCTCCACAATATGTGCCATCTTGTCATCGCCGAAGGAGCCGAGATACTCGGCCTGTGCCCCCAGCCGCGCAGCATGAACTGCAACGTTTACCGCATTGCCGCCGGGGAAGCACTCCTGTGTATTGTGGTAATAGTCTATTACGTTATCCCCTAATGCAATCAGTTTCATACTCAATAGCTCTCTTTTCTGTAATAGCGGCGGATATCCAGAGAATGATCCGTGATGACCTCAATATTCTTGCTGATGCGCTGCAGAACAGCCGCCATGACAACGGGGCTGAGCAGCGGGCGGAATTCATCGCTGATGCCGGGCAGTGCATACTCCTTCGTATCAAAGCAGGTCAGCTTTTTGGTATGGCGGGCGGCAAACTCTTTTACGCGCTCGTCCTGCGCACGGGTGGGTCCCTCGGTCAGCAGCAGCGTGGTGCAGACATCGTCCTCCAGCAGCTCCAGTGTGCCGTGGAAGAATTCCGGGCTGGAAACGCTCTTGGTGCGGATCCACTGGCTTTCCTCCAGCACGCACATGCTGTAACTGTACGCAGTAGGCCACAGATCGCCGCTGCCGATCCAGATGTTATACGGTTCCTTGCAGTAATCCTGCGCATATTTCAGGCACTTGGCATCCGCCTGCTTGCGTACCTGTGCCAGCGCAAAGGCAAGGTTCTTCAGCTCATCCGCAAAGCGGGGGTAGGCATCAAAGTTTCCACTGCGGTACAGGATGCGGCCGATCAGGAGGTAGAACACCAGCTCCTGCGGGCGGCCCTCGCCGTAGACGATGGTGTCATCGCAGATGGATTCCAGCGTGGAATTTTCCTTGCCGACGGCGGCAAACAGGCGCACGCCCTGCTCCTTCAGCCAGTTGGCCGCCTTTACGGTCTCGGCGGTGTCGCCGGATTTCGAGGTCAGGAACGCCACGGTCTTATCGGTGATGCGGTTGCAGTCACCGGTCATCAGGTTGGCGGACAGGACATTTTCGACCGGCAGGCGGGACATGTGGCGGATGTAAAAGGCGAACGGATCCAGCATCGCCTGAGAACCGCCGCTGCTGGTGAAAAGCAGCAGGTCAAAACCGCCGTCCCAGATAGAATCGGCAATGGATTCGATTCTGGAACGCTGGTCATAGATCACCGCCCCGTTGGCAATGATCTGTTCCTCATTGAAATTGACCATTTGCATAAATACTGCCTCCTGTCCGCCAGACCACCAAAAGGCGCCGGGCGGTTAGTTTGTTATTTTGTAATAACAATATATCAAAAAGTATGCCCCTTGTCAATCGTTCTATCGCCCAGCACTCCGAATTTCACAAAGTGTACAAATCATCGCCTGAAATATGGACAAAATGTTATATATTCCGCCTTTAGAAAGGCCGAAAAGAAATGTCATGATGTTTGTAACAGAAATATGGTATTCATTCCAATAATTTTCAGCTCAAGCGGAACGATGGGAATGGATTCCGTTTAGTCTCCTTGTATTCCGCAACAGACCTGGTCATCGTAGATGTTTTGGCGTCAGTTCGATGGTTCCTACAGTTTGATTTGTTGGATTGATCCGCTCCCCCTTATACAGCGAAGGTGGGCAGCACGCCGCAGCCGGTCAGCCAGGTGTCCAGTTTGGCGGCGAGGTCACCCTCATCCGGGCAGGCCGCGAAGGCCGGGCCCACCTGGGCCTTGGGGCAAAGGCTGCGCACCGCACCAGCAATATCACCCGGCTCGCCGCCACAGTGGCTATAGAAGGGCAGCAGGACCTTGCCGGTCAGCGCAGTGCGGTTGCGGCGCAGCCAGGCCGCCAGCGGCGGGGCGTACCATGCCGAGGATCATGTTCCAGTGCAGCCCCAGGTGCAGCGACAGCAGCACAAAACCCCAGTAGACCGACGCCATGTGCAGCAGCCGTGCAAAGGACATCCCGCCCGAGATCGGCAGAAACGCGAACACATGGTTTGAAAGCATAACGCCGCTGACCATCAACCCCAGCATTGCGAGCAGCACCAGCAGGTCGATGACCAGCTGCAGCACCCGGGCGGGAGTGTAACGCCCTTTGCCCAGGCTGCGCCACCAGCCGGCGTTCAGGATGTGGTGGGCGATGAACAGTGCGAACATTCCCGCGCCCGCCCATTCGTGGGCGACATCGCCCCACCAGGGGTAGCCCATCAGAAACAGCAGGGCCAGCGCGGCGGCTTTGGCCGCGTCCTCCACCCGGCTGACCCTGGTCACCCCGATGATGGGCAGCGTGCCCTTGGCGATGCCCCAGACCCAGGCGCCCAGCGCGATTTTGGAAAGTTTCACAGACATTGCCTTTGCCTCCTTGCTGCGCTATATGCCCTATATGAAGGTCAGAAGTTCAAAAAGCTGACCGTTCCGTGTTGTCCTGTCGTCAATTTTATTGTAATCAGCCTGGACGCGGTTGTGAAATGCTTATTTTCAATCGTCTGTCATACGAAAAAACAATGGCGCAAAACGCCGCGTGTTCATTGACGCGGCGCCGGAAAGAGGGCTATACTGTTTATATCCTGACACTGCGTCAGAAACCGGCGGCGGGCAGAGTGTCAGAGCGATCCCCGCCCGCTCCCCATCGAATCCATCGGGGCGCGAACTGCGCAAGGAGAATGTGCTATGGAATACACAACGCTTGGGAACACAGACATCCGGGTATCCAAACTCTGCGTCGGCTGCATGAGTTTCGGCAAACCCGGCACGCTGCATGACTGGACGCTGGACGAGGCCGGCACCGAGGCGATCGTCAAGCACGCGCTCGATCTCGGCATCAACTTTTTCGATACGGCCAACGGCTACTCTGACGGCACCAGCGAGGAATATCTCGGCCGGGCGCTGCGCAAAAACGTCGCCCGGGACAAGGTCGTCATCGCCTCCAAGGTCTACTTCAACCCTGGCCGTCTTAGCGCCGAAGCGATCCACCGGGAGATCGAGGGCAGCCTGCACCGGCTTGGCACCGAGTATCTGGATCTTTATATCATCCACCGCTTTGACTACGATACCCCGATCGAGGAGACGATGGAAGCGCTGAACGATCTGGTGGTGTCCGGCAAGGTGCGGGCGATCGGTGCTTCGGCCATGTACGGCTACCAGTTCTACAACATGCAGCTGGCCGCCCGGGACAACGGCTGGACGCAGTTTTCGGCGATGGAGAACCACTACAACCTGCTCTACCGGGAGGATGAGCGGGAGCTGATCCCGATCTGCCGCCAGATGAACGTCTCGCTGATGCCCTACAGCCCGCTGGCCGCCGGGCACCTGACCCGGCCCACCTGGAACTCCGATTCACTCCGCAGCCGCACCGACCGGGCCGCGATGGGCAAGTACGACCGCACCGAAGAGCAGGATATGGAGATCGTGCGCCGGGTTCACACCCTGGCCGAGCGCTACGACGTCAAGATGCAGCAGATCGCCCTGGCCTGGGAGTGGGCCAAGGGGGTGGCGTCGCCCATCATCGGGGCCACCAAAGCCTCGCATTTTGACGATGCGGCCGGCGCGCTCTCGGTCAAACTGCGCGGCGAGGACATCGCATATCTGGAGGAACCATACCTCCCCCACCGTATCGTCGGCGCCATCGACCGCAACCCGGAGGAGGGGGTCAAACTGCTGGATGTGAAAAAATGAGCGGGGAATCAACAAAACGAAAGGAGTCTTTTCCATGCGCATCACAATGAACCTGTACTACACCGGCCAAAACGGCAGCGCGCGCAAATTTGCCGAGGAGATGGAGCAAAGCGGCACCGCCGCCAAGATCCGCGCCGAGGCCGGCAACGAACGGTACGAATACTTTTTCCCGATGAACGACCCCGAGACCGTTCTGCTGATCGACAGCTGGAGCGACAGGCCGCGCTGGACGCCCACCACGCCTCGCCGATGATGGCCGCCATCGCCGCGCTGCGGGAAAAATATGACCTGCACATGCGGGCGGAGCGCTACCTCTCCGACGACGCCGGGATGCCGGACGCCGACAAGAAGTTTATCAAGACCTGAACGGTTTGCCGCCGCACCCGAATCTTCAAAAAGAAAATTTCAAAAAGACAAACGACCGCGCCCCTTTTTTAAGGGAGCGCGGTCGCTTATATTTCGTTTCCTGTGTTTCATTTTTGGGGCCGGGCGGCGCGGTACAGTTCTTCCGGCGCGGCGTCGTCCCGCAGCAGCTGCAGACTCTGGATAAACAGCGAGGTGGCGGTGTTGAACACCTGGTTTTTCTTCCAGACCAGCACGCTGCGGGTGGTGCGTTCCGGCACCAGCGGCACAAACCGCAGATCAAGGCTGGCGTGCAGCGAAAGTGCGCCGTCCATGCAGACGGCCACCCCCATCCCCTGCTCCACCAGCAGCGCGATGTTGGACAGCAGGTTGTACCCCACCAGGATGTTGAGCCGGTTCTCCTCGCAGCCGATCCAGTTCAAAATCTCCCGCCGGGCGCTGGGGCGGCTGGGCAGCATCAGCGGCTGGTCGATCAGCTCCCGCACCGCGACCTGTGCGCGGCCGGCGAAGGGATGAGACCTGTGCACCAGCACGCCCCAGCGTTCCCGCACGGCCAGCCGGATGAACTCGTACCGGGTGGTGTCCACCGGCTCCAGCAGCAGCCCCAAGTCCAGTGCGCCCTTGTCGATGCGCTCTTTCAGCAGATCCGCCATGCCGTTGTACAGCTCGAACCGCACGGCCGGATACTGCCGGGAAAACCGCCCGATGGCTTTGGCCAGGTCGTGGCCGCCCAGCGCCTCGGTGGCGCCGATGGTGACGGTGCCGGCCACACTGTCCCGTTTGCCGGCAAACTCGTGCTCAGTGCGGTCGGCCAGTTCCACAATGTCCTGGGCGCGCTGGCGCAGCAGGGTGCCGTCCTCGGTCAGTTCCAGGCTGCGCTTGCCGCGGATAAACAGCGTGGTGCCCAGTTCCTCCTCCAGGTCGCTGATCTGGCGGGAGAGGGTGGGCTGGGTCACGTGCAGGTTTTCGGCTGCGCGAGTGATGTTTTTTCCTGCGACACGGCCAGAAAATAGCGCAGCGTCCGCAGTTCCATAGGGGCCCTCCTTTCAAAAAATGCTGCCGCTTCGATATACTTCAAGTGTAGGGGATGATCAACGCTGGTTATTTTACCGCTGAATATTTTAACGAGCCTTTGTATAAATTCGTTTCACATATTTTGTGATTTCCACTTGAAGAATCGACATCAAGGACAACCCAATGACAACCAGCCATTGTGTTCCATTCAACAGGGTCAACTGGAACGCGCTTTGCAGTGCGGGGATAAACAGAATACACGCCATCAAGATTGCAGATGCAACAAAAGAAAGTATCAGCCAGGGATTGATTCCCTCTGCCCGCACCCAGATGGGCTCCGTATTGGAGCGCTGATTAAAAGCGCGAAGCATCTGCGAGAAGGCCAGCACACAGAACGCCATTGTCTGACCGGTTACATGGCCGCCCATGCTTGCGCCGATCCAGTAAGCGCAAGTGGTCATGGCCGCTACAAAGATACCCTGCGTAATAACCCGGCGTACCAGATCTTTTTCAAACAGAGTGCCCGATTTTACTGGCTTATGCTTCA
>ERZ1090865.465-NODE-465-length-23662-cov-9.691024_pt1 | contig 23662 bp, 18 predicted proteins | sample MGYA00478478_ERZ1090865 | MGnify/ENA primary metagenome ERZ1090865 (study PRJEB33644, sample SAMEA5815715) | chicken gut metagenome | biome: Chicken; feature: Gastrointestinal Tract; material: Caecum | place: Ireland | collected 2019-01-01 | study: A study of the... | reverse complement strand
CGGAAAAGGTTTGCCGGATGATTCTTTAAAGCAGGAGGAAATGGACCCATGACGAATGTATCGAGCAAGCGCTCGTTCCTTCGCAAAAGCTGGATTGCATACATTGTGGTACCGATCATCTTTGCAGCCATCACGATCGGTGCGCTGGTTCTGATGGGCAATGCGCTGCTCAGCCCCTATAAAGAAATGGTCGGCTGGTTCTTTACCAAATCGGAAGAGATCGAGACCAACCGTGATCTTTACTCCCAGGCCATTGCGGATGCCCAGAACGGGACTTCCGGGCAGGGAGAAACCCAGCAGACGCTGAACAAGCAGGATATCACCTATCCGTATCCGGGAGACCGGTACGGTGAGATCTCCATTGCCGGTACAACGGTCAGTGCGCCGCTTTACTATGGCGATGACACCGCCACGCTGAACAAGGGCGTGGGCACCTTCAAGGATGATGTGGGGGCCGGCATCCCCGGCGAGGGCAAGACGATCCTGCTGGCCGGCCACAACAACACCTTCTTCAATGGACTGCAGCAGGTGGAGGTCGGCGATATCGTCACGATCGAGACCCATTACGGCACTTATACCTATGAAGTCACCGAAATGGAGGTCAAGGATTATCAGGACGCCACGGCCTACGATTTCAGCCGCACGGATGAGAATCTGATCATGTATACCTGCTATCCGTTTGATGCGCTGGGCTTTACCCCGGACCGCTACTTTGTCTATGCCAAATATGTTTCCGGACCGGTTCTGGTTGACGGGGAGGAGTGATCACCATGAGCAAGAAAAGAACAAAAGGAGCATCCTCCAACGTCTCGCTGATGATCCTGTCGTACCTGCTGTCCCTGTTCCTGGTGGGAATCGCGCTGGCGGTCGTCCTGATGACAACGCTGGGGCGCGCGGGATATTACAAGAGTGCTCTGCAGAAAAGTTCCTATGCGACGGCAGTCTACGAGTCTCTCTGTGAATATTATGAGAGCTACGGTGCCGCTGCGGGCTTTTCCCCGGAAGTGATCACCAGCTTCGTTTCTCCTGAACAGATCGAAGCGGACCTCAATAAGGCCGTGGACGCCATGTATGACGGCGACATTTCGGTGCAGGAGCATCCCGAGATCCACGAAGCCGCCATGAACACCATGAAAGAGGATGCGGCGGCCCGCGGCTATGAAGTCACGGCCGATGTGGAAAACGCGCTGTCCCTGGTGGCAGATGCGTGCCAGGCCGATTACGACAACTACGTCTGTGTGCCTCTGGTCAGCCAGATGGCCGGCTTCGTGGAGAAGATGGAAGGATACTCCCTGGGGATCCTGATTGTCTGCTTGCTGCTGGGACTGGCGTCGGTTTTCTTTATTGCAAAACGTCCCGGGTCGGCACCTTTCAAAGTGCGGGTGCTTACGTTCAGCCTGCTCACCTCGGCCATCGTCTGCGCGGTGCTGACTTTTGTGGTATACCCGGTGCTTGGTCTGGGCGATCTGAATGTTTCGCCCACTTCGCTGAAACTGCTGGTCTGCAATTACGTCCATGGGATTTTTACCTCCTTTGGTGTGCTGCTGGGCGTCTATGTTGTGATTTCCGCGGCGTTGATCGCCCTGGAGATTGCGGCACGCCGCAAAGCCAGACGGCGTATTAGTAAACTGGAAGGGAAAGAAGTATGACGACGAATCGAATGGCGCAAAATACCGCAGTGGCCGATGACGATTACGAGACCATTGACCTGCTGGAGGTTCTGGAAGTTGTCCGCCAACATGTTCTGATCATTGTTCTGGTGACGGTCCTTGCGGCGGCGGCAGGTTTTGGCGTGTCCCGCTTTTTGCTGGTGCCGCAGTACGAAGCGTCTGCCCTGATGATTGTCAATACCCGGCAGGATGCGACGGCCAATGTCACCAGTGACCAGATCACTTCGGCCACCAAGCTGGTCTCCACCTACAGTATCATCATCAAGAGCGATACCGTGCTGCAGCAGGTCATCAATAACCTGGGCCTTACCCTGACATACGAGCAGCTGCATGAGCGCGTTTCGGTCAGTGCCGTGGATGATACCCAAGTCATGAAGATCACGGTTCAGAGCGACAACCCGGAGTGGGCGCGCCAGGTCTGTGAGCAGATCACGGCGATTTCGCCGGATGTCATTCTGGAATCTGTGGAAGCGGGTTCCGTCAAACTGATTTCCCAGGCGTCGGTGGACCCGGATCCCGTTTCGCCCAATGTGATGCGGAATACGGCGGTGGCGGCACTGCTCGGCCTGGTGGTCAGCGTGGGTATTGTGATTCTCCGGGAGATGCTGGACAACCGGATCAAAACGGAGGACGACGTGCGCAAGTATCTGGATCTGCCGGTGGTCGGCGTCATTCCGAATTATGAAATGGGAGGGAAACGCTGATGCCGCAAAAAACACATCACTCCCACCGCAAGCTGATGCTGGTGGGGCCCAACGCGCCTTTCCAATACGTGGAAGCGTACAAATCCCTGCGTACCAATCTTTCCTTCCTTTCGGGAACATCGGGCTGCAAGGTCATCCTGATCACTTCTTCGGTTCCCGAAGAGGGAAAAAGCAACGTGGCCATCAACCTTTCCATGACGCTGGCAGAGGGCGGAAAGCGCGTTCTGCTCATGGACTGTGATCTGCGGAAAGGCCCTCTTTCCCGCTATCTGAATGTCAAGCGTTCTCATCCCGGCATTTCCAATGTGATCGCCGGTCAGTGCAACCTCACCGAGGCCATTGCCTCGGTGAACGGCGCCGAGTTTGCGCTGCTACCCGTGGGGCCCATCCCGCCGAACCCCGCAGAGATGCTGTCCACGGATAAGATGGGCTCGCTGGTCAAGGCGGTCCGGGAAGCTTTCGACTATGTTATTGTGGACACGCCGCCGGTATCGGTGGTGACCGATGCCGCCGTTATGAGCCGTCTGGTGGATGGTGTGGTGCTGGTGGTCCGCCCCGGTGTCACCACGATTCAGGGCGCGCAGCTCAGCAAGAAGAATCTGGATGCTGTGAATGCCCATGTCCTGGGCGTTGTGCTCAACGGCTACGATGCCAAGCGGGCCGGCAAAAAGGACGGCTACTATTATTCCTACTCCTACGATTATTACAAGCATGACGAGGATGAGGCATCCACGTCTTTTTCGCCCAAGAAAAAGAAGAAAAATGATTGAGAGGTATGTCCTTCATGCAGTTGGTTGACTTGCATTGTCATATTCTTCCGGGAATTGACGACGGAGCCAAAAACATAGAAATGTCTATGCAACTGCTGGACCAAGAACTGGACAGCGATGCGGCGGGTATCTGTTTTACGCCGCATTTCTATTACGAGCGCACCAGCATCGAGGAATTTACCGCCAATCGCCATAAAGCCTTTGTGGAATTGGTGGAGCAGGTCAAGCTGCATAAAATCCCGCTGGCCCTGAAAGCGGGAGCGGAGGTCTATTTCACGCCGGCACTGCCGTCGCTGGATCTTAAGAAACTTGCCTTTTCGGGTACCAACTATATCCTCATCGAATTGCCCACCAGTTTTCATCCCAGCGGCATCGAGGATGTGCTCTATGATGTGATGCAGCAGGGCTTTGTGCCGATTCTGGCGCATGTGGAACGGTATCCTTATGTGACGGAAAATCCTACACTGCTGTATGACTGGGTGTCCAACGGGGCCCTGGCACAGATCAATGCCTCCGGGTTGATCCGGAAAGGACACACAGCCAAGATCCTGCAGAAATATATCGATTGGCGCCTTGTGCATCTGATCTGTACCGACGCCCATCATCCCGAAAAACGCCCGGCCCATCTCAGGGCGGCGTTCGATACCTTGAGCCCGCGCACCCAGAAACGGTACCAGAAAAATGCGGTGCGGGTGTTTCTAGGCAAGGATATTGACTACGAGGAGCCGATCAAGCCCCGGTATCGCTTTGGGCACTGGATCTGAAAAGGGCGTCCATTTTTCCCGAACAAACCAGGGGGCGCCCCCGCCTCAATCGTAGACAGATACAAACAAATACCGCCGGAAGCATTCCTGCTTCCGGCGGTATTTTCTTTGTTATATACAGATCAGCGGGCGCGCTTGAGCACTTCCAGCAGGAACTTCCAGACGCGCTGCACCGAGCTGATGCTCATCCGCTCGCGGGGCGTATGGATCTCCTGCAGGTTGGGACCGATGGAGACGCAGTCCAGGCCCGGCATCTTGCCGGCAAACAGACCGCACTCCAGACCGGCATGAATGGCCTCCACACGCGGCGGCTCACCGTACTGTTCGGTGTACACCTGAACCATCAGCTCCCGCAGGGGAGAATGCTCCTGATACTGCCAGCCGGTGTACTCACCCTCGTACTCCACATGACCGCCCAGCTGGGCCAGCAGCGCGGCCAGCCGGCGCTTGAGCATCTCTTTCTGGGAATCCACCGAACTGCGCAGACTGGAAACCGCACGCAGCGTATCGGCTTCGGTGGTGAGGATGCCCAGGTTCAGGGAAGTCTGCACCAGCCCCTCGATGGATGGGCTCATGGCCTGGATGCCGTTGGGCAGGCAGGTCAGCAGGCAGATTGCCTTGCCGGTGGTGGCGGCATCCATGGGGGTATCGGCAACCGCCGCATCCTCCACCTTGAGGAAGAGGGCAGGGTCGGTGATGTGATACTCATTGCGCAGCGTTTCTTCCATCTCGGCAACGCCGGTGCGTGCCGCAGCGGCATCGGCCACTACGATGGTGGCGGTGCTCTCCACGGGGATGGCGTTGCTCTTCAGGCCGCCGTGCACATCCGCCAGACGCAGATCGGTCCGCCCGGCCAGATCCTGCAGCACACGGCCCATGAGCATGTTGGCGTTGGCGCGGCCCTTGTCGATCTCGTTGCCGGAGTGACCACCGGTCAGGCCGCCCACCGTGACCTGCAGGGCGGTACCGGCAAAGGGAGCCCGCGTTAGCGGCAGCAGGGAAATGGTGTTGTTGCCGCCCGCACAGCTGACGGTGAAAATGCCCTCCGCCTCGGAGTCCATATTCAGCATACGGCGGCCCTTCAGCGGGCTCACATCCAGCGAGCCCGCACCCAGCAGGCCAATCTCCTCGTCCACCGTGAAGACCGCTTCCAGCCGGGGGTGGGGCAGATCATTGGAATCCAGGACGGCCAGGGCCATGGCCACGGCAATGCCGTCGTCACCGCCCAGAGTGGTACCTCTGGCACTGACGAAATCACCGTCCACCTCCAGGTCAAGACCTTCCTTGGCCATGTCCTTGGAACAATCAGGCTCCTTCTCACAGACCATGTCCAGATGTCCCTGGAGGATCATGGGTTCCGCCTGCTCATAGCCGGGCGTGGCTTCCTTGATGATGATGATGTTATTGTCGCTGTCCTGATGGTATTCCAGACCCCGTGCCCGGGCGAAGTCGGCGCACCAGTCGCTCACGGCCCTGGTGTTGCCGGAGCCGCGGGGAATGACGGACATCTCCTCAAAAAAATGGAATACACGCTTGGGTTCCAGGTTTTCCAGTACCTTCATATAGAGTGACTTCCTTTCTGTAATGTTATCGGCGCAGCCGGTAACGGCCGTTGCCAGTTTCTTCCAGCAGATGCTGCTCCACCATGTACCGGGTCAGTTTCTGCACAAAGGCTGCGGCGTCCTGCACTTCCAGGCGACTGCGGGACCAGAACAATCCGGCCCGTACGCCCTGAATCTCACGGGCGATCTCTTTCCGGGTGATTGTTTCCTGCTTTTTCAGGCGGCGCACCACCCGTGCAGCACATTTGCCCAGCAGGGCGCGCTCCAGATCCCGCTGCTGCGTCATGCTGCGGCGAAGTCCCCAGAGATACAGCACCATGGTGGCGGCGGCAAACAGCAGAATTCCCACAACGATCTGCAGCAGATTCATGGCTTCACCTTATCCTTCCCCACAAAGAGGATAAACTCATTGTTGTGCAGGATCTGCATATACTTGACCAGCCGGTCGTACAAAGGCTCGGCGTCATCCCCGAAGCGGGCCTTCATCCTCTGCGCCAGCGCACCGACGCTCTGGACACCGTCAATCTCCTTCCAAAGGAAACTGCCGTATTCGTCCAGCGCAATGTGACTGACCCGCGGTGTGTGGAAGAATTTCTGGGCGATGCGATCGTAGAAGCCCCGGTGCACCATATCGATGGTGACGATGCCCTGCTCGTTTTCGCTCCAGCTGTTGTGTGGATTGGTCATGGGGACGAAATCCAGATAATTTTCCCGTTTGGTTTTGGCCATAGATTCTTCTCCCGGATGATATGTATTCAAAACAGGGCTGCATACCCAAGTATACAGCCCTGTCGGCAAGAAAGCAATGCGATTATTTGGACTTTCTCTGGTCCTTGGTGGCAAAGAGGTAGACGGTGAAGAGCAGCAGCGCAAAGACGATCAGGCCGCCGATCTGGCCGATGCTGAAGATACCGCTGATGTTGATGAACTCGCCCACATTGCTGGCGCCCATGGGGATGACCGCCAGGACGGCCAGCAGGATGCCGACGATGCCCTCACCGGCGATCAGGCCGGAGGAGTAGAGCACACCGGACTGGACCACATTGTTCTTCTCCTTGTCGGAAGCGTACTTGCGCTTTTCCAGAACCCAGCGCAGGGCGCCGCCCAGCATCATGGGCACCGAGAGGTAGATGGGCAGGTACAGGCCGATGGAGAAGGGCAGCACGGGGATGCCGAGAATCTCGATGACCAGGGCGATGAAGACGCCGGCGAAGACCAGGTTCCAGGGCAGGTTGCCGCCCATGACGCCCTCGACGATCATCTTCATCAGCATGGCCTGCGGTGCGGGCAGGTCGTTGGAGCCGTAGCCGCCCCAGGCCATGGAGAGCAGGTAGAGGATGCCGCCGATGGCAATGGAGGAGACCACCACGCCGATGATCTCACCCATCTGCTGTTTCTTGGGAGTGGCACCCACCAGGAAGCCGGTCTTCAGGTCCTGGGAGGTATCGCCGGCGATGGCGGCGATGACGCATAAATAAGTGTATACAAGAACGGACGGCAAGTTAAGGCGTTTTCTGCGTTTTTTATAAAAAATAGACAAAATACCGTATTTTCACCAACAAAAAGAATGAGAAAGAAACAAAAACTTGCCCGATTCACAGCGATAAAGAGCCGCTGCAGGAAGAAAAAAGGGACTTCCAGAACAGGACGGATAAAGGTGAAATTTCTGCGAATTTAGTCAAAGTTCAGAAATTGTACGGGAATTGGAGGAAATATTCTGGTATAATGACACTAAACAAAGTGTGCAAAAAATGGGAGAAAGCCATGAAAAACACGGTAAGCGGGCACCAGCCCTTTGTGGTATTCGATCAGGTGTGCAAATATTATCAGATGGGGGATACGCGCATCGCCGCGGCGGATCACGTGAGTTTCACCATCGAAAAGGGAGAGTTCTGTGTGATTCTGGGACCTTCGGGCGCCGGAAAAACCACGGTACTGAACATGCTGGGCGGCATGGATACCTGTGACGAGGGCACCATCATGCTGGACGGAGAGAAAGTCAGCAGCTTCAGCCAGAAGCGGCTGACGACCTACCGACGGTATGACGTGGGCTTTGTGTTCCAGTTTTACAATCTGGTGCAGAATCTGACCGCCCGGGAAAACGTGGAACTGGCGGCGGAAATCTGCCGCGACCCGCTGGATGCCGACACCGTGCTGGAGGAGGTGGGCCTGTCCCATCGCCGCAACAACTTCCCGGCCCAGCTTTCGGGCGGCGAACAGCAGCGGGTTTCCATTGCCCGGGCACTGGCCAAGAACCCCAAAATCCTGCTCTGCGACGAACCCACCGGCGCGCTGGATTACAAAACCGGCAAGCAGGTGCTGGCCCTTCTGCAGGATACCTGCCGCCAGAAGGGGCGTACCGTGATTGTCATCACCCACAACAGTGCCCTGGCGGCCATGGCGGACCGGGTGATCCGCATCAACAGCGGCCGGGTGATCGAGGAGACAATCAATCCGAATCCCACACCCGTGGAAAGGATCGAATGGTAAATGACGCGAACCTACCGGAAAAACATACTGCGGACCTTCAAAAGTGCGCGCAGCCGCTTTGTGGCCATTTTTGCCATTGTGGCGCTGGGCGTGGGCTTTCTGGCGGGTCTGAACGCCACTCCTGTGGATATGAAGGAGTCGATGGAGCGCTACCTGGACGACGGCAACTTCTATGATCTGCGCATCGTGTCCACCATGGGGCTGACCGACGACGATGTGGAAGCGTTGCGCCAGGTGGACGGCATCAAGACGGTGCAGCCGGCCTACTCGGCGGACCTTCTGGTGGAGGCGGGCAGCGACGTGGTGGTATCCCGACTGCACAGTCTGCCGCCGGAGGGAGACGACGCCATCAACAAGCTGGTCCTGGCCGAAGGACGTATGCCGGAAACCTCCGGCGAGTGCGTGGTGGAGGCCAATGACGATATCAACGACGGCAATTTTCCCATCGGTTCCACCCTGACGGTGAGCAGCAAGGACAACGAGGAACTGGATACCAAGCTGGCCTGCACCCAGTACACGGTGGTGGGCATTGTACATAACACCAACTATTTCAGCTTTGAACGGGAACCGGCCAGTGTGGGCAACGGTGCGGTGGAACTGGTGATGTACCTTCTGCCGGAGGATTTTGCCTACGATACGTATACTGAAATTTACGTGACAGCCGAAGGCGCCCTGCAGCAGAACAGTATGGAGGATGAATACGAAGCCACTGTGGAGGCCGTGCAGGCCAACGTGGAGGCCATCCAGGATGCGCGCTGCCAGGCGCGGTACGATGAGATCCGTTCCGACGCCCAGGAAGAGATTGACGACGCCTGGGCAGAATACCATGATGCCGAGGCGGAGGCCCAGCAGAAGCTGGCGGATGCGGCCCAGGAACTGGAGGACGGGCGGCAGGAGCTGGCGGACGGCGAGGCGGAATATCAGGACGGCGAACAGCAGTATGCCGACGGCGTCCGGGAAGTGGCCGACAACGAGGCCAAGATAAACGACGGCGCCGCCCAGCTGGAGGAAGGGCGGCAGGAACTGCTGGATAACCAGGCCAAGGTTGAGGAAGGCGAGGCGGAGCTGGCGGCCAGTGAACCCCAGCTGGCCGAAGCCCGCAAAAAGCTGGAGGACGGGCAGGCCCAGTATGAGGCGGGACTGCAGCAGTATAACGACGCCCTGGCCCAGATCGAGGAAGGGGAGAAGCAGCTGGCGGACGGCAAGGCCGAACTGGATACCCAGGAAAAGACCTACGAGGCCGGGCTGGAGACGATGGCGGCGCAGATCACCGGCATGCTCCAGCAGCAGAACCCGGACCTGCCGCTGACGGTCACAAGCGAGGACATCGGTAACTTTGTCAGCTGGCTGAACGACAACCAGCGCCCGGTGCCGCAGACCTACGATCAGCTGCTGGATGAGCTGGACGGATATCTGCAGCAATATGGTATGACGGCGGACAGCGTGGGGCTGACATCCACCGCACGGACCATGCAGCAGCAGGCCCAGGCGATGCTGGACCAGTTGAGCGCCATGCAGCCCCAGCCGGGCGGAGAAACGGAACCCTCCGGCGGGGAGGAACCCGCACCGGATACCGACCCGCCTGCCGAAGTACTCACCGGGGAACCGGCTGAAACGCCGGAGGCGCCGGAAGAGGCGGCGGAACCGAAAGAAGAGATCTCCGCGGCAACGTCGGAACAAGAGGAAACCGAGGAAACTGCATCGCCTGAATCCGAAGCAGCGGAAACGGCCGGGACGGAAACCCCGGACACCACAGTGGTGGACGAGGAAACAGAAACCACCACAGAACCGGAGTCGCTGGCAGCGGAAGAAGCAACCCGGCCGACGGAGGAAACTGAAGCAGCCCCGGCGGAAGAAACGACTACGACAGAAGATACAACTCTCGAGGAAGAAACACTCCCCGAGAAACAGACTGCCCTCCTGGAAGAAGACGCCCCCCAGACCGACCGCACAGAAACGGCGGCCAAACAGAAGGCTCCCCAGGAAGACCCGGCGCTGCCGGCAGATCCCCAGCTCTCCCCGGAACAGCTGGCGGCACTGGCGGCTCAGCTGCAGGCCATCGTGGATGCGGACCGAGACGGGATGGAGACGGTGCTCACCCAGGCGCAGCAGTGGCTGCTGGCCCAGGATGAGGCCAGTCAGGCCACTCCGCTGCTGCAGGGCTTTGCCCTGCTGGTGAACGGCGGCCTCAGCGGCCTGGAAACCGAGCAGGCAGCCATGGGAACGGCAGTAACCGGCTTTGCGCAGATCGTGAGCGGCCGCCGCGCCCTGGATGCGGGCTGGAAAACCTACGAAGCCAATGCACAGAAGGTGGCCGACGGCCGGCAGCAGCTGGAGGCAAGTGCCCCGGAACTGGAAGCGGCCAGGCGGGAACTGGAGGACGGCTGGAAGCAGTACAACGACGGTGTGGCCAAATACGAATCCGGCAAGCGGGAACTGGCCGACGGCCGGCGGCAGCTGGAGGAAGGCTGGGCCACCCTCACGGACAAACAGCTGGAACTGGAGGATGCCCGCCGGCAGATCGCCGACGCCAAGGCCGAACTGGCCGATGCAAGGGCGGAGCTGGATGAGGCCCGTCAGACCATCGATGAGAACGCCCAGAAACTGCGGGACGGCGAGATAGAGTACGAGGATGCCAGGGCGGAGGCGGAGCAGGAACTGGCCGATGCCCGGGCAAAAATCGAGGACGGCCAGAAGGAACTGGATGACATTGAAATGCCGGAATGGTATGTGTGGGACCGCAGCAACAATGTGAGCTACTCCTCCTTTACCGGCAACGTGGATAAGCTGACCGCCATCACGACGATCTTCCCGGTGTTCTTCTTCCTGGTGGCGGCGCTGGTGGTCTCCACCACCATGACCCGCATGGTGGAGGAGGAACGCCTGCAGATCGGCACGCTGAAAGCGCTGGGCTATACCCGCCGCGAGATCATGCGGAAATATCTGTGGTATGCCCTTGTGGCCGCGGTCTGCGGCACGGCGGTGGGCCTGACGGTGGGCTTCCGGGCCTTCCCGGCCATCATCTGGTCGGCTTACGCCATGATGTATTACATGCCCGCCATCTATACCCCCTGGCGCGGTCTGCAGGCCCTCTTTGCAGGCGGCACCCTCACGGCGCTGTCAGTGGGGGTGACCGCACTGGCCTGCCGTGCATCCCTGCAGGAAGTTCCGGCGGCGCTCATGCTGCCCCGCGCCCCCAAGGCCGGCAAACGCATCCTGCTGGAGCGCATCACGCCGCTGTGGCGCCGCCTGCCCTTCACCTGGAAGGTCACCTGCCGCAACCTGCTGCGCTACAAAAAGCGGTTCTGGATGACGGTCATCGGTGTGGCGGGCTGCATGTCGCTGCTGGTGTCTGGCTTCGGCATCTCGGATTCCCTGAACGCCATCATCACCAAGCAGTTCAGCGATGTCTCCCACTACGACCTGATGACGGTGGTCACCAAGGAGGAGGCCACCGAACAGGGGGAGGTCTACGACTATCTGTACAACAGCGGACAGTTCACCGAATCCATGACGGTGGCCGTCCAGAGCACCCGGCAGTCCATCCCCGACGGGGAGGCGGACGTTTACCTGATGGTGCCCCAGGATGTGACACGGTTCGGCGACTTCCTGGATCTGCACGAGCGTATCAGCCGCACCCCCACGCCTCTGGGTGAGGAAGGTGTGGTGCTCACCGAAAAGTTTGCCAAACTGCTGGGCGTGCAGGCCGGCGATACCGTCACGCTGAAAAACAGCGACGACCAGACCGGCACCTTCGTGGTCAGCGGGGTCTGCGAACATTACGTGAGCAACTACGTCTATATGAGCCCGGCCACCTACGAGGCCGGTTTCGGGGAGCCGGTCAGCTTCAATGCCGTCATCAGCAGGATGGCGGACGACAGCGATGCCGCCCACGATACCATCTCCGCCGCGCTGCTGGAGATGGACGATGTGGCCAGCCTGACCTTCACCCGGGACACGGTGGCGCAGGTGCTGAACATGCTCAACTCCATCGACGCGGTGGTGGTGCTGATCATTGTGTGTGCGGCTTGCCTGGCCTTCGTGGTGCTGTACAATCTTTCCAACATCAACATTGCCGAGCGCGTCAAGGAGATCGCCACCATCAAGGTGCTGGGCTTCTATGACCGGGAGGTGTACGCCTACGTCAACCGGGAAAGCATGGCTCTTACCCTGATCGGAACGCTGTTCGGCGTGTTCGGCGGTATAGCGCTCCATCGGTTCATCATCGTCACGGTGGAAGTGGATGCCGTCATGTTCGGGCGGGATATTCACCCCGTCAGCTTTGTGTATGCCATCGCGCTGACGCTGCTGTTCAGTGTGCTGGTCAATCTGGTGATGGGGCGGACCCTGAAGAAGATCTCCATGGTGGAGAGTATGAAAGCCCCTGAATAATCCCCCGCAAACAGACCGGGATACCTTATTATATTGGTATCCCGGTTTTTGTTGTCGGCAAGGAAAAATCGTCCTGCTTTTTTTATCTTCTTTTCTATTGACAATTGATAAACCCGTGCTATACTGATTAGGTACGTCCAGAAACTGTTAGGACGCGAACTGTTCACAAACTAACAAAAACAGAGGGGGCGGGTGACGCAAACGAAGACACAACAGGACGGCTGTACGTCCGGCTGCTGCGGCGAGGAACACTTCGGCGCGCTGGTCGCCCAGACCTTCCGGGTGATCCGCCGCGCGCTGGATGCGCGCATCGCGGCTGATGTAACTCCCGAACTGACCGGCGTGCGCGGCATGCTGCTGGGGGAGATCGTCCGGGCCAACAAGGAAAACCGGGACGTTTACCAGCGGGATGTGGAGCACTGGATGCAGATCCGGCGCTCCAGCGTGACGGCGGTACTCCAGGCCATGGAACAGGACGGGTTCATCACCCGCAGTTCGGTGGCACGGGATGCCCGCCTCAAGCGGCTGAATGCCACAGCCAAAGGGGTGGCCTACCACGAACGCATCCGCCTGAGCATCGCCCGTTTTGAGCGGGAGCTGCAGCGCGGGGTGGAACCGGAGCGCCAGGCGGTGGCCCGGGCGGTGCTGGAGCAGATTCTGGCCAACGCGCAGGTTCTGGCGGGCGAGGCACGGCCGCCAGAGAGCAAGGCCGCTGAAAATGGCTGACACGGGCGCAAGTCCGTTTTTCCCGGCAGGGAAGGGCAGTATGTGAAGGAAGAAAGGAGCAATCAATCTTGTTCAAGACACTTGGGCGTGAGACCAAGGGATTCCGCCTGGTCTCGATCCTGACGCCGGTCTGTATGATCGGCGAAGTGATCATGGAAATGATCATCCCCAAACTGATGGCCACCATCGTGGACGACGGTGTGACCGCCGGCAACATGGAGGTCATCTATACGGTGGGTGCCAAAATGCTGGTGGCCGCTCTCATCGGTCTGCTGGTGGGCATCCTGGGGGCCATGTTCGGTTCCCATGCGGCCACAGGTTTCGCACGGAACCTGCGCCGCGGTATGTTCCGCAACATCCAGACATTCAGCTTTGCCAACATTGACAAGTACTCCACGGCCGGTCTGGTCACCCGTATGACCACCGACGTGACCAACATCCAGAACGCCTACCAGATGCTGCTGCGCATGGCCATCCGTGCCCCGGCCAGTATGATCGTGGCGCTGATCATGTCCTTTACCATCAACGCCGAACTGGCCAGCGTCTACCTGGTGGCGGTGATCCTGCTGGGCGGGGCGCTGATGTACATCATGGTGCATGCCACCAACTACTTCACCTCGGCTTTCCGCAAGTACGATGACCTGAACGAGAGCGTGCAGGAGAATGTCTCCGCCATCCGTGTGGTCAAGGCCTACGTGCGGGAAAAGTTTGAGGGTGAGAAGTTCCGCAAGGCCAGCGAGAACGTGCGTCAGCTGCTGATGCGCGCCGAACTGATCCTGGCCTGGAACGCGCCCCTCATGATGCTGGCCGTTTACGGCTGCATCCTGGTGATCTCCTGGCTGGGTGCCCGCCTCATCGTGCTGTCTGGCTCCACCAGCTTCACCACCGGCGACCTGATGAGCATGCTCAGCTACTGCATGAACATCCTCATGAGCCTGATGATGCTCTCCATGGTGTTTGTCATGATCACCATGTCCGCCGCTTCCGCCAAGCGTGTGGCGGAAGTCCTGGACGAGAAGTCTGACCTGGCCAACGGCGAGAACCCCGTCATGGAAGTGAAGGATGGCTCCGTCAGGTTCAACAACGTCAGCTTTGCCTACAAGAAGAACGGCGAGAAGGCGCTGGAAAACATCAACCTGGACATCAAGTCCGGCGAGACCATCGGCATCATCGGCGGCACCGGCTCGGCAAAATCCAGCCTGGTGCAGCTGCTGCCCCGTCTGTACGACGCGACGGAGGGCAGCGTGGAGGTCGGCGGCGTGGATGTGCGCAAGTATGACCTGGAGACCCTGCGCAACAGCGTGGCCATGGTGCTGCAGAAGAACGAGCTGTTCAGCGGTACCATCGCCGAGAACCTGCGCTGGGGCAACCCCGACGCCACCGATGCCGAGATCGAGGAAGCCTGCAAGCAGGCCTGCGCCGATGAGTTCATCGAGCGCTTCCCCGACCGGTACGAAACCTACATCGAGCAGGGCGGCACCAACGTGTCCGGCGGTCAGAAGCAGCGTTTGTGCATTGCCCGTGCGCTGCTGAAGAAGCCCAAGATCCTGATCCTGGACGACTCCACCTCCGCTGTGGATACCGCCACTGATGCCAAGATCCGTCACAGCTTTGCCGAGAAGATCCCCGGCACCACCGTCTTCATCATTGCCCAGCGTATCTCCAGTGTGGAGAACGCCGACTATGTGCTGGTGCTGGATAACGGCCACATCAGCGGCTTTGACACGCCGGAAAATCTGCTCAAGACCAACGCAATTTATCAGGAAGTCTACAACAGCCAGACCAAAGGCTCCGGCGACTTCGACGAGAAAGGGGGCGAGGCGTAATGGCACAGCAGGCAAAATTGGTGGGCCCCGGCCGCAACCGCGGCCCGCGCCCCAAGGTGGAAAACCCCGGCAAGATCCTCAAACGCATCCTTGCCTATGTCATGCACCTCTATAAGTTCCCGGTCATTGCGGTGCTCTGCTGCATCTTTATCAGCGTCTTTGCCCAGGTGCAGGGCACGCTGTTCATGAAGACGCTGATCGACGGCTACATCACCCCCATGCTGCTGGAAAAGAGCAGCGACTTCTCCGGCCTGATCCAGGCCATCACCCGCGTGGCGCTGTTCTACGTGGTGGGCATTCTGGCCATCTTCCTGCAGAACCGCACCATGGCCCGGGTGACCCAGGGCACGCTGAAGAATCTGCGTGACGAGATGTTCACCCACATGCAGACGCTGCCCATCAAGTATTTCGATACCCATGCCCACGGCGACATCATGTCGGTCTACACCAACGATACCGATACGCTGCGCCAGATGATCAGCCAGAGTCTGCCCCAGCTGGTCAACACCTGCATCACCGTGGTCAGCGTGCTGATCTCCATGATCGTGCTGGCGCCGGTGCTGACCATCGTGGCGGTGCTCATGGTGGGCGTCATGCTGCTCTGCACCAAGTTCCTCACCGGCCGTTCCGGCAAGTTCTTCGTGGACCAGCAGCGGGAACTGGGCCGCGTCAACGGCTACATCGAAGAGATGATGAACGGCCAGAAGGTGGTAAAGGTCTTCTGCCATGAGGAAGCCGCCATCGAACGGTTCGATGAACTCAACGATGAGCTGTTCCACAGCGCCGACAAGGCCAACGCCTTTGCGCTGGTGGCCATGCCTGTGAACGCCCAGCTGGGCAACCTGAGCTATGTGCTCTGCGCCATCATCGGCGGCGCCATGGCCATTGCCGGATTTGGCGGTGTTACACTGGGCAAGCTGGCCAGCTTCCTGGTGCTGACCCGCAACTTCAACCAGCCCATCACCCAGATCTCCATGCAGCTGAACTCGGTGGTCATGGCCCTGGCCGGTGGCCAGCGTATCTTTGCGCTGCTGGATGAAAAGCCCGAAGTCAACGACGGCGACATAACCCTGGTCAATGCCAAGTATCTGCCGGACAACAGTGTTACCGAGGCCAGCGAGCCCACCGGCACCTGGGCCTGGAAGAAGACCGATGCCAACGGCCAGAGCACCTACAGCGAACTGAAGGGCGATATCGTCTTCAAGGATGTGGACTTCGGCTACGACCCGGGCAAGATCGTGCTGCACGATATCAACCTCTACGGCCGTCCGGGCCAGAAGATCGCCTTTGTCGGCTCCACCGGTGCCGGCAAGACCACCATCACCAACCTGATCAACCGCTTCTACGATATCCAGAAGGGCCAGATTCTCTATGACGGCCACGATATCAAGTCCATCGAGAAGGACGCCCTGCGTTCCTCCCTGGGCATTGTGCTGCAGGATACCCATCTGTTCACCGGCACGGTGATGGACAACATCCGCTACGGCCGCCTGACCGCCACCGATGAGGAGTGCATCGCCGCGGCTCGTCTGGCCAACGCCGACGGCTTCATCAAGCATCTGCCGGACGGCTACAACACGATGCTCACCGGCGACGGCACCAACCTGAGCCAGGGCCAGCGTCAGCTGCTGGCCATTGCCCGCGCTGCCGTGGCCGATCCCCCGGTGCTGATTCTGGATGAAGCCACCTCCTCCATCGATACCCGCACCGAGAAGCTGGTCCAGGACGGCATGGACGGCCTGATGTACGGCCGTACCACCTTCGTGATTGCCCACCGTCTGTCCACGGTGCGCAACTCCGACTGCATTATGGTGCTGGAACAGGGCCGCATCATTGAGCGCGGCACCCATGACGAACTGATCGCCCAGAAGGGCCGGTACTATCGTCTGTACACCGGCAACTTTGCGGAAAACTCGTAAAGAAACGGTAAAAATCCTCCTAAATCAATCCAATTTGCCGGGATGGCTTCGCGCCATCCCGGATTTTTTGTGCAAAATGCCGCAACAGCGACGAAAAGTTGACGAATTGGAAAAAAGTGGCTATAATAGACAGCGTAGCCACGTACATTTGGCGTGGAACACTATGCGGCCCGAGGGATCGAGCACATCGAAGCGGCCGCTCAACGTATTAGGAGGAATCCGATATGGCACCGAAAAAGAAAGTTTCTCAGACTGTACTTACCGACGGTAAGTTCTATACCATCAGCGCAGCCAACGGCAAGGTCGTGGAAGTGGCTGACTATAACATCGACAACGGCGCAAAGATCCAGCTGTGGGACAACGTGAACGCCGAGTGGCAGCAGTGGAATTTTGTGGCCGCCGGCGACGGCGTCTACCGCATCCAGAACCGTTTCACCGGCAAGATGCTGGACCTGGACTGCGGCGGCGTCAGCGACGGCACCCGCGTCCATCAGTGGGAGGGCGCCCCGGCGTCCAGCCAGCTGTGGGTGGTGGAGCCGTCCAATGACGGCCGCGTCAAGATCAAGTCCAACCTGGCCGGCAAGCTGCTGGACGTGGTGGGCATGAACACCGACAACGGTGCTGCCCTGCAGGTCTGGCGGGACGAGAACGGCACCACCCAGTACTGGACCATCAGCGAAGTGACCCGCAAGCCCAAGGCCAGCGCCAAAGCCAGCGCTGCCAAGGCCAAGGCGGAACTGACTGCCGCCGCGGTGGATGCGGCCGAGGAAGTCGTCAAGGCTGTCAAGAAGGCCAGCACCAAGCCCGCCGCCAAGAAGGCTGCCAAGGCGGTGAATGATACCGTCAAGGCCGTCACCGAGACCGTCAAGCCTGCCGCCGGTGAAGCGGTCAAGGCGGCGAAGCCGGTGGTCAAGGAAGCCGTCAAGGCTGCCAAGCCCGTGGTGGAAGAGGCTGTCAAGGCCGTCAGCGAGGCTGTGAAGCCCGCGGCCAAGAAGACTGCCGCCAAGAAGCCGGCTGCCAAGAAGACCACCACCAAGAAGGCCAGCAAGTAATTCGGCCGATTCTTATCCCTTTGCAATTTTGTGTTGGAACGAGTGAGTCCCCGTGCCCTGCGGCGCGGGGACTTTTTTGTCGGCCATAAAAAAGACCGGAACTTCCTTCCAGAAGTTCCGGTCTTTGATTTATGGAAAAACGAGAATTACAGCGCTTCCATGGCGGTGCGGATCTCCGCCTCGCTGGCGCGCATGGCCTGCAGGGTCTTGTCCAGCAGGGTGTCCAGTTCCCAGCCCAGCATCTCGGCGCCCTGACGGATCACGTCCCGGGAGCAACCGGCGGCGAACTTCTTGTCCTTGAATTTTTTCTTCAGACTGGACAGTTCCATGTCGGTGCAGCTCTTGCTGGGACGCATCCTGGCGGCCGCCCCGATGAGCCCGGTCAGCTCGTCGGTGGCAAAGAGCACTTTCTCCATCTCGTGCTCCGGCTTTACCTCGCTGCACAGGCCGTAGCCGTGGCTGCACACCGCATGGGTCAGCGCTTCGCTGGCGCCGGCGGCGGGCAGGATCTCGGCAGCCTTGGTGCAGTGCTGGTCGGGATACCGCTCAAAATCCACATCGTGCAAAAGACCGCACAGTGCCCAGAAATCGGCGTCGGCGCCGTAGCCCAGCTCGCCGGCAAACCACCGCATGACGGCTTCCACCGTCAGGGCGTGCTGCAGATGAAAGGGCTCCTGGTTGTATTCCCGGACCAGCGCCCAGGCCTGTTCCCGTGTCATACCTGCTTCCATTGGTCGATCGCTCCTTTGCAATACGGCGGGTCAGCCCAGCGCCTGGATGGAATCCCGGATCTTCGCGGCCTTCTCCTGGGCGGCGGCCAGTTTGGCGCGGGTATCCTCCACCAGCTTGGCCGGGGCCTTCTCCACAAACTTCGGGTTGTTCAGCTGATTCTGGAACATGGCGGTTTCCTTATCGGCCTTGGCCAGTTCCTTGTTCAGACGGGCAAGCTCCTTGTCACGGTCGATCAGCTCCATCATGGGGATGAAGCCGCGGGCATCGGGGGTGGCCACCGTGACCATGCCCTGGGTGGTGCCCTCGTACTTGGCGGTCAGTGTCACGTCGGTGGCGAAGGCAAAGCGGGCCAGGTAGGCGCCGCCCTTCTCAAAGGCGGCAGGGGAGGCGGTCTCGATGATCATCGTGGTCTTCTTGGCGGGATGCACGTTCATCTCGCTGCGCATGGCACGCACAGCCTTGATGTAGTCCATCAGCTTCTCAAAGTCGGCGCACTCGTCGGCCCACACCTTCATCTCCAGGTTGCCGGGCCAGGTCTCCAGCATAATGGTCTCGCCGCTGCCGGGCAGCGCCTGGTAGATCTCCTCGGTGATGAAGGGCATGAAGGGATGCAGCAGCTTCAGGGCCTTGTCCAGCACGTAGACCAGCACCTTGCGGGCGGTGTCGGCCTGGACGGCGTCGTCGCTGTTCAGACGGGACTTGCAGATCTCGATATACCAGTCACAGTAGACTTCCCAGATGAAGTTCTCCACCTTCTCGGCGGCCAGACCCAGCTCATACTTGTCCAGGTTGGCAGTGGCCTCGGCGGCCACCTTGGCCAGCTCGGAGAGAATCCACTTGTCGCTCATGTCCAGCAGGGCCTCCTCCGGCATACCGGGCTGGAAGTCCTCCGGCAGGTTCATCAGCACAAAGCGGGCGGCATTCCACAGCTTGTTGGCAAAGTTGCGGCTGGCGGTGACCTTCTCCTCGCTGTAGCGCATGTCGTTGCCGGCGGTGGAACCCACGATCAGCATCATGCGCAGCGCGTCGGCGCCGTACTGGCCGATAACCTCCAGCGGGTCGATGCCGTTGCCCAGGCTCTTGGACATCTTGCGGCCCTGGCTGTCCCGGACAAGGCCGTGGATGAGCACGGTATCGAACGGGGCCTTGCCGGTGTAGGCCAGGCCGGAGAAGATCATGCGGGACACCCAGAAGCCGATGATGTCGTAGCCGGTGACCAGCGTGTTGGTGGGGTAGAAGTAGTTGTAGTCCGCGGCCTTCTCGTCGGGCCAGCCCAGGGTGGAGAAGGGCCACAGGGCGGAGCTGAACCAGGTGTCCAGCGTGTCGGGGTCCTGGGTCAGATGGGTGCTGCCGCACTTGGGGCAGACCGACGGGGCCTCCTTGGCAACGACCGTCTCGCCGCAGTCGTCGCAGTACCAGGCCGGGATCTGATGGCCCCACCACAGCTGACGGCTGATGCACCAGTCACGGCCGCCCTTCATCCAGTTGATGTAGTTCTTGGTGAACCGCTCGGGCACGAACTTGATGTCGCCCTTTTCCACGGCCTCGATGGCGGGGATGGCCAGCGGCTCCATCTTGACGAACCACTGCTTGGAGACCATCGGCTCAATGACCGAGTGGCAGCGGTAGCAGGTGCCCACATCATGGGTGATGCTCTCGGTCTCCTTCAGGGCGCCGCAGGCTTCCAGGTCGGCCAGAATGGCCTTGCGGGCCTCCATGGCGGTCATGCCGGCATACTTGCCGCAGTCCAGCACATCGGGCTCGTCGGAAGCAGCACGCCCGGCTGCCTTCTCGGCGTCCACGGCGGCCTTGTCGGCGGCGCCGGTCATGTGGCCGTCGTAGGTCAGCACCCGGATCATCGGCAGGTTGTGGCGTTTGCCCACCTCAAAGTCGTTGGGGTCATGGGCGGGGGTGATCTTCACCACGCCGGTGCCCTTTTCCATGTCGGCGTGCTCGTCGCAGACGATGGGAATCTCCCGGTTCAGCAGCGGCAGAATCACATGGCAGCCGTGCAGATGGGTGTAGCGCGGGTCGTCGGCGTTGATGGCCACGGCGGTATCGCCCAGCATCGTCTCGGGACGGGTGGTGGCCAGCTCCAGCGTTTCGCCGGTTTCCTTTACTTTATACAGCAGATGCCAGAAGCTGCCCTCCTTGGCCTCGTACTCCACCTCGGCGTCCGAGATGGAGGTGTTGCAGTGGGGGCACCAGTTGACCATCCGGTTGCCGCGGTAGATCAGGCCCTTGTTGTACAGCCGCACAAACACTTCCTTGACGGCATCGGAGCAGCCCTCGTCCATGGTGAAGCGCTCCCGCTGCCAGTCGCAGGAGCAGCCCAGCTTCTTCAGCTGGCTCACGATGCGGTTGCCGTAGGTGTTCTTCCAGGCCCAGGCGCGCTCCAGGAACCCGTCGCGGCCCACCATCTCCTTGGTGAGACCCTCTTCCCGCATCTTGGCCACCACCTTGGCCTCGGTGGCGATGGACGCATGGTCGGTGCCCGGCACCCACAGGGCGGCGTAGCCCTGCATCCGCTTGTAGCGGGTCAGGATGTCCTGCCAGGTCTCATCCATGGCATGGCCCATGTGCAGCTGGCCGGTGACGTTGGGCGGCGGCATCACGATGGTGAACGGCTTTTTGCTGCGGTCGATCTGGGTGTGGAAATACCCTTTGTCGCACCAGTTCTGGTAGATGCGATCCTCGGCGCCCTGGGGCGCGTACTGTTTGGCGAGTTCTTTCGGCATAAACAAAACCTCCTGGTCTGTGTTGCGGGGCTGTTTTCTGGCAAACAAAAAGACCGCCCCATGAACGATCATGGGACGGCCTGAAAATATCAAGTCGCGGTACCACCCAAATTGCCTTGGAAAAGGCCTCTTTGCGGCAGAGCAACCACCCCGCCTGCCCGGATAACGGCGGCAAATCCGGGCACGGCTAGCCAGCCGGTTCACCGTGCCTGCTCAAAAGTGACAGCAGCCCTGCCCGCTTTGCCGGACTTGCACCCGACGCCGGCTCTCTGGATAAGCGGAACAAAGCGCACTCTTTCTCATCGCATTTTTATATAACGTATCCTACCGCACCCGTTGGCGGTTGTCAAGTGAAAAATTTCGGGAATCGGCGCGGTTCCGCCGGTTTTTCCGGCGATTGGCTTGCCGTGACGGTAAGGGGGTGCTATAATATCGTTTTACAGAGGTGTATTTGGTTCAAGTATATGATATAAGGAGCACTATGGAAAGACAAAAAACAAGTCCGTGGCTCATTGCGTTCCGGGTGATTTTTACCATCGCCCTGCTGGCCTGCATTGCCTACATCTTCCGCAATTCGCTGCAGACCGGCGCGCAGTCCTCGCTGCGCAGCCAGGAGGTCATGCACGCCGTCAACAGTGCGCTGGGCAGGGTTCATCTGGGCCCCATGTCCGAGCATACCATCCGTAAGATCGCCCATTTCCTGGAATTCTCCATGGAAGGTTTTCTGCTCATGCTCTGCCTGCGGGTGTATACCGCCCACTTTGTCCGGCACATGAGCTGGCCGCTGCTGGTGGGCATGAGCACGGCGGTGATGGATGAGACCATCCAACTGTTCATTCCCAACCGCACTTCGATGGTGACTGATATCTGGATCGACATGATGGGTGTCGTGGCAGGTCTGCTGGTGGCCCTGATCATCCTGCTGATCGTGCGGCTGCTGATGGCCTTTGCCCGGATCGAATCGGAAAACCGGGCACTGCGGGAGGAACGGGAAGAACTGCGGCGTGCGCGCCAGGAGGCGGAACACGAGCGGCTGGCGGAACGCGCCGCCCACCGTGCCTACGAGGCGCAGTTCGGGCCGGGGGAACGGCCTGCCGCGGAAGAATGGGATGAGGACAAGGAGGAACAGTCGGAATGACGACCCAACAAGCAATGGAAGCCCTGCATGCGCTGCCCCGGCTGGGCAGCGGCAAACCCGGACTGGAGCGGATGCGGAATCTGCTGGCACACCTGGGCAACCCCGAGGAGCAGCTGCAGTGTGTGCATATTGCCGGCACCAACGGCAAGGGCAGCCTGGCGGCCATGACGGCTGCCATCCTGACGGCCGCCGGTTACAAGACCGGCCTGACCATCAGCCCCTATGTGGTGGATTTCCGGGAGCGGTTCCAGATCGACGGCGAGATGATCCCGCCCCGCACCCTGGCCTCGCTGACGCAGAAGGTGCTGGATGCCATCGCCGCCATCCACGAGGAGGGCGGGGAGGCCCCGGTGCAGTTTGAGGCCATCACGGCACTGGCTTTGCTGTGGTTTGCCCGCGAAAAGTGTGATCTGGTGGTGCTGGAGACTGGTCTGGGCGGCCGGTACGATGCCACCAACGTGGTGCCGCACACACTGGTGGCGGCCATCACCAAGATCGGCTATGACCATATGGAACTGCTGGGGGATACCCTGGACAAGATCGCGGCGGAAAAGGCCGGTATCATCAAGGAAGGCTGTGCGGTAGTCTGCTATCCCGACCAGCCGGCCGAGGCCATGGGTCCCATTCTGACGGCGGCGGCCGAGGCCCACACCAGCATCATCACGCCGGAGCTGGAGGATATCCGTCAGCTGCCCGGCAAAAGCCTGGAGAACCGCATCGACTACGGCGGATACCAGGCGGCCCTGGGATTCCCGGGGGCGCATCAGGCCAACCATGCCGCTATGGCAGTGGAGATTGCCCTGGCGCTCTGGCGGGAATACGGGTATGAAATCTCCGACGACGCCATCATGCAGGGGCTGGAGGCTGCCCGCATGCCGGCCCGCATCGAGGTGTTGCGCCGTCATCCGTTGCTGCTTCTGGACGGCTGCCACAACCCGGACGGTACCCGCGCCCTGGCGCAGACGCTGCAGAAGGCCAAATATGACGAGAATCTGGTGGGCGTGCTGGGCATGCTGGCCGACAAGGATTATAAGCAGATGCTGGAGATCCTGGCACCCTGCTTTGCCAAGGTGTATACCGTGACGCCGGATTGCCCGCGGGCGCTCACGGGGGAGGACCTGCAGAAGGAAGCCCGGTTCCACATGGATGCCGAAGCAGCGGACACCGTACCGGAGGCCC
>ERZ1090865.463-NODE-463-length-23681-cov-7.018920_pt1 | contig 23681 bp, 23 predicted proteins | sample MGYA00478478_ERZ1090865 | MGnify/ENA primary metagenome ERZ1090865 (study PRJEB33644, sample SAMEA5815715) | chicken gut metagenome | biome: Chicken; feature: Gastrointestinal Tract; material: Caecum | place: Ireland | collected 2019-01-01 | study: A study of the... | reverse complement strand
CACCTTTTCTTTTTAAGGAGGAAACCATGGGAAGAAGAGAGATGAGAGAACATATCTTTAAGCTCCTTTTTTTAAGAGAGTTTAATGAAGCGGCGGATATGCCGGAACAGATGAAACTGTACTTTGACAATATGGAGGAGCTTGCACCTACAGAACAGGCCTATATGGAAGATAAATATAATAAGATCCAGGAACATCTGGAAGAGATCGACCAGCTGTTAAATGAAAAATCCACCGGCTGGAAGACAAAAAGAATGGGCAGGGTGGATCTGAATATCCTTCGTCTGGCTGTTTATGAAATGAAATATGATGAAGATGTTCCGGTGAAAGTGGCTATTAATGAAGCTGTGGAGATCGGCAAGACCTTCGGAGGAGAGGATTCTGCTTCGTTTATTAACGGGATCCTGGGAAAAGTGGCAAGAGAGGCTTTATGAACAGCATTTATTCCGTAGGTCAGGTAAACGCCTACATTAAAAATATGTTTAACCAGGACTTTATGCTGAACCGGATCTATGTGAAAGGGGAAGTGTCCAACTGTAAATATCACACTTCAGGGCATATTTATTTTTCCCTGAAAGATGAGAGCGGGACTATTGCCTGTGTCATGTTTGCCGGCCAGAGAAAAGGTCTGGCTTTTCCTATGAAAAACGGAGACCGGGTGGTGGCAGGGGGAAGTATCAGCGTCTATGAAAGAGACGGAAAGTACCAGCTTTACGCCCGGGAGATCACTCTGGAAGGAGCAGGACTTCTCTATGAGCGCTTTCTGGCTCTGAAAAAAGAACTGGAAGAAATGGGCATGTTTGCCCAGGAATATAAACGTCCTATCCCAAAATATGCAGGAAAGATCGGGGTGGTCACTGCGCCTACCGGCGCGGCTATCCAGGATATCCGGAATATTGCCGGGAGGCGGAATCCCTATGTACAGCTGATCCTTTACCCGGCCCTTGTCCAGGGAGACGGAGCTGTCCAGAGCATTGTAAAGGGGATCCGGACCTTGGACAGACTGGGGGTAGATGTTATAATTGTAGGCAGAGGCGGAGGTTCCATCGAAGATCTCTGGGCCTTCAACGAAGAGGCGGTAGCCCGGGCTATTTTTGAGTGCACAACGCCGGTGATCTCTGCAGTAGGGCACGAGACAGATACTACTATTGCAGATTATGTGGCGGATCTGCGGGCGCCTACCCCTTCCGGCGCGGCGGAGCTGGCAGTGGCGGATATCCGGACCTTTTTTGATACTCTGGGAAATTACCGGCAGAAAATGGACCGGGCCATGGAAAACCGGCTGCTGCTTTTGCGGCAGGATCTGAGAAATTACCAGATCCGGCTCAGACACGGAAGCCCCGGTTACAGGATCCAGGAAATGCGGACCCATCTGATGGACTGTGAGGGAAAGCTGGAAAGCTCTATGAAAAATCAGATCTATCTGGCAAGACAGAGGCTGAATATTTATATTGAGCGGATGAAAGGCCTGTCTCCTCTTGATAAGCTGAATCAGGGCTTTTCCTATGTGGAGGATAAACAGGGTCATGGAGTTACCAGCATTTCTCAGGCTGAGATCGGGGACAGACTGCTGATCCGTGTTACAGACGGAACACTGGAAACAGAAGTAAAGAGCAAAAAAAGAGAAGAGAGGAACACAGGAAATGGACCGGACAGAAAATAACGGGCAGGAGACTACCATTGAAGAATCCTTAAAGGAGCTGGACGGCATTGTGGAAAAGCTGGAGAGCAGGGATATTTCGCTGGAAGAATCCTTTGCCATGTATCAGAAAGGCATGGAACTTTTAAAACAGTGCAGTAAAAAGATCGATACTGTTGAGAAAAGAATGTTGAAAGTAAATGAAGATGGTGAACTAAGTGAATTTTAAAGAAGAATTAGAAAAGAGGACCCATCGGGCAGAGCAGGTGATCCAAAAATATCTTCCGGCAGAAGAGGGGGTTTCTGAAAATCTCATAAAGGCCATGAACTATAGTATGGAAGCCGGAGGAAAGAGGCTGAGGCCTATTTTCCTGGGAGAGATGTATCACATCTGCGGCGGACAGGGAGAACTGGCGGAGCCTTTTATGGCAGCTATTGAGATGATCCATACCCATTCCCTGATCCATGACGATCTTCCGGCGATTGATAATGATGAATACCGCCGGGGGAAAAAGACTACCCATGTAGTGTTTGGCGAATCAGCAGCCATACTTGCCGGTGACGCTTTGCTGAACTATGCGTATGAAACAGCTCTGAAAGGTTTTTCCCTGGCAAAAGATCACCGGGAAACGGAACGGACTGCCAGAGCTCTTCAGATCCTGGCAGAAAAGACCGGGATACATGGAATGCTGGGCGGACAGAGCGTAGATGTGGAAAACGACGGCAGACCCCTTAAAAAGGAACTGCTGGATTATATATATGTAAATAAAACCTCGGCTCTCATAGAAGCTTCTCTTATGGCAGGCGCTGCTTTAGCAGGGGCAGAAGAGCTGAAGGATATCGAGACCATAGGCAGATATATCGGTCTGGCTTTCCAGATCCAGGATGATATCCTGGATGTGACAGGCAGCCAGGAAGAGCTGGGAAAGCCGGTGGGAAGCGATGAGAAAAATCACAAGACAACTTATGTTACGCTGGAAGGAATGGAAAAAGCGGGACAGGAGGTAGAGAGACTTACAGGGGAAGCTCTGGAACTTCTCTCGGGCCTTCCCGGGGACAGGGAATTCCTGAGGGAACTGTTCCTTTCCCTTTGTACCCGCAGAAAATAGAGGTGCATAGCGGATGCTGTTAGATGAGATCAAGAAAGAAAACGATATAAAGAATATCCCTGTGGAAGAGCTTCCCCAGCTGGCAGGGGAGATCCGGACCTTTCTTCTGGAACATTTAAGCAGGACCGGCGGACATCTGGCCTCCAATCTGGGAGCGGTAGAACTGACTATGGCCCTTCACTATGTGTTCCAGCTTCCTGAAGATAAGATCATCTGGGATGTGGGCCATCAGTCCTACACCCATAAGATCCTTACCGGAAGGAAAGAGGGTTTTGACCATCTCCGTATGCTGGGAGGAATGAGCGGTTTCCCAAAAAGGAGCGAAAGTCCCTGTGACTCTTTTGACACAGGCCACAGCTCCACTTCCATCTCTGCGGGAATGGGATATGTGTGCGCCAGAGAACTGAATAAAGAAAATTATCAGGTGATCTCTGTTATCGGAGACGGAGCTCTGACAGGAGGCATGGCTTATGAGGCCCTGAATAATGCCTCTCAGCTGAAATCCAATTTTATCATTGTGCTTAATGACAACGAAATGTCCATTTCAAAAAATGTGGGAGGAATTTCCAGCTATCTGGGAAATCTGCGGACAGCAGACAGCTATAATGATCTGAAAACAGGAGTGAAAAAGGGACTGAATAAAATTCCCGGCATTGGCCCTGCAACGGTGAAAAAGATCCATAAAGCCAAAGACAGTATGAAACGTCTGATCATCCCGGGAATGTTTTTTGAAGATATGGGCATTACCTATCTGGGACCGGTAAACGGCCACGACTGCGGCAGGATGATCCAGGTCTTTCAGGAAGCCAGACGGATCCAGGGACCGGTGCTGGTCCATGTAAAAACGGAAAAGGGCAGAGGCTATGAGCCGGCAATGCGCCATCCGGCCAGATTTCATGGCACAGCGGCTTTTGACCTGGAACACGGGATCCCTTTAAATAATCATGGAAAGGCCAATTATACGGATATTTTTTCCACAGTGATGCGGAAGTTCGGAGACAGGGAAGAAAAGGTAGTGGCCATTACGGCGGCCATGCCTGACGGGACCGGACTGAAAAGATTCCGGAACATGTTCCCGGACCGGTTCTTTGATGTGGGGATCGCTGAAGAACATGCAGTGACCTTTGCGGCAGGGCTTGCCCTGGGAGGAATGATCCCTGTGGTGGCCGTATATTCTTCTTTTCTTCAGAGAGCCATTGACCAGATCATTGAAGACGTATGTATCCAGAACCTCCATGTGATCTTTGCCGTGGACCGGGCAGGACTGGTAGGCAGCGACGGGGAAACCCACCAGGGCTGCTTTGACCTGACATATCTGTCTATGATCCCTAATATGACAGTGATGGCGCCGAAAAATAAATGGGAGCTTTCGGACATGCTGAAGTTCGCGGTAAAATACCAGGGGCCTATAGCCATCCGGTATCCAAAGGGAGAGGCTTATGACGGTCTGGAAGAATTCCGGGCGCCTGTTGTCCTTGGACGCAGCGAGATCCTCTTTGAAGGAGAAAAAACCGCTCTTTTCCCTGTGGGAAGTATGGTAAAGACCGGAGAAGCGGTATACCGGATGCTGAAAGAGGAAGGAGAAGCCCCTACCCTGATCAATGCCAGATTTGTAAAGCCTCTGGATGAGAAGATGCTGGACCGGCTGGCAGAAAACCATGACCTTCTGGTGACAATAGAAGAGAATGTGAAGTCAGGCGGCTTCGGCATGGCTGTGACAGATTATATGAGAAGAAAACATCCCCAGGTACGGGTGCTTATTTTCGCAGTGCCGGATCAGTTCATAGAACACGGAAATCCGGAAAAACTTAAAGAAAAACTGGGTCTGGACCCGGTATCTATTTACGAAAAGATCAAGGAGGCCAGATAAATGAAAGAACGTCTGGACGTCCTGCTGGTGAAGCGGGGCCTGGCAGCTTCCCGGGAGAAGGCTAAGGCAGTGATCATGGCAGGAAGCGTATTTGTAGATAATCAGAAGGAAGACAAGGCAGGCACGATGTTTCCCGACACGGTACAGATCGAGGTGCGGGGAAATACTTTGAAATACGTAAGCCGGGGAGGGCTGAAGCTGGAGAAGGCCATGACTCATTTCGGGCTGAGGCTGGACGGCTGTGTCTGTATGGATGTGGGTTCCTCTACCGGAGGCTTTACAGACTGCATGCTCCAGAATGGAGCAGTGAAGGTCTATGCCATTGACGTAGGCCACGGACAGCTGGACTGGAAGCTCCGCAACGATCCCAGGGTGGTCTGTATGGAGAAGACCAATATCCGGTATGTGACGCCGGAGGATATCGGAGAAAAAGCAGATTTTTCTTCCATTGATGTCTCTTTTATTTCCCTGACGAAAGTCCTTCCGCCTGTTTATGAGCTGCTGAAGGAACAGGGACAGGTGGTATGTCTGATCAAGCCCCAGTTTGAGGCGGGAAGAGAAAAAGTAGGGAAAAAAGGCGTAGTCCGGGATCCGGCAGTTCACCGGGAAGTTATTGAAAAGATCACTTCCTTTGCTTCAGAAATGGGCTTTGCCCTTCTGAACCTGGAGTATTCCCCTATCAAAGGACCGGAGGGAAATATTGAGTATCTTTTATACCTCCAGAAGAAGCAGGATGGACTTCCCCAGGACGGAAACATAGATATAAACGCAACCGTGGACCAGGCCCACGCAGAACTGGATAAATAATCATGGATAATTTTTATATTATTGCAAATAGTGAAAAAGACGAAGGACTGAAGGTTGCCTCCCGGGTGGCGGGGTATTTAAAGAGTAAAGGAAAGAATTGTTCTATCCGGTCTTCTTCTCCCGGGATCCGGGACAGCCTGCACCATTATACAGATATCAATCAGATCCCTCAGGAGGTGGAATGCGTCCTTGTGCTGGGAGGAGACGGAACCCTTCTCCAGGCGGCCAGAGATGTGGTCAGCAGACAGATCCCTCTTCTGGGGATTAATCTGGGAACCCTGGGGTATCTGGCAGAGATCGACAGCAGTTCCATTGAGCCGGCTCTGAACCATCTGATAGCAGATGAATATACCGTGGAAAAAAGGATGATGCTCAATGGCAAGGTTTACCACCGGGGGAAAATGGTGGCGGAAGACGTGGCTTTAAATGACATTGTCATAGGCAGGGACGGTCCTATGGGAGTGATCCGCTTCCGCAATTACATTAACAGAGAGTTTTTAAATGCTTATACCGCTGATGGTATTATTGTTTCTACAGCTACAGGTTCCACAGGCTACAGCCTGTCTGCAGGAGGCCCTATTGTGTCTCCGGAGACCAATATCATGATCATGACCCCTGTATCTCCCCACACCCTGAATACCAGGAGTATTATATTTCCTGCAGAGGATGAGATCGGAGTGGAGATCGCCCAGGGAACTCACAGGGGGAACGGAAAGGCGGTAGCTTCCTTTGACGGGGATACCAATATCGCCATGAACGTGGGAGACCGGATCGTGATCCGCCGGTCAGTAAAGGATACCCGGATCATTAAGATCAGCAACATCAGTTTTTTGGAGGTGCTCCGCACCAAGATGAGAGATTAGGAGGCAGGTATGAAGATTGCCAGACATTCAAAGATCATAGAATTGGTGGATCATTATGACATAGAGACCCAGGAGGAACTGGCTTCCAGGCTGAACGAGGCAGGCTTTCGGGTGACCCAGGCAACCGTGTCCAGAGATATCCGGGAGCTGAATCTGACAAAGGTGGCAAAGCCGGGAGGGGGTTCTAAATATACGGTAATGGCGGCCAAGGAAACCACCGATGGAGAAAAATACATAAGGGTCCTGCGAGAGGCCTTTGTATCTATGGACGTAGCTCAGAATATCCTGGTGATCAAAACCGGGGTAGGAATGGCCAACGCCGCTGCAGTAGCTCTGGACCATATGAACTGGCGGGAGGTTGTAGGCAGTATTGCCGGAGACGATACCATTGCCTGTTTCAGCAAAAGTCCGGAGGAAACCCTGCAGCTTTTAAACAAGATCAAGAAAATTTTAAATCAGTAAAAAAGGGGTGGATCAGAAATGTTGGTGCATTTGCATGTGAAGAATCTGGCGCTGATCCAGGAGGTCCAGGCGGATTTCGGGCCAGGGCTTAATATCCTGACAGGAGAAACCGGAGCAGGAAAATCCATCCTTATGGGATCTGTGAACCTGGCTCTGGGACAGAAGATGTCCCGGGGCATGATCCGGGAAGGCGCTCCTTATGCGCTGGTAGAGCTGGTGTTCCAGGTGGATGCCCCTACAGAAGAGAAATTAAAAGAGATGGAAGTCTTTCCCGAGGAGGGACAGGTGATCATTACCAGAAGACTTATGGAAAACAGGAGTATCAGCAAGGTCAACGGAGAAACCACTACGGCGGCAAATATCCGGAAGATCGCCTCCCTGCTCCTGGATATCCACGGGCAGCATGAACACCAGTCTCTTCTTTATCCGGAAAAGCAGATGGAGATCCTGGACGGATTCGGAGGCCAGGAGATCCAGGATAAAAAAGAAAAAGTAAAGGAACTTTACCGGGAATACAGCAGATTGAAAAAAGAGCTGGAAGGCTATAGTATAGATGAAGAACAGCGCCGGCGGGAAATAGGATTTCTGGAGTATGAGATCCAGGAAATCTCCGGAGCCGGGCTGAAAAAAGGAGAAGATCAGGATCTGGAAACCTCTTACCGGAAGCTGTCTAACGGTAAAAAGATCACAGAAGGCCTGGGATTTGTATACCAGATCACCGGTTATGAGGGAGAAGGAATGGGCGCCCAGATGGGAAGAGCTATTCAGAAACTGTCTCAGATCCGGGAGTATGACAGCCAGCTGGAAAATATTTACAGTTCCATGGAAGATATGGACAGCCTTCTCAACGATCTGAACCGGGAGCTGTCTTCTTATCTTTCGGAATTTGTTTTTTCAGAAGAAGAATTTCAGGAAATTGAGGAGCGTCTGGACCTGATCAATCATTTAAAATCCAAATATGGACATACTATTGGGGAAATCCTGGATTATCAGAAAGAAAAAGAAGCAGAACTGGAAAAACTGGAAAATTTCCGGGCCAGGAAGGAAGAACTGGAAAACAAACTGACCGTCCGGGAAAAGCTTCTGGAGGCTGCTTCCCTGGAACTGACAGATACCAGGAAGAAATGGGCAGCAGGACTGGAAAGGAAGATCATCCAGGGGCTGGAAGATTTAAATTTCCTCAATGTGGAATTTCAGATCCTTTTCAAAAAGAAAGAAGGCTATACTGCTCAGGGAAGAGACAGTATCACCTTTATGATCTCCACCAATCCGGGCGAGCCGGTACTGCCTCTTCAGCAGGTAGTATCCGGAGGAGAACTTTCCAGGATCATGCTGGCTATCAAGACGCTTCTGGCAGATAAGGATCAGACAGAGACTCTGATCTTTGACGAGATCGATACAGGTATCAGCGGCAGAACAGCCCAGAAAGTGGCGGAAAAAATGCGGGTTATCGGAGAAAATCATCAGGTCCTTTGTATTACCCATCTTCCTCAGATCGCTTCCCAGGCGGATTATCATTATCTTATCGAAAAAAATGTGGAAAATATGGAAACAACTACCAGGATACGGCAGCTTTCCTATGATGAGTCTGTGGAAGAACTGGCCAGAATGCTGGGCGGCGCGAAGATCACCCAGGCAGTTCTGGAAAATGCCGCGGAGATGAAAGATTTGGCACAGCAACAAAAAAATACAAGATTGAAATGATCAAAAGGTCACATAATAAAAAGGGTACACAACAGCGTGTATCCTTTTTCCTTTTTCAGGAGAACTGGAAAAGTCTGGTTCAATTATACAAGAGAGGATGTGATTTTTTTGTCGAAAAAACGTAATTATCGTCTCTTTCTTTTCGGATTCTTAGTAGCAGACCTGATGGCGGCAGGCGCTCTTTCTCTTGAGGAGCTGAAGGATCGGATACCGGATACAGTTTATATCCGCTACGGGCAGGAAGAAGGCCTTCAGGAGTCTCTGGATATTCCTCTGGTAACTTATCCGGAGACCATTGATGTGTCCGACAGGGGAAGCTATCAGATTCCCTGTTCTCTTCTGGGAATGCTGCCATTGAAAACGGTTCAGGTAGAGACGGTGGAAGATCAATGGGTTTATGTCTCGGGAACAACTGTGGGTCTGTATATGGAAACCCAGGGGGTGCTGATCGTAGATACAGGAGAGATCACCAATCGAAACGGCATGATCCAGGAACCGGCTGCCAATATTGTACAGCCTGGAGATTATATATTGGAGGTAAATGGCAAGCCTGTTTCCAGGAAAAAAGAACTGATCGCCGAAATTGAAAACTGTCAGGGCCAAGATGTTGAACTGCTGGTAAACCGTAAAGGAGAAGAAATTCCCCTTTCTCTGGCCCCGGTACTTACTCAGGAAGAAGATTATAAACTGGGCATATGGGTCAGAGATAATACCCAGGGGATCGGCACTATGACCTATGTAGACGAAGAGGGAAAATTCGGTGCTTTGGGACACGGGATCAGCGACACGGATACCGGCCAGCTGCTGGATGTGTCCGGAGGAGAACTCTATCAGGCCCAGATCGTTTCCATTATCCGGGGAACTCAGGGAGTGCCGGGAGAGCTTTCCGGTTATATCGAGTATGAAGAAGAAAAAAAGATTGGGATCATAGAGAAAAATACCGATATCGGAATATTCGGACAGATTTTTCCAGGCACCCAGCTTGCAAAAGAGAAAGTAATGATCGGGTATAAACAGGAGGTGAAAGAAGGAAAAGCCCAGCTTCTTATGCAGTCGGAGGGAAAGACAGAAAAGTATGATATTGAGATTACTGAAATTTACAGCAGTCAGCAGGATACCAATAAATCCTTTCAGATACAGGTGACAGACCCGGAACTTCTGGCGAAAACAGGAGGGATCGTCCAGGGAATGAGCGGCAGCCCTATCCTTCAGGATGGAAAACTCATCGGTGCGGTGACCCATGTTTTTGTCCAGGATTCTGCAAAAGGATACGGGATTTTTATTGAAAATATGCTGGGATAAATGCACTTTCCCTGGAAATCAGATATGAAAAATGTCGAAAAATCAAAAAAGTTATCAGAATATATCGCTAATTGTAGGATGATTTAGCTTGATTCTGAAAAGCCCAGAGAATATAATACTAATAGTCTTTAGAAATGGCGATTCTACAGGGCGCCCGTCATTTTCTGAAGAATATGGCAACAAATATATGGAGGATAAGTAATGGAGAAGTTAAATGTCGCTATAGCAGATGATAATGAAAAAATGTTAGATTTACTTGGAAACCTGATAAATGAAGACCAGGAGCTGGAATTAGTGGGACATGCCAGCAACGGCGCCGAAATATACGATATTATCAAGGAGAAAGAGCCGGATGTAGTGCTTCTGGATATTATAATGCCGAAAGTGGACGGACTCACTGTTATGGAGCGGGTGGGAAAAGACGCTAATCTGAAAAAGCACCCGGCATTTATCGTCGTATCTGCAGTAGGACAGGAACAGATCACAGAGGACGCCTTTTCCCTTGGGGCCAATTATTATATCCTCAAGCCCTTTGACAATGACATGCTTCTGTCCAGGATCAAACATATCCGCCAGGAAAAAGACGGCAGAAAAAAGGATCTGCGGAAGGTAAATGCCTATGAAAACAGCACCAGTTATTATGAGCGGAATCTGGAAGCAGACGTGACCAATATTATACATGAGATCGGAGTTCCTGCCCATATAAAAGGATACCAGTATCTCAGAGATGCCATTATTCTTTCCGTAAATGATATGGAAATGCTTAATTCCATCACGAAGATCCTCTATCCTACTATTGCAAAAAAACATCAGACTACGCCCAGCCGGGTGGAAAGAGCCATCCGTCATGCCATTGAAGTGGCATGGAGCCGGGGAAAGATGGATACCATTGACGAACTTTTCGGATACACAGTGAGCACAGGGAAAGGAAAACCTACAAATTCGGAATTTATTGCCCTGATCGCAGACAAAATCAGACTGGAATACAAAAAATGACTTTTCTTTGCCAATAAAATGGGGTATAATACTGGTAGATTTAGTCCTGAAAAGGGCAAATGATCAGAAAGTGTGGCAAGGAGGGTTTTTTAGGTGAAAAAGATATTATTTGTAGCCTCAGAGGCAGTACCTTTTATAAAGACCGGGGGGTTGGCAGACGTAGTAGGTGCACTGCCCAAATGCTTTGACAAAAACTATTTTGACGTGAGAGTTATCATCCCAAAATACATGTGCATGAAGGAAGAGTACAAAAATCAGCTTCAGTATATCACCCATTTCTATATGGATATCGGATACAGAAGAGAATATGTAGGTATCATGCAGCTGGAATATGACGGGATCAAGTTTTACTTTATTGATAATGAATATTATTTCTCAGGCTATCAGCCATATGGGGACATTCGTTTTGACATTGAGAAATTTGCCTTTTTCTCTAAGGCAGCTCTTTCAATCCTGCCCACTATTGACTTCAGACCTGATCTGATCCACTGTCATGACTGGCAGACAGGGCTGATCCCTGTATATTTAAAGGACGGTTTCCAGGACAGCCCCTTCTATCAGGGAATTAAGACAGTTATGACTATACATAACTTGAAATTCCAGGGAACCTGGGACATTAAGACGATCCGTGAGCTGACAGGACTGCCGGCTTACTTCTTTACACCAGATAAACTAGAAGCATACAAAGATGCAAATCTGTTAAAAGGCGGTCTGGTATATGCAGACGCTATTACCACAGTAAGTAATACTTATGCAGAGGAGATCAAGACAGAGTTTTACGGCGAAGGTCTGGATGGACTGATGAGAGCCCGGAGCAATGACCTGAGAGGTATTGTCAACGGTCTGGATTATAACGAATGGAATCCGGAGACAGATCCAATGATCGCCAAGAACTTTAACGCCAAGACCTTCCGGAAGGAAAAAGTAAAGAATAAGACAGCCCTTCAGAGAGAACTGGGATTAAACGAAGATCCAAAAGCTATGATGATCGGTATTGTATCCAGACTGACAGACCAGAAGGGATTCGATCTGGTGGCATATGTGATGGATGAGCTGTGCCAGGACAATGTACAGATTGTGGTTCTGGGAACAGGAGAAGAGCGGTATGAAAATATGTTCCGTCATTTCGCATGGAAATACCAGGGGAAAGTTTCCGCTAATATTTTCTATGACAACGCCCTTTCCCACAGGATCTACGCTTCCTGTGACGCTTTCCTTATGCCTTCGCTGTTCGAGCCCTGCGGCTTAAGCCAGCTGATGAGTCTGCGTTACGGAACCCTTCCCATCGTCAGAGAGACAGGCGGTCTGAAAGACACCGTAGAGCCTTATAACGAATATGAAAGCACCGGCACCGGATTCAGCTTTAAGAATTACAATGCTCATGAGATGCTGGGAACCATTCGTTATGCGGAAGGCGTATACTACGATAAGAAGAGAGAATGGAATAAAATGATTGACCGGGCCATGGCAAAAGATTTCTCCTGGAACAATTCTGCAAAACAGTATGAGGAGATGTACAACTGGCTGATCGGAGGTTGACGATAGAAAATTGAAAATGGGCTGCTGCATTTAACATATGTTAAGAGTGAAAGACTCTGGAACTTTGTTAGAGGCGGCAGCTCTTTTTATTCTATAGGGCAGTCCGGAGGACTTTCCTATAGAATAAAAGCCCTCCGGCGGGAAGCATACGCCGCAATGAGGTATGCTACCGCCTTGGGGTATTTTAGAAAAACATGGAGGAAATAATGAAACTGCTGATCATAGAAGATGATGATAAACTGAGAACAGAACTGGCGAGATTTTTTTCTATGGAGAGATATGAGACGGAAGAACTTACGGACTATGAAAATCTGGAGGAAAGTGTCCTGAAAGCCCATGGAGACCTGCTTCTCCTGGACATAGGTCTTCCGGTGAACGATGGAAAATTCCTTTGCCGGAGCTTGAGAAAAAAGACTTCTTTGCCTATTGTGATCATTACCAGCCAAGATACAGAGATGAATGAGCTCCTCTGTATGAATTACGGGGCAGATGATTTTATGGCAAAACCCTTTAATCCCCAGATTCTTCTGGCCCATGTAGAAGCTGTGCTGAAGCGGACCATGGCAGGAAACAGAGAAGATGACAAGATAGAATGCGGAGGATTCTGGCTGGATGTATCCAGAAGTACCATAGGTGACGGAAGACAGGAAGTAGAGCTTACCAAAAATGAAAGCAGGATACTTTTCAGTCTTGCCAGAAACAGGGGGAAAATTCTGTCACGGGACCAGATCATGAACGACCTGTGGGACAGCGAACTGTTTGTAGATGATAATACTCTTACAGTAAATATGACCAGGCTCAGGGCCAAGCTGGAACTTCTGGGAAAAGCCCAGGCTATAAAAACTAAGAGAGGACAGGGATATCTTCTGGAATGAGCTATAAAGATTATGTGAAAGACCACTGGTTTCCCATAGGCATTGGAGCCCTTTTTCTTGTTACGCTTCTTATTTTCGGAGGACTTACCCAAATCCCTCTTTACTTTCTGGTAATAACAGGAGCCGGAAGCTTTCTTTTGGGCCTGGTGTACTTTTGTTGGGATTATGGGAGAAAAAAAGAGTTTTATGAGGCAATTCGGGAGAAAGTCCGGGACTTGGACAAGGCATACCTTCTGCCGGAAATATTAAAAGAGCCGGAATTTTTGGAGGGAAGACTTGCCTGCCAGGCTATGAAGGAAATGGGACGCTCTATGGCAGAACAGGTCAGCAGTTATGAACAAAAGCAGAAAGAATATAAAGAGTATATTGAACTCTGGGTACATGAGATCAAGCTGCCCATAGCCACAGGAAAATTGCTGGTGGAGAATAACCGTCAGTTTTACGATGAGAGCATGATAGAAGAGCTGGATAAAATTGATGCTTATGCGGAACAGGCCCTTTTCTATGCCAGAAGCAGTTATGTGGAAAAAGACTATGTACTGAAAAAAATTTCTCTGAGAAAGGTTACGTCAGAGGTACTGAAAAAGAATCGAAAACTCCTTCTGGAAGAAAAAATCTCTATACAGTGCCATGATCTGGATGTGGAAGTCTTCTCAGACAGCAAATGGCTGGCTTTTATCCTCCAGCAGATTCTTTCTAACAGTATCAAATATATGGGAGAGGGAGAGCGGACTCTGGAGTGGTATGCAGAAAAGGAGCGGGAACAGGTGAAACTGTATCTGAGGGATACGGGAATAGGAATTTCGGCTGGAGATCTTCCCAGAGTCTGGGACAAAGGTTTTACTGGAGAAAATGGCAGAATAGGGAAAAAATCTACAGGAATCGGCTTGTATCTGTGCAAAAAACTCTGCGAGAAAATGGGCCACAGGATAGAAATTGTCTCGGCCAGGGGGAGAGGCTGTCTGGTCATCATCCGTTTCCCCTTAGGAAGTATGACAGAAGAATTTTTCCAGTGAAGAAAGGTTACAAAAATGAAAGGAAAGTGTAAGGTAAATCCATGGGAGAAAATCAGTCTTTCCTGTAAGATAAAAGTATCAACAGGAAAGGAGCAGAATCATGCGTACAGTACTAGAGGTTGCAAATGTAGAGAAATATTATGGGAATAAAGGCAGCTTGACCAAGGCTCTGGACAAGATCAGTTTTGAAGTGCAGGAGGGAGAGTTTGTGGGGATCATGGGAGCTTCTGGCTCTGGAAAGACCACCCTTCTGAACTGTATTTCCACCATTGACCGGGTTACCAGCGGAAAGATCATTGTCAATGATATGGACATTACACGGCTCAGAGGAAACCATCTGAACAGATTCCGCAGGGAAGAACTGGGATTTATCTTTCAGGAGTTTAATCTGCTGGATACTCTTACTGCCTATGAGAATATTGCACTGGCTCTCAGTATCCAGCGGGTAAAGCCGGAAAAAATCGCAGAAAAAGTAGAAAAGACTGCAAAGGAGCTGGATATTTCTTCAGTTCTCCATAAATATCCTTATGAAATGTCAGGAGGACAGAAACAGCGGGTGGCCTGTGCCAGGGCGATCATTACCCAGCCCCAGCTGGTGCTGGCAGACGAGCCTACAGGAGCTCTGGACTCCAAATCTGCCAGGATGCTGCTGGAAAGTTTTCAGTATATGAACCAGAAACTGGGAGCCACCCTCCTTATGGTTACCCATGACGCATTTACGGCCAGTTATGCAGACCGGATACTTTTTATTAAAGACGGAAAGCTGTTTAATGAACTTCACAGAGGGGAGGATTCCCGGAAGGAGTTCTTTGGCAGGATCATCGAGGTGGTCACTTTGCTGGGAGGTGAGCTGAACGATGTTCTTTAGGCTTTCTCTGAAAAATATGAAAAAAAGTTTTAAAGATTATGCCGTTTACTTTCTTACTTTAATCCTGGGTGTGGCTATCTTCTATATTTTTAACTCCCTGGATTCCCAGCAGGCCATGTCAGTCATGGGAAATTCTACCTATGAGATCATAGATTTCATGATCCAGATGCTGGGAGGCGTGTCTGTGTTCGTTTCTTTTATCCTGGGCTTTCTCATTGTCTATGCCAATAACTTTCTTATTAAGAGACGGAACAAAGAATTCGGCATTTACATGACCCTGGGAATGGGAAAGATGCAGATTTCCAGGATCCTTTTAGGAGAAACTTTTCTCATAGGCCTGCTGTCTTTGGCAGTGGGACTGCTTATAGGAATATTTGGAGCACAGTTTATGTCTCTTCTGGTAGTCCGGATGTTTAACGGCGTTATGGACGGCTATCAGTTTGTTTTTTCCGGAGATGCATTCTGGAAAACAATTTTATATTTTGGCATTATGTTCCTGATCGTAGCAGTGTTTCATGTTATAAGTCTTTCCAGGTATACATTGTCGGAACTTCTGGCAGCAGGAAGGAAAAATGAAAAGATACAGATGAAAAATCCCATACTCTGTGTGGTGGTATTTCTGCTGGCTGTGGCAGACCTGGCTTATCAGTATTATCAGGTAAGCCACCCGGAGGAAATCACAACTTCCGGTATCCTGATCATTATCCTGGCAGGCTGTGTGGGAACTTTTCTTTTTTTCTGGTCTCTTTCCGGCTTTCTCCTGCAGATTTTTCAGAAAAGCAGGAAATACTATCTCAGGGATCTGAACGCTTTTATCCTCCGGCAGATCCACAGCAAGGTAAATACCATGGTTTTTTCTATGACCCTTATCTGTCTGATGCTGTTTCTCACCATTTGTGTTCTGGGAGGCGGTCTGGGGATTAACTTCAGCTTTCAGAAAATGCTTCGAGAACTGACGCCTGTGGATGTGAACTTTACAGATATCTCCGGAGTGGAGGCCAGTACAAAGCTGAAAGAAAAGGGATTTGACATGTCTCTTTTAGAAGATGGATATGTGGAAGTCAGCTTTTACAACACTCCTGAGCTTACTTTAAAAGATACTCTGGACAGAACTGGATTAGATGTAGATATCTCAGGACTGGCGGTGAATCTTGAGGGGAATGAAATTCAGGAAACTATTATGAAAGAATCTGAGTATAATCGTCTGGCTGCTCTGTACGGTATGGAGCCTGTAGAGGTAGAGGAAGATACCTATGCTATTGTCAGCGATTATGAAGTCACAGAAGAATTGAGAAACCAGCTTTTAAAGGCAGGAAAGACCATTTCCCTTAATGGGAAAACTTATGAGCCAGCTTACGAAAACTGCGTCTATGGATTTGTAGAAATGATGGCGAATCATGGAAATACCGGAATTTTTATCCTGGCAGACTCTCAGGTCCGGGAAGAATGGAGAGGCAGCAGTTTTCTGGCAGGGGATTACCGGGCAGATACCCAGAAAGAAAAAGAGCAGATTGACCAGGAAGTCATGAAGTATGATGTGACCAATATGTCAGATGGACTTCTGATCAACACAAAAATAGATATTATTGCAGTCAGCGGAGGACTTTCTGCTTCAGTTACCTTCGTATCCATCTATCTGGGCATTATTTTCCTCATCTGCAGTGCCGCCATACTGGCGTTAAAAGAGCTTTCTGAAAGTTCGGATAATAAGGAACGCTATGCTATGCTGCGAAAGCTGGGTACAGACGAGAAAATGATCAATCAGGCCCTTTTCCGTCAGATTGGCATATTCTTTTTTATTCCTCTGCTGCTGGCGGCTGTCCACTCTGTTTTCGGCATGATTTTTATAAAAATCGCTCTTCAGAGCTTAGGAAGGATTGACTACTTTTCCTCTGTTCTTGCCGCAGCAGTGATTTTTATCCTGATTTATGGAGCCTATTTCTTACTTACCTATTTTGGCAGCAAAAGGATTATCCGAAATCCTTAATGCCACATAAAAATCCGGATTTTTGTCATACTAACTGTGGAAACTAAATTTAAGGAGGAAAAGATCATGACAGAAATTTCGGTATTAGACCTTCAGAATCTTCGTCATCTCATCGGTGGTTTTGACACTACCCACTGTAAAATGCAGGACTACGCCCATGAGGCCCAGGATCCTCAGGTGAAGCAGTTTTTCCAGAAATCAGCCCAGTCTGCGTTGGAGAGCAAGCAGCAGCTCATGCAGTTTTTACAGTAGGAGGTGGAAAAGATGACAGATAAAACGATGGTGGCAGACACTCTGGCAGGAATCAACGGGGAACTGGTGCGTTATGGAGAGATGATTTCTCAGACGGAAAATGCTCAGTTAAAACAGGTGCTGAAACAGATGCGGAACCAGTGCGAGATGTCTCAGGAGGAAATCTATCAGATCGCCAGAGCCAAAAGCTATTATGTGCCGGCGGCCTGTGCAAAGCCTGAAGAAGTAGCCCATGTACGTTCTGTGCTCAGCCAGCCTTCCGTTCAGTAAAAATTTCCTGGCGGCAGCCTCTCCGGGCAGCAGGAAAGCAGAACATCCGGCCTCTTAGGATTTGACCGGGAAGGGGAAAAGCTCCCTCTCTTTCGGAGGATACCGAAGGAGAGAGGGCTTTTTTTACAGTTTTGTTCGGATCCATATGAGGAAAATTTGGTAATTTTCCTGGGATTTACAGAGGCCTCCCGGACATGCTATAATCTAGATAGACCATATCAGAGAAAGTTCTTTCTGTACTAGCAGACGTACTATCAGAAAAAGCTCTTGTCCCCTCTATTATTATACAAAAAACTCTTTCCGGATCTTCCGGCTCCCCAAAAAAGAAACAGTTGACAATCCCCCCAAACTATACTATTATTGGGTACATAGGCGAACATAAGTTCGCAGATGGGAAACAGTGAAATAAAAGGAGAAAAAACATGGCACAGATGGTGAAAGAAGATAAATTAAAGGCGTTAGATGCTGCTCTCGGGCAGATTGAAAAACAATTTGGCAAAGGCTCTGTCATGAAGCTGGGAGACTCTGCCGCAAACATGAATGTAGAAACCGTACCTACCGGTTCCCTGAGCCTGGATATTGCGCTGGGAATGGGAGGTGTTCCAAAGGGAAGGATCATAGAAATCTACGGACCTGAATCCAGCGGTAAGACTACCGTGGCCCTTCATATGGTGGCAGAGGTACAGAAGAGAGGCGGCATTGCCGGATTTATCGATGCGGAACATGCCCTGGATCCTGCTTATGCAAAGAACATCGGTGTGGATATCGACAATCTGTACATCTCTCAGCCGGACAACGGCGAGCAGGCGTTGGAGATCACAGAGACTATGGTTCGTTCCGGTGCCGTAGATATTATTATCGTGGACTCTGTGGCGGCATTGGTCCCAAGAGCAGAGATCGAGGGAGATATGGGAGATTCTCATGTGGGACTTCAGGCAAGGCTGATGTCCCAGGCTCTGAGAAAACTGACCGCCCATATCAGCAAATCGAATTGTATCGTGATCTTTATCAATCAGCTCCGTGAAAAGGTAGGAGTGATGTTCGGAAATCCAGAGGTGACCACCGGAGGCCGGGCCCTGAAATTCTATTCTTCTATCCGTATGGATGTAAGAAGGATCGAAACGCTGAAGCAGGGGGGCGAGATGGTAGGAAACCGCACCAGGATCAAAGTGGTGAAGAACAAGATCGCACCGCCTTTTAAGGAGGCAGAATTTGATATTATGTTCGGTGAGGGAATTTCCAAAGAAGGCGATGTGCTGGATCTGGCGGCAGACCTGGGAATCGTGAACAAAAGCGGCGCCTGGTATGCCTACAACAATGCCAAGATCGGACAGGGCCGGGAAAACGCCAAGAAATATCTCAAGGAAAATCCCCCAGTCCGGGAAGAGATTGAGAAGAAAGTAAGAGAACATTACGGCCTGGCTGTAGAGGAAGGCGGGGAGGAACCTAAGACAGAGCCTGACCAGGAGACCCTGCAGCTTGACAGGGAAGAGAAAGACTGAGGAGCCGGCTTATGATCGTCACCCAGATCAGGCCTGTGACCAGGCAGAAATACCAGATTGAGGCAGAAGGACTTTCTCCCTTCGTCCTGTATAAAGGAGAAGTAGCCCGCTATCATATAGAAAAAGACAGAGACCTTTCTCTGGAGACCTACCGGGAGATCCTGGAGGAAGTTCTTATAAAACGGGCGAAGATCCGGGCTATGCACCTTTTGGAGCAGGGAGACAGGACGAAAAAAGGCCTTCAGGACAGACTGACGCAGAACGGCTATCCTCCGGAGGCGGTAGAAGCAGCCATAACTTACGTGGAGTCTTTTCATTATATTGATGATAATCGTTATGCGGTAAATTATATTCAAAATCAGGGCAGCAAAAAGGGACGGGCCAGGATCATGCTGGAACTGAGAAATAAAGGTGTTTCCCAGGAGGATATTGATCAGGCTTTTTGTGAGACAGAGGAAGATATCGATATCCGGGAAGTAATCCGTGAGCTGATCCTGAAAAAGAGGAGGACACAGGAGGCTATGGGGGAAAAGGAGAGGCAGAAGCTTTACGGTTTTCTCATGCGCAGGGGCTTTGCTTCCTCCGATATTTTATCGGTACTGCGGGAATTTGCCGGTATAGGAGAGAATATGGGATCATAGGCATTCTTTATAGGAAAAGTGTTTAGCGGAAACTTGTATAAAATATACATAGATACCCTTCTTAAATGTGTGTTTTATGTTGACTTTTTAATGAAATCAGTATAAAATTATACTGTTGTATACGTACAATGAAAACTTAATAAGGAGGTGCTCCTGTGGCAATCTATGTGATCATTGCAATCGTTGCTGTAGCTGTTACATTGCTGATCGCAGTCCCTGTTACAGCTAATATCTCTGTAAAGAAAAAAACAGAGAAAGATGCTGAGACCATTGGCACTGCGGAAGTGAAAGCAAGAAGCATTATAGATGAAGCATTGAAGACTGCGGAAACAAAGAAGCGTGAAGCTCTCCTGGAAGCAAAGGAAGAAAACCTTCGCACCAAAAATGAATTGGAGAAAGAGACTAAGGAGAGAAGAAGCGAACTTCAGAAGTACGAAAAACGTGTTTTGTCAAAGGAAGAGGCTCTCGATAAAAAGGCGGATGCCCTGGAAAAACGAGAGGCTGAATATGCAGCAAAGGAAGCAGATTTAAAGAAAAAAGAGAAAAAAGTCGACGAACTGCAGGGACAGAGAATTCAGGAACTGGAAAAAATTTCAGGTCTTACCTCCGAACAAGCAAAAGATTATTTGTTGAAAACTGTTGAAGATGAAGTAAAAATTGACACCGCCAAACTTTACAAAGAATTGGTAAGCAAGGCAAAAGAAGACGCAGACAAAAAGGCAAAGGAATATGTTGTAAATGCGATACAGAAATGCGCAGCGGACCATGTTGCGGAAGCTACGATTTCTGTTGTGCAGCTTCCAAGCGATGAGATGAAGGGAAGGATCATTGGTCGTGAAGGCCGTAATATCCGTACCCTGGAAACGCTGACTGGCGTGGATCTGATCATCGATGACACTCCGGAGGCAGTAGTACTTTCCGGATTTGATCCGATCCGCAGGGAAGTGGCAAGGATCGCTTTGGAAAAGCTGATTGTAGATGGTCGTATCCATCCGGCCAGAATTGAAGAAATGGTTGAAAAAGCACAGAAAGAAGTCGAGACCATGATGCGGGAAGAAGGAGAAGCCGCAGCATTGGAAGTTGGGGTACATGGAATCCACCCGGAACTGATCAGACTTCTTGGACGTATGAAGTTCCGCTCAAGCTACGGTCAAAATGCTTTGAAACATTCTATCGAAGTAGCCCAGCTTGCAGGTCTTCTGGCAGGAGAAGTCGGAACGGATATACGTATGGCAAAACGAGCAGGACTGCTCCATGACATCGGAAAATCCATCGACCATGAAGTGGAAGGATCCCACATTCAGATTGGTGCTGACTTATGTAGAAAATATAAAGAATCCCAGATTGTTATCAATGCGGTGGAAGCTCATCACGGCGACGTAGAGCCAACATCCCTGATCGCATGTCTGGTCCAGGCTGCCGACGCAATTTCAGCGGCAAGACCGGGAGCAAGAAGAGAAACTTTAGAAACTTATACCAACAGATTAAAACAGTTAGAAGATATCACAAACTCCTTCAAAGGAGTGGACAAATCTTTTGCTATTCAGGCAGGAAGAGAAATTCGTGTTATGGTAGTACCTGAGCATGTCAGCGACAGCGACATGGTACTTCTGGCCAGGGATATATCCAAACAGATCGAAGCAGAACTGGAATATCCGGGACAGATCAAAGTAAATGTGATCCGCGAGTCCAGAGTTGTGGACTACGCAAAATAAAGTCGACTTTAAATCTAATAGAAAAAGGCTCTTACGAAGGTAAGAGTCTTTTTCTGTTTCCAAGACTATTTTTTCTTTTCTGTTCATAGACTGTAAAGGGTGAAGTCAATGAAAAAAAATCTGCGTCTTTTTCTGATCCTGTATCTGGCCGGATTTGGCGGGGGAGTCCTGGCGGGGGATCTTTTTCTGAAAAAAATGGGTTATCAGACAAGTCTGCTTTCTGCATATATGAGTTCTGATCCGGATTTAGAGGCGGCTCAATTTTTTGGGGGACTTTTCTTTCAGAGAGGAAAGCTGTTTTTCCTGGGAGCAGTATGCGGTGTGACCATTCTGGGAATGTTTCTGGTAGCCGGAGGGCTTTTGTGGTCCGGATTTCTGGGGGGAAACCTTGCGGTCCTTTTTCTTACCCAGTGGGGGATCCGGGGAATAGGGGCCGGCCTTCTCTGCCTTTTTCCCCAGAGCCTTTTTTATATTCCCGGCTGGTTTCTCTATTTTTTTGCTGTTCTGCAGATGAGCAGAAAGTCACTGGCTGGGGCAAAGAGGACCAGGGAGGATTATAAAGCTTATTTTTTCTTCCTTTCTATGGCCGGAGTGCTTCTTTTGCTGGGAATATGGTCAGAAAGTTATGTAAATCAAAAGATCCTGGCCTGGATCATAGAAAATCACCTGTGAGTTCACAAAAAATTTACAAATACATCTTCACCACATCTAGTGGAAAGTAAAAAGCCAGGTTTCGATATGTTGTGTGAAGTGTCAAAACATAGGGATTTATCAAAGGTTTTGTAAAATTTAGGGTTTGATTTTTTACCGGTTCTTGATATATAATCGAACTATGTTTACAGAAGGGAAAAGAAAGAATGAAGTGCGAGATAGAAGAATTTATTGATTATTTACATAATACCAGGGGCACTTCAAAAAATACAGAAGTTTCATACGAGCGTGATTTAAAAAAATTAGAAACGTATTTGACAGAGGGGGGATTCGAGACCGAGGAACAGATCACTTCCACGGTTTTGAATTCTTATGTTCTTTATATGGGACGGAAAAATTTTGCGGCTTCTTCTATTTCCAGGAGCATTGCGTCTATCCGTGCTTTTTTTCAGTATCTGACCCAGAAAAACGGTTGGAAGGAAAACCCGGCGGAGAAGCTGAAGGCACCGAAGATCGAGAAAAAACTGCCGGGGATCCTGACAGTAGAGGAGGTGGATCTGCTTCTTGCCCAGCCAAAGGGAAATACGGCTAAAGGAATCCGGGACAAAGCTATGCTGGAACTGCTGTATGCCACTGGTATCCGAGTGAGTGAGCTGATCAGTCTGAAAATAAAAGATATAAATCTGAAATTAGGGTATCTGACCTGCAGCGGTGGAGAAAGAGAGCGGGTGATCCCATTTGGAAGTGCTGCGAAACAGGCAGTGGAGAAATATCTGGATGTGGCCCGGGACCAGCTCCTGGGAGATCAGGACAGCGATTTCCTTTTCCTGAATTGTTCAGGAAAATCTATGAGCCGGCAGGGATTCTGGAAGGTACTGAAAGGGTATGCCGCTTCAGCGGGGATCCAGCAGGATATTACTCCACATACTCTCCGGCATTCCTTTGCGGCCCATCTGCTCCAGAATGGGGCAGATCTGAAAAGCGTCCAGGAAATGATGGGGCATTCCGACATTTCCTCTACTCAGATTTATATGAATATGAATATCCATAAGATCAGAGATGTGTATATGAAAGCACATCCAAGAAAATAAAAACTGTGGTATTAAATACATAGCAGGATATTCCTACAATTTTATGCGGATTTGTGGAGCACAGCTCTGAGAACATAGTCTCAAAGCCGTGCAGTCTGAGCAATAAATGTAGAAATATCCTGGATCTTGTATAATGCCACAGTTCTTTTTTGTTTTACGGTAGTAAAATATAAGCCCGCGGGCAATCCTAACACAATTCTGCAATGGTATAGAGAAGCTTTTCCGTATCTTCCCAGCCAAGACAGGGATCTGTAATAGATTTTCCATATATATGGTTAGGGCCGATCTTCTGAGAGCCTTCTACCAGGTAGCTTTCGATCATGACGCCTTTAACCAGCTTCTGGATATCTGAAGAGATCAGACGGCTGTGCAGAACTTCTTTGACAATACGGATCTGCTGTTCAAATTTCTTTCCGGAGTTAGAGTGATTAGCGTCAATGATCACTGCCGGATTCTGAAGGTCTCTTTTCTCATACATTTCCAGAAGCAGCTGCAGATCTTCATAGTGATAATTGGGAATGG
>ERZ1090865.458-NODE-458-length-23856-cov-9.808916_pt1 | contig 23856 bp, 21 predicted proteins | sample MGYA00478478_ERZ1090865 | MGnify/ENA primary metagenome ERZ1090865 (study PRJEB33644, sample SAMEA5815715) | chicken gut metagenome | biome: Chicken; feature: Gastrointestinal Tract; material: Caecum | place: Ireland | collected 2019-01-01 | study: A study of the... | reverse complement strand
TTTTTCTTTTTCAGAATGTCTATATAATGCGTTTTTACTGGTCGATGGGCTTCATCGTGGGGAAGAGCAGCACATCACGGATGGAGGCGGAGTCGGTGAGCAGCATGACCAGACGGTCCACGCCGAAGCCCAGGCCGCCCGTGGGGGGCAGGCCGTACTCCAGGGCGGTGACGTAATCGTAGTCCACCTGGGCCTTGCTGTCCGGGTCGATCTGCTTGCGCTCGGCCACCTGCCGCTCGAAGCGGCCCTTCTGGTCGATGGGATCGTTCAGCTCGCTGAAGGCGTTGCCGAACTCGGTGGCGTTGATGAAGTACTCGAAGCGCTCGGTGATGGCCGGATTGCTGGGCTTGCGCTTGGCCAGCGGGCTGACTTCCACGGGATAGTCGTAGATGAAGGTGGGCTGGATGAGGTTCTCCTCCACAAAGGCATCGAAGAACTCGGCCAGGATGGAGCCCTTGGTGGGAATCTCGGGCAGCTCCACATGATGCTCCTTGGCCAGGGCAATGGCATCCTCGTCGGACTGGACGGTGTCGAAGTCCACGCCGGAATACTTCTTGACGGCCTCGGTCATCGTCATCCGCTCCCAGTGGGAGAGGTCGATCTCCTTGCCCTGGTAGGTGATCTGCAGGGTGCCGCAGACCTTCTGGGCCACCGTCTTCATCATCTCCTCCACCAGGTCCATCATGCCGTGGTAGTCGGTGTAGGCCTGGTAGAGCTCGATGGTGGTGAACTCGGGGTTGTGCTTGGGGTCCATGCCCTCGTTGCGGAAGATGCGGCCCACCTCGTAGACACGGTCCATACCGCCCACGATCAGCCGCTTGAGGTAGAGCTCGGTCTCGATGCGCAGCACCATGTCCATGTTCAGCGTGTTGTGGTGGGTCAGGAAGGGCCGGGCCGAGGCACCGATCTCAAAGGGGGTCAGGATGGGGGTCTCCACTTCCAGGAAGCCCTTGCCGTCCAGATAGCTGCGCAGTTCCCGCAGGATGGCGCTGCGCTTGATGAAGGTCTGCTTCACGTCGGGGTTGACGATCAGGTCCACATAGCGCTGACGGTACCGGGCTTCCCGGTCGGTGAGGCCGTGGAACTTTTCGGGCAGGGGCAGCAGGCTCTTGGACAGCAGCGTCAGCTCGCTGACCCGCACCGAGATCTCGCCCATCTTGGTGCGGAACACTTCGCCCTTGCAGCCGATGATGTCGCCGATGTCCAGCTTCTTGAAGGCCGCGTAGGCCTCGTCGCCCAGCAGATCCCGTTTCACAAAGATCTGGATATCGCCCTTCTGGTCCCGCAGATGGGCAAAGCTCGCCTTGCCCATGACGCGTTTGGACATCATACGGCCGGCCAGCGTGACGATCTTGCCGGTCTCCGCCTCGGCGGGCAGATCGGCAAACTCGGCTTTCAGGTCGGCAGAGTAGGCGTCCTGGGGGTACTTGGTGATGACGAAGGGGTCATGACCGGCGGCGCGCAGGTCGGCCAGCTTCTGACGGCGGACAGCCGCCTGCTGGCTCAGGTCCTGCTCAGTCTGGGGCTTGTTCTGCTCCATGAGAGATCTTCCTTTCTTGTTATCATGCAAAAAGGGGCAGGTGTTCCCCGCCCCTGCCTTGTTTTACTTCGAGCGCGAAACGGCCAGCACCTTGTACACGATGATGTTGCCATTGGGCAGGGTAACGTCCACCTCGTCGCCGGCCTTGTGGCCGATGAGGGCAGCGCCCACCGGGCTCTCGTCGCTGATGCGGTTGAGGTTCATGTCCGCCTCGGTGGAGCCGGTGATGTCATATTCCTCGGCCTCGTCGGGATCGTCGCCCTCGGCGAGGATCTTGACGCGCATACCGATGGAAACGGTGTCGTTGGACAGTTCGCTGTCATCGATGATGCGGGCCACCTTCAGGGTTGCCTCCAGGTCGGCGATGCGGGCCTCCACGATGGCCTGCTCCTCCTTGGCGGCGTCATACTCGGCATTCTCGCTCAGGTCGCCGTAGCCGCGGGCGACCTTGATCTTGTCTGCCACCTCTTTGCGTTTGACGGTGCGCAGTTCGTTCAGATCCTGTTCCAGCTTTTTGTAACCCTCACGGGTAACGACGACTTCTTTAGCCATGCTCGATTCTCCTAACTGATACGCGATAGTAAAAGTTGTGCGGCCCGCAAAATGAGCCGCACCAATTTAGTTATTATATCGGCTCAAAGCCGATTTGTCAAGGGTTTTGCGCTGGGTCGCGTTATTTGTCCAGCTGCAGAAGCCCCACCTTGCGGTACACCTTGCTCACCGTCCGGTTGGCGATGCGGGCAGCACGCTGGGCGCCGTCCTTCAGCACGCCGTCCACGTAGGCCTTGTCCGCCAGGATGCGGTTGTACTCGCTCTGGACCGGGACCAGCGCGTCGGCCGTCACCTCGGCCACCGCCATCTTGAAGTCGCCGTAGCCCTTGCCGGCAAACTCTGCCTCGATCTCCTCCATCGTCTTGCCGGTGAAGGTGGAGTAGATGGCCATCAGGTTGGAGACACCGGGCTTGGTCTCCCGGTCAAAGCGGACCACACCGTCCGAGTCGGTGACGGCGCGCTTGAACTTGCGCACGATGGTGTCCTTGTCGTCGGTCATGAGCACAAAGGAGTTGACGTTGGTGTCGGACTTGCTCATCTTCTTGGTGGGCTCGGCCAGCGACATGATCTTGGCGCCGGATGCCGGCACGTAGCCCTCGGGCAGCGTGAAGGTATCGCCGTAGACGCCGTTGAAGCGGTTGGCAATGTTGCGGGCCAGCTCCAGGTGCTGGGTCTGGTCCTGCCCCACCGGTACCAGGTCGGCGTTGTAGATCAGGATATCCGCGGCCATCAGCACCGGGTAGGTGAAGAGGCCGCCGTTGACGTTGTCGGGGTGCTTGGCGCTCTTGTCCTTGAACTGGGTCATGCGGGACAGTTCGCCGAACTGGGTGTTGCAGGCAAGGATCCAGGACAGCTCACAGTGGGCCGGCACATGGCTCTGCACAAAGAGGATATGTTTTTCGGGGTCGATGCCCACCGCCAGCAGCAGCGCGGTCAGTTCGCGGGTGCGGCGGCGCAGATCGGCGGGGACCTGGCGCACCGTCAGGGCGTGCAGGTCAGCGACCATATACAGGCAGTCATAGTCGGGCTGCAGCAGGGCCCAGTTGCGCACCGCGCCGATGTAGTTGCCCAGCGTCGGCGTACCGGTGGGCTGAATGCCCGAAAGAATCCGTTTACGTTTTTCTTCTGCCATAATTTCCACCTTCTATAAAATACACGGGCCGAAGCGGTCCGCTGTAGTATCTACTATTCAATCACACGCCGGGCGCTTTGTCAACAGAAATTGCCCGCAGCACAAAAGACTGCGGGCAGGGTTTTGATTCAGGACAGCGGCACGGTAAATTCGGTCAGCACTTCCCCGGTGCCGGGCTGGGTGGAATAGTCCATTTTGTAGACCGTCACCGTCACGGTGGGGCTGTTTTCCGGCACGGTGTCAAAGTAGTAGGTCCAGAGATAGTCGCTGTTGCTGTCATTTTCATCCAGATGCACGCCCTCGCCCCGTTCGGCTTTCAGCAGGGTGCCGTCCTGGGCGGTGAGTTTGACCTGGGTGCTGTACTGGCTGGGCAGCTGGATCTCCAGTCTGGCGGCGGCCGGGGTGGCGGTCAGGCTGTGGAGCGTCACGCCGTCCTGGGTCAGCGGCCCGGTGAAGGAACGGATGCCCTCGGTGCCGGGCTCCGGGATCGTGAAGGACAGCGTGTAGTCCCCTGCCAGCGGGGTCTCGTCGTGGTATTCCCAATGACTGTACTGGCTGCCCCACTCGCTGGTGCGCTCCTCCAGCATCTCCACATTGCAGGCCACCAGGTCATGGAGCTGCAGCGTCACCGTCCGGCCGCTCAGGGAGCCATCCGTCTCATAGAGGAAGAGGGGATAGTTGAGCCCCATCACGAAGGTGCGGTCGTCCTGCCGGGTGAACCAGCCGGAGCCTTCCTCCAGGATGGCGGCGCCGTCTTCGAGAAGCAGCGCCCCCGAAGCCTCGGCGGTATCGGCGGGCATGGAACCGCCGGCATCGGCCCGGATGGTATCGAACCCGGCCAGGCTGTCGTCCGCAGCGGTGAGCACCAGGCTCAGCCGCATCCAGTCCTCATCCCGATAGATCTGCCCCAGCGTCACCGTGTAGGGGCTGGCGGCACTCTCGGCGGTTTTTTCCACCGTCTGGGCGTAGCCGTTGAGCTGCTCGCTGCGCAGGCGGGTGTCGGCGTCCCGGTTGATGCGGCTGAAGAGGGTGCCCACCAGCGGCAGGCTCTCGGCAAAGGCGGGGTTGGCCAGGTTCACGCTGCCCAGCAGCACCACGCATGCCGCGGCTGCCACCGCCGCGCTGCGCACCAGCCGCAGCAGGGGGCGGGCATGCCGCGGTACAGGGCGGCTTTCGGCGTGCACCTGCCCGCGGGCCGATGCCAGCACCCGGTCCCACTCCCCTTCCGCCAGCGGGACGGCGGGCGGGTCCAGGCGGTTCAGTTCGTCCAGCAGCGAATGGTCAAAGTTTTCTTTACGCATGGCAGTGCACTCCCTTCTTTTGTAACTGGCTGCGCAGCCGTTCCCGGCCGCGGCTTAAGCGGGTGTTGACGGTGCCCTCGGTCATGCCCAGGGCGCGGGCGATCTCTTTACTGGACTGCAACAGATAATACTTGCGCAGGAAAATTTCCCGGTCGGGCGGGCCCATGGCCGCCACCAGGGCCCCCACCCAGTCGGCGGCATCCGAGGTGGCGCGGTCAAATTCCGCCGCTTCCCCCAGGGTCTGCCCCAGTTCTTCGTCCAGCGAGAGGGCCGCGTGCCGGCACAGCGCATGGTAACGGTCAATACCCTTGTTGCGCGCCGTCACCAGCAGCCAGGGGCGCAGCGGTGTTTTTTGTTGTTCCAGCGCGGCGGCATGGCGCCACAGCGATACAAAGGTATCGGCGATGCACTCCTCCACATCCCGCGGGTCCCGCGGCAAAATGCGCAGCAGCACGGCTTTGACCAGCGAGGCATAGGCCTGCATGGCAGCCTGCAGCCCGGCGTCGGGGTCAGTCTGCAGCAGGCGGGTCAGGTCCCGGTCATTCACTTGGATTCCTCCCTGTTGTTGTTCTGGAAGCGCTTCTTATCTATCCAGACGGGGCGGCGGGGCAAAATCTTACAGCCGGCACAAAAAAAGAGGACGCACGCCGGTGCGTCCTCCCCGTCATGGTGTTATTTTTTCCTGCCCAGCAGCTGGGTGCGGATGTAGGCAAAACAGGCATCCTCTCCCTGGTCCCGCAGCACCTGCAGACAGGTCTCCAGCTCGCGGCGGGTCTCGGGGTGCAGGACATAGTGGTCCTTGCTGTGCTCGTAGTACTCCCAGGCGGTGGCGTCGGTGTAGTCGGCGCCCTTGTAGTTCTTGCTGGCGGCAATGCGGTCGCAGACCATCTCGGCCACATAGCGGGCCGGCATCCGCATGCCCGCCAGGGCGTGGTCCCCGTCGGGTGCATAGTCGATCCAGTATTCCAGATGGTGTTTGTTGCGGCCCTTGTGATGCAGCCAGGCGGCGCTGTAGCCTTCCGCCTTGCGCTGGGCGTTGTTGGGACTGCAGGTGCCCTGCCAGTACCTGGCCCCGGCCCAGAATTCCACCGGGGACAGCTTGCTCAGATCGTGGGTGAGCCCCTGCCAGTAGAGCCCGCAGCGGAAACAGTGTTTCATCACCAGCATCTTGTGGTGATGGATGGTTTTATAGTGTTTGATCGGATGCCACAAAGTTGGCGTTCCCCCTTCGGGACAAAATTTCGGGACGATTCAGCGGTCCCACTTGTCGCACAGGCTGGCGATCTGGCTGGCGAACTTGGCCAGGTCCTTGTTGGCGCCGCCCTGGTTGTGCTGGATGACCGCCATCAGCCGCTTGCCCATGTTGACCAGACGGTCGTAGGCCGCACTGCTGCGCACGGTGGCCACACCCGGCGTCTTGACGATCTTCCGGGTGTTGCCCACCTCGGCGCAGGCTACCCGGCCGTCCCCCACGATCCAGATGGACCCGTTGTAGGGCGCTTCCGCCTCGTAGCCTTCCTCCTGCAGCCGGTGGGCCCAGTGGTCGGCCACCGCGTCTTCACCGTGGTTCACAAAGACAAACTTGGGCTTTTCGTCAAAGGCGTGGAGCCAGTTGGCCAGCCCGTCCTGGTCGGCGTGGCCCGACAGGCCGCTGAGCCGGTGGATATGGGCCTTGACCTGGATCTCGTCGCCGAAGAGCTTGACTTCGGTGGCGCCGCCCAGCAGCACGTTGCCCAGCGTGCCGGGGCTCTGGAAGCCCACAAAGAGGATGGTGCTCTCGGGCCGCCAGAGATTGTACTTGAGATGGTGGCGGATGCGGCCGGCGTCACACATGCCGGAGGCCGAAATGATCACCTTGGGCGTGGGATCGCTGTTGATGGCCATGGATTCCTCTTTGGTCTCGCTGACGCAGAGGCCCGGGAACCACAGCGGGTTTTCCCCCCGCTGGACGATGGCCATGGCTTCCTCGTCGTAGCATTCCATGAAGTTTTCCCGGAAGATGGTGGTGGATTTGCTGGCCAGCGGACTGTCCACAAAGACCGGGAAGTTGTCGTGGCCGTGGATGCGCCCCTCCTCCTTGATCTGCCGGATGAAGTAGAGCAGTTCCTGGGTGCGACCCACTGCAAAGCTGGGAATGACCACGTTGCCGCCCCGGTCGAAGGTGGTCTGCAGCACTTCGGTCAGCTCGCCCAGGTAGTCCGGCCGCGGGCCGTGGCTGCGGTCGCCGTAGGTGGATTCCATGACCAGATAGTCGGCGTGGGGCGGTATGGCCGGATCCTTGATGAGGGGCTGGTGGGTGTTGCCGATATCGCCGGAAAAGACGATGACCTCCGGCTGGCGCTCCGGCTCGGTGACGCGGATGGAGATGGAGGCACTGCCCAGAAGATGCCCCACATCGGTGAACAGCACTTCGATCTTGCCGTTCTCGCCCTCGAAGAGGGTCTGCCAGGCGCCGTAGGGGCAGGGCACAAACTGCTGCATGACCTTCTCGGCATCCTCCACCGTGTAATCCGGCTCCACCATGGCGGCACCGCTGCGCTGGGCCTTGCGGTTTTTCCACTCGGCCTCCTGCTCCTGGATATGGGCCGAGTCCCGCAGCATGATGCCGCACAGGTCCATGGTGGCATCGGTGGAATAGATGGGGCCCCGGTAGCCGTTTTTATAGAGGTAGGGAATCTGTCCCGAATGGTCGATGTGGGCATGGGTCAGCAGCAGCGCCTCGTAGGTGCCGGGGGCATAGGGCAGGTCGGCATTCTCATACACGTCCCGTCCCTGCTCCATGCCGCAGTCCACCAGCAGCCGGTGGCCCGCCGCTTCCAGCTGGGTACAGCTGCCGGTCACTTCCCGGGCAGCACCCAAAAAGGTAAGTTTCATACAGTTCGCCTCCCTGCCTTGGCCTGCCTTACTGGTTGCGCCCCACCCCGTAGGTGGGCGCCTTGGGCAGGACAAAATCTTCGGTGAAATTGTTGGTGTTGTCGTTGATATTCATACGGACATCCCAGAACAGGTCGCCGTAATCCCGCAGGATGGTGTAGTTGCCCTCCCCCAGGGCTGCCGCCGTCTGGGTGTCGGTCACCAGCAGCACGGTGTCGCTCTCCGGCTCGTAGGCCGTCAGGCTGGCCTGGTAGGTGCGGGTCACATTGCCGCTGTCCATCAGCGCCTGGGCTGCCTCCGCCGTGGTGGAGAGCAGCACCAGCCGCTGGGTCGCCGGCAGCGAGGAGATCAGCTGCTGCCGGGTGATGTCGCCGTATTCCAGCTCGGTGACACCGCCCGCCACGCCGGTGACCTCGGCATCCGCCCAGCCCTCCGGCCAGTGGTCCCGGTCTTTCTCGGCGATTTCCTCGTAGAGGGTGGCCAGGTAGTTGGCATAGCTCACCGTCTTGCTGGCATCCGGGTTCTGGGCGTAGGTGAAGAGGGGCGTGTTCAGGATGCTGGAATCGTCGGTATCCAGCCCCTGCAGCGCCTGGGCAGCGTTGCTGTAGGCCGCTGCCGCCTGACGGATGGCATCCTCCGCCCGCTCGGTGGGGGCCGTGGGATCGGCCCCGTCCGCCGCCACATTCTTGTCGGGGTCCGCGGTATCGGTCACCGTCAGGCTGCCGTCCTCGCCGGTGGTCAGGTACTGGCTCCACTGGTCGTTGAGGGCCGTTTCCAGGTCGCCGGCCGTCACCTTGCTGGCCAGCTCCACCCGGCAGCTGCCGCCCTGGGTGAAGACGAGGTTCAGCCGGGCCACCTCCCCGGTGCCCTGGCCGGCGGCCAGCACCGGCAGCGCAGCGTTTTCCACTTCGGTGCCGCTGCCGTTGATCACCGCCGTGACCCCCAGGTCCGCCAGCGTGTCGGCCAGCGCCCCCACATCTACGCCGGGCGTGGCGATGCAGAGGATGACATCGGCCCCCTCGGCCTGCAGTGCCGCCACCTGTTCGCTGGCGGTCTGGGCCAGGTCGTTGGCCATGGGGGTTTCTTCATTCACAAGTCCCACCTGGCCGGTCACTGTGGCGGTGTCGGCCAGGGAGAAGAATCCGATCTTGTAGCCGGCCCGCTGCAGCAGATAGTTCATGCCGTTGGTGATGCGGTTGCGGCTCCAGCTGGTGGAGCGGTAGAAGATGGCCGAACCCTCGGCATCCCGCAGGTTGGCCGCCAGGGAGGGCCCGGAGGCCATGTTGGCGTCGCTGCGCAGCCGCTCGATGCCGAAGGCAAGGTCCTCCGCACTGATGGCCTGCAGGTCATACCCGGCCGCCGAGAAGGCGCTGAACATATCCATGCCGCCGGTGAGGCTGGAGCTCAAGCTCCCCTGCAGGCTGCCGCCGGCATCCAGCAGGATGGCGTCGGGCGCCGAAGCCTTGAGCCCCGCCACATAGGCCATGTTGTCCCGCACACCGTCCAGGTTGGCGGTGGCGAAGACAGGCACCGTGATGTCGCCGATGCGCACAAGACAGGAGACGCTCTCGGTGCCGTCGGCCAGGGTGGCCGTGATGGTGCACTCGCCGCTATCGGCCCGGGCACGGACCACGCCGTGCTTATCCACCGTGGCCACGTCCTCGTTGCTGCTCTGCCAGAAGACCTTCTGGCCACCCTCCTCCTCGGCGTTCTGGTTGGTGGTCAGGGTGGCGCGGGCATCCTTGGCGTCCAGATGCAGTTCCATCTGGTAGGTATCGTTCACAAAGACCGGGTCGGCGGCCTTGCCCATGCCGTCGGCGATGCCGGTGATGGTGAAGGGACGCATGATGAAGTCCACGTCCACCGTCTCGCTCTGGACGCCGTAGTCGGCGCCGGGCGCCTGGTAGGTACACTGCCACATATCGTAGGTGCCGGTGTAGCCCAGGGAATCCGAGAAGCGGGCGATCCACAGATTGTCCCGCCAGGGGTCGAAGGCCGGGTCGCTGAAGCGGGCCCGCACCCAGTTCAGCGAGGCATAGATGCCCTGCTCCCCGGTGTAGCCCAGCTCCACCAGCCGGTCAAAGAAGGCCTGGGTGATGGCGGCCATCTCCTCGGGGAAGATGCCGCTGATGCTCTTGTCCTCCAGGTCGTAATATACCGGGTAGGACAGCTGGTAGGGCGAAGCGGTGTAGTCGGCCAGGCCCTCCTGGGGCGGGGCCACCAGCCCCAGCAGCCGCGCCACATGGTCGGCCTCGGAGCGGGCCTCCTCCACCGTGGTGGCGTAGGAGTAGAGATACACGCCGAAGGGGATGCCCAGCCGGGTGCACTCGTCGGCGTTGCGGCGCCACTGGTCGTCGTCCTGGGCCCAGTCAGCCTCCTGGCCGTCCCACTCGCCGCCGTAGCCGCAGCGGATGATGGCAAAATCAATGCCCGCGGCCTTGGCCTTTTCCCAGTCCACTTCCCCCTGGAATTTGGACACGTCGATACCCTTGAGCACCGCCGCCGGGACGGCCTCCCCGCTGGAATTGAAGTAATAGCCCAGATCATTCTTCTGCCAGGCGGCCGCCGGGGTGCCGAAATCTGCCTGGGCGGGCCCGGTGGGGCCGGAAGTGCAGCGGGTCAGGGCGATGCAGACCCCCGCCACCACCAGCAGGCAGAGCAAACACAGCGCCAGCACCAGACGGCTGCGCCGACGGCGGCCGCCCTTGCGGCGCCGGGGTTTGCCGCTCCGCGGCGGCTGGGGCCGCCCCTGCCCGGAAGGCGGCGGGGCTGCGGGTTGGGGATTGGGTGCAGCCCGCCCGGGGCTGCGATAGATCTTGCGTTCTTCAGACACAGTCGTAAACCTCTCCTTGCCAAGGTATGCAACAAAATTCAAACAATATAAGTAAGAATAGTGTAACATTTTGCCGAATAAATTACAATGCAAAACGGGCGGCAACTTCTGTAAAATTCCACAAAAAAATGCACTCCCAACGGGGAGTGCATGGCTTACCTGTTCATTTCGGGGCGGCCGGTGCCGGCACGGCGGATCAGGTCCTTGACCACCTCGCCGCCGCAGACCAGCCCGCAGGCCGCCGGCACAAAGGCATTGCTGGCCGGTACGGCCCGCCGTCCGTTGGCCGGGGTTTCGGTCAGTTCCGCCGTGAGGGGTGCCAGGGGTTCCTCGGTGGAGAAAACCACCTTCACCTTGCCCAGCCGCCGTTTGCGGCACTGGATGCGGATGACCTTGGCCAGCGGGTCCACGCTGGTTTTTTCAATATCCGCCACCCGGAACGCTGTGGGGTCCAGCTTGTTGGCCGCTCCCATGCTGCAGAGGATGGGGGTGCCCGCCGCCTTGCACCGCTCAATGAGCAGCAGCTTGGCCGACACCGTGTCGATGCAGTCCAGCACATAGTCAAACTGCCCCAGATCGATGGTGTCGGCGGTGTCGGCGCCGTAGAACAGCCTGTGGGCGTGCACCACGGTGGTGGGGTCGATGTCGGCAATGCGTGCCGCCATGGCATCCACCTTGTACTGGCCCAGCGTGGAGTGCAGCGCGATGAGCTGACGGTTCAGGTTGGATTCCGCCACCCTGTCACTGTCGAAGAGGCTCAGCTCCCCCACCCCGCTGCGGGCCAGCACCTCCACGGCCTGGCCGCCCACACCGCCAATGCCGAACACCGCCACATGGGCGGCGCGCAGCGTTTCGAGAGCAGGGGTGCCCAGCAGGGCGCGGGTACGGGTATAGATATCAGGCATAGGGTAAATCCTCCGGGGTGGTGTTGTGGGGCGGCTGCCCGCCTATTATTATACCCGGTTTTCCGTCTGCGTCAAGGAAGCCGCCGTGCAGCACCAGCGGTCGTCAAAGGTCATGGTCAGCAGCCAGTCGCCGTCCAGCTGGACCCGCCGCGTTTCCCCGAGGCCGGGGCCGTCCACATCGTATAGCTCCTGCAGGTCCCGGATGGACCGGTTTTCAAACCAGCCGGCATCCAGCAGCCAGCGGGTATAGGTGACCACGTCGGCCTGTTCCCTGCCCCGGGTCCAGTAGTTGAGGCCGCAGTCCTGCAGCACATCCAGGTCCAGGTCGGCATCCACACCGGCGTCGTAGCGGTCCAGATTGGCGCGGACGATCCGGCTTTTCATATCCACGCAGGAGAGCAGCACAAAGGTGACCGCCAGCACGGCCAGTCCCATACGGGCCGCCGGTATGCCGCGGAAGACCCGCACCAGCAGCAGCACGGCCCAGACCGCCAGCACGCCGAGGAACCACCCGGCCACCACCCGGCGGGGCGTGTAGCCGAAGAGATGGATGTAAACCGCCAGCTTGGCCCCGGCCAGCAGGGCGAAGGCGATGCCGTAGAGGCAGAAGAGGGCTGCCAGCGTCTTGGGCAGCGGGCGGCGGCCGAGAAACCGCACAGCCGCCAGCACGCAGAAGTCCAGCAGCAGAATCCGCAGCAGCTCCCAGAAGCCGTCCACCGCGAAATCCGAGGCGGCGGGTGCCGTCAGGCCCAGGGGCGCGGCGGCCAGCCATTCGGCCGCCTGGAGCCCGAAGAACAGCGTGTAGATGGCGCACAGGGCCCCCACCGCCGCAATGGCCGTCACCCGGGGCAGCAACCGGAAGGGCTCCAGCCCTGCATAGAAGCGGTCCGCCGGGCAGGGCGGGGTTTCCCGGCGCAGCGAGCCCGCCACCAGCCCATAGAGCCAGGCCCCCACCGGCAGGGAGAGCAGGAAGTATACAATGTAGGAGACCAGTTTTTCACTATTGAGAAGGAAGCTCAGCCAATTGTTCCACGCCCGGCCCAGCGCCGCGAAATGGGGGTCAGCCGCCGCCAGCAGGTTCCAGGCCATGGCGCAGAGCAACAGCGTGACCAGCACGGTCACCGCCCCCACGGCGGTCCTGCGCAGCTTGCGCCGCTGCTGCCCCACACTGCGCACCCCGGCCCAGACCGTGCCGATCCGGCGGAAGAAATTCCCGAAGGGCAGCACCACAAAGCCCGTCAGACCGTCCAGGAAGCAGAGACTGCCGCTGTACCCTTGAGCCAGCATGCCGCACCGGGCCAGCACGAACCAGACGGCAAAAATATGCCACACCAGCGGTTGCCAACTGCCCAGTACAGGCTGTTCACCCCAGAACGCCATAGCACCGGCCAATACCAGCCAGCATCCCGCCCAGAGGGGTGTTTCGGCGGCTGCCCGGCGGTGGAGCGCCCGGGCCATGGCCTCCACACCGGCCACAAACAGCACCGTGAAAACCGGCAGGCCCCAGCCCGCAAACCGGCGGGCAAACAGAATCTCTTTCACATACAGGTAGGCCAGCGGGTAGCTGACCACCGCGCCCCACAGGAAGGGAGTTGCCGGCACCGCCAGCTGAATTTTGGGCGCACTTTCGTAAAGGGGACGCCCGGCGCCCTCTCTGGGTAGTTCTGTCATGGTGAACCTCCTGTTCAGTTGTGAATCCGGCAGAGCTTACCGCTCGTCGGGAACGTATTCCAGCAAATCGGCGGGCTGGCAGTCCAGCGCCTTGCACAGCGCTTCCAGCGTGGAAAACCGCACCGCTTTGGCCTTGTTGTTCTTGAGTATGGACAGATTGGCCGGGGTGATGCCGATCTCCTCGGCCAGCTCCCCTGCGCCTTTATGGCGGCGCGCCATCATCACATCCAGATTGACCACGATGGGCACGGCGGCGCACCTCCTTTATATGGTATAGTCCAGTTCGTCCTTCATCCGCACGGCCTGGGCAAAGGCGTTTTTCAGCACCCGCACCAGCAGCGCCATGAACCCGGCCGCCACCGCCAGAAAGGCGAAGGGCAGATAAATCCAGATCCCCACCGGCAGGCAGAGCACCGCCGCCCAGGTGCAGCACCAGCTGATCCGCCGCAGCGCCAGCACCGTCTGGGGGACGAAGACCTCCCCCTGCTCCAGCCGCCCCAGAAAGCGGTAGAGATTGTACAGCATCCAGAAGGCCAGCGCCGCGCAGAGATACCCCAGCACCAGCAGCACGATTTCCACGGCGGGGCCCTCCTGGTTCAGGTGATGGGTGGTCATCAGCCAGCGCACCAGCCAGGGCCCGCAGACCGTCATGACCGCGCTGCCCAGGATGGCCAGCGCCACCACATACCGCGTCAGCGTAATGCTCTTGTGATCGTCCCATTGCCAACATTTCATCTGTGCAGTCCCCCGTTCTGTTCAGGTTAGCAGCAGTATACCACAGGAATTATCGTTTTGCAAGCATTTTTTATCGTTTTTCGATAATTTTATCTTGTTATACAAAAAATCCCTTTCGGAGAAAATCCGAAAGGGATGGCAGGAATCACAATATTCTGATCAGGCGGGCCGGGGCGTGCTGCGCTCCATCACGGTCTCCCAGGCGGAGGACATCTTGTCCGCCAGGCAGACCAGCACCGCTTCCCGGCAGCGCGGAAGCCAGGCGGGGGTCAGCGGCCACATATGGCTCTGGATGATGTTCTTCTCGGTGGCGTTGAGGCGGAACACCGTCTCGGCGTTGTAGCGGGCGATGAGGGGATGCTTGAACCCGTGCCAGTGGGTAATGTTGCGGCAGGCATGCCAGTCGTAGAGATAGAAGTCGTGCAGGAATGCCCCCCGCACCAGGCTGGCCTCCCGGGCCCCGCAGCCCAGCCGCAGATTCAGCCAGTAGGCAATGCGCGTCACCCGCAGGCAGTGCTCGTAGGTGGTGACGGCGCCGTGCTGGATGAACTGCTTCATCACCAGCGCGTTGGGGTCGTCCGCCACCCCCTGCAGCAATTGGCGCATCCGGGTTTCCTCCGCCGGGGTCAGTTTACAGAACATAGGCACGCTCCTTTGCGGTTTCCTCGCTCCAACGGTTCCATTATAGCGAACCGGGCGGGCCGCCGCAAGCGGTTCGCAAAAAATTTACACCTTGTGCCGTATTTTTTTACACAACCGGCGGATTTTCCAGCCGTTTGTCCTTCGGGACGGCGATCTCGTTGCCGGGGTAGCGCTCCACCTCGGTGCCGGACAGGCTTTCCAGTTCCCGCAGCACGGCCTCGTTGTCGTCGTAGACCATGGGCAGGAACACCCGGTGGTTGCTGCGGATGATTTTGCCGAAGCCTGTCCAGTAGTTGGTATGCTGCACAGCCGCCCCCGACGCATCGTAGACGGTATCGACGCCGCCGCACCACAATACCAGAAAGTTGCGGTCAGGGAAATAGAGGATCCGGTCCAGCAGCGAATAGGGCACCGAGGATTCATACCGGGGGCCGTATCTGCCTTTTCGCCGGTCCCGGTAACTGTAAATCAGACGCTTGGGCTGCAGGTCCAGCCTGTCGTCATAGCGGCAGATTGCCATACCCCGGCAGGTGAAGAGGTCGTTTTTCCAGCTGAGAATGGCAACGGGAAACAGAACCAGGCAGGGCAGCGCCCACGCGGCCATGGCAGATTCCATGCGCAGGAAGTCGTCCCTGTCTGCCATGGCCAGATAGCCCAGGACGCCGCACACCAGCGGCACCACCACGGCCAGCACCGTGCGCCGGATGCGCACCGGGCGCCGCTGAATCCAAAAAGGATGCCGACGGTAATCGGTGCGGTCATACCGCCGCAGCTTGTCCGGATTGGTGTGGTAGATCATGGCCGGGCCTCCTGCCGGGTGAGCAGTGCCACCGTCTCGATATGGCGGGTATGGGGGAACAGGTCCACCGGCACAAACTTCCGGGCCTTGTAGCCCTGCCGGGCAAACAGTGCCACATCCCGGGCCAGCGTCTCGGGGTCACAGCTCACATACACCACCCGCCGGGGTGCCATCCGGCTTACCGCCCCAATACAGGCCGGCGTGCTTCCCGCCCGGGGCGGGTCCAGGAACACCACGTGGGGGCGCAGGGCCTCCCGGGCCGCCTGCTCCATCCAGGGGGTGGCGTCGGCGCAGGTGAAACGGGCGTTGTTCACCCCGTTGCGCCGGGCATTGGCGATGGCGTCCCGCACGGCAGCCGGGTTGCGCTCGATGCCCAGCACCCTGCCCGCCGAAGCCGCCGCACAGAGCCCGATGGTGCCGATGCCGCAGTAGGCATCCACCACCGTCTCCTTGCCGGTGAGCTCCGCCAGGCCGATGGCCGTCCGATACAGCACCTCGGTCTGGAGCGGGTTGACCTGATAAAAGCTGCGGGACGAGATGGCAAACCGCAGTCCGCACAGGGTGTCCAGCACCTGCCCGGGGCCGTACAGTACCTTTTCCCGGTTGCCCAGCACCGCACTGGTGGCGGTGGGATTCACGTTGTGTACAATACCTGCCACCCAGGGGGCCGCCCTGCGCAGCGCCGCACAGAAATTCCGGCTGCCCGGCAGGGCCGGGCCGGGGGTGACCAGCGTCACCAGCACCTGCCCCTCCCGGGTGCCCCGCAGCACCACATGGCGCAGCAGCCCGGTGCCGCGGTCCTCATCGTAGGCCGTCCAGTGACAGCCCCGGGCCGCCTGGAGCACGGCCTCCAGCGTGCGGTTGAGGGCCTCCTGCTGCAGCAGACAGTCGGTGCCCGGCAGCACCCGGTGGGTGCCCTCGGCGTACAGGCCGCAGACCAGTTTGCCCTGCTGCATGGCGAAGCTGGCAATGGCCTTATTCCGGTAGTGCCAGGGGTCCTCCATCCCCCGCACCGGCTCCACCGGCGCAAAGCCGCCCAGCAGTTTTTCCAGGCGCTGCTGTTTTTCGGCCAGCTGCCGGGGATAGGGCGTTGCCAGCAGCGGACAGCCACCGCACTGGCGGGTAAAATTGGGACAGGTCTTGGGCATATCGGTTCTCCCTTTGCGCGGGACTTGCGCGGTGTGTTACAATAGATACGGAGCATGAGGCTTCTGCGGAAGCCATACATTGTGTAAGAACGGCAAACGAAACGGAGGCAATTCCATGAATGTTCTTCTGATCAACGGCAGCCCGCACAAAAACGGCTGCACCTATACGGCCCTGACCGAAGTGGCTTCTGCCCTTCAGGAGGCCGGTATCGAGACCACGATTTTCCACATCGGTTCGGCGCCGGTGGGCGGCTGTGTGGGCTGCGGCGGCTGCCGCAAGGCCGGCAAGTGCGTCTTCGGCGGCACGGTGGCCGACGTGCTGCCCCTGGTGGAAAAGGCAGACGGCATCGTCTTCGGTGCGCCCGTTCACTATGCCACGGCGGCAGGCAGCATGCTGGGCTTTATGCACCGGCTGGCCATGAGTGCGGGTAATCTTTTGCGCCACAAGCCGGCGGCTGTGGTGACCAGCGCCCGCCGGGCCGGTACCACCACCGCCCTGGAGGCCATGGAGAAGGTGCCCCAGTTTTTTGAGATGCCGCTGGTAAGTTCCACCTACTGGCCGATGGTCCACGGCGGCAATGCCGACCAGGCCAAGCTGGACGAGGAAGGCTGCCAGATCATGCGCAACCTGGGCCGCAACATGGCCTGGATGCTGCGCTGCATCGAGGCGGGCAAGGCCGCAGGCATCGAGCCTCCCCAGGCGGAAAGCGGCAAACAGACCAATTTCATCCGCTGATGGGCAAGAGCCGGACGTGTATGCGTCCGGCTCTTTTTGTGTTCAGAGCAGGGTCGGCAGGAGCAGTCCGAAGAGCTGCCAGCCCACCAGCGCCGTGCCCGCGCCGAAAGCAAGCCCTGCCAGCACGTCGCTGATATAGTGCACGCCGGTAACGACCCGGGACGCAGCGATGAGCACCGCCAGCACGGTCAGCACCGCCCCCAGCGGGCCGCTGCAGTGCCAGGCCGTCACCGCAATGGCCGCCGCCGAAAAGCAGTGCCGGCTGGGCATGCTGCGCCCCGTCTCCGCCTTGGGGAACAGAGGCCGGTAGCCCAGCGCCGTGTAGGGGCGGGGCCGGTTGATGCGGGTGCGCAGCGCGCTGCCCGCCCAGAAGATCACCGCCGGGACCACCACCGACGGCAGCAGCCGTTCCCGGTACCACACCGCCAGCCAGAACAGCAGGACGGCGTAGAGCAGATAGACGGCAGCCACCGCGCCCCGGCTGACAAGATAGAGGGCGCGCCGGGCGGCCGGGTGCGCCTGAAACCAGCCGATGACGGCACGGTAGCGTTGTTCGTTCATGGATGGCTCCTCCCACAGTTGATGGTATAAGGATAACACCCCGCAAAAGGCTTGTCAAACCGCCGTGCATATGTTTATAATAAAGGCAGTTTTATGATACGGAGGACCTGCTTTTGTTTGGTTTTGCAAACGGATTGCTGCTGGCCCTGTTTGCCGCGGCAGCCGTGGATTTTGTGCTGGCCTGGCGCAGAATCGCCGCACCGGCGGCCGCCCTGCGCACCCTCTGGCAGCAGGAACACCTGCTGTTCGGCGGCTGGGGGGCCGGCTGGCGTCTGCGCGCCGGTCAGGCGGCGTTCTGCCTGGGGCTGGCACTGTACGAATTCACCGTGGTGTTCTGCAACAGCATGGCCCGGGAACAGTGGCCCTGGCTGCAGCAGCAGCTTTCCCCGGTGCTGGACACCCTCATGTACCTGGCCTTTTTTGCCAAGATTCTGCTGGGCACCCGCTACACCTGGCGCAGCCTGGGCACCGCCGGGGCGCTGTATTTCATCGCCCGGTGGGTCTATTTCAACGGCCAGAACATCTGGTTCCTGGGGCTGGCCGTTGTGCTGCTGGCGGCCAAGGACGTGCCGCTGGGCCGCGCCATGAAAGCCTTCCTTGCCTGCGGATTGCCCACCCTGGCCTTAGTGGAGGTGCTCCACTTTGCGGGCATTGTGGCGCCGGGGGCCACCAGTGAGCGGGATGGCAGTTTCCGGCTGATGTTCGGCTACGGGCACCCCAACACCTTCGGCGGCATCGTATTCGGGCTGCTGCTGGCCTGGGTGCTGCTGCGCCGGGCCAGACTGCGCTGGCTGGAGATCCTGGCCGTGGGCGGCGTGGCCGTCTTCCTGTATGTGTGGCCCGCCTCCCGCTCGGCTGCCCTCTGTGCTGCATTGCTGGCGTTGCTGCTGGCGGTTGCCAAAGTGTTGGGTTCCCGCTCCGCCGGCCCCAAAGCTGCCGCCCTGGTGGCCGCACCGGTGCCGCTGGTGCTGGCTTTCAGCCTGATCTTGCCGCTCTTTGTGGTGAAAGTGGGTCCCTGGTCCAACGACGTGGGCCCCGCCTGGCTGGAACGGCTGGATTCCCTGCTGACCTGCCGCATCTCCCTTTCCTGGGCGGCCTATCGCGTGCTGGATATCAAAATTGCCGGCCAGATGCTGCCCGAATGGCCGGTGCTGGACAACATCTTTGTCTATCTTCTCTATCAGTTCGGGCCAGTACTTCTGGTGCTTGCAGTGGTTCTGCTGACGCTGGCCCTCTACGGCCACGCCCGGCTGGGCCGGTGGCAGGAGGTGGCCTGCCTGCTGGTGGTGCTGTTCTACGGCTACATGGAGACCCAGGTGCTGCACATCACCAGCGACCCCGCCGCCCTGCTGCTCTGCGGTGTGATCTTTGCACAGCCGCTGCGGCGATGGGATTTTTCCTGAAAAGCATACAACAAAACGCACATTGCAAAAGCAATGTGCGTTTTTCCGTTAAAAGGGCCAGAATCGCCAGGTCGCGATGGGAATGTTGTAGGAATTGCCCTGCAGCAACAGTACAAGAAAGCAGATGCCACTGACGATCTGCCAGACAAGCATTGTCCCGCAGACGGTCAGGCGAGCCCCCAGCCAGGCCCGACGTTCCCCGCTGCACCAGGCGGCAGTTGCGCGCAGAAATGCGCAGAAGGATTCCAGCAGAAGCACCCAGTAACATATAAAGGGCCCCCACCAGAGATTGGCATGCCCCATCCGCTCGCCGCGCTCCACAATCAGCAACGCTTCCGCCATGGCCACACCGAAGGTCAGCAGACTGAACCGGTATCGGAAATGTTTCCAGGCGAACCGGCCCAGCAGAACCGCCGCTGCCGCCACAAACACCAGCGAACGGAGCAGACCACGGCGGGCAGCCTCGCTGAAAATGCCCCAGGAGATTACACCGTTCTCAAAATTGATCGGATCCACCGAGAAGATCAGCTGCAATCCTCCGCCGCTCTCCGGGGTGAATAGGATGGTTGCCTCCAGCAGGCAGAGACCGATACTGGGCAGTACGCTGCAACCCATGAGAATTTCCCGCTTAAGATTTTTCCCGCGGGTTTTCACCAGATCGGCGAAGAGCAGAAGCAGCAGGGCCGGGGCAAAGGCAAAGACAAAACTGGCCTTGAAGGCCGTGGAAAGGGTGAGCAAAACCGTGTACACCAGCCAGGCACGCACGTCCAGCCCGGTATCCATCCCCTGCCAGGCTCTGTAAAAGCACAGCATGGACAGCAGGGCAAACGGCGCCAGCATGATATAGGTGGTATTGTGATAAATTGTACCGTTAAGAGTGCCGATGTACCAGTATCCCCCGCGGGGAATCCAGGCCGCCTGGGCCAGGTTCACCGCAAGGCTCAGCAGCAGCCGCGTTGCCGCCGAAAGTTTCGGGGCGGCGGCGCGCAGCCCCCAGGCAAACACCGCCAGTGCCGCCAGCTGGAACAGCGCCAGCAGCACGGCCATGCCCCACGCACCCGCCAGGGCATAGACCGGCAGAACCAACAGAAAGGCGGCCGTATACGTTTTGCCGCTCAGGGCTATCTCCAGATGGGCCGGCAAGTCCGACGCAAAACCGTCCGTCACACAGAGTTGCTGGTGATGCAGCCAGCAAAGGACCGCAAAATAAACGATATACCCCGCCAGTGTGATGACCGGCAGCGCTTTTTTCTCAAAACGAGTTCTCAATATGCTTGTGCCTCCTGCAACGCCGGGTTTACTCAACGGCCAGCCGGATGCTGTCCCCCACCACGGGGTCCTGCGCCTCGATCTGCAGCCATTGGCCACCGTTCTCCGCCGGGGTCAGGTTCAGATCGGCCACCGCCGCCGCGTAGTCGGTCTCGGTGCCGTCCGCATTGCGGGTGGTGTAGAAAAGGGTGGCGTGAACATCGGCCCCGGCCGGCAGATACACCGTCACCCCGGTGACAGTCTCCAGTGCCTCATCCGCGCCCAGTCCCAGCCAGGCAATGTCGTAATGGTTGTTTTCGCCGCGGTTAAAGCCCAGCCGGTAGGCGTTCTCTTCCCCGTGGGATTCGCTGCGCCACACCTGCAGCGCATGGGCGTTGGTATCGGTGTCGGCATAGCGCTGGAAGAAGGCCTGCTGGGCCGTCAGGTTGCCGCCCCAGATCATATAGTCGCAGACCACCGGGTCTTCCGTCCCGGCAATATCGGCAATGCCGGCCTCCACCGCCTCGGCAAAGACCGTGTAGGCCCGGCCGCCGCCCTCATAGGCCGAGCGGGTGGCCGCCCGCTGCCAGACCACCGAGCCTGCCATGCCTGCCGCCAGCACCACGCTGACCACAGCCCGCCAGCGGGGCCACCAGCCCTTGCTGCGCGCCCAGCGCAGCAGAACAATGAGCAGCGCCACTGCCATCAGGCCCACACCGAAGGATTCCACCGTCTGGGGAATATAGCCGTGGCGCCAGTCCACGTTACCGGCCTTCTGGTATTTGGGGGAAACGGCGATCATCAGCGCCGGGGCCGAAAGCATGGCCAGACCCGACAGGAACAAAAGAAGGGTGGATTTGCCATCGGGCAGCACCCGCAGCACCGCCAGCACGGCGATCACTGCCGTTGCCAGCAGCACACCGCATGCCACATCGGACCAGGCGATCTCTCCCGGGCGCATCTTGCCGGCAATCATGGCATTGAGGGGGAACCCTGCCGACATCTGCATGACCCAGGTGCGCAGAATGGCCACCGGGTCCAGGTTGGGGGAAACCCCTCCCAGGTCAGCAGCCTCCCCGGCCAGAACACCGGCCGCCCGCAGGGCGTTCACCACCCGGGCCCCCAGGTTGAAGGCCAGCGTCACCGCCTCGCCTGCCAGCACCGGAATACACAGGCGCAGCGCCCGGCGCACCCGGCCGGTGTACATCCAGAAAAGGCCGAACAGCGGCACAAAATAGACAAAACCAATCTCAAAGGTGGCGCAGGCGTGGAACATGCAGTATCCGCCCAGCACTGCCCAGCGCTTGTGGCCGGTGTCCTGCCAGCGCAGCACACACAGCCCCGCCAGCAGCACCGGCAGCAGGGCGCTCTGCACCAAAGCGCCGTAGGAATACAGGCTGTTGCCGGTGGAGTCCTGCCACAGGGAGAACATCATGGGCAGCGTGCAGAAGCACAGCGCCCCCACCTTGGCGTTGCGAGCCGATTTGCCCACCAGCCAGGCCGCCAGCGCAATATCGGCGTAAGTCCAGGCCAGGATGTAGAGACGATACCCCACCAGGTCGCCCAGGAAATAGCTGGTCCAGCCAATCTCCGGCGGGGAGGAAAAGGGCCGGAACCGTCCCACCTGCAGAAGGAACTGGGGCAGAATGGATTTCCAGTTGGCCGCCAGCACCTCCCAGAAGGTGTGATGGGTGGCATAATAGTAGTTCTGCAGGTTGATGATCTCGTCATCGCCGCCCAGCGGCGCACAGGTGATGATGCTGAGATACCACCACCCCGCCGCCAGCGACAGCAGACATACCGCCGGCCAGAACCAGCGGTTTTGAGTCCAGGTTTTCCGTTCCATACGCTCTCCCGTCGCGTTACTCCAGCGGGATGTAGTAGATCATACCGCTTTCGTGCTCGATCACATCGTCCTCGCTGCAGCCGGCCGCTTCCATCAGGTCCGCCAGCGTCTGCTGCTGGTCCTCCACGGCATAGCCGTCCAGGTTCAGGTAGATGCCCGCCACACCCTGGGCGCGCAGTTCCGCCACCATCTCGTCGGGGGGCAGCTCACTGGTTTCCCGGTACCAGACATCATTCTCGGTGCCATAGCCTGCGCCATAGCTGAACCGCAGCTTGTCGCTGTGCAGCGGCGCCCGCAGCTGGGTGTAATCCCACATATTGTTCACCGAGCCGTTCTCAAAGTTCTTCATATAGGGCAGCTGGAAGATCACGTCCCCTGCCTCGGTGACCTCTTCCACCTGGTCCATGAACGCCTGGTCCTCATACCACATGGTCTGGACTTCCTCGTACTTGGGCACAAACAGGCCCTGCTGCTCCCAGTAGCCGTAAGCCAGAACCAGAGCCAGCACCACGGCAAAGATCTGCCGGCGGCGGCCCTTATGATTCTGCAGGAAATGCTCGGCCCACAGGCCCACCGCCAGCAGCGCAAAGAAGGCAATATAGGGGCTGATCCGGTTATAGCCCCGGATATACCGCACCAGAATACCGATCAGGCCGCCGAAGCTGGCGATGGAGGCCAGCAGCAGCGCCGCCACATTCAGGCGGCCGAGCAGCCAGAGACGGTCCCCCAGCCGGGGTGTCCCGGTGCGACCGGCCTGCCAGGGGCGGTTATGGAACAGCAGCACCAGCATCGCCAGAAAGCCCGCGATGCCCACAATGCCCAGATAGCCGTAGGCGTTTTCGTTGTACATGGGGCCTTCGTCGGTGGCCAGCAGATGGAAGTACCGCTGGAGCCAGTTGGCCAGCTTGTCCCACCCGTAGCCGTTGGGCGAAAGCAGCAGGCTGCTGATGCGCAGGCTGTAGATATCCGCCCCGATGGGGCTGCGGTAGACGCCGTTGGTCAGCGTGCTGCCCTGTCCCGACAGGATGCCCAGCACCATGGGGAAGAAGTCGGGGATCATCCAGGCGACGATCTCGCCGATCGTGAGGAAACAGGGCACCCCGGCCGAGAGTTTCCGGTCCCGCAGCATCAGGCAGAGGGCCGTGATGCAGAGGAAAAAGCAGGTGAAATAGGGGTAGTAGGCCGCGCCGTTGTTGGCGATGCCCCAGGCAAAGGCGATGGCCAGCCAGTTGCGCGGCTTGCGGAAGAATCCCTTGCCGGGCCGCCCGAAGGTGGGGTCCTCGGCGCACCAGAGACAGAGCAGCACTGAGAACGGCACGAATTCCACCGCGGCCAGCATCATATGACCGGCCAGCCGCTGCTGCACGTAGGGGCACAGCCCGAAGGTCAGCCCGAAGGCGAAGGCGAGCCAGCGGCGCATGCCGGTCATGCGGAAAACCGCATACCCGGCCAGGGCGTTGGCAAAGGGAATGACCAGCACATACAGATTGAAGACCGTGCCGGTATCCTTGGTGAACAGCCCCACAAAGGCCACAAACAGGTCATAGATCAGATCGTAGTTGGGATCATAGGAGCTGGGCGGCTGGTAGAAGGGCCAGCCCAGGGAGCCGGTCAGCTCGCCGTAGCTGCGCTGTACCTGCCCCACCCAGTAGATGCCGTCGCCGCCGTAGAGCATAGGGGCATGCCAGTCCAGCCGCCACAGTTGGAAGAAGAAATATTCGGTGGCCGCTACCGCGGCCACCAGCAGCAGGACGGTCAGGATCTCCCGCCCCATATTTTGCTTGATTTTCTGTGTCATAGAACTCCTTATTCGCCGCGCTGCATCGCCGCCACATAGGCGTCACAGACTTCCTCCGCCGGGCCGTCACCCCGCAGATGCCCGTGGTCAATCCAGATAGCCCGCTTGCACAGCTGCTTGACCTGGTTGATG
>ERZ1090865.455-NODE-455-length-23935-cov-5.160678_pt1 | contig 23935 bp, 17 predicted proteins | sample MGYA00478478_ERZ1090865 | MGnify/ENA primary metagenome ERZ1090865 (study PRJEB33644, sample SAMEA5815715) | chicken gut metagenome | biome: Chicken; feature: Gastrointestinal Tract; material: Caecum | place: Ireland | collected 2019-01-01 | study: A study of the... | reverse complement strand
TTTTAGAGCTATGAATCAAATTGCCCTGCCAGATCTCATCATCCAACAGGGCAGAAAAACATATTTATTCATATTAAATTCGACTCAAAATTTTTCATCAAATCAAGTCTCCTCGTAAGTACGATGCTTTACAACAAGTTAGCAAAAATACTGGCAGCTACAATGGATGTCGTGGAAACGGAGATAATACTTCCCATGATTACAATGGGAATAATCTGATCTTCCAAAAACTGCTGTTCCTGGGGTGTCTGAGCCATTATTTGAATATTCTCCATGGCAACTTGATAGTCCAGAGGATATCCTGCAAAACATCCGAATAAAAATGCAGTCAAAATTCCGCCATGATATCCCAGCTTTCGGCCTGCCAGGACACCAAACAATCCCATACCACAGGTAGCCAGAACAAGCATGGTAAACAATGGAGGCAAATATTTCAGAACATCTTGCACAGATAGGTTCACCAGTGATTCCCGCATCACAGTAATCATAACAAACATCAAAATCGGCATAATCCCGATCTTTCTCAGGGGATCTCTGGCTATAACTCCAACATGCCGGGCAATGATCCCAATCAAAAGACCCACACAGGCCATTCCCATAATTCCATGGGTAACCGGTTCGGTAAAAGACGCAACCATTACAGATACTGCTCCAAAAAAAGAGACTAAAAGAAGATGCAAAAACGGATTGTCATATTTCTCTGGAATTTTATCAATCCATTTCAACCGCTCTTCCGATTTTTCTGTTTTCTGAATTACTGCTTTTTCTTGCCGATAAATTTTTAAAAGTCTTTTGCACTCCATCCTGGTGCCATTTCCAATCAGAGGAATACCAAAAAGTCCCTGCGCCGCCTGGATCAGAATCACCAGCGATGCCAACTCCACTAATCCTTTTTCCATCGCTGCCTGATGCATAATATTAATGGCAACTGCTCCCCCTAAAAGTCCCGGGAAACTGACAAAACTGATTTCTCGCCCGAAAAGAGCGCCGCCAACTCCAAGCACCAGGACAGCCATCCCGGTAATCCCACAAAAGGCAGCAATGAGCAGTTTCCACTGCCGCTTGAGTTCTCTTATATGAAAAGTAGTTCCCACATTAACCAAAATGGTAAGGTTAAGAATCGCATACAGACCGCTCAAATCTGCCTTTTTTATAATACAATCTGGAAGGATCTGCGTCCAAAATCCAATCAGCATAAGAATTAGACTGACCAGCGCTGTATTGATCCTTCCCCGTGTCAGGGAATTGACAACAGTTCCAATGTAATAAATAAACACCAGGACAACAAATGACCATTCAAAACCCATTTGTTTTCCTTCCTTTCGCATTAGGTGCCCTGGAAGAAAATTCCGATTTTTGCTCTGATAACGTTTCTGTTTTACATCTGCTCCTTCTGTTCTTGTGCACTATCCAGTTCCGCCTGAAGCAATGTAAGGAACTCCTGTGCTAACGGATTTAGTCCAATTCTTTTATTATATACATAGTAAATATTGGCATAGTTATTTTCCTGGGGAATGCAAAACAAATCTTTTTCTACAGACAAATTTGCGGATAGCCCCAATCCCAGAGAAAAAGCATTTGTGTGCCTCAGGCAATGAATTTTTCTCTCCATCTGATTGATATGGATGGCTTTTTTACTGTAAAAATGATTCTCTAGATTCGTCTGAAGCTGCTGCAGATGATCATCTGGATTGCATCGATAATCGATCATCGGATACTGCTCCAACATTTCCGGTGTCAAGACATGTGTCTCTTTATATACCTCCGCCAACGGATGATCCTTTCTCATTTTGATATAATAAGGCAGTGTCTTCATCCATGCGTAACTTAGTCCTCTTCGATTCATTTCTTCGGTACAGTACAGGTGATTTGTCTTGGGAACAATGACAATCGCTATGGATGTATTATGGTAACTGACACGATCCAGGCACTGATCAAAAGATCCCTCAAAAAGCAGAAAGTTCATCGTCTTCTCGTTCTGATACCGATTGCATAAAACGGCAAAAGAATCTGAACAAAAGGGCAACGGTGGACAGGCACAGGAAAATTCCACTGCATTTTCCCTGTCAGACAAACTGAGAATATCATTGTATTCATTTATAAGAACCCGTGCATGACGCACAAGTTCCATGCCTTTCTCTGTGAGCTGAATCCCATTCGGGGAACGTGCAAAAATTTCATATCCTATTTCATTTTCCAAGGCGTTGATTGACTTACTGACGCTTGAGGTGGACAGAAACAATCTCTGAGCTGCCATCGAAAAAGATTTTGTCGAAGCACAGACCGTCAGAATTTGCAGCTGTTGAAGTGTCACAAAACCACATCCTCTCAATTTCATGATTTTGATTATCTAAAATTCATTGTACCAGACACAGCAATCTCTGTCCATCTCATAACTTTAGTAATTATTTGGGATCTCTAATCTGCAGCAGCACTGTCAAAAGTCGAATTATACCGATTGCCACCGCAATATAACACATGGTCGAAAAAGCATCTGCAATCCCTCCTGGCGTCGCATTGAGAACAGCTGCATAAATGGCGTTGAATACGGAAGTACCCGTCGCCGTGGAAAAACCGATCAGAGAAAGGGCAATTCCTCGTTGCTTGGCATCCATCACCTCTCCAAAATACGCATTTAACGGTGCCATAGCGAAACCAGCAATCAAAATCTGTGGAATTCTCAAAACACACGCCATGAACACAGATGTTCCGGGTTTCAACATCAAAAACGCAAAAGGAGCCATCACGGAAAACGCTGCGGAAATGGCAAGAATCAGCTTGTAATGCTTCGTCTTGCTGAGATAATACATAATCACTGGAGCAGCAATGGCGTTCAACCACATGAAAATCTGCAGAGAGCCAAGTTCTGTTGCATTAAACCCAAGAACTTCCCGACAGTAAAGATTAAAGTACAAAAGCAGGCTGGTCACACTCCTCCACAGAAACATGAACAGAATTCCAGCCAAAACCGCTTTGTTGGAAAACATTTTGAAATTTACAATGGGTTGACTTACATTTCCTTCCACCCGGTAAAATAAAAATCCAAATATGATAGAAGCCGCAAACATCATCCAGATAATCGGAGATGTCCATGGCAACTGCTCTCCGCCAATAGCAAAAGCAATACAAAACGGTGCTGTAGTAAGAGGAAGTAAAATCACTCCCTTTACGTCAATCACAGTATCCTGCTTAATATTCCGGATATCCGGATAACAGAATAAAATCAACAACCAGGCAATGACAACAAGAATCGTAATAAGCATCACAGCTCTCTGAGCCCCCACATTGTCTGCCAAAAGCCCGACGAGGATCGGACCTAAAATGCCGGCCACAGTGTTGAAAGAACTGCTGAATCCCAGCAGCCTCGTGCTGGTCTCTTTATCAAAAGCATCGATAATCATACCACTGACTGCGGAATCCAATCCGGAATAGCAGATGCCGATCAGTGCATAACTGATGGCAAGGACAACAGGCCCTGCGGCAATCCCGCAGAGGATTAAACTGAAAGCAAATGGAACCAGCATGAAAAGGGAAAGCCGTTTTCTTCCATAAAGGTCTCCCAGCTTACCTACAATAGGAGACATGACACTTCCCGCTAGGTTACTGATCAAGAGAATCAAACTGTAATATGCCGCTGAATTCGCTTCTTCGCAAATAATCGTAGAAAGCTGATTGCGGACAAATCCCGGAAAACTGATTGCCAGCATAAAAAACATCGGAGTCAAAGCTACCATCCATTTAATTCTAGCAGGTGCATCTTTTCCCAGCGGATATTGTGCTGTTCTTACTGTAATACTATTTGTATTTTGAGTCATTTTCTCTCCTTTCTGCGAATCTAATGGTGATTCGCCCACTGATAAGCGCAGTTCGCATAGCATGCGGCGCCATGAATCATTGCTTTTTCATCCAAAGTACGCTTCGGATTATGACTTCCGTAAATATATCCTTCTTCTATGCTTCCTACACCAATATTTGCCAACATGGAAGGAACAAATTCTCCAAAAGCGGCAAAATCTTCCGTCCCTGGATCATTTCCCTGACGCTCCACACAATTAGGCGTCACTTGTCTTAAATATTCCGAAAATTCATCCACCATCTCTTTATCGTTTTTTAAAGACCCTACTTCCGGATCAAAAACCACTTCCGCAGAAGCCCGGTTCGCCGTGGCAATATTCTGAACAATCTGTATCAGCCGATCTTTCATATAGGCTGTATTCTGATTGTCATAAGAACGGATGCTTCCCATCAAAACTGCCTCTCCCGGCACAATATTGCTAACCGTCCCAGCCTGGATCGAACCGAAAGAAATCACATTCTCATCTTTTGGCTGCATCTCCGCACTGACCAGCCTTTGGACAGATAATAAAATATCTGCGGCCACCACCGCTGCACTCACTCCCTCATAAGGCCTGGCCCCGTGACAGCTCTTCCCATGAATCCTAATCATAAAAGCACAGGCTCCCCTCGTGGATCCATAACGGTAGACGATAGAACCGGAGTCATACTGTAGACAGTGCATAGCGTAAGCACAATCTACTCTTGGATTTTCCAGAATTCCTTCACGTATCATCGCTTTTGCCCCTTGTAAAACTTCCTCCCCCGGCTGAAAAAGTAGTTTAATTGTGTTGGTAAGTTCATTTTCTCTTTCTTTCAGCATTTTCGCAGCTGCCAGCAACATTGTTGTATGAAAATCATGACCACAGGAATGACAGGCCCCAGTCTTGCAGGCAAATGGCAACCCGCTGATTTCCTCCTGAGGAAGCGCATCCATATCTGCACGCAGAAGAAGTGTTCTCTCTCCCTTCCCTACTGTGCAGGTAATGCCTCCTCCGATCATTTTCGGGTCATACCCATAGCGGATCAGTTCTTTTTTTACATATTTCACGGTCTTAGGCAAAACCATTCCCGTTTCTGCATTTTCATGAAGATAACGACGATTCCTCACCATCTCATCAAAAAGCTCTTCCGCACGTTTTACAAAATCATTCATCTCTATCCTCCTCTCAGAATTTTTGTTAAGTAAATTTTATCTGATAAACGCGGTAAAGTAGTAGCGGTAAAATAGAAAATGCTTTTTCCTATTTTTCAAAAAAAGAACCATTGCCTTGCAAAGGAATGAATACCTTTTCGAGACAATGATTCTTCACATAAAATTACTATTTAATATTTTTTCAACACTCTGTTTTTCTTTTTCTCAGCTGACATAGCTGTGTTCCATCATAATCACACAGTGATAACGGCAGTCCGCCTCCCGCAGTCTCTCCGTCAGCTTCTTCTGAAGCTCAGCTTTTTGTTCCTCTGTATAACCAAAAGGAACTACCATGTCAAAGATCAGATTTATTTGATTCTCTCCATTGACTGCCCGAAAATCATGGATGCTGCATTTGTCATCAATCTGTGCCAGGGTTTCCTCCACCTGCCGGCGCATCTGCATGATATGTTCATTCTGCATCTCCACAGGGTCCATATGAATGACCAGCATCATGCCAAGCTTTCTCGCCGCATCCCTCTCTATCCGGTCAATCAGCTCGTGAGCCTCCTCGATATCCGCATTGTTTGGCACTTCCGCATGAATAGACGCCATATTTTTATTCGGCCCGTAGTTATGAATAATCAGGTCATGGGTTCCCACAATTCCCTCATAAGACTCCACAAAACTTTTAACCTTCTCACACATTTCCGGATCAATGGCCTCTCCAATCAGAGGTTCCAGGGTATCTCTGGCAATGCCGATTCCTGCCCAGATTACAACCAGTGCCACACAAAATCCCACGATACCATCAATGTTAATTCCCGTAAGCCCGAAGAAAACCACGGAAATGATCGTGGCTCCTGTCGTGATCACATCGCCAATTGAGTCGGTAAATACTGCCATCATCACTTTGGAATCAATCTTTCTCCCCAGCCGCCGGTTGAAAATTCCCAGCCATAGCTTGACTCCCACAGACAAAAGCAAAATGACCACTGATACAATCTGAAAATTCAAGACTTCCGGATTACGGATTTTTCCGATGGAATCCTTCAGAAAGGTAATTCCCACCTCCAGCACCAGGAAGGACACCACAAAAGCCGCTATGTATTCAATTCTGCCGTGTCCGAAGGGATGCTCTTTATCCGCTGGCTTTCCGGCCATTTTGACACCGATAAAGCTGATCACAGAGGATGCTGCGTCTGATAAATTGTTAAAAGCATCCGCAGTGACAGACACACTGTTCAGCACAAGCCCAATCACAAATTTTACCAAAAAAAGAAAGGTATTACAGAGAATCCCCACAATGCTGGCAAACACACCATAAGCCGTACGTACTGCCGCATTCTCCACTTCCTGATAATTTTTCACAAAATGTCTGACAAGAAAATCTGTCATCTTTCTATCTCCCTTCTTCTGTCAGCCTGCATTCTCACACAGATTTATCTCCCATCTTAGCAGAACTGAAAAGACAAGTCCAGACTAACCTTTGACTGATTCAAGCCAGCTTCCATCAGGTGCTGCTCTTGACAAATATGGGAGAATTGCTATAATGAAAAAAACCGTTGACGCAGAAAAAAGACGGACATGTACTCCCAGCGAGCATAGGAGGGTGGAAGCTATGCAGTGTCGGCCGTGTAATATGGACTGTTGAGGGCGGCACGAAATATGCCGACGGCCGTGCACCGTAAACGCACAGGATATTTTTATATCCGTATGAGGGTCAGAAATGACTGAACAAGGTGGCACCGCGTATATTACGCCCTTGATCAAAAGATCAAGGGATTTTTTTATATAAGGAGGAGAAAATCGTGGCAAAAATTATTCTTACAGGAGACAGACCCACCGGCAGACTGCACGTGGGACACTATGTGGGATCACTGCGTGAGCGGGTGAGACTCCAGAACAGCGGAGAATTCGACAAAATCTTCATTATGATTGCAGATGCTCAGGCATTAACCGATAATTTTGACAATCCTGCCAAAGTCCGTTCCAATATCACCGAGGTAACTTTGGATTACCTGGCCTGCGGACTCGATCCCGAGAAGACAACGATCTTCATTCAGTCTCAAATTCCACAGCTCACAGAACTGACTTTCTACTATATGAATCTGGTAACACTCTCAAGACTGGAGCGCAACCCTACCGTGAAGGCAGAGATCAAACTTCGTAATTTCGAAATGAGCCTGCCCATGGGCTTTCTCACTTATCCGGTGAGTCAGGCCTCAGACATCACAGCATTCATGGCAGATACTGTACCTGTTGGAGAAGACCAGCTCCCCATGATCGAACAGACCCGGGAGATTGTGCGAAGCTTCAACCATCTGTACGGAGAAACTCTGGTGGAACCAAAGGCAGTTCTTCCTTCCAATGCTGCAAGTCTCCGTCTCCCCGGCACAGACGGCAAATCCAAGATGAGCAAATCTCTTGGAAACTGTATTTATCTTGCTGATCAGCCCGATGAGATCCGGACCAAGATTATGGGAATGTACACCGACCCGAACCATCTGAAAGTCTCTGATCCGGGCAATACAAAGGATAATCCAGTCTTTCTGTATCTGGATGCATTCTGCCAGGACGAGCACTTTGAGAGATATCTACCGGAATACGCAAATCTCGCTGAGTTAAAGGCACACTATGAGCGCGGCGGACTTGGAGACGTAAAAGTTAAAAAATTCCTGAATAATGTTCTCCAGGAGACTCTGGAGCCTATCCGAAACCGCCGTGAAGAATACGCCAAAGACATTCCTTATATCATGGAAATTCTTCAAAAAGGCAGTCAGGAGGCGGAAGCCGTTGCTGCTGAGACCCTGTACAAAGTAAGACATGCCATGCAGATTGATTATTTCGGGAAATAATGTCCTGACCGCTGCCGGCGCACAACAATAAAAGAAAAAGAGACCATTTCCTGCAGACCCCTGACTTTTCAAAAAGCTGGGGAGTACGCAATGGTCTCTTTTTTGTTTATTCCTGACGAGGTCCTGCGAAAGGTGAAAGCTCAAGACGGATAAAATATCCCTGGTCATGTTCACAGACAGGGCAGACTTTCGGAGCACTCTCACCCATGTAGATGTGTCCGCAGTTCAGACAGATCCACCCCTGACTCACACCGGACACATGAAGCTTATTCTCCTCCATCCACTGCGCAAACTTTCCAAACCGGTCTCCGTGGAATTTTTCGATCTTTGCAATCTGATAAAATGAATGGGCTACCCTCTGGAAACCTTCTTCCATCGCCTTATCCCCGAAGCTCTGATAGACTTCGTCATGTTCTTTATATTCATTGTGCTGTGCCATCCGAAGGAGTTCCCCCAGATCCTCCGTGAGATCCACCGGATAACTGCCGTCCACATGAATGCTCTCTTTGGCCAGTTCTCTCAGATGATTATAGAAAATCTCTGCGTGTTCCTTCTCCTGATCTGCTGTGTATAGAAATATCTGCGCAATTGCTGCCTGATTCTGTTTTCTCGCCAGAGCAGCACCGAAGGTATAACGGTTTCTCGCCTGGCTTTCCCCGGCAAACGCTCTCATCAGATTGTCTTTTGTCTCACTGTGTTTAAACTCAACTGCCATACTCAGATCTCCTTCTCAAATTTTTCCTATCCACATTATGTACGGTTTTCCCCCTTTTTATTCACAATTTCCTCCCAACAGAAAAAGACGGGCAGGAAACTTTTCATCTCCCACTCGTCTTCTTCCCTGCTTTCCATGACATCTGCACATACCGGCATCATCTGCTGCCTTTTTCATGTCTTCTGTCATCGAAAACTTTTGGCTTTATTTTTTATGGAGAACAATGCTCTCATAGGGCCGTAACGTAACCTGATTGCCATGAATCATGGTGTCCTGGTAATTGCTCAGAAGAACACAAAATTCTGTCAGGTCTTTATCTGCCTTCCAGGTAACCTCTTTTCCGTAGAAGTTATTGATCACATACATCTCTTCTCCCTGATAAGTTCTGCGGTAAGCAAACACAGACGGGTTCTTCTGATCCAGAGGTTCGATATCTCCATAGGCAATGATGTCATAATCTTTTCTCAGCTGAACCAGTTTCTTATAGTGCTGGAAAATAGAATCCGGATCCTCCAGCTCTGCTTTCGCATTAATGTAGCTGTGGTTCTTTGTGACCTCGATCCACGGATCGCCTGTGGTAAATCCCGCGTTTTTGGTCTCATCCCACTGCATTGGTGTACGGCTGTTGTCTCTGGAGTGAATCTGAAGAATCTGGTAAGCGTTCTCCTCGCTCAGACCTTTCTCCTGGAGGATGCGGAAGTGATTCCGACTCTCCACATCCTTATACTGCTCAATTCGGGTGAATCCCGGATTAGTCATTCCCAGCTCCTCTCCCTGGTAGATATAAGGAGTACCTCTCAGGCAGTGAACCACTGTTCCCAGCATTTTCGCGGACTCTTTCCAGTAATTCTTCACATTTCCGAAACGTGAGACAACTCTCGGCTGGTCATGATTACACCAGAATACCGCATTCCATGCCTTGTGCTCTGCCATCTTCACCTGCCAGTCAAAGATGATATCTTTTAATTTCTGGAAATCGAAAGGTACAATCACCCATTTCTCATTTCCCATGAAATCCACCTTCAAGTGATGGAAACTAAACACCATAGACAACTCTTTGCCGTCTTCCCCGGCATAATGGTAGCAGTTTTCCAAAGTGGTACTGGACATCTCGCCAACTGTCACCAACTCTGCGTCTGTCCCGAAAGTGGCCTCATTCAGCTCCCGGAGATATTCATGTATCTTCGGACCGTCTGTGTAGAAACGGCGGCCGTCTCCCTCGTAATCGTCCTTGAACTCTCCTTTGCTGATCAGGTTGACCACATCGAACCGGAATCCGCCGGCACCCTTTCCAATCCAGAATTTTATAATCTCCTGTACCTCTTTGCGCACTTGCGGATTCTCCCAGTTCAGATCTGCCTGTGTCACATCGAACAGATGCAGATAGTACTCATCCAGGTCTTCCACATATTCCCATGCATTTCCCCCGAATTTACTCTCCCAGTTCGTGGGAGGAACTCCAGGTTCTTTCCCCTTTTTGAAAATATAATAATCTTTGTATTTCGGATCCCCCTGCAAAGCCTTCTGAAACCACTCATGCTCCGTGGATGTATGATTGAATACCATGTCCAGCATCAGACGGATTCCTCTCTTCTTCGCCTCTGCAGCCAGCTCTTCGAAATCCTCCATCGTTCCGTAACGGGGATCCACATGGTAGTAGTCCGCAATATCGTAGCCGTTGTCCCGCTGAGGAGAGATGTAGAACGGTGTGAGCCAAATATAATCCACACCGAGTTCTTTGATATAATCCAGCTTCTCAATTACTCCTCTTAAGTCTCCCAGACCATCTCCGTTGGTATCATAAAAGGATTTCGGATAAATCTGATATACAACACTTTTCCTGAAATCTGTCATAACTATCTACCATTTCCTTTCTGCAAAATTTCTCCTGATAAAATTTCTCCTATTTTGCTGCCTTATTCTGCCGTGATAACCGTTGTCTTTCCTGCTGCTGCATCCATACCGGTCAGATACTGAATATCTTTGGCATCTCCTTCTTCTGTCACAATGACAACCGTCGTAGTCGGATGTCCTGCTGCTTTAATCTTCTGCGGGTCAAATTTGATCAGCGGATCACCTGCGTGAACCGTATCTCCTGCTTTCACAAACAGTTCAAATCCGTCTCCATTCATATCCACTGTATCGATTCCGACATGAATCAAAAGTTCCATACCCTTTGCCAAAGCCAGACCGCAGGCATGTTTGCTGTCGTCCATGACAACCGTAACCTGAGCGTCGGCCGGTGCAACCACCGTATTGTCTGTCGGCTCAATTGCCAGTCCGTCACCCATGACATGCTGGGAGAATACCTCATCCGGTACTTCATCCAGCGGAATGACTTTACCGCTCAGAGCAGCTTTCAATTCCAAAGTTCCCTCTACCTCGTTCACTGCCGGAGCCGTAACTTCGCTGCTTTCCTCGACAGGAGCGCTTTTTTCTTCCGGAGCTACAAGTCCTCTGGCCTCTGCGCTGAGTTTTCTGCTTCCCACAATATAAGTCAGAACAAAGGGAATCACCACTGCGACTGCCATTGCGAGAAGGAAGATCAGGTAAAACTGCGGTTTGATTGACAGAATTCCCGGAAGGCCGCCGACACCTATACTCAGTGCTTCCACACCGAATCCTACAGAAATCATAGCTGCGCAGCAAGATCCGATCATACCGCATATCAGCGGGAATACATATTTTAAGTTCACACCGAAGAGAGCAGGTTCTGTTACACCCAGATAACAGGAGATACATGCCGGCACGTTCACCTGCTGTGCACGCTCATTCTTTTTCTGCAGTACGGACATTGCCAGAACACTGGAGCCCTGCGCGATGTTGGACAATGCGATCATCGGCCACAGAATTGTACTCTTGGAAGGTGAAGCCAGAAGCTGTGAGTCAATGGCATTGGTCATATGATGCAGACCAGTCATAACCAGAGGCGCATACAAAAGTCCAAATACCGCTGCGAACAGGAATCGGAAGTTGGAAGTAAGTCCTGCGTAAACAGTATTTCCAATGGCATTTCCAATCGTCCAGCCAATCGGTCCCACGATGGTATGCGCGATAATAACTGCCGGAACCAAAGAGCAGAACGGAACCACAATCATACTGATTACTTCCGGACATATCTTCTTAAAGAATTTCTCCAGATATACCAGGACAAAACCGGCCATCATTGCCGCGATTACCTGTCCTTGATAACCGATCATCTCAACCTGTGCAAATCCAAAATCCCATACCGGTATCTCATCCACCGGGGTGGAAGATACACTGAAACCATTCAGCAGCTGTGAAGATACCAGTGTCAGACCAAGAACAATACCCAGGATCTGAGTTGTTCCCATCTTCTTTGTGATCGACCAGACAATACCCACCGGCAATAGGTGGAATACCGCTTCACCGATCAGCCACAGGAAATTGTAAGCGCCTGCCCAGAACTGGGAAATATCTGCCAGACTCTGTGTTCCGTCATTGAAAAAGTTAATTTCACCAATTACGTTTCGAAAACCAAGCACAAGACCGCCGCAGATCAGGGCCGGAATCAAAGGTGCGAAAATCTCGCCCAAAGTGCCCATAATCTTTTGCAGAGGATTCTGATTGGTCTTCGCAGCCGCCTTCACTGCGTCTTTGCTGACTCCCTCGATACCGGCATATGAGGTGAATTCATTGTAGAAATTCGCCACATCATTACCGATAATTACCTGAAACTGACCCGCCTGCGTGAATGTTCCCTTGACACTTGGGATATCCTCGATGGCCTTCTCGTCCGCCTTCTTGGAATCCACAAGCACAAACCGCATTCTGGTCATACAGTGGGATACTGCCTGGATGTTTTCTTTTCCGCCAACCGTATCCAACAACCGTTTGACATCATTTTCATACTTGCCCATGTCATCGTCTCCTTATACGTTTTATCTTGTTTAAACAAGTTATATCATACTTGTTTAAACATGTCAATACTTTTTTCTTGACTTTTAAGTATTTCCTTATATAATTAAATTTATGAAACAGCAAACAAATTTTATCAAGTAAGTGAGTGTTATACCGTGCCCAAAAGTAAATATCTGCTAATCTACAAAGACTTAAAACAAAAGATTGAAGAGGATGACTTTCAGTACCAGGAATTACTTCCCTCAGAGAATTCTCTGATCCAGACCTACAATTGTTCCAGAAATACTGTCCGCAGAGCCATCAGCCAACTGGTGGAGGATGGCTATGTTCAGACCATGCAGGGCAAGGGAGTCCGCAACATCTACCAGCCTGTGGAACAGACCTCCTATACCATCGGAGGCATCGAATCTTTCAAAGAATCCTCTCTGCGGAACCATAAGAAAGGCCGTACCGAAGTTCTATTCTTCATAGAAATCACTGCGGATGAGAAGATCTCACGGCGCACCGGCTTCTCGGTGGGATCGGAACTTTATTATCTGCAGCGGCTTCATTTTCTGGATGAGAAACCCCTGATCATCAATCATAATTATTTTCTCAAAGAAGCTGTGCCGGGACTCACTCCCGAAATCGCTCAGGGATCCATCTATGACTATCTGGAAAACGAGCTGCACATGACCATTGTCAACAGCAAGCGAGTCATCACTGTGGAAAAAATCACGCAGATCGATGAAAAGTATCTGCACCTGGATGTGAATGCCTACAATTGTATGGCCGTCATCTCCAGCCAGACTTATAACAGTGACGGAGTTATGTTTGAGTTTACCCAATCCCGTCACAGACCTGATTACTTCCGTTTCCAGGATAACGCTGTCCGCAGACGTCTCGCGTGATACGGTCCGCTATGATAAAAATTCCGCCAAAAAACGGGATGCGATACTTAGAAAATTTAAGTACCGCATCCCGTTTTCCATAGAAATGCAAAGCAAAACATTTATCAGAATAGCCCATATCCGATTCCATAGGAGATCATAATCAGAATAAAAGCGCTCACAATGAAAGACAGATATGTCTTCCAGCAAAATTTAATCCAGGCGCCGTAATCCACACCGCACATGGACAGCTGAACCAGAGAACTTCCCGGCCAGAAACTGTTTGTGATTCCGTCTCCATACTGATAAGCCAGCACCAGCACCTGCTGATTGATATTCAGAATCTTTCCCAGCGGCTGCAAAATCGGCATAATGATGACTGCCTTGCCGCTTCCCGACACAACCAGGAAATTAAACAAAGTCACAAATACAAAGATGATCAGAAGCGCGAAGATCGCTCCCTTGTTCTCCAAAAGCACAGACATTCCATGGACAATCGTATCCATGATACAGGCTTGATTCATCAGAACAACCACGGACTGGGCAAGACCTACGGCAAAGGCCGCGCCAAAGACTCTCGTCGCTCCCTGGCAGAAGAGCTGGCACGCTTCACTGGGACCGATTCGGAAAATCAAGGTCAGAACAATTCCAAAAATCACATAGAGGGCGGCAATCTGCGCAAAAGACCATCCAAGACGGATACATCCAAATCCCTGAATGATGATCACTGCCAGAAAAGCCAGAAGTCCCAAAATCCGCGGGAGTGTCATCTGCTCCTCATAGCCGGATTCCACCTCTTTCGCCTGATTCAGATATTCTTCCCGCACCAGGCTGCTCTCCGGATCTTTTTTAATCTTCCTGCAATAGGTATAAAGTCCGATCAAGCCAATTATGTAAAAGACCACAAGTCCTACCGCGCGAAAGCCGATTCCGGAAAACATAGGCAGCCCCACAATCTGCTGGGCCACACCAGTTGTAAACATGTTCATCAACCCGGAGGTAAATCCCACCGTGCTTCCGACAATGGCAAGTCCTGTCCCCACCATCCGGTCATAGCCCAGAGCAAATCCAATGGTCACCGCCAATGGGTAAAAAGGATAAGCTGCCTCGCCATATCCGAGAACACCAAAAATTACAAAAATCGTGTAAAAAATACAGACCACAGAGAACTCCCGGCCCTTCGTCTTCTGCAAAATCACAGAGATTCCGGCTCCGAATGCTCCGCTGACTTCCAAAAGATAGATAATGCCTGAACTGATAAACAGAGTTCCCATGATGGTGGCACCGTTCACAAAGCCCTGATAAACAGCCTCGAAATAATCCATAAATGTGATTGGTGTCTCATTCTCCACATAGGTAAATGTATCCGGATTCACTACCGAAATCCCTGTCGCCTCATCTGTCACTCTCTCATAAGAACCGCTGGGAATGATATAAGATAATATCACTACAAACAACATAATTAACAACAGAATAATAAACACATGGGGCATGTGAAATCCTTTTTTTGCTTTTGTCTTCTCACTCATTTTCTCTCTCTCCTTCCCCTTTGTGTCTCATAAGCCAGGACATCGCCGCATTGGCGTAGACCGCAGCTCCAAGATTGAGAACACTCTCATCCAGAATCATGTGCGCATTGTGCAAAGGGGCATTTCCCGGTTTTCCCGCTCCGATAAACGCAAACATCCCCGGCACCTGCTGTGTAAAGTACCCAAAATCCTCTGTCCCGGACATCGGTGGAATCTCATGAATCTGTTCTTCTCCCACAATCTGTGCGATCGCCGGCACCAATTCCTCACATAGATTCCTGTCACTGTATGTACACGGAGTGTGGAAGACAGTGATCTCATACTCCCCTCTCCAGGCCTTCACATAGTGGTCGATCACTTCCGGAATTCTCTTTTTCAGATGTTCAGCCGCTTCCATATTCAGAGTTCTCACTCCGATATGAAGCTGTGCCTCCTCTGGAATGATATTCACCGCCGTGCCGCCTTTTGCCACACCGCAAGTCAGAGCCACCATCGCAGCCGGATCAGTCTCTCTGGTTACCAGAAGATTCACTGCCTGATAAACCTGATTCATAATCATCAGCGGATCCACACACAGCTGTGGCTGGGAACTGTGGCCTCCCTTTCCTTTGATTTTCAAAATAAACGTATCCAGAGAAGCCGAATTCACTCCAGTGGAATATCCCACTTTTCCCGTCTCATCCACAGACTGTACATGCATGCCGAAGGCCGCATCCACTTTCGGATTTTCCAAAGCTCCGTATTCCACCATCATTCTGGCGCCAGCCCCGGTCTCCTCCCCGGGCTGAAACATCAGCTTCACCGTTCCCGGAAGCTCCTCTTCCATCTCCTTTAAAATCCGGGCTGCTCCAAGCAGCATAGCCGTGTGGCTGTCATGACCGCACATATGCCCCAGCCCATTGCAGGATTTAAACTCCAGATCGTTCTCTTCCTGAATTGGAAGCGCGTCCATATCTGCACGGAGCAAAATGCAGGGACTGCCTTTTCCGATTACTGCAGTCACTCCCACAGCTCTCTCCATTTTGGGAAAGCCGGCTTCCACAAAATCCTGTGTCATCTTCCCCGGAAGTTCTCCGCCGCACTCCTTCCACGGAATGCCCATCTCATCCAGCTGCTTTTCCACATAGGCGCATGTCCTGGGAAGATCCATTCCGATCTCCGGAATCTGATGAAGAGCTCTTCTGTCTCTTACGATCTGCTCCTGAAGCTCCTGTGCGCGTCTCTTGATTTTCTCTGAGAATTTATTCATATCTGCTTCCTCTCTCTTATGCCAGGATTACCCTGACGGGGCATCATGCAGGTTAATCTGCGGGATTTGCGCAGCCTACCTGCAAATATGCCCGGTAAGTATATTTATTCGAACAAAATGTATATTTATGCTACCACTTTTTCCAACAATATGCAACCGCTAATCCACATCATCCTCTGCCTGTTCAAACCTGATATTTTTATGACAAAAAGACTGTAAAACCCGCAAAATTTCTGATATGATGTTAATAAAGGAGCGAGTAAAATGAGCAATACAAACACTTATATCTTTGTAAACGGAAAAATTTTCACAGCAGATGACAGCAATCTCTACGGAGATTCCATGATTGTAAAAGACGGCACCATCCAATGGGTCGGATGGGAAGCTGACCGCCCGTCCTGTGAGGGAACCGTGGTTGATTTGGGCCAAAAACGTGTCATTCCCGGTTTCGTGGATTCCCATATGCACCCTGTGATGCTGGCAGATTTTCGAAAAAAAATCACTGCCATGCCGCCAAAGATCAATTCCATCGAAGATCTGGTCCAGGCGGTCAAAGACTGCAGAGATCTACAGGGCCCAGGCAAATGGATTGAAGGATGGGGCTACGATGAACAGGGGCTGGCAGAAAAGCGTTCTCCCAACCGCTATGATCTGGACCGGGGCTGCAGCGACTCTCCAGTTTCCATCATGCGTACCTGCGCTCATATCCGCTGTGTCAACAGTAAAGCACTGGAACTGGCAGGTATCAACCGTGACACGCCAGATCCTCAGGGCGGAGAAATTGAGAGAGACGAGAACGGGGAACCCACTGGCGTCTTAAAGGAAAACGCAAGCAGCCTTATGGCATCCCTGCTTCCCCTGGAACCAGAAGAACAGAAAGTACAGAACCTTCTGGATCTGGGAAAGCTGATGAACTCCCAGGGAATCACCGCCATCTGTGATATGGGAAATTTGAATTCCAGCGATAATATTCCTATCTATGAGGAAGCAGCCCGCCAAGGATTCCGGCAGAAAGTCGGTATCTATTATATGTGGGATTTCTTTGATGAAGATCCTTCCTTTGATATTCCAAAAACAGCCATGGACAAAAGCCGTCAGATTTTTGCCGCCGGGTTAAAACTGATCGGTGACGGCAGTATCTCCGGCAGAACTGCATGGATGAACCGCCCTTATTTCGGATCAGACGACGAATTCGGCATCTCTGTCTGCGATGACAAGCTGATGGAAAGTGCCATCGCTTTCTGCAAATCTCATCACTGTCAGCTCTCCATGCACGCCATGGGCGCCAACGCCATCCGCCGGATGGTAGACCGGGCCAGTCAGGAAACAAGCTGGACCTTAGACCAAACCCCCTATGTGCGGATTGAGCATGTCACCGATCCTACGGAAGACAGTATCCAAAAAGCAGCACAGCACGGCATTGCCTTTGTGACACAGCCGATCTTTGCCTATGCGGAAAGTGCAAGTTACCTGAAGAACCTAGGTGCTGACTGGCTGAAGGAGTGCTATCCGATCCGTCATATTCTGGACAGCAAGGTACACCTTGCTTTCTCCACAGACGCACCGGCCACATTCTGGGCAGACCCTTCAGATCCTTTCCCGGGTCTGAAAGAAGCTGTCACCCGGACAGCCTATGACGGTACAGACTGCGGCCAGGAGCAGGCAGTGGATATCGAGACTGCCATCAAGCTCTACACCAGAGAATCTGCCTTTGCCGCAGGATTTCAAAAGATGGGAATGATCACCCCGGGCTATCACGCAGACTTCATCGTCCTGAGCGAGGACATCCTCACAGTAGATCCCCAGCGCATCGATCAGATCTGTGTGGAACAAACTTACATAGATGGAGAATGTGTGTACAGACGTTAAGAAAAAAGTGAAAAAAGAAAGGATAACAGACATGTTCGAATTACCAAAATATAGAGAACCAGATTTTACAAAACCTATGTTTACCCAGGCGCCGGACGCGTCCTGGGCCAGCGTTGTGATCAAAGGCGTAGCTCCGGAGAATTACCACAGCACTTCCATGTACCCGGAGTATTTTAAGATTAACGGAGAATGGAAGCTGGCCAAAGAAAGCCGAATGGATTCCAGTGTGGTGCTGGGAGATGACGGGGAACTTCATGTGGTGGAGAACCGTAACCTGGAAATCGGAGACAAGGTGATTCTGGGTCGTACAGAAAATGCGGAACAGGGAATTTACCTGCACAGTACAGGTTTTGAAAATCCCAATGACAGTCTGGATGATCAGTTCGTGTTCCGTCAGGGAAGAAGCCGTGAGACTTCCTACGCAAGAGACTATGACCGTCTCTTTGAGCTGCTGAATTATGAGCGGGAACATGGAAATATTGTATGGGTTATGGGACCTGCTTTTGCTTTTGACGCAGACGCCCGCAATGCCATGCAGGCCATGGTGGAACACGGCTATGTGGATGGACTGATGGCAGGAAATGCCCTTGCAACTCATGACTTGGAAGGTGCTATGTTCCACACAGCTCTCGGTCAGGATATCTACACCCAGAGATCTCAGACTAACGGCCACTACAACCATCTGGACGTGATCAACCGGGTGCGCAGAAGCGGCTCCATTCCTCAGTTCATAGAAGATTACAAGATTGACAACGGAATTATCTACAGCTGTGTAAAACAGAATATTCCTTTCGTGCTCACTAGTTCCATCCGTGACGACGGCCCGCTGCCGGAAGTCATTGGCAATGCCTATGATGGCCAGACAGCCATGCGGAACATGGTGAAAAAAGCGACCACCGTCATCTGTCTTGCCACCATGCTTCACACCATAGCCACCGGAAATATGACTCCGTCCTACCGGGTACTGGAGGATGGCACCGTCCGCCCGGTATTCCTCTACACCGTGGACGCAGATGAATTTGTGGTAAACAAGCTTCTTGACCGGGGCAGTTTGTCAGCTACCACTATCGTGACAAATGTTCAGGATTTCATCATGCTGGTGGGAAGAGGTCTGAAAGTCATCTAAGATTTAAAATCAATCAGAAATCGTATCTTCGTACCTCGCAGTTTTTCAGTCCGAACCGTGCGAACTCTTCATTGGTCATATCAAAAAAATAAGAGTTCACTGCTCTGGCGATACCATTGTGAGCGACCAGAAGATACGTTTTCTGATCTGCTTTCACTCTCAGATCATCCAACAGATTATAAATTCTCTGGCATAGCTGCAGCATCGACTCCCCACCGTCATATCGATAGGCAAACACTTCTTTTGCTTTTGCAAATTCTGCGCCGTCCCGGGGTGTAGATTCATATTTTCCAAAATTCTGTTCTTTCAGCCGGATCTCCATCCGTCTTGGAATACCGGTCACCTCAGAAATATGTCTGGCAGTTTCCGCTGCTCTCACAAGAGGGGAATACAAAATTTCATCGATCTGAATCCCTTGCCTGCGTATCTCTTCTCCGGTTTTTATCGCCTGTTCATGTCCCATATCTGTCAATTCAATATCTGTCGCTCCGCAGATTTTATTTTCCACATTCCAGACAGTCTGTCCATGTCTCACAAAATAAAGATGTCCCATGCTGATTTCTCCTTTGTCATGCTTACTTATTATTTCGAAAAAAGCATAACACACCCAAAATGAATATACAAGTTTCCCGCCGCTTTTCATCTTCCTGCCTGTATCTCTTCGGCAATTTTCCTGGATTTCCAGATTTTCTTAAGAAACCGGGAAACCAATATGCAAATGATAAGTGTTGCCGCGCTCACCATCGTGAAAGCAGGATAAGCGAAGACGAACCTGTGGTGAAAAGCTTGCATCCAGGATCTCTCATAGAGATACCAAAGAACCGGCCAGGACAGCAGATAAGCCAAAAGCGCTGCCAAAAAGCCAAGAACCAGATTCTCAAATAAAAAAATTCTGTTCACCATGGCCACACTCATTCCCACAGCCCGCAGCATACTGATTTCCCGAGTTCGGATCCGCATCCGATAAGAAAGCTGATTTCCCACGCAGATAAGCATCAAAATCAAAGATACAATGGCAATTCCACAGATATAAACCATCTGTTTGGTATAAAACATTTCGTTCTGGCGAATCTCTGCGATGAGACTGCGAGTGGATATTCCCGGATTCTGACTGGCAATTCGAATCAGTTTCCGCTCCAGCATTGTCTGTTCAGAAGGGCTCAAATTCTTTCTTCCATCCAGATAGATACACTGATAACTGCTGTCCGGCGCTATCTTCTGAATCCGCTCATCCTCTGTGATCAGGACCGGATACACGTTCCGGTTACAGTCGTACATATAGGGAAAGGATACCACCGCCGCAATCGTGTATGTGCGATATTCATACGCTGCCTGAACATCTGTCAGTTTTTCATATTCCATGGAGCCCGTCTCCAGGTCAGTCCGATATTTCACCCGTATCTGATCCCCCGCATGATACTCCATGAGCAAAGTACCATCCGAATACGGTCCCGGAGTCTGCCCTCCCTCCACGGTCCGCATCACGGACAGAATCACCTCATTCTCACCCAGATGTTCCGGATCAAAATCGCCTTCCACCACATAATTTCGCAGCGCTTTCAGCGCTTCCTGGTTATATCCGCTGAGCATCGATTTGTAAATCTGGTTTTTTCCATCAAATCCTGCGTCTGCATACCCGTAAATTTCTTCCTGGCGGGCCAGCAGCTGGTTATAATAAGTTTCATTTCTCTTCACGGAATCTTCATCGATCACCCGGATGGGCACAGAAGCACTGGTCTTCACTGACGCGATCTCCTCCATCTTCCGAATCTCTTCCACATCTTCCCTTTTTACCCCTTGTTCTGCTTGGTCAAAATACAGCATACTCATGGCATATTGTCCATTGAGATAATTCAGTTCCCTGGTATCTTCCCGGTAAATACTCCTGGTATATGCCTGGTAAAAAAGGCCAGTGAATAAAATCATTCCCACACTTAACGTCAGGATAACCATCATACTGCTTCTCCAGTCCCGGATCAAATATTTACATCCCATCCGGATCAAAAGTCCTGTCTTGGTTTTTGCCCGTTCCAGAAGAAATCCCCTGGCAAAGTTTCCAAAACCTTGCCGTCTGCCCGAAAGGATTTCTGTCACAGAGTCTCTTCCAAGGGCCCTGCCGGTTAAAAACACGATCACTCCAGACAAAAGACCTACCGTCAGGATACTTCCAAGAATCGGAACCGCCGGAATCACCAGACAAAAACGCACGGCCTCATTGTGAAGATAAACTTCCACGTCCTGGTCTCCTGACAATTTCATCACAAAATCTGCCAGCAATATTCCTGCAAATGTCCCCGGAAGTATACTGGATAAATAGATTCTGGAAATCTCCAAAAGAAGCATTTTCCGCATCTGGCTTTGTTTCATACCAATTGCACGTAATATTCCATATTGTTCTCTCCTGGATGTAACGACAATCCGATAAATTCCATAAAACACCACAAGGCAGACTGCCGTGAGAACAGCCACAAGCTGTACATCCAGTAAATACAGGCTCTGAAAATCTTCTCTGGCGGGACATTCCCGGATATTCTCCCCGGAGATATGCAAGGTATCTTTTAGTTCTTTGATTTTCTCCCGGTAATTCACCCCATTTTGAAACTCCAGATAAGCCAGATACTCTCCCTTCTCATCCTCCTCACACGCCTCGTATAACTCCAACAGGCCGTATCGCTTATTTCCATAAATATCCTCCAAAATACCGGTCAGATAAAACTCCTGCTCTTCCTGTGAATCGCTCTTGGCAATTTTCACCGTCTGGTTCGGCACAGGCTCGATTTCCAGATTCAGAAGCACCCATTTCTCAGCGGCAATCTCTCCCTCCCGATCGGGCAGTCTGCCCTGGGAGATTCTGGTCATCATGGTCATGGCCTCCTGGTCGCTGTCTGTGACAAACACATTCTGATGATTTTTTCTGTAAAGCTGCCGTTCCCCTTTCTGAATCCCCATCCACTGAATATCCTCATCAGCACGAAGCTGACTCAGCTGTTCCTTTGACAAGCCGTCAATGTAACAGTCGGAGGGCGTAAATTCTGTCTTGGCCTGGATGGCAGCTATATGAAAATTGGTGTGAACCAGACTTAACATAGCTGTCAGAAGAAGAAACGTCAGAGTAAATCCTAAAAAGAGTGCCCATGTACTCTTTTTATCCCACTGCAGAAAGCGCCTGGAGAGATCTAATTTTTTATCCTTTTCCATTCTCTCACCTTTCCATTCTGATTTTGCCGTCCTCCAGCCGTACAATGCGGTCTGCGAGCTGGGCAATCTCTTCATTGTGTGTAATCATGACAATGGTCTGCTGAAATCTCTCCCCGGTAATTTTAAGAAGTCCCAACACATCCTGGCTGGTCCTGGAATCCAGATTTCCCGTGGGCTCATCGGCAAGAACAATCGCTGGTTTGGCTGCCAATGCCCTGGCAATCGCTGCTCTTTGCTGCTGTCCCCCTGACAATTGCCCTGGTGTATGACGCAGACGCTTTTCAAGTCCCAGAAGACCGGTAACCTCTCTTATATACTCCTCGTCTATCCGTTTTCCATCCATTTTCAGAGGAAGAATGATATTTTCCCATACATTCAGCATAGGAATCAGATTATACTGTTGAAAGACAAAACCAATTTTTCTTCTTCTGAAGACGGTCAGTTCCTCTTCGGACAGTTTCTGAAGATTTCTCTGATCCACAAAGATTTCCCCGGATGTGGGGACATCCAGAGCGCCAATCAGATTCAGCAGTGTAGTTTTTCCGCTTCCGGAAGTTCCCACAACCGCCACGAATTCTCCCCTCTCTACTTTCAGATTCACCCCGTCCAGGGCTTTCACCGCGGTTTCTCCTGCGCCATAAACTTTTTTCAAATTCCGCGTCTCCAATAAAAGCATGATATCTCCCCCTCCCGTATAGCTTTCTTCTTTGGCAGAAATTCAAGACTTACTCAAAAAAATATAGCCTGTACTTTCTATACAGACTATACCATAATTTTCTCTCAAACCTGTCTCCAAATCCTCTCAGTTCTGAGATATTTTCTCACGAAGAAAATATACAGAGAACACACTTCCCTTTCCTGGCCGTGACTGTACTTGGATATATCCGTTCTGTGCTCTCATAATTTCTCTGGCTGCATACAGCCCGATCCCCATGCCTGGCTTTTCCGACATTTCCTGTGATCGGTAAAATCTCCCGAAGATCGCCGCCTGTTCTTCTTCACAGATGCCTCTTCCTGTATCTGAAACATCCACCCGGACCATCGAAGGCAGTATGACCGTCTGAATCCTGACTTTTCCACCCTCTGGCGTATATTTCAGTCCGTTATCCACAAGATTTGAGAGTGCTTCCACCGTCCATTTGGAATCGAACACCGCCTCTGCCTCTGTCCCTTCCACTGTGAGCAAAATTCCTTTCTGCCGGGCCCGGAGTTTAAATTGCTGATTCACAGTCTCCAGTACGGGCGCAAGCTTCTGTCTCCTGGCACGTATCTGAATAATTCCGGTCTCCAGACGGGACAGTTTCACCAGCTCTTCCAGAAAAAAATCCAGCTTTTTGGCCTCTTCCCGAATGACAGACAACTCTTCTGCGGTATCTGCATTCTCTTCTTTTAACTGTTCCTCCAAAAGCTGAGAATATAATAGAATGTTGGACACCGGCAAAACTGCCTGGTGCGAGAGATCCGATATCCGGCTTTTTATTTCCCTGGTCTCCTGTTGAATCTTTTCCTCCCGCAGTTCTCTCCCGCACAGATACTGCCACATGCTGTTTTCCACCGCAGAGCTTTGGGACTCATCCAGATGTCTCTCCCGAAAGCCTCCGGCAAGGGCATCTTCCAACATTTCCTGCATCTCCTTTCCCAATTTTTTCTTCTGCTTCCAGAAATCGACCG
>ERZ1090865.449-NODE-449-length-24194-cov-11.835287_pt1 | contig 24194 bp, 23 predicted proteins | sample MGYA00478478_ERZ1090865 | MGnify/ENA primary metagenome ERZ1090865 (study PRJEB33644, sample SAMEA5815715) | chicken gut metagenome | biome: Chicken; feature: Gastrointestinal Tract; material: Caecum | place: Ireland | collected 2019-01-01 | study: A study of the... | reverse complement strand
GGCTGGTGCGCGGGCTCATCGGGCGGCTGATCGTGCCCCAGAATGCCCCCTTCAAGAAGGCGCAGCACGCCTGGCAGCCGCCCACCAACGGCGACGCCGCCCTGCTGCGGCGCATCTACGACACGGCGGCGCAGCCGTAACAGGATCTGGTAAGGAGAGGCCCCGTCCATGGAGCATGTTCTGGATACAATCGAAGAAAAGGTGCGCGGCGCTTGCCGCCGGCTGGACTGGCGGCTAGTGCCAGTGTAACCTTGGCGCTGGCAACCTATACCTACGAGAACAGCACCTTCCTGCTGGTGCGGATGGTGATCTGCTCCAACGGGGCTTATGTCTACACCAAGCTGGTCTATGACCAGACCGCCCGCCAGATGACTACTATCATGGCCCAGGTGCAGCAGCTGCCCGGTTATGAGGAGGGCGTCACGCCGGTGGCTTTTGTGGGCGACTTCACCGACTCCCTCTTTGCCTACAGCGACCCGGCGTTCAGCCGTTACGCGGAGGGCGACCTGCATCAGGTCAGTTCCGCCGTGACCTACGATGGCACCATCAAATGGTGGTTCCAGCATGTGATGGGCAGCAGGGCCAACGTGGTGGCCGATCAGGGCCAGCTCAACGCCTGGGCCGAGGATGCCCGGGTGGAGGCCATGCCGGTCTATCCTTATGACGGATACTGCACGATGATTGACGGCACTGCCGTCATCCGAATTTCCTGAAGAAAGGCAGCAGACGATGATACTTCAAACCATCAGCATGAAAAGCGTTACGGCGGCCGGAATGGGTACCCTTTCGGTCTTTGAGGCAGAGCGGGACGTTCCCTTTGCCATCAAGCGTATCTACTATATCCACGGCGCACCCAAGGGGGTACAGCGTGGCGGTCACGCCCACAAGGCGTTGCGGCAGGTGCTGTGGTGCCCCTACGGCAGCATCCTCATCCGGCTGGACAACGGCCGGGAGAAGGCGGAAGTGCTGCTGGATGATCCCGCCAAGGGACTGATTGTGGAACACTATATGTGGCGGGAGATGCTCTGGCAGCAGGACGACTCGGTGCTCTGCGTGGCGGCGGATTCCTACTACGACGCCGACGATTACATCCGGGATTACGATACCTTCCTGCGCACGGTGGCCAAGGAGGATGTGCTGTGATTCATTTAAGACGCCTGGCGCCGCGGGATGCCGCGCCCATGCTGGAATGGATGCATGATGCCGATACCGTGGAACACATGCATGCCCGTTTTGCGGCCATGACCGAGGCGGACTGCCTGCGCTTCATCGAGGCCGCCGCCAAGGACCGTCCCGATGTGCACCGGGCGGTGGCGGATGAAGCGGACCGGTATCTGGGCACCGTCAGCCTCAAAGGGGTGGACGATGCCGCCCGCAGCGCGGAGTTCGCCATCGCCATGCACCCCTGCACCCGGGGCCGCGGCCAGGCCGGCGAAGCCATGCAGGCGATCCTGCACTACGGCTTCTCGGAGATGGGCCTGCAGAAGATTTTCTGGTGCGTGGATGTGCAGAACCGGCGCGCCCGCCGCTTTTATGAAAAACAGGGGTATACACCCCGCAGCACGGAGCCGGATGAAAACGGTCTGCTCTGGTACGAAATTTTGGCCCGGTAAGGAGTTCTTGGCATGCAGCAACCCAAAGTCAGTGTACTGATTTCTTTTTACAATCTGGCCCCCTATGTGGATCAGACGCTGGAAAGTGTGGTGTCCCAGCAAACGGACTTCCCGGTGGAGGTCCTCTGCGCCGACGACGGGTCGGACGACGGCACCATCGAAAAGCTGCGCAGCTGGGAAGAGAGATATCCCGATTCGGTGCGGGTCTTTGTGATGGACCGCATCCCCGGCGCCAAGTACGAGGCCAACGAGCGGATCAAGCGGATGAACGCCATCCGGGGCCGGCTGTTCTACGAGGCCAAAGGGCAGTATGTCTGCTACCTGGACGGCGACGATTTTTACACCGATCCGCATAAGCTGCAGAAGCAGGCGGACATTCTGGACGCCGACACCGAACACAAATATGTGGGCTGCGGCCATAATGGCTGCTATTACTGGGAGAGCACCGGCAAGACCGAACCCATCGAGAAGCCGCTGCGCGCCTGCAGCCTGACCGCCAAAGAGTACTGGAGTTTTCTGTATATCCATACCAACGCCCTGATGCTGCGCAACGTGGGACTGCAGGGCATCGACCCCTACACCAGCGGTGTGCAGATCATCGACAATATGCTCACCTTCCAGTTTTTGCCCTACGGCGGCATCTACTATCTGCCCGACTGCATGTTCAACTACCGGCAGATGGAGGGCAGCACCTACCACCGGCGCAGCGTCTACCAGAACTACATCCTCAACGCGCTGATGCTCTACCAGCAGGCAGCCATACAGAAGGGACTGTTCGGCAGCGGCCTGGTGCGGTTCGTCTTTGAGTACGGACAACTCTTTGCCGCCCGCAAGAACCCACAGCTGGCCAGGGAAGCGGAAACCTATATGGAAAACATCCGCACCTACCATGCGGGGCGGCTGCGGCGTATCGTCAACTATACAAAGGAATCCCCGGCAGCACGCCTGTGGTGCGAGATCGAGAATCCGTTCTGGTTCTTTGTGACCCGGGTCTGCCGCCACTTTATCTGGAAACCGAAAGTGCGGGCGCTGCTGGAAGAGTCGCGCCGGATGCAGCAACAGAATGCCTGAAAAGGGAAGGATCATCCTATGGAAGATATGCATGAACTGACTGCCGAACAGCAGGCGCAGCTGCTGCGCCACGAACTGGAAGCGGTGTACGGTTCCTCGTCCTACAAGATCGGCCGTGCCATTACCTGGCTGCCGCGCCATGCGGTGCGGGGGCTGAAATACCTTCTGCACAACGGTCCAGTGACCAGTGTGCGGTATATTCTGGTGTACGCGAAGTACCATAAGATTGCCAACAAAAACTATGCCTACTGGGCCTGCCTCAAGGAAAAGGACTACCCCGAAGCGCTGAAGAAGTGGTTCCTGGAGACCAACTACACCCACACGCCGCTGGACCTGGACCATCCCAAAACCTTCAGCGAAAAGACCCAGTGGCTCAAATTGCACGACCACCTGGAAGACAAGTACATGCTGGTGGACAAGTACCTGGTGCGGGACTGGGTGAAGGAAAAGATCGGCGAGGAGTACCTGATCCCGCTGCTGGGCGTCTACGATCACTTTGACGAGATCGACTTCGACAAGCTGCCCGACCGGTTCATGCTCAAGACCAACCACGGGGCTAGCTGGAATATCCCGGTGCTGGACAAGAGCAAGTTCGACAAGGCGGACGCCCGGGAAAAGGTGGAGCGGTGGCTCAAGCTCAACTACTGCTATCTGATGGGCGGCCTGGACCGTCAGTATGAACGGATCCGGCCCCGGATCATCATCGAAAAGTATATCGCCAACAAGGGCGGCGACCTGTACGACTACAAGTTCTTCTGCTTTGACGGCGAACCCAAGATCATTCTGTATGTGACCGACCGCTACACCGACGGTCAGGAGCGGATGATTTTCTACGATACCGACTGGAACCTGCAGCCCTTCAATTACGACATGCCGCTGGAACAGCCCCAGGACATTCCCCGCCCGCAGAACCTGGAAAAGATGGTGGAGGTTGCCCGGAAGCTCAGCGCCGGCTTCACGATGGTGCGGGTGGATCTGTATTCGCTGCCCGACGGCAGCATCAAGTTCGGCGAGCTGACCCTCACCACCGAGAGCGGCATCTCCCGCTGGCACCCCGAAAGTGCCAACCTCTATATGGGTAGCTTGATCCACCTGCCGGGTGTGGACGATGCCCCCGCCGATACACAGTAAAGGAATGCCTATGCCGCAACAACCGCTGATCAGTGTGGTGGTGCCGGTCTACAAGGCGGAAGCCACGCTGAATGCCTGCGTCGGGAGCATCCTGGCCCAGACGCTGGACGATTTTGAACTGCTGCTGGTGGATGACGAAAGCCCCGACGGCAGCCCCGCCCTCTGCGACGCCTGGGCGGCCCGGGACCCGCGCATCAGGGCTCTGCACCCCAAAAAGGCGGGACCGGGGCCTTCCGGTGCTCGCAACGCCGGTCTGGACGCCGCCCGGGGCGCCTGGATCACCATGGTGGACAGCGACGATACGGTTGCTCCCGACCTGCTGGCCACGCTGTACACCGCCGCACAGCGGAGCGGCGCCGACCTGGCCATCTGCAACAGCTGCCAGCGCTTTCCCGATGGAAGCTGCCGGGACCTGCCGGAAGAACAGCGTTTCAGCACCGATACCCTGCTGGACGAGGACTCCTTCTGGGATGCCTTCAATACCCCCTGGATCAACCAGTTCACCGGCACGGCTCACCGGCTCTACGCCGCCAAACTGTTTGACGGGGTGCGCTACCCTGTGGGTATGGTGCACGAGGATTATTATATTCTGCCCGACCTCATCGCCCGGTGCCAAAAAATCCAGTGCCTGGCCTATACCGGCTACTATGTGCTGCAGCACGCGGGCAGCATCACGGCCACGGCCCGCCAAGAGGTGCGCCTGGCCATGACCCGGGGAGATATCCACCGGGCCGGGTATTTTCTTTCCCGCGGCTGGTTCGACCGCGCCGAGGGAGCCCTCACCGACGCGGCGGAGTTTCTCTACCGCAACAAGGCGGCTTACGATCTGCGCAAGCCCGGGCACCGGGCGGAGTTCGCGGCCGTCAAGGGGGATCTGTGCCGCACCTACGATGCGCTGGCCACCCAAAAGGGGGCGCGCTCGCTGAAGCTGCGTGCCGCGGCCCTGCGCGCCGGGCTGCCGGTGTTCCACGCCTACCGTGCGCTGCTGGCCGCCCGCCGCAGCTGAATGAACCCAAAAAGGAGATTGCCATGCCTGCCATCAGTGTGATTGTCCCGGTGTACAAGGTGGAAGCTTATCTGGATACCTGCGTGGAGAGCATCCTGGCCCAGACCTTCACAGATCTGGAGGTTATACTGGTGGACGACGGCAGCCCCGACGGCTGCCCGGCCAAATGCGATGCCTGGGCGCAGAAAGACCCCCGGGTGCGGGTGATTCACCAGGCCAACGGTGGGCTTTCCGCCGCCCGCAACACCGGCATCGAGGCCGCCAGGGGGGATTTCTTCGCCTTTGTGGATTCCGACGACCTGCTGGAACCCGATACGCTGCGCCGGGCCTGGGGGGCCCAGCAGCAATCTGGCGCCGACCTGGTGATTTTCAATCTTTACTTTGCCGACGAGGACGGCCAGCCGATGCCGGAACCGGATTTTACCATCTTCCGGGAGGAAACGCTGACGCCGGCCCAATTCTGGGACCGGTACTATGCCACCATTGGCCCCTGCCGGAATTATTATGAGATTTCCTGCAACAAACTGTACAAACGGGAACTGTTCCGCAACCTGCGGTACCGGCTGAACAAGCGCTTTGAGGATGCCTTCCTGCTGCCGGCGCTGATTGATCAGTGCAAAATGATTGCCTGCCTTTCCTATCAGGGGTATATTTATATCCAAAGAAAAGGCAGCATCATGTCCCAGGGCTCCTCGCTGAATTATCTGGACCGCAGCGAATACCAGCTGGAGCGCTGCGATTATTTTGCCGCCAAGGGAAATTTCCGGCGGGCGGAAGGACTTCTGAACGAGACCATCCGCAATCTGAGCGAGAAATACCGCTTTGATCTTTCCACGCCGGCGCAGCGCAGGCGCTACCGCAAAGACTGCCGTGCCTGCGCGGCTGCCTACCAAAAAATGGCCCGGCAGACCGGAAGCCGGAGCATGCAGTTCCGTGCATGGCTGCTGTATCTGGGGCTTACACCCTACCGTCTGTTTTTACAAACCCGTACGCAGGACTGGCAATGACTGCGTATGTCTGAAAAGGAGTCCGACATGCCGGTGATCAGTGTGATCATTCCTGTGTATAAAGCGGAAAAGTATCTGGATGACTGCATGACCAGTGTGGTCTCCCAGACCTTCCGGGATCTGGAAATCCTGCTGGTGGACGACGGAAGCCCCGACCGCTGCCCCGAACTGTGTGACCAGTGGGCGGCCCGGGACCCCCGAATCAGGGCGATTCACCGTCCCAACCGCGGTGCGGCAGCCGCCCGCAACGCGGGAGTCGATGCGGCTACGGGACAGTTCCTGACCTTTGTGGATGCCGACGACCGTCTGAAGCCGGATGCGCTGCAGCGGGCCTACGACGCACAGCAGGCAAACGGGGCCGATCTGGTGATGTACAATCTCCAGTATGTGGATGAGGCAGGAAGACCGCTGGAAAAACCGGATTTTTCCTCCATGCCCGATGAAATTCTGGACGAAGCGGGTGTGTGGGACCGCTATTTTTCTGCGGGAGAGCGCTGTATTTATTACGTGGTGGTGTGGAACAAACTGTACAAGGCGTCGCTTTTCCGGACGCTGCGTTTCCCGGAAGGCAAGCGGTACGAGGATCAGTTCTACATGCCGGGACTGTATTCGCAGTGCAAGGTCATTGTGTGCCTCTCCTATGTGGGGTACGACTATGTGCAGTGGGGCCAGAGCACGATGGCGCGCCAGGGCAGCGGACGCAACTTTCTTGAGCGGAGCGAATATCTCATTGAGTGGTGCGATTATTTTGCGGGGCGCCAGGATTTTGCCCGCGCCGAAGGGCTGCTCAACGACGCCATCCAGAACCTGAGCGAGAAAGAGCGGTTTGACCTTTCCACACCCCGCCAGCGGGCCCGGTACCGGGCGGACTGCCGGGCGTGTGCAGCGGCTTACGGGCGGCTGGCCCGCCGCACCGGGCAGAAAACCATGTGGCTGCGCGCGGCGCTGCTGCGGATGGGATTGTCCGTTTATCTCAGATTCCTGCAAAGCAGACAGTAAAACGAAGATTCAGGCAGAAATGTCGATTCGAAAAGGAGTACATTCATGGATCAGATACAAAAGCAATACCATGTCCACTACAGCCCGGCCAGAGGTTGGGCACGGGTGGATTTCCGTGAACTGTGGCGCTATAAGGACCTGATCTGGTTGTTCGTCAAACGGGATTTCGCCGTTATGTATAAACAAACCATTCTGGGCCCCCTGTGGGTGCTGATCAATCCACTGATGTCTGCAGCAATGTATACTGTGATGTTTGGAATCATTGCGGGAATGTCGACAGATGGCGTTCCGCAGGCGCCCTTTTATTTGGCAGGTACAGCGTTGTGGGGCTTTTTTTCGGCTTGTATTAACCGGGTCTCAGGAACTTTTACAGCAAATTCGGGCATTTTCAGTAAAGTGTATTTCCCGCGGCTGGCAATGCCAATTTCCACCACATTATCGGCACTGGTTAATTTTGCTCTGCAGTTTGTCATGTTTTTCTTGATGTTACTCTACTATGCAGTGAAAGGAGCGGTATCGCCCTGCTGGATTTTAATGCCGCTCACCCTCCTGCTGTTAATCCAGGTGGGGCTGCTGGGCTTGGGCTGCGGCATCATCGTTTCCAGCCTGACCACCCGCTACCGCGACCTGATGGTGGTGGTCACCTTCGGTGTGCAGCTATGGATGTACGGCACACCGGTTGTCTATCCCTTGTCTATGATCAAGGGAATGAATAATGCTCTGTACAGTGTGATGCTGTTGAATCCGATGACTGCACCGATGGAGTCTTTTCGCTATATCTATTTCGGCTCCGGTCAGGTCACTGCTCCGATGTGGGCAATTTCTATCGGTTGGACTGTTGTACTGCTGGTGTTAGGCCTTTCTCTGTTTAGCAGAGTTGAGAAGACTTTCGTGGATACCGTGTAAGGAGGCGTGTGTCATGGAAAAGAATAAAGATATCATGATTCGCGTCCGCAACGTGAAGAAAAAGTACCGACTGGGCCAGATCGGCGGCGGTACGCTGCGCGGCGATCTGCAGAGCTGGTGGGCCCGCAAACGTGGCAAGGAGGATCCCAACACCCTCATTGGCACCGACCAGCGGCTCATCGGCACCACCTTCATGGCGCTCAATGGCCTGAGCTTTGATGTCTACAAAGGGGAGGCTGTGGGCATCATCGGCTCCAACGGCGCCGGCAAGAGCACGCTGCTCAAACTGCTGACCCACGTCACCGCCCCCACGGAAGGGGACATCGACCTGTACGGTCGGGTGGCCTCCATGCTGGAGGTGGGCACCGGCTTCCATCCCGAGATGACCGGCCGGGAGAATGTCTACCTCAACGGTGCCATCCTGGGCATGACCCGGGCGGAAATCGATGCCAAGATGAAGGAAATCATTGCATTCTCCGAGGTGGGCGATTTCATCGATACCCCTGTCAAGCGCTATTCCAGCGGCATGTACGTCAAGCTGGCCTTCAGTGTGGCGGCTCACCTGGACAGTGAGATCATGATCATGGACGAAGTGCTGGCCGTCGGCGATATGAAGTTCCAGAAAAAGTGTCTGACCAAGATGCGCCAGGCAGCCAAACAGGACGGCAAGACGGTGCTTTATGTCAGCCACAATATGACCACCATCCGGGATCTGTGCGACCGATGCATTGTGCTGGACCAGGGCAAGATTGTCTTTGACGGAGAGGTCGATAAAGGAATATCCATATATTTGGCACAGAAATCTAACAGTACGAATTTTGTGGACTATCGCCAATATAAGCGGGACAACTGGTTCCATCGCGATGTGCTGCGGTTGCAAACCGTACGCTTTAAAGTGCCTTCGGTGGAAATTATTGAGCATACCAAGCCACTGGAAGCGGAATATGAAATTCTGGCAAGAGAAGAAGCGCAGAATGTCGGTTTGCGGTTTGAAGTAAGAGATGAGATGGGGACACCACTGGCGACCTCCTGCTTGTACGGATTGCATTTGTATCCGGGAATCAATCGCTTTACAGCAGAGTATGATCTGCGCGTGCTCGCTCCTGGACAGTACAGTAACTATTTTACACTGTTTACCTTGGGAGAGGGCGGCACACAGAAAGAGGAAGATTGGGTCCCCGGAATTCAGTTCCGATTGATTCACACTTTCTTGGAAGGTGAATTGGAGTGGATTACCAAAGCGTGGGGGCCGATTGAATTGCCTGTAACCAAATTGATAAAAGGGGTGGAACAAATTTGAAAAAGGTTGCTGCATTATATATTTGTACCGGACCCTATCTGCGCTTGTGGCCGGAGTTTATTGCCAGCGCAGAAAAATATCTGCTGAAGAAATGCGAAGTCCATTATTTTGTATTCACGGACGCGGATCATCTGGAGGGGGAAGACGATAATCCTCGCATTCACCGCATCTATCAAGAACCGCAACCTTGGCCATATACGACACTGAAAAGGTTTGATATCTTTTTGCGGTGTGAAGAAGAACTCAAAACATTTGATTATATTTACTTTTTTAATGCGAATTGCGAGTTCAGACAACCCATCACAGAAGAGATGTTCTTGCCGCGGCGTGAAAAGCATGAACATATGGTCTTTGTATTGCATCCCGGCTTTTACTGGAGGCCAAATTATGAATATACCTATGACCGCAATCCCAGAAGTAAGGCGTTTATCCCGATGGGGTTGGGGCGTGATTACGTGTGCGGAGGAATCAACGGTGGTGATGCACGGACTTATCTGAAATTCTGTCATTTGCTAAAAAAGCGGATAGATCAGGATCTGAAGAATGGAGTTATTGCCCTTTGGCATGATGAGTCCCATATCAACTGGTATGCTTTCACCCATCCCAGATACAGACTTTTGGGCCCCGAGTTTTGCTATTCTGAATGGTGGAAAACGAAAAAACCGTGTTATATCTTTGTCCGTGCCAAAGAACATTACTTCGATGTGGATGATTTTAAAAAGGATTCTCCCGCAACGCAGCTTTCGCCTCGCGTAGAAAAAATCAATCACTTTATGATGCGGGTATCCCGGTATCTGCAGCGCCGTATGCCCTGGATCAAGCGCCGCGAGCGGGAATGAAAAACGGCCCCCTGCCTTTTCAGGCAGGGGGCCGTTTGCGGTTTTTATCGGTAATCAATGGGCAGCGTGGGCAGGCCGTTCAGGTCCCAGCCCGCCAGGTTGCCGTCCTGGTATTCGTAGAACCCCTGGGCGGCGATCATGGCGCCGTTGTCGCCGCAGTACTTGAGCTCCGGCAGATAGATCTTGGCTCCCAGCTTCTGGGCGCCGTCGTTGACCAGCTGGCGCAGCCGGCCGTTGGCGGCCACGCCGCCCGCCAGACAGATGGTCTTGGCACCGGTGTCGGCGGCGGCCGAGAGCAACTTCTTCGCCAGGATCTGGTCGATGCGCTCCTGGAAACTGGCCGCCATATCGGAGACGTTGATCTCCTCGCCCTTCTGCTGGGCGTTGTGCACCTCGTTGATGACGGCGGTCTTCAGGCCGCTGAAACTCACGTTGTACTTGCCTTCCACATGGGGCACCGGCAGCTTGTAGGCGTGGGGGTTGCCGCCCTTGGCAGCGGCGGCCACACTGGGGCCGCCGGGGTAGGAGAGGCCCAGCGTGCGGGCCACCTTGTCGAAGGCCTCACCGGCGGCGTCGTCCACCGTGCGGCCCAGCACCTTGTAGCGGCACCAGTCCTCCACCATGACGATGTGGCTGTGGCCGCCGCTGGCCACCAGGCAGAGAAACGGCGGATGTAATGCCGGGTGGGTCAGGTAGTTGGCGGCAATGTGGCCCCGCAGATGGTGCACCGGCACCAGCGGCTTGCCCGACGCGTAGGCCAGCCCCTTGGCAAAGTTGACCCCCACCAGCACGGCGCCGATAAGCCCCGGGGCAAAGGTGACAGCCACGGCACCCACATCGTCGATGGTCATGCCGGCGTCGGCCAGGGCCTTGTCCACCGTGGCACTGATATATTCCGCGTGGCGGCGGCTGGCAATCTCCGGCACCACGCCGCCGTAGAGCGCCTGTTCCTTGACGCTGGTGGAAATGACGTTGGAAATTACCTTGCGGCCGTCCTCCACAATGGCGGCGGCGGTCTCGTCGCAGGTGGATTCAATTCCTAAAACATACATGGGTTATCCAGTCCTCTCAATGTGCTTCCAGCCAGGTCTTGCCGGTGCCCACCTCGGTGGTCAGCGGTACGCTGTACTGCACGACATGTTCCATTTCCTCCCGCAAGACCCGCTTCACTTCCTCCACCTCGGCCTCGGGGGCTTCCACGATCAGTTCGTCGTGGACCTGCAACAGCAGCCGGGCTTCCAGCTTCTCGTCCCGCAGCCGCTGCCACACATGGACCATGGCCAGCTTGATGATGTCGGCTGCGGTGCCCTGGATGGGAGTGTTGCGGGCCATCCGTTCGCCGCTGGCCCGCACCTGGAAGTTGGAACTGGCCAGCTCGGGCAGCGCCCGGCGGCGTCCGAACAGCGTTTCCACATAGCCTTTCTCCTTGGCGTGGGCGATGCAGTCCTGCATATAGCCATCCACTTTGGGGAAGGTGGCCAGGTAGGTTTTCAGGAAGGCGTCCGCCTCCTTCACCGACACATCCAGGTCCTTGCTCAGAGAGAAAGCGCCCTTGCCGTACATGATGCCGAAGTTGATGGCCTTGCTGGCGGAGCGCAGCTGGGGCGTGACCTCGCTTTCCGGGATGTGGTAGATCTTGGCGGCGGTGGAGCGGTGGATGTCCGCCCCGTGCGAAAAGGCCTGCTGCATGGCTTCGTCGCCGGTGATGTGGGCGAGAATGCGCAGCTCGATCTGGGAGTAGTCGGCGTCCACCAGTTCCTTGCCCGCCCCGGCTACGAAAAAGCCCCGCAGGCGGCTGCCCAGCTCGGTGCGGATGGGAATGTTCTGCAGGTTGGGCTCGGTGGAGGAGATCCGCCCGGTGCGGGCCTCGGTCTGGATGAAGGTGGAATGCACCCGGCCGTCGGCGGCCTGGGCGGTGAGCAGCCCTTCCACGTAGGTGGAGAGCAGCTTCGCGTAGGTGCGGTATTTGAGAATCTGGTCGATCACCGGGCTGTAGGGGCGCAGACTTTCCAGCGTGGCGGCGTCGGTGGAGTAGCCGCGGGAAGTTTTCTTCCTCGGCGGCAGGCCCAGCTTGTCAAAGAGAGCCTCACCCAGCTGTTTGGGGCTGTTCACGTTGAATTCGTAGCCCACTTCCTCATAGATGCTCTGCAGAATGCCGTCCAGCTCGCCCCGCAGGCTGTCGCCGAAGGCTCGGATGCCGTCGGCGTCCACCGCAAAACCGATGCGCTCCATGTCCGCCAGCACCCGGGCCAGCGGCAGTTCCATCTCATCGTGGAGCTTGCGCTGCCCGCTCTCGTCGAGAGCCGCGGCCAGCTTGTCCAGCAGCGCCGACAGTACCCCGGCGTCAGGGGCGGCTTCACAGGTAAAGGCCGCGGGCACATCATACTCACCGGCCAGGTTTTTCACGGCATAGCCGCTGGCCGACGGGTTCAGCAGGTACGCCGCCAGTTTGCCGTCAAAGTGGATGGCCTTGCCGATGCCGCCCCGGTCCAGCGCCAGGTGGTAGAGCGGCTTCGCGTCAAAGACCCAGAGTTCCGCGTCGCTGTCCAGCAATGCGGCCAGCCGGTCGGTATCGGGCAGGAAGACTTCCTTGCCCTGCACGGCGTACCAGCTGCCGTCGGCGTTCTGTCCCAGGCAGAGCCGCCCCTCCACCGTCAGCGGCAGAACGGAAGGCTCCACCGCTTCCAGCGGGGCAGCGGATTCCGCCGCCGCAGGGGCGCTGCCGCCTTCCAGCTGCCAGCGGTCGATGAGTTTGTGCATCTCCAGGCTGGCCAGCAGGTGGGCGGCGGCCGCCGCATCACCGGGCTGCCGGGTGTAGGCGGCGGGGTCGGTGTCGATGGGGGCGTCCTTGCGGATGGTGCCCAGCATATAGGAGAGTTCCGCCTTGTCCTTGTTGGCGCCCAGCTTGGTGCGCTGGCCCGGTTTGATGGAGGGGTCCTCCAGATGGTCGTAGATGTTCTGCAGGTTGCCGAACTTCTGCACAAGAGCCAGGGCGGTTTTCTCGCCGATGCCCGGCACGCCGGGAATGTTGTCCGACGAATCGCCCATCAGGCTCTTCACGTCGATGAGCTGGGCCGGGGTGACGCCGTATTTTTCCTGGATGGCGGCGGGGTCCATGGGGATGGTCTCCTTGTTGGTGGCCAGCAGCACCGTGGTGGCGTCGTCCACCAGCTGCAGGCTGTCCCGGTCGCCGGTGGCCAGCAACGTGGTGCCGCCCTTGGCCTCGCAGGCGGCGGCCAGGGTGCCGAGAATGTCATCGGCCTCCCAGCCCTCCTTGCTCACCTGCACAAAACCCAGGTCGGTCAGCAGTTCCTTCAGCACCGGCATCTGCTGGGCCAGTTCCTCCGGCATGCCGTGGCGGGTGGCCTTGTAGCCGTCGTAGGCCTTGTGGCGGAAGGTGGGGGCGCGCTCATCCCAGGCGATGGCCACCGCATCGGGCTGGTGGGCGGAAAGCAGGTTCAAGAGGATGTTCTGGAACCCGAAGATCGCATTGGTGTAGCGCCCGTCTTTCGTTGTCAGCAGTTTGATGCCGAAGAAGGCGCGGTTGACCAGACTGTTGCCGTCCAGTACCATCAATTTCATAGAAAAGCTCCTTTGGTGCCATTTGCATATAGAATCAGTATACCACAAACGGCGCAAATGTGGTAGAATGGAATGCGAAATTGAAAAACGAGGTATCCCATGCAACTGAAAAATCTGCAGATCCCGGTGGGTGCGGTGTTCGCGCCCATGGCCGGGTTGACCGATGCCGCCTGCCGCCGGATGATGGCGGACCACGGGGCGGCCTGGACGGTGAGCGAGATGGCCAGCGCCAAGGCGCTGAACTTCGGCGACCGCAAATCCTTCGCGCTGCTGAAGGACCCCGACCCCCACGGCATCTATGCCATCCAGCTGTTCGGCGCCGAGCCGGAAACGCTGGCCAAGGCCATTTTGCTGGTGCGGGAAAAGGGCATCCATTTCGACATTCTGGACATCAATATGGGGTGTCCTGCGCCCAAGATCACTTCCAGTGGTGCAGGCAGCCATCTTTTGCTGGACCCGCCCCTCTGCGGGGCCATGGTGGCGGCCGCCCGCAAGGCGCTGGGGGATGATACCCCCCTCACCGTCAAGATGCGCATCGGCTGGGACGCCGATCACATGACCGGCGTGGAGGTGGCCAAACAGTGCGAGGCCAACGGCGCCGATCTGCTGGCGGTGCACGGACGCACCCGGGAACAGATGTATATCCCGCCCATCGACACCGGGGCCATTGCGGCCATCAAGCAGGCGGTGAAGGTCCCGGTGCTGGCCAACGGCGATGTGACCACCGCCGAGGGGGCGCTGGACCTGCTGGCCAAAACAGGCTGCGACGGCGTCATGATCGGCCGGGGCGCCCTGGGGGACCCCTGGCTGTTCGGGCGGGTGCGGGCGGCGCTGCTGGGGGAGGAACCCCCGGCGGAGCCCAGCCTCAACCAGCGGATGATGGCGCTGCGCCGTCAGATCTACGAAATGTGCGAGGAAAAAGGGGAGTGGCTTGCCATGCCCCAGGCCCGCAGTCAGGCCATGCATTATATGAAAGGGCTGCGGGGGGCGGCGTCGCTGCGGCGGTACTGCTCCATGCTGGAACACTTTACTGACGTAGATAAACTGATCGATGCGGTCTTCCGCTTGCAGGAGTAAGCAGGGCTGTGCCCCGCTTTTTTGCGCCGCCGGCGTGGATAAACTCATCGATGGGGTTTTCCGCCTGCAGGATTGAGCTCTTCGCGGCTCAGAAGCGGCCCCGGGTCAGCTCGTCCAGGTTCTGGGCGTAGCAGGGCAGCATGTGCTGGATGAAGTACTCCGCCTCGGGGCAGTCCATGGCATGCAGGGCGGTTAGCTGCTGTTCCCGCGCCGCCTCAAATTCATGGTTGCCGCCCTGGCTCTCCTCGATGCATTTGATGAGGGCGGACAGCCGGTCGGCCGCCTTGAGCACCTTTTGCTCGGCGTCGTTGAGCACCGTCCCCGTCAGATAGGCCTCGGTCTCGGCCCGCAGCTCCTCGGGCTGCAGGCTGGCCATCACCCGGGCGCTCTCCCGCTCCACCGCCTTGTAGGCGTTGCGCAGGGCATCGTTCTTGTATTTCACCGGGGTGGGCATGTCGCCGGTCAAAATCTCCGGCGCGTCGTGGTAGAGCGCCGCCGTGGCCACCATCTCGGGCCGCAGGGACGCGCCGGTGCCGGTGCACTTTTGGGCGATCAGACAGAGCATATGGGCCAGCAGGGCCGTGTCGGCGGTGTGCTCGCTCAGGCTTTCGGGGCGGCCGTTGCGCATCAGGCTCCAGCGGGTGATGTACTTCATGCGCCCCAAAAGGGCACTCAGCGGGTAGGTTTTCATCTTTACGCGACCTTTCCTGTGTGTTAGAATCAGTATACCACGATTTTACCACAAACACAGTACATTGATTGGGATTGTTTCCCGGGTTCTGGCCATGCAGCTTACACTTCCAAAACAAAAATCCCGCTACCGGCAGGTCTTTGCGCTCTGCTTCCTGGTGGCGGCGGCCCTTTTCCTGCCCCACTGCATCGCCGACGCGGTGTGGGGCGGCGGGTACTTCCATTATGCCGGCGACTTCAACGACCAGCAGATCAACTTTTACCAGTATGCCAACGCCTTTGCGAAGCAGGGCGGCAGCTTCAGCTGGGCCACCGACCTGGGCAGCGGCTTTGTCAACGCCTATTCCTTTTATTTGTTGGGCAGTCCCTTCTTCTGGCTGAGCCTCTGGGTGCCCGCCCGGCTCATGCCCTGGATGATGGTACCGCTGCTCTGCCTGAAAATGGCCCTGGCGGGGGGCGGCGGCTATCTCTGGGCCCGACGCTGGGTGCGCAGCCCGGACTGGAGCGTGGTGGCGGGGTGTCTGTATGCCTTCTCGGGCTTTACGGTCTATAACATCTTTTTCAACCACTTTCTCGACGTGGTGGCGCTGTTCCCCTATATGCTGGCGGCGCTGGACGACGCTGTGCTGGACGGCAAGCGGGGGCCCTTTCCCTTCTGGGTGGCTCTGAACCTGGTCAACAACTATTTCTTTTTTGCCGGGCAGGCGGTCTTCCTCATTCTCTATTTCCTTTGCATGCTGGCCTGCCGGGTGTACAAGATCGGCCCCCGCAGCTTTGCGGCCCTGGCCGGGGAGACCCTGCTGGGCTGTGCCATGGGCTGCGTGCTGCTGCTCCCGGCGGGCCTTTCGCTGCTCCAGAATCCCCGCACCATCGACCCCTATAACGGGTACGGGTATCTGGTCTACGGCAACGCCCAGCAGTACGGGGCCATTCTTTACAGCGGCTTCCTAATGCCCGACGCCCCCTATTTCAAGGATCTGTTCCAGGACGGTATCCTCAAACACACCAGCATGACGGCCTATCTGCCGCTGGTGGGCCTGGTGGGCGGCATCGCCTTCTGCCGGGGACGCCGCCGCCATCCCTTTGCCTGGCTGCTGAAAATCTGCATCCTCTGCGCCTTTGTGCCGGTGCTCAACAGCGCCTTCTATGCCCTCAATTCCAGCTACTATGCCCGGTGGTACTATATGCCGGTGCTGGTGCTCTGCGGGGCCACCGCCTACCTGATGGAGCGGCCCCAGCTGGCCCAGCGGCAGGTGCCCCGGGCCTGGCGGCTGGTGGCGCTGGTCACCCTCAGCGCCGCGGCCTTTGCCGTGGTGCCCAACACCGATGACGATGGCAACTTCAAACTGGGCGTGGTGGATTTCCAGCCCCGGTTCTGGGGCATTTTCGGGGTCAGCGTGCTGGGCGTGCTGCTTTTCTGGGTGCTGTGGAAACTGGCCGCCCGCCGCCGGGACTGGGCAAAAGTCTTCCTGGCGGGGATGCTGGCTTTCAGTTTCCTGTATGGCACGGTGCATCTGTCGCTGACCAAGTACCCGCAGTGGGGGACCGACTCCAACCTCATTGCCGAGACCTACGATTCCGTCGCCGAGATCGACGAGATACTGCCGGAGGATGGCTTCTACCGGCTGGACGCCTACGGCGCCCACAACAACCTGGGCCTGTGGTTTGACCGCAGCTGCCTGCAGTTCTTCAACTCCACGGTGGCGCCCAGCATCATGGAATTCTACCCCGAGGTGGGTGTCACCCGGGACGTGAACTCCAAACCGGCGGCCCAGAACTACGCCCTGCGGGGGCTGCTCAGCGTGCGGTACACGCTGGTGGCCAAGGACAAGACCGGCGACTGGGCCGATGAAAACTTGGAGGGCTGGACGCTCTGCGCCCATACCTCGGCCTATGACATCTACCAAAACGAAAACTGGGTGCCCATGGGTTTCACCTACCGGTACTACGTCACGGCGGACCAGCTGGAGACGGTGCCGGAGGAGGAGCGCGCCCAGATTCTCATGCGGGCGCTGCTGCTGGACGACGACCAGATTGAGCGCTACGCCGGGCTGCTGGAACCGCTGCCCGAGGAGGAGCTGGCGGACCGCAGCTATGAGACCTACGCCCGGGACTGCGCCGACCGCCGTGCCGGGGCAGTGGAACAGTTTACGGCGACCCGCACCGGGTTCACCGCCCACACCAGCTACGAGGCCCAGCAGCTGGTCTTCTTCAGTGTGCCCTGCGACGACGGCTTCACCGCCACCGTCAACGGGGAACCTGCCGCCATTGAGCGGGTGGACAAGGGCCTGATGGCCGTGCTGGTCCCGGCGGGAGACGCCGACATTACTTTTACCTACCACACACCGGGACTGGCGCTGTCGGCCCGGATCAGCCTGGCCGGGCTGGCGGTCTACGGAGTGTATCTGGTGGTTTTGTATCAAAGAAGAAAGAGGAAACGGAATGCCGAATCATGCTGAACAACTGGCCGCAGAACTGAACTTGAGCGTCAAGAACGTGCAGGGGGCCATCGACCTGATCGATCAGGGCAACACGATCCCCTTCATTGCCCGCTACCGCAAGGAGGCCACCGGCTCGATGGACGACCAGGTACTGCGCAACCTGGGCGACCGCCTGGAGTACCTACGGGGGCTGGACAAGCGCAAGGAGGAGGTCACCGCCTCCATCACCGAGCAGGGGGCCATGACGCCGGAACTGACGGCGGCGCTGGCCAAGGCCAAAACGCTGGCCGAGGTGGAGGACCTCTACCGTCCCTATAAACCCAAGCGCAAGACCCGGGCCAGCATTGCCAAGGCCCGGGGACTGCAGCCGCTGGCCGACGCCATCCTGAAACAGGATGCCGCCCTGGATCCCCAGACGGCCGCCGCGGACTACCTCAATGAGGAAGTCCCCGACGCAGAGGCGGCCCTGGCCGGCGCCCGGGACATCATCGCGGAAAAGATCTCCGACGATGCGGCCTGCCGCGCGGAACTGCGCCGGTATTACCGGGCTTTCGGCCGGATCGCCAGCACCAAGGCCAAGGAGGAGGACAGCGTCTACGCCCAGTATTATGATTACTCGGAGCCCATCGCCAAAATCCCGGGCCACCGGGTGCTGGCCCTCGACCGTGGCGAGCGGGAAGGCTTCCTGAAGGTCAGCATCGAGGTGGACAGTGAACGTGCCGGTGCCATTGTGGCCTGGATGTTCGCCCGCAAAAAGACGGGCGGTGCCAGTGCGGCGGTGGTGAAGGAGGCCGCGCTGGACGCCTACAGCCGGCTGATCCATCCCAGCCTTTCCAATGAGCTTCGGAACGAGCTGTCCGAGGCGGCGGCCGAGGGTGCCATCAAGGTCTTCGGCGACAATCTGCGCCAGTTGCTGCTCCAGCCGCCCATCCGGGGCAAGACGGTTATGGGGCTGGACCCCGGCTACCGCATGGGCTGCAAGGTGGCGGTGGTGGACCCCACCGGCAAGGTGCTGGACACCAACGTGGTCTACCCGGTGCCGGAGTTCAAGCGGGTGGACCAGGCCAAGCGCATTATAAAGGAAATGGTGCGCAAAAACGGCGTGGAGGTCATGGCCATCGGCAACGGCACGGCGGGCCACGAAACCGAGGAGTTTGCAGCGACGGTCATCCGGGAGCTGGCCGAGGAGGAAGGCCGGCATCTGCAGTATATGGTGGTCAGCGAAGCGGGGGCCTCGGTGTATTCGGCCAGCAAGCTGGCGGCCGAGGAATTCCCCCAGTTTGATGTGAACCTGCGCAGTGCGGTGTCCATTGCACGACGCCTGCAGGACCCCCTGGCCGAACTGGTGAAGATCGATCCCAAGGCGGTGGGCGTGGGCCAGTACCAGCACGACATGCCCCAGAAACGCCTCAACGAGACGCTGGACGGCGTGGTGGAGGACTGCGTCAACAGTGTGGGCGTGGACCTGAACACGGCCAGCGCGCCGCTGCTCCGCCGTGTGGCGGGCGTCACCGCCGCCACCGCCAAGAACATTGTGGCCTGGCGGGAGGAGGAGGGAGCCTTTACCTCCCGCGCCCAGCTGAAAAAGGTGAAGGGCCTGGGCCCCAAGGCCTATGAGCAGTGCGCCGGCTTCCTGCGGCTGCCCGAGGCGAAGAACCGTCTGGACGCCACCGCCGTCCATCCCGAAAGCTACGCGGCGGCCAAAGCGCTGTTGGAAGCCTGCGGCTACACCACGGCACAGATCGGCACCGACAAACTGTCAGCGTTGCCGGCAGCCGTCAAGGCGAAGGGGGAGAAGAACCTCTGTGAAACGCTGGGCATCGGCGCGCCCACGCTGCACGATATCGTCTCGGAACTCTGCAAGCCGGGCCGCGATGTGCGCGACAGCCTGCCCAAGCCGCTGCTGCGCAGCGATGTCATGAGCCTGGAGGACCTGAAGCCGGGCATGGAACTCACCGGCACGGTGCGCAACGTCATCGACTTCGGCGCCTTTGTGGACCTGGGCGTGCACCAGGATGGTCTGGTGCATATTTCCCAGATCAGCAACCGGTTCATCAAACATCCCCGGGAAGTGCTCAAGGTGGGGGATATCGTCCGGGTCAAGGTGTTGTCTGTGGATATTGCCAAAAAGCGGATTGCGCTGACCATGAAGGGGCTGCAGGGCGAGTAAAAAAGACATGGAAACTCCTGAAATATGTGCTTTTGTTGCATTCACTCATGAATAATCTGTGAATTTCGTATCGAAATAATCTTGAAAATTTGCAGAAAACGCAAAAATCAATCTAAAAACATAAATTATTCTTTCTGAAAACAAAAATGAAATGAAAGAACACCTGTTATTATTCAAAAAATTGAGCAAACTCCACAAATCCCAAAAATGCAGATTTGGCCCTTTTGTGCAGGAAATGGAAAAAACGGGCTTTGTGCATTTAGCACAAACAAAGCGGGAATAATTGTGCTATAATGCCCAACGAAGGGACGAGAAAACAGGACATGGTGGTCCAGCTCGTTCCGGTTGCAGACCGTGCGGCAGGCATTCCGTGAATGCGCCGCGGTAAGGTTGGTCTGCAGAGGGAAAATGTCTGGAGGTCATTTACTATGGTGAAACAAGTCAAGGTTTCCAATTTTACTGAGGTCAAGGGAATCGTGTCTGCTGCCGCCAAATGCTATAACCCGGTCGGCGTGCATGACATGAAGGGCAGCATTGCCGATGCCAAGAGCATCCTGGGAATGATGAGCCTGGACTACAGCCAGCCCGTGAAGATCGTCTGCGACGACGAGCGCGACCTGCGCCGAGTTGTGAGCGCTATCAAACAGTAATTTCGGAAATCCAATCCAACGGAGCCCGGCCCGCCGGTGCAGCATGGTCTGCCCGGCGGGCCGGGCTTTTTTGTGTCGGTGCAGCGCGATTCGCGGAGTGCAGCAAAGAGAAAATGGGAAATTAGAAAACGAGAGAATTTGAAAGAAAACAAGAGAATTTGAGAGCTACACAGGAATAGATTGAAATTCTTCTCAAAAATCGTTGACTTACGGGGTGCATTCTGCTATAATCACACTTGCGCGAAAAAGCGCCGCGGGCCGGTTCCTGGTCCGGCGCTGTAAGATACCGTTTTTTGGAAACGGACGTGTTACTATTTCAATGGAGGTCCCTATTATGAGCACGACTCTCGCTAAGCCCGCTGAAATGGCTGACCGCAAGTGGTATGTGATCGACGCCGCCGGCAAACCCCTCGGCCGCGTTGCTGCCAAGGCTGCTGTCATCCTGCGCGGCAAGAACAAGCCCACTTTCACCCCCAACGTTGACTGTGGCGATCATGTCATCATCATCAACTGCGACGAAGCTGTCCTGACCGGCAAGAAGCTGGAGAAGAAGTTCCATCGCACCCATTCCGGCTGGATCGGCGGCCTGAAGGAGACCCAGTACAAGACCCTGATGGCGGAAGCCAGCGACAAGGCTATGACCTACGCCGTCAAGGGCATGGTTCCCAGCAACACCCTGGGCGCCAAGGCCATGACCCGCCTGCACTGCTACAAGGCTGCTGACCATGCCCATGCGGCACAGAAGCCCGAAGCCGTTGAGTTTTGAGTTGAGGAGGCAATAGAAGATGTACGAGACGAAACCTTATTTCTACGGCACCGGCCGTCGTAAGCATTCCGTTGCCCGCGTGCGTGTCTACAATGGCACCGGCAAGATGACCATCAACGGCCGTGACATCAACGATTACTTTGGCCTGGAGACCCTGAAGCTCCTGGTCAACAGCCCGCTGGTCCTCACCGAGACCGAGGGCAAGTTCGACGTGGTCGTCAACGTGGTTGGCGGCGGCTGCTCCGGCCAGGCCGGCGCCATCCGCCATGGCCTGTCCCGCGCCCTGCTGCAGTTCAACCCCGAGCTGCGCACCGTGCTGAAGAAGGCTGGCTTCCTGACCCGCGATCCTCGTATGAAGGAACGTAAGAAATACGGCCTCAAAGCCGCTCGTCGTGCTCCGCAGTTCAGCAAGCGCTGATTGTCCGCACTACTTGCGAACTTCTCAGTACGCTTCACGACTTTTTTGCACGATTGTGTGCAGAAAATCGGATGCGCCTGACGTGGTGGAATGTAGCAAATCGCCTTGGAACCTGCTGAAAAAGCAGCAGGTAAGAAGCGAGTATGCAGCAGAGCATCCCAAAGCAAATTGCCTATCGCAGGAGACGTTTTCCGCAAGGAGAACGTCTCCTGCTTTTTTGTTTGCAAAAAAGAAAGACCTTATGGCTTGCAAATCATGTTGATACCGTCGATGAGGGTCTGGATATCCAGATGAGTGTACACACGCTCGGTCAGGCTCATGGCACCGGAATGACCGGCAATCTTCTTCTAGATGGTGGGATTCACACCGGCATCAGCCATCATGGAAATACAGGTGTGTCGGGTGTCGTGAGGCTTGTGCTTCATCCCGTATTCTTCCATCAAAGGATCCCAGTAGGTGTCGCAATAATTGAAGTAGTCCAGATGCTTGCCGTCGGTGGTGCAAAGCAGATACTCGCAAGGGGAGCGCTCCATCCATCCTTTGTAAAAGGGCAGCATCTTGTCTGCAATGGGCACCTTCCGGATACCGTTTTCGGTTTTGCTTTCCACCACATCAAAATACTGTTTTTCCAGATGGACGTTCTCCTTCTTCAGATCCAGAAACTCCGAAATGCGGCAGGCATTGTAATTTAGCATGAGCAAAATCTGACAATAGGGATTGGCTTTGTGTGCCCATAGGGTTGCCAGCTCTTCTTTTGTGAAGATATTGCGGTCACGCCGGTTGGGATTCTTGTCCCGGTAACCTGCCAGATCGACAAATTGGGAATAGTCCTTGTTGCAGATGTCGTTCTTCATGGCATAGGCATACATCTGGTTGAACAGACCCTTTAGCTTTTTCAGCGTAGGATAGTTCTTGCCGCAGGTTTCAATGACAAGCTGCAAGTCACACAGTTTGATCTCACGGAAGGCTTTATCGTACAAAAACCCGCAGACTTTGTACGAAGCCTCATACCCCTTTACATTGGAATGTGAGATGGTGGGATATTTGGATTTGGACCAGCGCTCGTACACTTCGGCGAAGGTGACCTTGGCGGTATCCACATCATAAGGGTTCTGATTGTATTCAGCCAGCATTTTCAGACCTTCGGCTCTGGTTTCAGCATAGCCGATGATGATGAAATCCTGAATCTGTCTGCCTTTTCCTTTGTCCAAATGCCAGCCGATGGTTTTGCGTACCATATAGGGTTTTCTGCGTTTTCCGGACATTTTGACTACGCTGCCGTAGCCATTGGGTAATTTCATGTTTTTATCAAACTCCCTTTCGCTCAGGCAGATTTTATGATAAAGAGGAAAACCTCTTATCAACGTTATTTCAGATTTTCCAGCTGCTCCTTGGTCATGGCCTTCAGCTCGGCAAGGCTATATTTGCTGAGATCGGCGGAGTAGAGGGGTTTGTCTGTCAAAGGTGTTCCGGCATATTGGGCCGTTTTCTCCTGCATCCAGCTTTTCATCTGTTTGGGATTGTGCCAGTACTCTTCGGACCATGTGCGTGCGGAGGAGAAGTTCTCCAGAAGGTAGCAAAGCGTTCCATTCAGACTGGCATCGGGATTGTCAGCACGAAAAATCAGGGAAGCGGTGAAATTCCCATCGTCGTTTTGCTCGTGTTTGATATCCACATCAAAATGAAGCTCTTTCTTTTTATTGAGTTCATAGAGTACTGCGATGACGTCGGACAGAGAGTTCAGTTGCAGTTGGGGTTCTTCAAACCCCAACAGGTAGGAAGGGGTTACCCCCAAAAAGTTTGCAATGCTGCATACGGTGTCAAAGAAAATCCTGCTTTCACCACTTTCGTAGCTCTGCACGGTACGCAGGCTTTTCCCCAAAAACTTCGCAAGTTGAGTCTGTGTAATATTTTTTTCTGTGCGGACTTCTTTGATGCGCTGTCCGATTTGTTCGTTTGTAAGATTCATGGCTTCTCACCTCGTCTTAATACTATCATAGGAATGCGAAGAAATCAAGCATCTTAGGCAAATTATATGAAAATTAAATTCATATACAAGATTGACATACGCAATAAAACTGCGTATAATGAAATTGCTGAAAAGCAATCACAAGCAGAAGGAGGTGGAAAGCATGGGAGAAAGTCAGAACTACGGAAAGATGCCGCCGTTTACGGGGAGAAATGTGCCGGTAACGGAAATTGCAAGGGCAATGCACAAGGACGCGCAGTATGTACGAGTGGGCCTGCAACAGGGAATTTTCAAGTTCGGTTACGCAGTCAAGCTGGAAGGTTCCAACGAGTATAACTACTACTGCCCTGACCGCAAGGTATGGGAGGAAATCGGCTATTTTAACCCGGAGAGTCATGTTGGGTAACAAAAAAGAGCGTTTACCCGTGCAGGGGTAAACGCTCCGATGAAAGACAGTACCAACAGCGGCTGCTGTGTGTAACTATCAGGCACCACTGATATTTTACCACAGCAGCCGCCATTTTTGAAGAAAAAATGGGAGGCTTTATGGAAAATGAGA
>ERZ1090865.446-NODE-446-length-24253-cov-11.038805_pt1 | contig 24253 bp, 25 predicted proteins | sample MGYA00478478_ERZ1090865 | MGnify/ENA primary metagenome ERZ1090865 (study PRJEB33644, sample SAMEA5815715) | chicken gut metagenome | biome: Chicken; feature: Gastrointestinal Tract; material: Caecum | place: Ireland | collected 2019-01-01 | study: A study of the... | reverse complement strand
TGGAGCTAGCAACAGGAATCGAACCTGCAACCTGCTGATTACAAATCAGCTGCACTGCCAATTGTGCTATGCTAGCGGAACTTAGTTAGTATAGCACATTCGGAGTGGCGTTGTCAATCCTCATGGAGCGCCGTCAGCAGCGCCGCATAGTCCTGCAGCGTCAGCTGTTCGGGGCGGACGCGCTCGTCCATGCCTGCCTTCTGCAAGGCGGCCAGTACCTGGGCTTTGGGAAGTTTCAGACCGTTGGCAATGGCGTTGGCTGCCGTCTTGCGCCGCTGGGAGAAGGCCGCGCGGATCAGCGCAAAGTAGGCACTCTCCTGCCCTCCCGGCAGTTCCACCGGCGGCTCTTGCCGCACATCCAGCCGGATGACCGCACTGGTCACGCTGGGGGCCGGATAGAAACTGCCCGGCTGCACCGTAAAGAGCATTTTGGGCTGGGCATAATAGGCCACCGCGTAGCTGATGGCGCCGGCCTCCCGGGTGCCAGGGGCGGCGCAGAGACGCTGTGCAGCCTCCCTTTGCACCATGACGGTAATGTTCCGGATGGGGAGTTTTTCCTCCAGAAGGCGCATCAGAATGGGGCTGGTGATGTAATAGGGCAGATTAGCACAGACCGCCACCGGCTTGTCGCCGAACTCCTCCGCCAGCAGTGCCTTCAGGTCCACCTTGAGCACATCCTGCAGCACCAGCTTGAAATTGTCGTACCCGGCCATCGTTTCCGCCAGCAGCGGCGGGAGGCGCTTGTCCACCTCCACCGAAACCACCTTGTCGGCACGCTTGCAGAGCTGTTCGGTGAGTACCCCGATGCCGGGGCCGATCTCCAGCACGCCCCAGCCAGGGCCGATCTCCGCCGCCTCCGCAATACGGGGGCAGATGCCCGGATTGATGATGAAGTTTTGGCCGAACCCTTTGGAAAGGGCAAAATCATACCGCGCACACAGGTCGCGGATGGTGGAAAGGTCGGTCAGATTGGGCACAGTATTCTTCCTTTCCCTGATCAGTTCTGCCCCGCCAGCGACATGGCGGCATTGACCGCTTTGCTGATCTGCGGGTCATTCTCGATGGTGAAGTCATAGTAGGCGCTCTGCTGGTCGGCGCTCAGCGCGGCATCCACGTCGGGGGTTAGACCGGTGTCATTCCAGGTCTGGCCTTCATTGTCCAGCAGCAGACCCACCGTGATGTAGGCCGCCGAGCCGTCCGAGAAGCTCTGGGCATCGCTCATGACGACGCCTTTGCCCATGGTGGTGGTACCCACCAGAGTGGCCCCGCCCATCTTGCGCAGGGCATTGGCAAACAGTTCCGCACCGCCTGCCGTGCTGCCGTTCACCAGGCAGACCATGGGCAGCGATGCCTCATTCTCGTCAGAGATGCGAAGATCGGTGGTGGTGCCATCCTTGTTTTCCTGCTGGGCAATCAGGCCCGAGGGGACGCAGTAATCCGCCGACACCAGCGCGGCGTTGAGGTTTTCGCCGGCATTGTCCCGCAGGTCAAACACATAGCAGGTGGCGCCCTGCTCCTTCAGGCTGTCCACCGCCGTCTTGAATTCGGTGGCGGTGCCGGTTCCGAAGGAGTCCATACGGATATACCCGCAGGTGCCGGCCGTCAGCTGGTAGGAAAGGGTGGGCGTATTGTAATTGGTGTGCACCAGGTCCAGCGTCTGCTCCTGGCGGTCCGGCGTCAGGTAGGTAATCGTGGTGGTGGTGCCTTCCTCCCCCAGCAGCGCCGATGTGATGGTGGCGGTATCCCCCATCGTCTTGGTGGAAGTGCCGTTGATGGCTGTGATGAAGCCGCGCACTTCCAGCCCCTGCTCGCTGGCCGGAGAACCGTCATAGACACGGATGATCCGCGCGTAGCCCGAAGAGGCATCGTTGACCACCGCCACGCCGATGCCGGTCAGCTTGCCGGAAGCTACGCCCTGCATCTCGCTGTAGGCCTTGGCGCTGTAATAGCGGGCATACTTGTCGTTGATGCCCAGCATATATCCGGCGGCAATCGTATCGTTGAGGGTATCCTCATTGATGGTAAAATACTCATTGGCGCGCACAAAGCGGTCGATCTCCGAGAGTTTGTTGTACTGCCGCTCTTTGTTCTTGACGCTGGACACGGTAGAGTTGAACATATTCATCGAAATGACCATCGTAAGCGAAAAGGTCACCGCCATTGCGATCAGCGCAATGGTGGCAGCAACGCCCAGACTGATTTTTTTACTCATGGGTCAGACGGCTCCTTACTGTTTGGTGACCGCCTCAGGCGGCGTAGGACAACGAGAACAGAATGGTGCTGAACAGGCTCAACACCATCATGGCTGCGAACACAAGGCAGAAAATGCGCACAGCCGTTTTATGCTTCTGCGGTTTCATGGATAGCTCCCTCCTCCGCGACTAGTGCGGGATCCAGTTGGCGACGTTGGTCAGCACGCCGTTGATCTTCATTTCCAGATGCAGGTGGTTGCCGGTAGAATAGCCGGTAGAGCCCACATAACCGATGACCTGGCCCTTGGTGACACTCTGCCCGGCGCTGACAATGGGAGTGCTGATCATATGGGCATAGAGCGTGGAGTAGGTGTTGCCCTGGTCGTCCTTGCCGTGGTAGATCTGCACGTAGTTGCCCCAGCTGTAATGATAGGTGGCGTCGGTGACGATGCCATCCGCAATGGCATAAATTTCGGTGCCGCCGGGGGCTGCGAAGTCGGTGCCGCGGTGACCGCCGGTGCCGAACACGCAGGAGATGTACTTATAGGAAGGCAGGGCCGGGCCGAAGCTCAGCGAGCAGGTCAGCGCCGCACTGCTGTACTTGTTGACCTGCGCATTCAGGTAGGCATCCAGCTGGGCGGCGGCCTCATCCAGATTTTTCCGGGCCTGCTCCTCCTCGACCTTCAGCGCCTCTTCTTTTGCCTCCGCATCCGAGATGGTCTGGTCCTGCTGCTGGATACTGGTCTGCAGTTCGGACTTCTTGCTGTCCAGCTGGCTGTTCTGGTCTTCCAGGTCGGCCTGGTTGGCTTCCAGCTCCGCCTTGGCGTTTTCCAGTTCGGTGCGCTGGTTTTCCAGCTCCTGGCGCTGGCTTTCGATCTGCTGGCAGATCTCCTTGTCCTTGCTGGAGATCTGCTCCAGGGATTCGGCGAAAGTCAGCAGCTGATAGAGGTTGTTGGCGCTGGAAAGCAGCGCGATGGAACCGCCGTCGTTGAGCATCTGCATGGCGCCCAGGCGCTCCTTGAAACCGGCCCAGCGCTCATCGTATTCGGCCTGCTTGACATCCACTTCCGCCTGCTTCTCGTCGATTTCCAGCTGCTTATTGTTGATGTCCTCCTCGACCTGGGCAATGGACTGCTGCAGCAGGCCGATCTGGGTGGTGATGACCTCGGTCTGCTGCTGGAACTGCTCCTTCAGGTCCTCGGCGTTGGCTTTTTTGGCCTGGTTGTCCTTGATTTTTTGCTGGATTTCCTCCAGTTCCTGCTGGGCGGCGTCTTTCTGCGCCTGCAGCTCGGATTTTTTATCGTCCGCCAGTGTCATGGTGTTGGTGGAGACCGTTATGCTCACAACCATCGCCACCGCCAACGTCATGGACACGGCGCGTTTGATCAGCGGAGAAATTTTCTTCATGGTTCGTTCCGTCCTGTTTGCTCACACATTCAGATGTTTACGGATACTGGTGGCCGTACCGATGCCGCACAGCACAAAACCCAGCAGCGCAAAGCCGCCCACAATGTAGTACCACACATCGGTGAGGGGCACCAGCTGGCCGCCGAACATCTGGGAAAGGGTGCTGGGATTCTCGGCGTACCAGCGGCAGAGCGCGTAGTAGGCGCCGCACACCACGCCGGAGGCGATGGCCGCCGCGATCAGGCCGGAGGTGACACCCTCCACAAAGAAGGGGAACCGGATGAAGCCGTTGGTGGCGCCCACCAGCTTCATGATGCCGATCTCCTTGCGGCGGTTGAAGACCGTGATTTTGATGGTGTTGTTGATGACCACAATGCTGACGATGGCCAGCACGCCCACCACCACGTAGCAGGCGTAACTGATGGTGCGCTGCAGCGACACAAAGATGTTGGACAGATCCAGCGGCGCATTGACGCGGTAGACGCCGTCGATCTGTTCCAGCTGCTGCTTCACGGCGGGGATGTTGTCGGGGCTGTCCACCACCACCCGGTAGTTGGGATAGAACGGGTTGTCATTGGCAAAGGCGGACTGCAGGTCGATGTAATCGGACAGCATATCGCTGTAGATGGAAAGCACTTCCTGGGGCGATACGTAGGTAACCCCCACCACATGCTCGGTGCTGCGGATGGCGGAATCCGCTGCGGCGATCTGGTCCTCGGTGGCGTCCAGGTTCATATAGACGACGGTCTCGTTCTGGTCGCCGATGTAGGCCACCATGGCGTCAATGTTGACGCCCAGCAGATACGCCGCACCGATCAGCAGCATGCAGACCGTCAGCACGCCCATCGAGGCAAAGGTCATCAGCCGGTTGGCCCGCAGGTTGTGCAGGCCCTGACCGACCAGGTATGTAAAACTGGAAAAACGCATGTTGTTCCCCTCTTGGTTCTGTTATGGGTTATTCGTCGTCGTATTCCTCGCGGCTGCGGGCTGCCACCTTGGCGGCATAGCGACGCGCCACCTCCGGGTGGGCGGTATCGGATGCCACCATACCGTCCGCCAGTGTGATGACGCGGTTGTTGTATTTGGCCGCCAGCTTGTGGACCAGCTCGTGCTCGTGGGTAACGACCACCACCGTGATGTTGACCTTGTTGATGGCCTCAAACAGCTGCATGATATCCAGCGACATTTCCGGGTCGATGTTGCCGGTGGGCTCGTCCGCGATGATGATCTTGGGGCCGTGGGCCAGGGCGCGGGCCACCGCCACACGCTGCTGCTCGCCGCCGGAAAGCTCATCCGGCAGGCGGTCCATCTTGTCCTCCAGGCCCACCAGCGACAGGGCAAAGGGCACGCGGGCCTTGATCTTCTTGGTGGAGATGTTGGTCACCCGCATGGCAAAGGCCACATTCTCGTAGACCGTCATGGTGGGGATCAGGCGGAAGTCCTGGAAAACCACGCCCATCTGACGGCGCAGGTAGGGCACCTTGCGCCGCTTGATCCTGGTCAGGTCCTGGCCGTTGATGAAGACCTTGCCCTCGGTGGGCTTTTCCTCCATCTGGATCAGCTTCAGGAAGGTGGATTTGCCTGCACCGGAGTGGCCCAGAATGAAGACAAACTCGCCTTCATCGATGTGAATATTGATATCCTCGAGGGCCACATTCTCGTCATTGTGGGTCTCGTAGGTCTTGGAAACATGCTCAAAATCGATCATTGATGAACTCCTGTTGACTTGCTACGTCCGGGTTATGGTTACAGTCATACATTTATAAGGATACCATGCTGTGCAGGTTCGGTCAAGGGTTTGCCCCCGTATAAAACCGTGAAAATTGTGGGAACTTTCTCCACACTTTTTCATGCAACAAGACAGAACCGCGCCGTCACAGCCTTTCCGGCTGCCCGGGCGCGGTCCTCATTTTTTATTCGTATTACCGAAGATTTCTCAATCCCTTGGGATAGTGGTTCTTGATGCGGCCGCCGCTGACCTTCCCCGCTCCCAGCGGGAAGCCGTCCACGCAGACCGCGCACCATCCGCTGCCGGCGTCGCGGGCCTCGATCTCCTCCCCACGCAGCCAGGCCTCGGTGCGGGGATCCTCCCGGGTCAGGTTTTCCCGGTTGGTGCACCGGGCTCCATAGGCCATGAAAAGCGCATGGGCGGGCTGGAACCGCTTTTTGACCACACTGCCTGCCAGCACACCGCCGCGGACCAGCCGCAGCTTGCCCAGCGGCAGTTCCTCGCCGCCCGCGGGCGGCAGCAGCAGCCAGTCCCCTGCCGTCGTCACCGGCCGCTGTGCCAGTTCCGGGAAGTAGGTCCGGGCAAAATCCGTCCATTCGGGCGGAACCTTTGGGGCCCGCGGCGGCTTGCCGCGGCCCGGGGCGGCCGGTTCCGCCGCCGGGGATTTCTGCAGTTTGGCCATGAAATGCCCTTCCCCGCCGTCCGCCGGCCAGATGCGGCGGCACCGCCGGGCGTCAAAGCCCTTGGGGGCACGGTTGGCCTCCCCGGGGCGGCCGAAACCGCACCCCGACAGGTCACAGAGGGAAAACTCGGGATGGCGGGCCAGGAAGGCCGCGATCTGCCCTTCATCCTCCCGGGGGGCAAAGGTGCAGGTGGAGTAGACGAGGATGCCCCCCGGTGCCAGCAGCGCCGCTGCATTCTCCAGGATCTCGGCGCCCAGTGCGGCACAGTGCTCCACCAGCGCTTCATTGTGCTGGGTGGCGGCCACTGCCTCCTTGCGGAACATGCCTTCCCCGGAACAGGGCGCGTCCACCAGCACCCGGTCAAAACGGCCGGGCCAAGCGTCGGCCAGGCGGGCGGTGTCCTCGTTGGTGACGAGGGCGTTGGTCACCCCCATCCGCTCCAGATTCTGGCGCAGCACTTCGGCCCGCGCCGCCACATACTCGTTGGCCACCAGAAGGCCCTGACCCTGCAGCGCCGCCGCCAGCTGGCTGGTCTTGCCCCCCGGTGCCGCGCACAGGTCCGCCACCCGCATGCCGGGCTGCACATCCAGCAGCGCCGCCGGGGCGCTGGCGCTGGGTTCCTGGGCGTAGAACACCCCGGCATGGTGCCAGGGATGACGCCCGGGACGCCATCCGGCTTCGGTGGTGAAGGCCGCAGGACAGAACGGCGACGCTTCCACGGCGAAATCCGCATGGTCTTTGAGCCAGTCCGGCGTGCAGCGCAGCGTGTTGACGGTGATGCCCCGGGCCGGTTCCGGCGTGGCATAGCGGTAGAGTTCCTCGAAGCGTTCCCCCAGCAGGGCACGCTCCCGCGCGGCAAAGTCGGCGGGGAATTCCATCTTGTATCCTCCCTTGCATAAACAGGCCATGACCGGGCAAACTACCAGTGCGGCCACAAAACCGCAAGATCGTTTTTTACTTGCGAAAGGAGTAACCTCTCATGGCAAAGAATCAGACGAACAACACGACCAACCGCACCAGCAACACCACCAACGGCACCCAGAAAAAGACCACCAACGGTACCCAGCAGCGCAGCACCAACCGCACCACCAGCGCAACCGAGAGCAAAAACTGCAAGTGATTTTCCGGCGGCACCGCCTCGGCGGTGCAGAAAAGGCTCCGGCCCCCGCAAAGGGGCCGGGGCCTTTTTATTGCGGCTGATACCCTGTCCAGAGGGCATCAAACAATTCCTGGACGCGGTCGGTGCGCCCCTGCAGATAAAGCCAGCCCAGCAGGCACTCAAAGCCGGTGGAGGCCCGGTACTCCTGCACGGTGGCATGTTTGGCCACGCTGGCTTTGCTGGCGTTCTTGCCCCGGCGCAGCACGCTGGCTTCCGCTTCGCTGAGCAGCGGTTCCAGGATTTCCAGTTCCCGGCTCTGGGCGTGGGCGCTCACATAATGGGTGGCCACGGTGTGCAGGCGGTTGGGCTGCAGCCGGGTGGTGCCCACCAGTTTGGCGCGCACCAGCAGCTCCAGCACCGCGTCCCCCACAAAGGCCAGCGCCAGCGGGGACATTTCGTGAATATCCACTTCGGGTTTTGTCTCAAACAGCATACTCAATACAGATAATCAAACTCGTATTCGCCGATCTTGATGGTGTCGTCCTCCTCGACGCCCTCCGCCACCAGCTTGTCCAGAATGCCGGAATCGCCCAGCTGGGTCTGGAAATACTGCAGGCTCTCGTAGTCCTCCACGTTGGTGCCGGCCAGAATGCGCTCCAGCCAGGGGGCATCGATGGTGAACTCGTGCTCGCCGGTGCGGGTGACGGTAAAGGGCCGGGTGGGCTCCAGGCTCTTGTCGGGACGCTTGTACTCCGGCGCGTACACCTTGATGGGCGGCAGGTCCTTGAGCCGGTTGTAGACCAGCGCCGGCAGACCGTCCACCCCCTGGCGGGTGGCCGCCGAGATGGGCAGGAAGGTCAGGCCCTTCCCTTCAATATAGTTTTTGAACTCCTCCACCTGTTCCGGGGTGGCGATGTCGCACTTGTTGCCCAGCACGATCTGGGGACGCTGGGCCAGCTCGGCGCTGAAGCCCGCCAGCTCATGGTTGATCTGCTCAAAGTCCGCCTTGGGGTCGCGGCCCTCGCAGCCGGAAACATCCACCACGTGCAGCAGCAGCCGGCAGCGCTCCACATGGCGCAGGAAATCATGGCCCAGGCCCACGCCTTCCGCGGCGCCCTCAATGAGGCCGGGGATATCGGCGCAGACAAAGCTCTGTTCCGGGCCCACCCGCACCACACCCAGCACGGGGGTCAGCGTGGTGAAGTGATAGTTGGCGATCTTGGGCTTGGCCGCCGAGATGATGCTGATGAGGGTGGACTTGCCCACGTTGGGGAAGCCGATCAGGCCCACGTCGGCGATGACCTTCAGTTCCAGCTGGACGTGCAGATCCTCCCCCGGCAGGCCGGGCTTGGCAAACTTGGGGATCTGGCGGGTAGGGGTGGCAAAGTGGGAGTTTCCCCAGCCGCCGCGTCCGCCCTTGGCCACCACCACCGGGTCGGAGCCGGACAGATCGGCAATGACCAGGCCGGTCTCCGCCTCCTTGAGCACGGTGCCCCTGGGCACCCGGATCACAAGGTCGTCGGCGTCTGCGCCGCTCTGCCGCTTGGCACGGCCGTTCTCCCCGTCCGCCGCCGTGTACTTACGCTTGTAGCGGAAGTCCATCAGGGTGGAAAGGTTGTCGTCGGCCACAAAGATGATGTCGCCGCCGCGGCCGCCGTCGCCGCCGTCGGGACCGCCCGCCGCCACGAATTTCTCCCGGTGGAAGGTCACGGCGCCGTCGCCGCCCTTGCCGGCGTGCAGCCAGATGGTTGCGGTATCAATAAAATTGCTGGTTGCCATTAGTGTACCTCGCGCGGTGCAGGGCACCGTCTAGAATAAAAATCGGGCAGGCCATGCCGGCCCGCCCGTCTGGTTTTTTTACTGCTTGACCGTGCAGCGCTTGCGGTCGCGGCCCATGCGCTCGAAGTGAACGCGGCCATCCACGAGGGCAAACAGCGTGTCGTCGCTGCCGATGCCGACGCCCTCACCCGGATGGATGTGGGTGCCGCGCTGGCGGACCAGAATGTTGCCGGCCAGAACGAACTGACCGTCGCCGCGCTTGACGCCGAGGCGCTTGGACTCGGAATCACGGCCGTTCTTGGTAGAACCTACGCCTTTTTTATGTGCCATTGTGCTGTACCTCCTTAGCCGTTAATCGCGGTGATTTCCACCTTGGTGTAGGGCTGACGATGACCCTTGCGGACCATGCTGCCCTTCTTGGGACGGTAGGTGATGATGTTGAGCTTCTTGCCCTTGCCGTTCTTGACGACCTTGGCAGTGACGGAAGCGCCCTCAACAACGGGAGCGCCAACCTTGACAGCGCCCTCCTCGCCAACGGCCAGGACCTGATCGAAGGTGACTTCGCTGTCAGCCTCAGCGTTGAGCTTCTCGACGTAAACCACGTCGCCAACCTTGACGCTGTACTGCTTGCCACCGGTCTTGATAACTGCGTACATTCGGATAACCTCTTTCAACAAGTCTCGCTGGACAGTAGGGCGTTGCGGCAAAACCGCACACTTTTCGGGCCCATACCAAGCGGCTTTAAAACTATACCATAGATTGTGCGGCTTGTCAAGACATTTTCATCAGAACAAGACCGATGCAGCGTATTTTATTTCTTCAGCGTGCGGCGGGCTGCCTCCACCGTGTTGAGCATGAGCATGGCGCGGGTCATGGGGCCCACGCCGCCGGGCACCGGCGTGATCCAGGAAGCCTTCTCGCAGGCCGCCGCAAAGTCCACATCCCCGTGCAGTTTGCCGTCGGCGCCGCGGTTGATGCCCACATCGATGACCACCGCGCCAGGCTTGACCATATCCCCGGTGACAAAGCCCTCGCGGCCCACCGCCGCCACCAGAATGTCGGCGGAGGCACAGATCTCCCTGAGGTTTTGCGTTCTGGAATGGCAGATGGTCACGGTAGCATTCTTCGCCAGCAGCAGCATGGCCGCCGGTTTGCCCACGATGTTGGACCGGCCGATCACCACGGCGTGCTTGCCGGTGATGTCGGTGCCGGTGGACTCAATCATACGGATGCAGCCCGCCGGCGTGCAGGGCAGATAGCAGGGTTCCCCGATCTGCATGCGGCCCACGTTCACCGGGGAGAAGCCGTCCACGTCCTTCTCGGGCGGAATGGCATCGATGACCGCCTTCTCGTCGATCTGGGCCGGCAGCGGCAGCTGCACGAGGATACCGTGCACGGCGGGATCCTGTGCCAGGGCGCTGACCTGGGCCAGCAGTTCCTCCTGGGTGGTGGTCTCCGGCAGACGGATGTTCCGGCTCTCCATGCCGCACTGGGCACAGTCATTGATCTTGCCCCGCACATACACCTGGCTGGCGGGGTCCTCCCCCACCAGAATAACCGCCAGGCAGGGGGTCACGCCCTGCGCCTTCAGTTCCTCCACCTGCTGGGCAGCCTCCTGCTTGACCTGGGCCGCCAGCGCCTTGCCGTCGATGATCTTTGCACTCATTTACTTTCCCTCCTGCTGTGCGTCCTCCCCTTCGGCAGGCTGTGCCGCCTCCGCTTCGGCCGCAGATTGATCTATCTCGTCCGGCGCCGGCGCGGGGGCTTCCCCGGCCGGTTCCGGTTCGGGATCTTCCAGTTCCTCAATGTCGGGGGCATCCAGGTCCAGTCCCGCCAGACGGGCGTTCATGGCATCGGTGGCCGCCACAAACTCCGCATGGGAGGCACTGGCCGGCAGCGTGTCGGGCGCAAAGCGGCTGCCCGCTTTGGCCTCCTTCTGGATGTCACGCACGGCCAGCGTTACCTGGAGCGTCTTGCCCCGGGCGCGGCGCAGCCCCGCCAGCAGCAGGCAGAAGGCCGCCAATGCCGAGATGTAGGCCACCAGCTGGCTGGCCCGCAGACCGGTACCGCCGATCAGCAGCGAGTCGGTGCGCAGGCCCTCGATCCAGCCGCGGCCCAGGCCGTACCAGATGGCGTACAGCAGGAAAAGCTGACCGTGGAACTTGCGGTGCTTGACATACAGCGCCAGCGCCACAAAGCCCACCAGGCACCAGATGCTCTCATACAGGAAGGTGGGATGCACCGGCATGCTGGGGTCCACCGTCACGCCGGCCGGCAGCGTGACCTGCACCGACTGCAGGTAGGCCTTGGTGCCCTCGCTGTACATGCCCCAGGGCAGCGTGGTGTTGGTGCCGAAGGCTTCCTGGTTCACAAAGTTGCCCCAGCGGCCGATGCCCTGGCCGATGAGGAAGCCCAGCGCCACCAGATCGAACAGCGGCAGCAGCGGCACCTTGCGCCATTTGGCGGCCAGACCGCCGAAGACAAAGGCGCCGATCACCGCGCCGTAAATGGCAATGCCGCCCAGGCGGATGTCCACCATCTCCCAGAGGCTGTGGTACTGGAAGGGCGCCATGGCCACATAGTAAATACGCGCGCAGACAATGGCCATCACGGTACCGATGGCCACAACATCCACCAGACGGTCGGAGTCAATGCCGAAGTCCGGGGCGTTGCGGAACGCATACAACAGCGCCAGCAGCATGCCCACCGCAATGATGACGCCATACCAATAGATATTGAATCCGCCGATGGACAGGGCCACCCGGTTGATGGTAAACGACAGGCCCAGTCCCGGGAATTGAACATGGTAGACCATAATACTTCCTCGATTTCTTCTATTATATTACTGCGGATCGATCTGCACGTAGGCGCGGTTTTCCTCCCGCAGCGCCGTCTGCATCAGCCTGTTGGCATCCTCCACCGTCAGTTCCGCCAGCGCCGCGATCTCATCGGCCAGCGTGCGGCCCTTCAGGCAGGCGGCGGCCGCTTCCTCGGCGGCATCATCCACCGTCTCCACGTCGCCCAGCAGTTCGCCGTACATCTGGTTTTTCACCAGCAGGAACAGCTCCGGGTCGATGCCCTCGGTGCGCATCCGCTCGATCTCCGCCTGGAGCATCTCGGTCACCTTCCGGGGTTCTTCGCTCTCCCCGGTGAAAGCCACCGCACAGGCGCCCTGCACCGCCAGAAAGTCGCCGGAAAACTCCGGGTTGACCAGGGCTTCATCGTACAGTTTCCGGTACAGGTTTGTCAGACCGCCCGCCACCAGATCGCCCAGCATGTCCAGCAGCAGTTCCCGCTTCAGGTCCCCGTGGGCCAGCGGCGGCTCCCGGTAGGCCACGCCGAAGCAGGGCTTGTTCACCGGCATGGTGAAATGCGCCTCCTTACGGGGAATGGGGCCCGTTTCCGCCGGGATCTCCCATTCCACCTTATGCGCCGCGCGGGCCCGGTAGAGACCGTTGCGCTTGCAGGCTTCCACCGCCTGGTCCAGCGTGATCTTGCCCGCCACCGACAGCACCATGTTGGAGGGCGCATAGAAGGCCCTGGTGCAGCTGTAGAGCAGCTGGGGCGTCAGCGTGGCGATGCTGTCCACCGTACCGGCGATGTCGTCCCGCAGGGGGTGGTCGGTGTACAGGCAGCGGAAGAGGGCGTTGAGCAGCCGCCAGTCGGGGCTGTCGTCGTACATCTTGATCTCCTGGCCGATGATGCCCTGCTCCTTGGCGATGGTCTCCTTGGTGAACCAGGGTTTGCCCACCAGGCCCAGCAGAATGTCCAGGTTTTCCTCGATCTTCTGGGTGGCCGAGAAGATATAGCAGGTGCGGTCATAGCTGGTGAAGGCATTGGCCGAAGCGCCGGTTTTAGCGTAGAAGCTGAAGGAATCGCCCTGGGGTGTTTCGCACATTTTGTGTTCCAGGAAATGGGCCGTGCCGGCCGGCAGGGACACCGGCTTGCCGTCCAGGGTAAACTGGCGGTGGATGGAGCCAAAAGCGGTGGCATAGATGGCATGCACACTGCTGTAGCCCGGCATGGTGCGGCAGAGCACCGTCAGGCCGCTGGGCAGCACCACCTTCTCACAGCTGACGGCCGCGGCGGCCCGGGCCTGGGCGGCGGCGAATCGTTCGTTATTGGACATCTTCGGCGCCTCCTTTCCCCTGGGTGCCGGGTTTGGCCGTGACGGCATAGCAGACCGAATAGCTGTAACCCTGCAGGGCCTGGCGCACCTCGTCCAGCGACACAGCGCTGGTGAGCACCTTGCCGTATTCCGGCGGGTAGAGCGGCTCGTCCCGGGTGATCTGGCCGTAGTACCAGCTCTCCAGCGCGGCCAGGCTGTCCCCCAGCGCGTCCATGCCGGAGAGCAGACTGCGGCGGCAGTCGTCCACCTCTTCCTGGGTGATGGGACCGTTCTTGAGGGCCTCCCACTCGGCCAGAATGGCCGCTTCGGCCTGCTCCTCCCGGCCCGGTTCCACGCCGGAATCGATCATCATCACGCCGGTGGCCCGCTGGGCCGCCGAACCGCAGTAATAGCACAGCGACTGCTTTTCCCGCACGTTGCGGAACAGCCGGCTGGTGGCGGAACCGCCCAGCACGCTCATGGCCACCCGCAGGATGCTGACACTGGGCGGGTTGGGGTTGTCCCCCGCCGTGAACAGCATGCAGAGCTTGGCCTGGGTCAGGCCGGGGATCTCCTCCCGGTAATGCTGCACCGGCGCAGCGGGCATCCCCATGGGCGCCGCAAAGGGCTGGGGCTGCCGGGCAAGGTGCTGCAGCTTCTGCAGAAGAAGATCCGCCACCCGGGCCTCGTCCGCCCCCTGTACCATGACATCGATGGTGGCCGTAGAAAGAATCCGGTCATACTCCGCCTTCAGGCTGGCGGGCGTCACATGGACCAGTTCCCCGGGATAGCCGCCCAGCTCGATGCCCGCCGGGGAATCCCCGAAGAATTTGCGGCGCGCCTGGCGCACGCAGTAGAGCCGCTTGGAGTTGAACTCCGCTTCCAGCCGCCGGGCCTGGGTCTCCGTCTCGATGCGCACGGCCTCGGCGTCAAAGACACCGTTCACCAGATAGGGATCGAAGATCGTGCCGAAGACAATGTCGGCATAGGCGTCCGTAAGGTTCTCCCCGTTCAGGGCGTAGCGGTCCTGGATGCCGCAGATATCCGCCGAGAGAATGCGGTCCGTCCCGGCGTTGGAGAGATCCACCCCCAGGTCGGCACCGTACAGTTCGGCCAGCCGGCGGGACAGTGCCGTCATATCCGGGCAGGCCGCATAGCCCCGCTCCAGCACCAGGGCCAGCACGGCGGCATCGGTGGCGGACTCCCGCCGCGCCGGAAAGCGCAGATGGATGGTGATGCGGCAGCGATTGAATTTTGAAGCGTCCAGCGTCGTGATGAAGACACCGGGCGCAAGTTGCTTACGTTCCAAAGTGTTATTCCTTTCCAACAAATAGATATCGGTATTATACCGCTTGCGTCCCCAAAAGTAAACCGACCCGCCCAAAATCCTCCCCTGCGAAAAGGAATTGTAGGTAAAACTTTGAATTTTTTCAAAAAATGATTGACGCATACCGGGTTTGCTGCGGTATTATAGAAGGTACGGAGGGAGAATGTTACCCCAGGTTCCGCCGGGCACCAAACCGCTCGTGTCCACTTTGCGGACGGAACCGGGGCTTTTGCACATGGAAAAAAATCTTACCACCGGCAGCGTACTGCGCAATGTGCTGTACTTTTCGCTGCCCTATCTTTTGTCCTATTTTCTGCAGCTGCTCTACGGCATGGCCGACCTGTTCATCATCGGCCAGTATGAGGGCGCAGCCTCTACCACCGCCGTCTCGGTGGGCAGCCAGGTCATGCACATGATCACCGTTATGATCGTGGGCCTGGCCATGGGCACCACCGTCAGCATCGGGCGGGCCATCGGCGCCCAGGACCACAAGAAAATCTCCGCCGTCATCGGCAACACCGTCTCGCTGTTCATGGCGGTGTCCGTCGCCCTGATGGTGGTCTTCCTGGCGCTGGTGCGGCCCATCGTGGCCGTCATGTCCACCCCCGAGGAAGCCGTGGCCGGCACCACCGCCTACCTGACCATCTGCTTCATCGGCATTCCCTGCATCACCGCCTACAACATCATCAGTTCCATCTTCCGGGGGCTGGGCGATTCCAAAAGCCCCATGTACTTCATCGCCGTGGCCTGTGTGGCCAACATCGCCCTGGACTACCTGTTCATCGGCGCCATGGGGCTGGGCCCCGCCGGTGCGGCGCTGGGCACCACCCTCTCCCAGGCCATCAGCGTGGTGGTATCCCTGGTGGTGATCCTCAAGCGGGAGACCGGCATCAAACTCCACCGCCGGGACCTGCGTCCCCGGCGGGGCGTTCTGCAGCAGATTCTCAAGATCGGCCTTCCCGTGGCGTTCCAGGACGGGTTCATCCAGATTGCCTTCCTGGTCATCACCATCATCGCCAACCGCCGCGGCCTGAGCGACGCCGCCGCCGTGGGCATTGTGGAAAAGGTCATCAGCTTCCTGTTCCTGGTGCCGTCCTCCATGCTGTCCACCGTTTCGGCGCTGGGCGCCCAGAACATCGGCGCCGGCAAACACGACCGCGCCGCCCGGACCCTGCGGTACGCCATCCTCATAGCCACCGGGTTCGGCTTCTGCGTCAGCATCCTCATGCAGTGGATCGCCGAGCCGGTGGTGGGGCTGTTCACCACCGATGCCATCGTCGTGGTGGCCGGCGGGCAGTACATCCGCGGCTATATCTGGGACTGCCTGTTTGCCGGTATCCATTTCAGCTTCAGCGGGTATTTCTGCGCCTACGGCCGGTCGGAGATCTCCTTTTTGCACAACATCTGCGCCATCCTGCTCATGCGCATTCCCGGCGTCTACCTGATGTCGGTGCTCTTCCCCGACACGCTGCTGCCCATGGGCCTGGCCACCGTCTGCGGGTCTGTGCTCTCGGTGCTCATCTGTGTGGGCGCTTACCTCTACCTCAAACGGCGCGGCTGCTTCAGCGGCGCTGCCGTCCAGGCCTGATTCCCGCAAGATAACAAAATCCTCCGCACACGGCACTGTGTGCGGAGGATTTTGTTATCAGAAAGACCGATCAGTTGATGAAAGCGTCATGGATGGCGGCCACAGCCTTGTCGGCATCCTTCTTGTCGATGATGACGCTGATCTTGATCTCACTGGTGGAGATCATCTTGATGTTGATGTTCTGGCTGAACAGCGCCTCGAACATGGTGGAGGCCACACCGGAATGGCTCTGCATGCCGGCGCCTACAATGGAGACCTTGGCGGACTCCTTGTCGACGCTGATATCGCCGCCGCCGAACCGGGAGGAAGCAGCCTGCAGGGCGGAGACAGCCGACTCGGCGTCGCCCAGCGGCACCGTGAAGCTCAGGTCCTTCTTGCCCTCCTCATTGCCGGAGCTCTGCAGGATGATATCCACGTTGATGTTCTTCTGGGCCAGCAGGCTGAACACCTTGAAGGACATACCCGGCACATCCGGGACATTCTTGATAGAGACAACCGCGACATCGTTATCCTTCGCCACGCCTTTGATCAGCATACCTTCCACTTTGGTTTCCTCCTTTACGATGGTGCCGGGCACCGGGTTGATGCTGGAGATGACTTCCAGCTCCACGTTGTATTTCTTGGCCAGTTCGACGCTGCGGTTGTTGAGCACCTGGGCGCCCAGCGAGGCAAGTTCCAGCATCTCGTCAAACGTAATTTCCTTCAGTTTGGTTGCCTTGGGGATCTTGCGGGGGTCAGCGGTGTAGACGCCTTCCACATCGGTGTAGATCTGGCAGCGGTCGGCGTGCAGCGCTGCGGCCAGCGCCACAGCGGAGGTATCGCTGCCGCCGCGGCCCAGCGTCGTGATGTCGTCCGAACGGTTGATGCCCTGGAAACCGGCCACCACCACCACACGGTTGCGGGCCAGCTCACTTTCCACGCGCTCGGTGTCCAGACGCTTGATGCGCGCTTTAGAGTAGGCACGGTCGGTGTTGAAGCCGGCCTGCCAGCCCGTCAGGCTGATGGCGGAAACGCCCAGTTCCTGCAGCGCCATGGTCAGCAGCGCGATGGAAATCTGCTCGCCGGTGGCCAGCAGCATATCCATCTCCCGGTGGGACGGATCCGAGGTGATCTCGGCCGCCTTGGCGATGAGGTCATCGGTGGTATCGCCCTGGGCGGACACCACCACCACCACGTCGTTGCCGGCGTTGCGCGTATTCATGACGATGCGCGCCACGTTGAAAATGCGGTTGCGGTCCTTTACCGACGTACCGCCGAATTTTTGCACGATCAAAGCCATAGGTATCCTCTTCCTCCTCAATCTATGCGCAGGCTTTTTACTCCACCACCGCGCCGGTGTTGTCCGCCAGCAGTCGATGCACGGTAAAATGCCGGAGCAGCTCACTCTGCTGCAGTGCCGCTGCAGCCCGGTCAAAGAAGGCGGTATCGTCCTTGTGGACCACCGCCATGATGGTGGGGCCAGCCCCCGAAATGTACACCGCCAGCGCCCCCAGGTCCAGGGCCAGCTCAAAGACTTCGTCGCCACCCTGAATCAGCGGCAGCCGGTACTGCTGGTGCAGCGCGTCCTTGGTGGCCACCCCCAGCAGCGCATAGTCGCCGTCACAGAAGGCGGCCGTGGCCAGGGCTGCACGGGACAGGTTATACACCGCATCCTTGTGGCTGACCATCTGGGGCAGCGCGGCGCGGGCCTTGGCGGTCAGCAGCCGGAAATCCGGCACGAACGCCGCAAAGGCCAGTTCCAGGTCGATGTCCTTCTTGACGGTGTAGACCTGGCCTTCGTCGATGACGCTGGTGACAAAACCGCCCAGCATGGCCGGGGCCACGTTGTCGGGATGGCCCTCGATGGCGGTGGCCAGCGTCAGCATCTGGCGCTTGGTCAGCTTGTTGCCCAGCAGCGCATTGGCGCCCAGGATGCCCGCCACGATGCAGGCGGAGCTGGACCCCAGGCCCCGGGCCATGGGGATATCGTTGCGCTGGGTGATGCGCAGGCCCCGCATGGGAATGCCCAGCTGGTCATACACCACCCGCGCCGAGCGATAGACCAGGTTGTTGGAGCCGGCCGGCACATGGGTGCCGTCCACAGAGGAAATCTGAATGCCGCTGCACTCCTCGAAGGTGAAGACGTTGTGCATCGAGACCGCCAGGCCCAGCGAGTCAAAGCCCGCGCCCACGTTGGCGCTCGTCGCAGGAACCGTTACCTTTACCATATGAGAGCTCCCTCTCTTTCGTGATTCGTATTCAGTCCGCCAGCTGCTTGAGCACCAGCGCCACTTTCCCGCCGAGGACCTCGATCTTGCCGCGGATCTCCTCCAGCTGGTCCACGGTGGCCGCATCGATGCGGTAGGCTGCCTGGTCCTGCTCCTCCAGCACCACATGGCCAGCGCCCGCCACCTTGGGCAGCAGCGCCGCCGCCACGCCGCGCACCCGGATGTACCAGGCGTAGGTGCCGGGGTCCTTCACCATCCCCTCCAGCTTGGGGGCGGGTTTCCAGAAGAGGCTGTCATGGACTTTGACGCCCTCCTTGAGGGCATCGATCACGTCGGCCACCACGGCGCTGGCCGTGGGCAGCTTGCCGGCGCCCTTGCCGTAGAAGACCACGTCACCCAGCATATCACCCTGCATGAGCACCGCATTGAAGACATCGTCCACGCCCGCCAGCTGGTTGGAGTTGGGCACCAGCATGGGCTCCACGCCCACCGCCATCTGACCGTTTTCCCCCTCGTCGTACCAGGCGATGAGTTTGATGGCGCTGTCCAGCTTCTCCGCCGCCTTGATGTCAGTGACGGTGACATCCCGGATGCCCCGGGTGGGGATGTTGTCGGGATAGATGTGGTGCCCGCAGGCCAGGCTGGCCAGAATGGCGATCTTGCGGCAGGCGTCGCGGCCGTCCACATCGTCGCCGGGGTCCTTGGTCTCGGCATAGCCCAGCTGCTGGGCGATCTTGAGGGCCTCGGCAAAGCCCATGTTCTCCCGGGCCATCTTGGTCAGCATAAAGTTGGTGGTGCCGTTGACGATGCCCTCCACCCCGGTGATGACGTTGGCCGCCAGGCACTGGTGCATGGGGGTGATGATGGGGGTGCCGCCCCCCACCGACGCCTCGAACAGGAACGCGCAGTCGTGGCTCTTGGCCAGGGCCAGCAGCTCGGCGCCGTAGGTGGCCACCATCTCCTTGTTGGAGGTGCAGACGCTGCGGCCGCTCTCCAGGCACTGCCGTACATACGGGTAGGCAAACTTGGTGCCGCCGATGGTCTCCACCACCACCTTGACCTCCGGATCGGCCAGGATGGTGTCCAGGGAGTTGGTGAACAGGGCCGCATCCGACGAACCGGAAAAGTCCCGCACATCCAGAATGTATTTCACTTCCACCGGCTCGCCGGCACGGCGGGCAATGGATGCCGCATTGCGGCGGCAGACCTCCAGCACGCCGCTGCCGACGGTGCCGAAGCCCATGATTGCGATTTTAGCCATCTATGTTTCCCCCTTACTTGCTTATCAAAGGCCGGCTGCCCCCGCTTCAGGCCCCACGGTGGATCTCCACCACACAGGGCTGATGGGACAGGCGGGTGAGCATCTCCTCCACCGGCATCTGCATCGTGCCGGTGCGCACCGTGACTTCCACCTGGGCCGCGCCGTTCTCCGGCCGGGACTGGGTGATGGTCACGATGGAAGCGCCGGCGGCGGAAATGCCCGACAGCAACGCCTGCAAAGCGCCTGTTTTATCCAGCAGGGTGGCCACCACCGTGATGGACTCCCGCCCTGCTTCGGCGTCAAACACCGTATCCTTATATTTATAAAAGGCACTGCGGGAAATGCCTGCCTGACGAGCCGCCGTAGAAATGTTGGTCACCGCACCGGAAGCCAGCAGTTCCTTGGCCTGCAACACCTTGAGAAACACTTCCGGCAGAACGGCCGCATCCACCAGCAGGAATCGGCGATCCGGCATGTTGTCCCCTCCTTGCGTACAGTTGTAGTTTCGACAAGCATCATCATACCACCGAAGCCACCACTTTGCAAGCCTCTTGCCCCGCCTTTTGCCCGTTTTTGGCATTTTGCACAGCGTTCCACCACTTTGCCAGCTGTTTTTCTACGGCAGCTTTTTGTGCGCGGGTGAAAAACAGACGACCACCCCGATGCAGTGCATCGGGGTGGTCGCAAAGAGTTACAGCATCAGGCTGCCGGCTGGGTGGTGGCATCCGCAGGCTGGGTCGAATCCGTAGCCTGCGCGCCCTCCGCCGCCTGCTGTGCCAGCGCCGCGTAGGGATCTTCCTCCGTTGTCGTGTAACTGTCGTCGGGGAGGTTGTCCTCGGTGTAGTAGCCCGTGGCACCGCCGCCCGAAACAATCGCACCGGTGGAGGTATCGAACTGCTTGGCCACAACGCCATCCGGCATGGGGAACTCTGCCGCCTCCTTGTCGGCCTGCAGGGTTTCCATCAGCGACTTCCAGACCAGCTGGATGGGCTTGCCGCTGCGGCCCGCACGCCCCAGCTCATACAGGCTGGTGGGCTTGTCGCAGCCCCACCACAGCGTGGTGACGTAGTAGGGCGTCAGACCCGCGAAGGTGTAATCCTTGTAGTCACTGGTCGTACCGGTCTTGGCTACCGCCTCGATGTCGCCTTCCGGCGCCATGCCGCTGGCCGTACCGCCGCTCTTCAGGACGTTGGCCATCATGCGGTTCATGATATAGGCCGTGGTCGGGTCAATGGCCTGAATGGTGTTGATATACTTGGTGTTATCCAGCACCTCGTTGCCCTGGTAGTCGGTGATCTCGGTGTAGTAGTGCGGCGTGGTGAAGGTGCCGTCATAGAAGATGCTGTAGGCACCGGCCAGCTGCACCACCGTCATACCGTGACTCTGGGAACCCAGCACCAGCGGGCCCAGGTCCATATCGGTCTCAGCGTCGATATAGGTGCATTCCAGCGTATCGTGGACAAAGTTGTACAGGAAGTCCACGCCCACCATGTTGCCGACCCAGACAGCCACCGTGTTGTAGGACTGACGCAGGGCGTCGTACACCAGCATGGGGTTGCCCTGACCGCCGGCGCCGCCGTAGTTGGTGGGCCAGGCACGCCAGACATCCGAACGGGACTGGGCCGCTTCGGAATACGGATCCATATAGGAATACTGATCCTTCAGCACCCGCTTGTCCTCCGCCGCATAGAAAGGCGCATCCAGCACCTGGGAGGAATAGTTGATCAGCTTGTAGTCCAGCGCCAGGCAGTAGGCACCGATGGGTTTCATGGTAGAACCGGTCTGGTGCGGGATGGTGGCGCGGTTGGTGCCCAGGTCGTATTTCTTCTCACCGACACCGCCGCCGATACCCAGGATGTTGCCGTCATAGTCCAGCGTGGCAATGGCCGCCTGGGTGCGCACCGTCTCGTACACACAGAGGTACTCGGTATCATCGTTGGGGTAGTTGTCGTCGGTGGAAGTGCCCATCTTGAGGGTGGTATGCTCGTCATCGGTGTAGACCGGGATGTCGTCCACGCCGTACACTGCCAGACCGTCCTTGGTCAGCGGCAGGCCGGTGTTCTCGTCGAACTGGACTTCGTCCCAGCTGCTGGTATCCGCCGGGTAATCCCGCAGGCAGACTGCCTCCTCATGCCACAGCGCGGGGATGTTGCCCTCCGCGTCGTACATGGCATTCTCGATGGCCGTCTGGACCTCGGGGTCCACGGTGGAGTAGACCCGCAGACCGCCGTTGAAGATCATCGACTTGGCCTCGTCCGCCGTCATGTTCAGCTTCTCCTGCAGATCGTTGAGCAGCTCATAGTAGAGCGCATCGGTGAAGTAGGAGTTCTGGGAGGAACGGGTGGCGTTCTCGGTGGAGCTGCTGGTCTCGGTCAGCGTGATGGTCTCGGCACAGGCGGAATTGTACTCATCCTCGGTGATATACCCCTGGGTATACATCTCATACAGCACGTGGTTGCGCCGGGTGATGAGGTTTTCCGGGTTGGTGAAGGGATTGTACGCCGTGGGGTTCTTGGTGATGGAAGCCAGCACCGCGCACTCCGACAGGGTCAGATCCTCCACATGCTTGCCGAAATATTCCTGGGCGCCCGCCTCCATGCCGCAGACAATGCCCGTCAGCGGGATGGTGTTCAGGTAGGCTTCCAGGATGGTCTCCTTGCTGTAGCGGTTGGCAAGACCCAGGGCGCGGAAGATTTCGCGCACCTTACGCATCTTGTCCACCTCATCGTCGCCGGTCAGGTTCTTGACCAGCTGCTGCTCCAGCGTGGAAGCACCCTGCTGGGAGCCGTAGATGGCGTGGTCGGTGAACTCGTTGAGGGCCGCACCGATGGTACGCTTGATGTTGATGCCGGGCTCGTGGTAGAAGTCCTTGTCCTCGATGGCGATGACCGCATGCTGCAGATTTTCCGGCATGGCCGAAAGTTCGCGCCAGATACGGTTTTCGCCCTGGGTCAGCGTGGCGTACTCGTTGCCGTTCTTGTCGTAGATGATGGTGGTCTGCTTGTTTTTCTGGTTGTCCAGGTCCAGGACCTCGCCGTCATCCGCGGTGACCTGCACGATATACATCGACAGCAGCACACCGCCCACACTGCAAAGCATGATGCCCACGCAGAACACACAGCCGATGAACCGAAGAATCATGCCGGGAATACTGCGGCGTTTCTTCTTCTTTTTCTTCTTGGGGTCCTGCGGATTGACCGGGTCAAACTGCCCCGTGGCACCGTTTCCAGACTTTGCGCCACCCATGGAAAGATGACGCTCCTTTTTGGGTTCTATGGGAACCGCCTCCTTTGATACGATCCGAAAAAGCATTGCCGGCAGAGCCGGAACACAGAATTGCAGAATGTTATAGAATGGATTATACCACAAAACCATCGCAAAAGTACAGTCTGTTCCGCAAAATTCACAAGTTTTTGTTTTTTTGCCGCCACATCGTCCCATACTAACGCAAAAGGAGGGCTTAGGATGGAAAACAAACACAGACGGGGTGCTTCGGTGTATCTCTGGGCGCTGGGCGCGGCGGCGCTGGTGTGTCTTGTCATCAGCGTATGGTTTCTCTGGCGGGGCAGCGCCCGCAGGGCAGAACCCCTCTACCTTTTAAAGGACAACGCCGGCCATCTGGCGCTGTACACCGGGGACGGCACCGGACCGCTGGCCCAGTACGACGAGATCTACACCCGGCTGCTGCCCGAGGCAGACGTACTGGCCCTGCAGCAGGGCGTGCCCGTCTACAGCGAGACCGAACTGGAAAAACGGCTGGAGGATTACGGTTTCTGAAGGGCAGAATTCCGCCGCTCTTTTACAACTTTTCTTGCGCCGCGCATGGATTTATGCTATAGTATGGGTAATTACCAATCTTTAAAGGAGAAACATTATGACCGAACAGGATATTTTGACTGCGGTGCAGGATATTTTCCGTGACAACTTCGACGACGACACGCTGGTCATCACCCGCGATACCTGCGCCGACGACATCGAGGACTGGGACAGCCTGGAACAGATCAACCTGCTGACCGCCATCGAAAAGAAATTCAATATCAAGTTCAAGCTCTCGGATGTCCGCGGCCTCAAGGACGTGGGCGACCTGCTGGACCTGGTGGCCCGCATGGTCTGATGAACCGGGAAGTGTAACACATCCTGTAAGGGGCGGCTCTGAGCCGCCTTTTTTCGAAGGAATAAAGGAGTCTGCGATGAACCACTATACCCTGGCCGAGATGGTGCCCGGCCTGACCGAGGAATTCACCGTCACGGTCACCGCCGAGATGATGGAGGCCTTCCGGACCATCACCGGTGATGTCTCCCCCATCCACATCGACGCCGACTACGCCAAGGGCCGCGGCTATCCCGGCCGGGTGGTCTACGGCATGCTGGGCGCCAGCTTTTTCTCCACGCTGGCCGGCGTGTACCTGCCCGGCGAGCACTGCCTGCTCCACGGCGTGGAGTGCAAGTTTGCCAAGCCGGTCTTTATCGGTGACACCCTGACCGTGAAAGGCACCGTCCTGCGGGTCGGCGAGATCGGCAGCGAGGCCGAGATCAAGGCCGTCATCACCAACCAGAACGGCCAGCGCGTCACCCGGGGTATCATCAAAGCAGGCCTTGCCAAATAAGGGAGGTTTCCGCTATGTCGTATACGTATCTGATCACCGGCGCCACCAGCGATGTGGGCCGTGCCCTGATTGCCCGCCTGCTGACCGGCGCTCCTGACGCGCTGGTCCTTGCCCAGGGCTGCGGCGATCTGGACAAGCTGGCGTCCCTGTGCCAGCGTTTTCCGGGACAGGTCCGTCCCTTTGACGTGGATCTGTCCGACCGGGCCAAGGTAGACACCTTCATGCAGCTGCTGGAGACCTCTGCCCCCGCCCCCACCCACTTCATC